>WNFE01001066.1_pt1 | contig 28507 bp, 36 predicted proteins | sample 5400451 | NCBI WGS metagenome assembly WNFE01 (sample SAMN13153344, study PRJNA577476) | soil metagenome | isolation source: 200 cm saprolite under Douglas fir tree site 2 hole 2 | place: USA:California | collected 2015-04-18
ACAAGTACGAACAGTTGTTCGCGCCAAGAACTCCGGGTGCCAGCATCGAACGTCAATATAGATGGGTGTGATACAACAACCAAGGCCGAGCCAAGCGCCCCCACGATAACCATCCCCAGCATGGACAAACGGATGCCATACTGGTCGGCGATTGCCCCAAATACTAGCGGGGACACAATCCTAACTAAACCTACTCCAACCTGGCGGGTTGATGCCACCCGGCCTATTAATCCTGATGGGGTGTGGTCCATTAGGATGGTACTTAGCCCCACAGCATTGAGCGTGTTGGCGAAACCCACAGCGAAACCCGTTATCAGTAGGAATTCAAAGGATTTGCTGAGACTCATTAGGCCGGTGGCAATAAATTGGAGAAAAAACCCGCCGAGGACGATAAGACTCTTCCTCACACTCGCGCCAAACCAACCCAGGATAAGCGAGGCAGCTGTGTAACCCACGCCCCAGATACTATTGAACGTTCCAAACTGCGCATCTGTGATTCCAACCTCACCCCGAGCCAGAGGGGTTTGAAGGGAGTTTAACCCACTTCCCACTAGGTATGCCGGAAAGATCAGTACAAACAGCCCCCACTGCAAACGGTCCCGCCTGATGTATCGAAAGCCCTCGACCAATCCGCCAGAAAGGGTTTGGACCTTCTCGCTCTCAATGCCCTGGGGTTTTGCCCTGACAGACATTGCGAGGGCACATAGACCGGAGACTACATATGTCGCCGCGTCGATGTAGAGGAGGGGAGCGTACCCGTAAACAAATGCCAAGACACCAGCCAAAGCAGGACCAAAAATCTCAGTGCCACTATCCATGGCTGAGAAGAAGGAGTTCGCGGGCATAAGATCCTTGCGACCGACGGCGGCAGGTATGATTCCGAATATTGCAGGACGGAAAAACGCAGTGGCAATAGAAATAAAAAATAGGTCCACGTAAACTAAGGTGATGTTTATGTGAATGAGCCGCGGGATGAGTGCAACAAGGATCGCGCGCACGAAGTCGGAAGTAACCAAAATGGCTTTCCGATTCAGTCGATCTACGAGAACCCCTGCCCACAGGCCGACAACGAAACTCCCCGCGAACATTGACGAAATGGCGAGTGAAACTGCTGAAGCGGATCCAGTTAAGTTGAAGACCCATAGGGAAACGGCGATCCAGTGAAATCGGTTTCCCATCTCCGAAACCAGCTGCCCCCACCATAACAGCGCATAGTTTCGGTTACGCATTAGGCCGAGGAAACCGATCGGCCGCTCGTTTTCGGGTGGATGGACCACGGCTTGACCCATGCCCTACCCCCAAATCGCCCTTGTTCTTTGCTTTCCCTCTGAGTGGTTCCCTCTACTCGCGGCGAGGGACTCGTCTGGATGCGGCAGGATGCGGGGTACTACTGTAAGGGAGAGACAGGCTGGAATCGGGTAAACTTACGTCACTGCTGGCTCAAAAGAGAACTTCGGGCACCCCGGTGCGGTGCCGAACAATGACAACATCCCCGCTGCGCTGCAAACTGTACAAGGCCGGGCCAACGTCGTTCACCCGGACGGAGCCAAACGACAGATCCCCTGGCGGAGCCGGTGTAAAGGGTCGGCTGCACCGGGTGCAGAAAGACCCTCGCTCAGGACGGAGCCGTCCCTGGACATGGCTCCAGCGGACCGTAATGTTTGCGATGACATGGCGGCTGCGGCAATACGGACACTGCATATGAGGCACCCTGTGCTACGACGAATTCTTCCTGGCGCGGTGGTTCTCCTGGCAGCCTTCATCGTCCAGATCCCTCATGCATTTTCCACGCAGACCCTCGTCTACCCGGGTGTCGACGTTCTGCTCTCTGGGCACGGCGAGATGTTGACCGGCATGCGTGTAGGCCTCATCACCCACCGCGCGGGAGCGGGCGTGGGTGGCTGGCCAACGTCTCGATTGCTTTCGCTTGACCCCCGGATTCGTGTTGTCGCTCTGTTCGCCCCAGAACACGGGCTGTCGGGCACGCTGCCCGCGGGCGCCCCTGTCCCCTCGATGGACGGTCCCATCCCCGTGTATAGCCTTTACGCCCAGACGCGTCGACCAACAGCGCAGATGCTCTCGGGTCTTGATGCGCTGGTTTTTGACCTGCAGGACGTCGGGACCCGCGCCTACACCTACATCTCGACTATGGCCCTGGGCATGCAGGCGGCGGCCGAGAACGGCAAATTGTTCGTGGTGCTGGACCGGCCGAACCCGCTGGGCGGTGAGCGCGTCGACGGGCCGGTACTTGATCCCGCATTCGCGTCGTTCATCGGCATCTTCCCCGTCCCTGCGATCCACGGGATGACCGTAGGCGAACTGGCCATGCTCTTCAATCGCGAGTTTGGGATCGGTGCACATCTCGTCGTCATCCCGATGGCGGGCTGGCAGGCGTCCATGCAGTGGGAGGACACCGGACTCGCGTGGTTCCGGCCATCTCCAATGATCCCGTCTCCAACGGCCGCCCAGTTACACGCCGCCACAGGAGTCCTTGAGGGAACTAATTTGTCTGTCGGCGCGGGGGCGAGTCTACCGTTTGAGACCGTCACCGCCCCAGGCGTGAATGGGGAGTTGTTGGCGCAGCGCCTCAATGGCGCTAATCTCCCGGGCGTACTCTTCATCCCTCACGTCGCCGGAAGCGGGATTCATCGCGAGGGCGGCGTGCGGCTAGTCATCACCGATCCGCGGCAGTTATTGCCCGCCACGACGGCCGTCTACACGATGGCCGCAGTCCGCGACCTGCATCCCGGGCTACTTCGATTCGCGCGGTCAGCGTACAACGGAAGATACATATTCGACTTGGTCTGGGGGACTGACAGCGTGCGCCGCGCTCTCCAGCGCGGGGACAAAGCGGAGAGGATTGTGGCCTCCTGGCAAGGGGGGCTTCACCTGTTCTTAGGGGTCCGCCAGCGTTATTTGCTTTACCCAAGGACAATGACGACCATTGTCCAGACCCCCCCGAAGATGGTGGAAGCGCAGCAGGCTGCGATCCACGCCCCGGCACCAGCCAAACCGCCCCAAAGCAGTCAGCCGACGGGCTGCCATGCGCGCCCCGCCATCTGTGGCGGTCTGGCGGGCGCTGCAGTGAAGTAGGCGGGGCTCATCTTCGAACGGTAATCCAACTCGTAGCAAACCTCTGCCTAGCAAAATAATCAGACCCCCTCCGTGCTCGGAGCGGGTCCGGTTAACGCCTTGCGGTATGAGGGAGCAGGCCTATAAGCCGGGTTCTGTACCTGGATTTCTCCAGGCGGCGACCATCTCTCTAGGACGCCCGTCGCCGGACGCCTCAAGCAGCCTACCCGGGGATTCGGCGGGCCGCCTCATCTCCCCCTACGTGACCTTGCACCAGGCGGGGTTTGCCCAGGTCTCCGGTTGCCCGAAGCCCCGTGCGCTCTTACCGCACGATTGCACCCTTACCGATGGCCCTCAAATCCCCCGTTTGCAGAGCGAACCTGAGGACTACGCCTACCGGCGGTATGTTTCTGTGGCACTTTCCTTGGGGTCGCCCCCCACTGGGTGTTACCCAGCGCCTTGCCCTATGGTGCCCGGACTTTCCTCTACAAGCTTGCGCTTGTAGCGATCGCCCGGCCTGCTCCCGCACCTATCGTATCATCCGGACTTAGTAGCCGCAAATCGCCCGTCCTGGTCAGGCGTACGGCTCACTGCACATCGTCACCAACAATGCGCACCCGGATCCGTTCCTCTTGTGGAACGGCCTTCCCCTGCCGCCGCAGCTCCCTAATGCGCTCGATGACCTCGTCCCGGGCCATCTCAAGCGCCTCGGAGCGGGTCGCGCCGTAGCCCTTTACGCCGAAGGCGGGGACGCGGGCGACGTAGAGTTTATCCTCCTTCTCGAGAATGGTGGAGAACTCGTGCGACGATCCGGGGTTGGCTAGATCGAGCGCGCGATTCGCCAACGCATCGGCGGCTGCGTTCTCTCCGCGTGGGATCTTGACCACGGCGTGACGGTCAAAGTCCCGCAGCAACCGGACGACGTCGAGGTACAAGGGTCCAAGATCCGGACTCTTCACTTTGTAGTTCCCCTGTAACTGGCTGACCAGGAGCTCGCTATCGGAGCGAATCTCGAGGGAGCGGGCCCCTAGCACCTTCCCCTCCTCCAATGCCCGGATGAGCGCCCGGTACTCGGCGACATTGTTCGTCCCCTTGCCGATATACTCGCTGATCTCCTTGACAACCTGACCCTGCGCGTCCTTGACGACGACGCCGATCGCCGAGGGCCCCGGATTCCCCCGGGAGGCCCCGTCCACCATGAGCACCAAGTGCTTACCGGCTCGGGACATAGAGAATGCGGCCGCAATCTTCACAGGTGTGCACATCGTCACTGCCCTCGGCGGCACCCAGGAGGGCTTCGGGCACGTTCATGTGGCAAGCCCCGCAGATGCTGCCGCTCACCGTCGTCACTGCGACACCGCCCTTGCGGTCGCGAAGACGATCGTACCGCCGGAGCAACTCGGGATCGACCTCTGCCACCAGCACCTCTCGCTGCCGGCGAGTCGACTCAAGATCGGCGGTCAGCGCCCGCTGCCGGCTCGCATAGTCTTCCAGATGCTCATCGAGCGCACGCTCCTTCCCCTGGCGCTCGGCCTCGAGGGTGCGGACTTGATCGCCGAGGCGTTCGACCTCTTCCATTAACGTCAGCATCTCGTCCTCCAGCCGCTGCCGCTGACGGGTGAGACTCTCTACATCCTCTTGCATCGCGCGAAGCTCTTTCGGGTTGGAGATACGGCCGCTGTAGAGGTCCTGTTCGACCTTTGTGGCTTTGGCAACCGTGGTTTGAAGTTCGAGTTCGAGATCGCGGAGACGACTCTGCCGAGTGTTTACTTCACCGCGGGAGGCCTCTTCCGCGGAGCGCGCTTGAGCCAGTTGGCTTCGAAGGGACGACCCGTCGTCTAAGGTCGCCAGGGAGGATTCAAGCCGAACGATCCGTGAATCGACCAGCTGCAGTTCGTACAGCCCCCCAATGCGTGTCACCTACAACGGGTTCGCGTGGGATCAGGCGAACCCGTGGCGATCGATGATACGGGCACTCTGCACCCTTCTGTACAACGCCGCGTGACAGATGGCGTGTTCATCCGACCAGAAGCGCCTTGTGGGGGCGGACCGAAACCAACGAGATCAAAGCAGATGCCCGTCTGCCATGGGGCAGGCTGGGTGGCGCGAAGTTGCAGACCCGAGGGCACCCTCAAGACGCTTCAGTGGCCCTTTTTCTTTTCAGCCCTCTTGGGCTTTGCCTTCTTCGCTGCCACCTTGGGTGCCGGCCTGGCCGCGGGTTTCACGACGACGGCACTTGGACGGGCGGGTACCAGGGCCCCCGGCCGTGCCAATCGCGTGGCCTGCACTAGTGTAGGACGCGTTGACGGTCGGAGCGCTTGTCGCGCTTCCGCTTTGGGGAGTTCGGGGAGCTTGATCTTTTTGGCTTTGGGCTCCCACCATCTCTGGTACTGCTTGCCCAATCTCTCGAAGTAGTCGAACAAATCGGGCCATGCTAGTTCACGACGCATCCCCATGACGATCGGTTCCATCTTCGCCCAGGGGATCGAGTAGAGTTCGAACACAGTCTCTGACTCGACGGCCCCTCCGTCCACGAGCACGCCGAGGTTGTCACAGAAGACCGCCACCCGCAGAAAGTTGTTGAACCGAATGCTCCCCGGCGGACACTCTAAGATGAACTGCTCGTAGTCCTTAAAGTCGAATTGGAAGATGACGTACTGCATGGCGTCCAGATTCTGGGGAGCGTCTGCAATCTGCATTACGCGGAGCAGCACATCAATGTCCTGCGGCTTCAGCTTCTTCACTCCTCCACCTCGCTGGAATCGATTAGACCGATCCGGGGTCGATTAGAATGAATTAAGACGACCGGAGTACGAATCTATATTCGTTGTACCTGAAAACCTTCCCTTTGGATAGGCCGTAGGGGCCTATTTTGCGACTTAGATTAGCCGACATGATCGTTACGCCCCAACACCGATAGACATTATTATATAGATAAGACGGGTTTGGGTCCCAGATTTGACTCGCAGGGCGTCCGAACCTCGTCATACAAGCAAGGTGAGTAAAGGTAATTTATTGCACGGGTGGCCCGGAGAGCTGGACGTAGGCCTGATGAACGAAACGTCTCCACGCTGAGCAAATCAGGGAGCCATGGGGGAATAGCCGCGCGACGTGGGCGAGGCAGGGGTCGAACCTGCGGCCTCCCCGGTGTAAGCGGGGTGCTCTACCGTTGAGCTACTCGCCCGACCAGGGTGATTATAGCAGTGGGACTGCGGACAGGTCGGCCCCCGGGGAGGCAAGACGCACCATCCGCCAGCTTACCCAAAGATCCCCGGAAGCGAGCGGAGGGGCCTGACTCTAGGCCACCGGCGTGGTCAGGGTCTCGCCGCCGCGAACGTCTACGCGGCGAATGTCTGCCCCAAGTGCGGAGAGTTTCTCTTCCACTTGTTCGTAGCCTCGATCCAGGTTCGCCAGGGTGGCAATCTCGGTGACGCCGCGCGCGGCCAAAGCGCCGATGAGGACGGCCGCACCTCCGCGGATATCGACAGCCTCGACCGGTGCACCCGTTAGGTAGGGGACGCCGTTGATTACAGCGGAGTCCCCTTCGGCACGGATGTCAGCGCCCATCCGGCGCAGCTCGTCGACGTACCCGAATCTGGACTCAAAGACCGTTTCGCGAATCCGAGAGGCCCCATCTGCCATCGCCAGGACGGCCGCAAAGGGAGGGTGCAGGTCGGTCGCAAATCCAGGATACGGCGCGGTGTCCAACTGCACCCCGCGGTGGAGGCCCCCCGCGCGCACCCGCACGCCGTCAGTGCCTCGGTCAACCGTTGCCCCGGACTCCTCAAGCTTCGCCAACAGCGCGCTAATGTGCTCGGGGATCATCTGCGCCACCATCACATCCCCCCCCGTCGCCGCCGCGGCCAGCAGATATGTACCCGCCTCGAGGCGGTCAGGGATGATGGCATAAGATGCGCCGTGCAGGTCGTCGGCGCCTTCGATAGTGATGGCGTTTGTCCCGGCGCCCTTTATGTGGGCCCCCAACAGATTCAGGAAGACTGCGGTGTCGACAACTTCCGGCTCGCGTGCGGCGTTCTCCAGCACCGTCGTGCCAGACGCCAGACTCGCGGCCAACATGAGGTTGATGGTCGTCCCGACGCTGCTGCGCGGCACAAAGAACGTCGTCCCGGCTAAGCGGTCCACTGTGGCCTTCATGTAGCCGTGCTCAATTTCGACGAGTGCGCCGAGCGCGGTGAATCCGCGCAGGTGGAAGTCCACCGGCCGAGAGCCGATGACGCAGCCACCGGGCAGTGGCACCTGCGCCCGCTGCAACCGCCCGAGCAGCAGTCCCGCAGTGTAAAACGACGCGCGCATCTGGCGGCACAGCTCGTAGGGGGCAACGTGCGTGGTCAACTGCCGCGCATCGATCCTCATGCGACCGCCCTGCAACTCGATGCGGGCCCCCAGCGCCTCCAAGATCGCCGTGAGCGTCACGACATCGCGGCACATGGGGACGTTCTCCAACACCGACACCCCGGGCGCGAGACAAGCCGCGGTAATGATCGCCAGCGAACTGTTCTTTCCGCCGGAAATCCGCACCGTGCCCCGCAGCGCCTTCCCGCCCGAAATGACCATCTTCTCCATGCCGCTATCCCCGAGTCCCGTCGTGGTTTCGCGGCCCCAGAGTGAGGCCGCCGAGTGCTACTTGAGTTTGTGCTCGACGTAGCAGCGCACTAATTCCTCCAACAGCAGGAGGCGATCGACTTGGCGGATGACGGTGCGCGCATCGCGGTGGCTGGTCACGTAGGTCGGATCACCCGACAAGAGGTAGCCGACAATTTGGTCGACTGGATTGTAGCCCTTTTCGCGCAATGCCTGAAAGACGTGCGCAAAGATCTTGTGGATATCCTGCGCGGTGGGTGCGCCGACACGGAAGACGCCGGTTCGCTCGCGTTCGTCCATGGGCCTCACCTCGGCTGCCGCCTCCCTGTCCCAACCGTGCCTGCACCGTGAGTGGCTCCTAACTGCGGCATTCCGGAAACAGGCACCCTACAGTCCTGCTTGCCGGGGGTAACTTCCGTTACCCCAACGCAAGTTCCTGTGAAGTTCCAGTGAGGATGTTCCCCACTGCAGGACACTGCAGACGCCATCTTTCCTTGACGGTGCCCCACAGGCTGTGCTAGGCTCAACGGTGCCGTCGCTAGGCTCCATCGAACGTTTGTATTGCGTCGCACTCCTCGGGACGCACCCAGACACCCACCTGCAGTCGGAGCGTGTACCCCCCGCACCTCCATGGCCTCGGCGATTTCGAGATCGTCCGCGTCTAGCGGCACAGCGTCGACACCGGAGGGCTCGGCGCACTCCCTCCCCTCTGCTGCTGGAGGCGATTTCACGCCCTGTGAGGTGCTGTATCGAACCGCGCGGATGGCCGGAGGCGAGCGCGTTCGACGGAGCGGGACAAGCGGGGGAGTCGTCCGGTCTCTCGTTCCTGCAACGCTTTGCCGCCGTCAGCCTGATTGCCACCGTCGTCTTGGGGATTCTCTTCGGCGAGATTGCCGCCCGCATCGCCACCGACTACGCACTGCGGCGCCAAGCCCAGGCCTTCGCCGTATATGTCTCGGAGTTCGCGGCCCCGCGGCTTGTGCCCAAGGACTTCTTCCAGCCTCCCCCGGCCGCGCGGCCCCAGTTTGAATTCACACTGCGCAGCTTGATCGGAAAAGCCAATATCGTTCACGTCACGGTGTGGAACCGCAACGGTGAGGTCATCTATAGCGACGAAGAGTCGCAGATCGGAAAAGTCCTGCCCATCGCCGGACCTCTGGCGCAGACGCTCAAGGGCGCGCTGACTCTGGCGCAGACGCTCAAGGGCGCGCTGACCTGGCGCTTCACACCACCTAATGGCGAACCCGGCGAAGGATCCCGGCGGATGGAAGTCTTTGTCCCGGTCGTGGTGGAAGCGGATAGCCGGCCGGTGGCCGTCTACCACGTAGTCTCAGACCTCGCGGACCTTGAGCCAACACTGATCCGGTTGACCTGGATCATGCGCGCCAGTGTCGTCGGCGGTGTTTTCCTGCTGTACCTGGCCCTGTACACCATTGTCCGCCAAGCGTCGCGGAACCTCGAGCACCAGAAGAGCGCCCTGCACCACGCGTTCATGGGCATCGTGCGGTCCTTGGCCAACGCCATGGACATTCGCGACATGCCGACCGGGCACCACTCCTCCCGCGTCGCGGAGCACTGCGAGGCCATCGCGCGCGACATGGACCTCGATGACGCGCTCGCAGGCGAGCTGCAAGTCGCAGCCCTACTCCATGACGTCGGCAAGATCGGTATCCGCGATGAAATCCTGAACAAGAAGGGAGCCCTGACCCCCGAAGAGTGGGAAGTCATGCGCCGGCACCCCATCCTGGGCTATGAGATCTTGGCGCCCGTGCCGATTTCCGACGGCATCAAATTGGCGGTACGACACAGCCACGAACGGTGGGACGGGACCGGCTATCCTGATGGGTTAGTGGGCGAAGAGATCCCTGTTGCCGCCCGCGTCCTGGCCGTGGCAGACGCGTACGAAGCGATCGTGACCGACCGTCCCTATCGCCGGGCGGTGAGCCCGCTGCGGGCGCTGGAGGAGATCCAGCGCTGCGCTGGCAGCCAATTCGATCCCCAGGTCGTCGCCTCATTCTTGCGCATTATGCGCCGACGGATTCTTCGTCCGGTTCGCCCAGCACATCGCCGCGCAGACCACCGGGATCTGGTGAGGCGGATCGCCGCCCGCACCGGAGCCCTGTTCAGTGAACCGACGCGCAACGGACAAAGTGGCCGCACCCCAAAGCCCGTCGACCCGTCCCTCGAACCCCACGAATAACGCCTCCTGCGCGTAATCCCTGTCCGGATCGTGGTATCGGGACACCACGTTCTGCCCACCCCATAACCCTGACGAGCATGCCGTCCGTCCTATTCGTACATGATCTTAAGCACCCATGTCACCGGAGAGATGGAAAAGGACACCCGCAACCGTGCGTGGCTCGACAAGCATCTGGAAGTGGCCACCCGGGAGGTCGAGAACGCTCCAGCCGTTCCGCCGCCCCCGCAGGGCCTCACGCTGGTAGGCGGGACTGAACTTCACATAGCCGCAAGGAGCATCCGGCCACACTGAAAACACGGGAGGGGTTCGTCATATACAACAAGCGGCGTCGGGTGGAGCTCCCGGATGAACGCGTCCCGAAGGCCTCCATCCGGGATGAGATCGTGAACCATTTCCTCGGTTGCGTCGAAGAGATCAGTCCACACCGGCAGTAATCCGTCTGTGACACGGGCCTGTAGAGGCTCCGCAATCCCTGAGGACTTCAGGAGGTCAAGACGGCTCGCTCCATCCAGGCCGGGGAGGCCTGCGTCAACGAATACGTAGCCCGACCACACTGTGCTCGATCTATCGGCGCACGGCCGGCAGGACCGCGCCCGCGCCGCTGTGAGCGGTTAGGACGATCCTTTCTGCGCGGGGAAGCTGCGGAGGCGTTCGGCAATCGCTTCGGCATGGCGCTTCCAAAACGGTGGGGAGACGCCCTCAGATCCGAGGGTAGGAACGACGGCATTCGTCCCTCCCTCCATCAATACATGGGCAACAGGCTCCCGGTGAGGGGTCCCACAAGGGGGCTATGAAGCAAAACGAACGTCGCCATGGACCCTCCCTCACCTCGACTCGCCCAGACTGCCACCGCGATCCCGCCCCGTGCGCTAGCCCTGAAACATTAGGTGCCTCGGCGGCGAGCAGGCTCCCTCAGCCCTGACAAGGGCGAACGGGGCGTGAGGGCAAGACGTCGCGCAACCTCGACCCGATCGCGCCCTTCCGTCTTAGCTCGATACAAAGCTTCGTCGGCCGCTCGCAGGAGCGTGGCTGTGGTCGAGCCCTGTTCGGGAAATGCGGCGACACCGACGGATATCGTAACGTTTCCGAGAGGATGGCCGTGATGCAGAACTTGCAGACTCCTGGCCTCTGCCCGCAGTTGCTCCGCCCGCCGGGTAGTCGTGTCCAGCGAGGCATCTGGGAAGATCAGGACGAACTCCTCGCCCCCATACCGGCAGGCCACATCTTCCCTGCGGGACCGCGAGAGCAGAAATTGCCCCAAGAAGCGTAAGATCGCATCGCCCGCTGCGTGCCCGAAGGTGTCGTTGAAGGCTTTGAAGTGATCGAGGTCGAGCATTATCACCCCCAACGGTTTCCGCGCGCGTTCGGCTCGACGGAGTTCCCGCTCAAACGTCTCCTCGAGGTAGCGGCGGTTGAAGAGTCCGGTCAGCGGGTCGCGAACAGCCTGAACCCGCAACGTCTTCTGGAGTCTCAGGTTCGCCTCGAGCTCTCGGTTGGTCTCTTCCAGTTGACTGATGAGCCTCCGCTGCCGCGCAGCCAGCTCCACGTTGTCTAAGGTTATTGCCCCCTCCTCAGCCAGAAGGGTCAACGAGTTGAGGTCATCGGCTGGGAAGAGGGACTGAGCCCAGCACAAGGTCACCAGGAGTCCCCAGGTCCGCTCCTTCGTCGTAATGGGAACAGCGTACACGGTGTCGGCACCCAGGTAGTCGATGAACCTGGCGATCTCCTGTGGGATCGTCGCGGCGGCGGAGACAAGAGACCAGCGGCGGGGTTTCGCGGACTTTGCTTCGTTCTGGATGAGGGCGATCACGGGCGACAGCACCGCAGGGTGGTCGGTTGCGCGCACGACGAGCTGATCACCCTCGTCGGCCTTGAGTGCGAGAATGGACCCTGATCCCCCGACGACCCGTGTGGCTGCGTGGCAGAGCTGATCGGGCAACCGCGTGGCGCGCTCATCATGGGACAGCCCAACGCGCTCGCTGAGGAAACGGTGAATTTCTCGCAATTGCCATACTCGGAGCAACCCCCGGGGCGGGCTGAACCCGAGGTAGTAACCCACCGCCGAGAGGAGGGCCAATCCAAGAGAGGGCAGCCGCACAAAATCTCCTATGGAGGGAGCCACGGCCTCCACCCCGGCAATGAGAACGATCAGAGCGAGCAACCCCGAGGCCACGCTCGCCAGGGTCAGGCGCTGGTGGACGACGCCGCCGGTCTTTCGCGCCCCCTTCGCAAAAGCCATCGCCGCATACGCTTCGGCCCCGCCGAAGTATGCGACGATGACGAGGGATGGCACGGGAGGGATCGGTCGCGGGAAGAGGATGACGAGCGCCCACGATACCGCCAAGCCTGCCAGGGCTGCGCGGAGAATGGGTGCGCGGACTTCGCGGAAGTGCTGGACGAGACGGACCATTAGGAACGGGTGGGCGAGAGCGCTGGCTACCCCCAGCGTATCAACCCATCTGGTCTCGATGTCCAACCGATTCGATACGGCTTGAATCCCCACGTAGACGGAGAGCGAGGCGAACATCAACGCAATATCAAGTCGCGTCCTGCCGCGGTACCGAGCGAAGTCGACGAGCGTGAGCACGGCGACGAGGACAAAAGTGGCTCGCGTGAGATCGTTGAGAAATGCATTGAGGTCCATCATTTGTTTGTCGGTCGCCTGCTTGATCGTCGGACGTATGCCTTTTGGGTCTTACCTTATCTCATACCTCCAGAACACTTGTGTACCCCTCGATTCCACTCCGTAGACGCCTAAGGCAGAATGGGGCCTGGGAGTGACAGACGAAATGCCCAGATGGACAACAAATCCACCTGGGAAGACTGGGCTGGAGGACCGCCCGCGGGAAAAACCTCATCAGTCTTGGTGGGCCCGCCAGGTCTCGAACCTGGAACCCGCGCCTTATGAGGGCGCTGCTCTACCCTTGAGCTACGGGCCCCACCTCAATCTACACAATCCGCCCCATCCCCACAATCCGCGAGCACGTGGCACCAATTGCCTGCCCAGTCTCAGTCCGGTAGGTGTGGATGGGAGTGCAGGGATTCCGCGTACAGGACCGACACCAGGTACAGACCATGCGCCGGCACGCGGGGTCCGGCTTTCTGGTTCCGCCCCGATGAGAGGATGGTCTCCACCGCCTCGGCGGTCAATTTCCCCTGCCCCACTCTGAGCAACACCCCCACCATCAATCGCACCATATGCCGTAGGAACCGGTCCGCCTCAAACGTGCAAATCACCATGTCGCCGCTGCGCGCCACGGCTGCCCGCCGCAAGGTGCACACGGTGGTGCGTTCGCCCGATCCGGCGCTGCGGAATGCGGTGAACTCGTGCGTCCCTTGAAGGTTGGCGGCCGCAGCGGCCATGGCATCGTGAACAAGAGCGGTAGCCACATGGTAGGCGTGGTTGCGAAGGATGGCCGAGGGGGCAGAACGATTGAGAATCGCGTACCGGTAAATCCGGCCGGTTGCCGAAAAGCGGGCGTGGAAACGATCGTCCACGTCTTCTGCCGAAACGATCCGCACAGTCTCCGGGAGGTACGCGTTGAGCGCCGCCGGAAATCGGACGGCGGCCAGATGGCTCTGGGTCTTGAAGTTGGCCACCTGGCCGAGCGCGTGCACGCCCGCATCCGTGCGGCTAGCCCCCACGATCTTCACTGGCTCGCCGGTCACCCGGGAGGCTGCGCGTTCTAGGGCAGCTTGGACCGTGGGCCGACCGGTCAGGCGCTGCCACCCGAAGAACGTGGTCCCATCATATTCAATGGTGATCTTGACATTGCGCACGGGCGATTGACGCGATCGCAGGACGCACAGCCCGACACCCTATCCCGGCCTGCGCGCAGGGGCTGCGCTCCTCGCGTGTATGCCTCCCCTCAGTGGACCAACCTAACCCACACCTCGTAGGGGAGTGCGAAACCCACCGATGCCACTGTCGCGACCGCCAAGGCGATCCCGTCCCGCGGCGCGAAGGACAGCTCCCGCATTCGCGTCCGGTGCTCCCCACCCCGATAGCATCGCGCCAACATCGCCAGCGCGAGGTCGTCCGCCCGCCGGAAGGCGCTGACGAACAACGGCACGAGCACCGGCACGAGCGCGCGCGCGCGGCGGAGCACATTGCCCTGATCGAATTCCGCTCCCCGAGCCATCTGGGCCTTGATGATCTTCTCCGTCTCTTCTAACAGGGTGGGGATGAAGCGCAAGGCGATCGTCATCATCATCGCCAGTTCATGCGCCGGCACGCCGAGCCGCCGAAAGGGGCGGAGGCTCCGTTCAATGCCGTCCGTCAGTTCCATCGGGGACGTGGTGAATGTCAGCAAGGATGTCACCACGACCAAGCCGACCAAGCGGGCCCCGATGAACAGCGCCCGCAGCACGGCCTCGCGCGTCGCCAGCAGCGGCCCCAGGCGGAAGAGGACTGTCCCGCCCTGAAGCCCGCTGAAAAAGATGTTGAGGATGACGGTGAACAACAGCAAAAACACGATGGGACGGAGTCCGCGCAAGAGGTAGCCGGGGGAAATCTGCGCCGCCGCCACTACCCCGCCCAGGACGAGGGCCAGGAGTGCATAGCCACTGAAATCCCGGACCACGAAGATCGCCACCGTCCACAGGGTGACCGCGGCAATCTTGGTGCGGGGGTCGAGCCGATGGATCGGGGACTCCCGCGGCAGGTACTGGCCGATCGTGACGTAGCGGGTCAGTTCCACCGTACTGCCTCCAAGATAGCCGCCCGCGCCTCCTCGAGCGACAGGACATCCGGACGCACTGCCACGCCGCGACGCCGCAGCCGCAGCATGAGATCCGTGATCGCCGGCACGCCCAGGCCGATCGCGGCCAGTTCATCTGCACGACGAAAGATGCCGCGGACGGGGCCGTCCATAGCGACTTGCCCGCGGTTCATCACGACAATCCGGTCCACGAGTTGCGCGGCTTCATCCATGCTATGGGTGATCAGAATCACAGTAAGACCGCGCTCCCGGTGCAGGGTGCGGATTTGGCCGAGGATCTCCTGTTTGCCTTGCGGATCCAGTCCAGCGGCCGGTTCATCGAGGACGAGGACCTCCGGCTGCATCGCGAGCACGCCGGCGATGGCCACCCGGCGCATCTCCCCGCCGGATAACGAGAACGGCGACCGACGTCCGAAGGCATCGGGATCCACGCCCACCAAGCGCAGGGCGTCATGCACCCGGTCCTGGATCTCCGGGGTGGCGAGCCCGAGGTTGTGCGGGCCATAGGCCACGTCGTCAAATACGGTCTCCTCGAAGAGCTGGTGCTCCGGATATTGAAACACCAAGCCGACTTTGCGTCGGACGGTCTTCACGTCAGCGCGCGGCTGGGACAGATCGATCCCCGCCACGCGCACGGTGCCTGAGGTCGGACGCAGCAGGGCGTTAAAGTGCTGGATGAGGGTGGACTTGCCGGAGCCTGTGGGGCCGAGGAGGCCGACAAAGGTTCCGGCTTCAATCGACAGGGTCACCCCGCGCAGGGCGACGGCCTCGAGCGGGGTGCCCTGGAGGTAGACGTGGGTGAGGTCGACACACTCAATCAGCGCCATTGCCCACCTGCCCGTGGCCGACCCGCGCGGTCGCCAGGCTGGCGATCGCCGCCGCGAGGTCGTCGGCATCCAGAATGCGCTCCGGCACGGGCAGTCCGTCGCGTCGCAGTTGGTATGCCAGAGAGGGAATGGGGGGGAGAACAAGTCGGAGGCGGTGGAGGTCGTCAGCCCGAGAGAATACGTCGGCGGGCGGGCCGTCCATGGCCACACGACCGCCGGAGAGCACAATCATCCGGGGACACTGCGCGGCTTCTTCCATGGCATGGGTAATATGGATGACCGTCACGCCCTCCCGGTTGAGAGACTGGATGGTCTCCATGACTTCGCGCTGTCCCAGGGGGTCTAACATCGTGGTCGCTTCGTCCAGCACCAAACACTGCGGCCGCATGGCGAGAATCCCGGCGATTGCCACTCGCTGTTTTTGGCCTCCGGAAAGGAGGTGCGGTTGATGCCGGCGGTAGGCGAGCATCCCTACCACGCGCAAAGACTCCTCCACCCGCTGGACGATCTCACTTGAGGGGACCCCCAGGTTCTCCGGACCGAAGGCGACGTCTTCTTCCACCACGGTCGCGACCAACTGGTTGTCAGGGTTCTGAAACACCATGCCCACCCGCTGACGGATCTCCCAGGTCGCGGCGGGCTCGCGGGTGTCCAAACCATCGACGCGCACTTCGCCCTCCGTAGGCAGCAAAAGGGCGTTGAGGTGCTTGGCTAAGGTCGATTTCCCCGACCCATTGCCGCCCACGATGGCGACGAACTCGCCGCGGTCGATGGTCAGCGAGATGCCATCGAGGGCCACTACCGCTTCCGGCGTCCCGACGTGGTAGGTGTGGTGAAGGTTTTGGATCTCGATCAGCGCCATGTCAAAGCGAATCTACACGATGCAGATGACTCCTGCAATCGAAAGACAGCGGGCAGGCCTGTCTGCTGCAGGCCTGCCCGGGTGACGTTCGAGAACGTGTGTGCCGGAGAACGAAGGATCAGACCAACTCGACCAAGGCCAATTCGACCGCGTCTCCACGGCGCACCCGAGTCCGGGTGATCCGCGTGTGGCCCCCGCGGCCTTTCTGGACTTTCGGGGCGACGTCGACAAACAGCCGGCGGATCGCCCGCTCATCCGTGAGCAGCCGGCGCACCTGGCGCCGGGCATGCAGGTCCCCGCTCACGGCGAGATCCACAAGCCCGTCGGCAATCTTCTTCGTTTCTTTGGCCCGGGGCACCGTGGTTTCCACGTGGCCGTGCAGGATCAGCGCACTGACCAAATCGCGGAAGAGAGCCTTACGCTCTCCGGTATCGCGATTTAACTTCCGCCCGACGGCACCCAGCATCGCTCCTACCTCACTGCACTTCGGTCTTCTTCAGAGACAGCCCGAGGGAGGTCAGCTTCTCGCGGACCTCATCCAGAGACTTGCGCCCGAAGTTCTTGACTGCGACGATCTCCTCTTCCGTCCGTTGAATGAGATCGCCGACGGTGTTAATACCGGCGCGCTTGAGACAGTTATACGGCCGCACGGAGAGGTCCAGCTCCTCGATGGGCATCGCGTAGAGTTTGGCCATCTGGGCGTCCGCGCCCGGCTCTAATCCGGCCGCCGTCTCGCCCTCTTGGCCCATGCCGATGAGCAGCTTGAATTGGTCGGTCAGGATCCGGGAGGCCTCCTGGACTGCTTCCTCGGGTCGGATCGATCCGTCGGTCCACACTTCCAGGACCAACCGATCGGCCTCCTCCTGCCCGGACCGGGTGTCCTCAATGACGTAATTGACCTTCTGGATCGGCGTGAAAATCGAGTCCACCGGGATGACGCCAATTACATGCTCGCTTTTCCGGTGCTTCTCAGCGGGGACGTACCCCTTGCCCCGTTCGACGACCAGTTCCATCGCCAGGTGGGCGTCCTTCTTATCCAGCGTCGCCAGGTGCAAGTCGGGGTTAAGGATATCCACCTCGGCGTCCTGTTGGATGTCGCCGGCGACGACGTCGCGCTTGCCCTTCACATCCAGGCGCAGCAACTTCGGCTTGTCGGTGTGCAGACGCAGGGTCAGTTCCTTTAGGTTGAGGACAATCTGCGTGACATCCTCCACCACCCCGGAGATTGTGGAGAACTCATGCAGGACCCCCTCGATCTTCACCGAGCTGACAGCAGCGCCGGGGATCGCGGACAACAGGACCCGCCGCACCGCGTTGCCTAGCGTGACTCCGAATCCCCGCTCCAGAGGCTCCACGACGAACTTCCCGTAGGTCTCCGACAGCTCCGCATACTCAATTTTCGTTTTGGGTGCTTCCCAGATCGTTGCAATGCTCATAGCGCTCTCCTCTTGATATTGGCCCCACCACCTGCGAATCGCAGGTGTTAGCGGGAATAGTGCTCGACGATGAGTTGTTCAGACACTGGCACGTCAATCTCTTCCCGCGCCGGCAGGGCGAGGATGCGCCCCTGTAGCGTGGTGGCGTTGAACTCGAGCCAGCTCGGCAGGGTCCGCAACCCAGTCTGGGCGAGTTCCTTCAGACGGGGGTGCTCCCGGCCCTGCGTCGTGGGCGCGATGCGGTGCCCCGGCCGGACGTGGAATGACGGAATGTTCACCTTCTTATCGTCCACAGCGACGTGCCCGTGCACGACCATCTGCCGCGCTTCCTTGCGGGACGTGGCAAATCCCAACCGATACACGACGTTGTCCAGGCGCGTCTCCAACAACTGCAACAGCCGCACGCCAGTGACACCTTTGGTTTTTGCCGCCTGGCGGAAATACGTCTTGAATTGCGTCTCCAGAACGCCGTAGATGCGACGCAGCTTTTGTTTCTCCCGCAGCCGCACGCCAAACTCCGACATCTTCCGCCGGCCCTGGCCATGCATACCGGGAGGGACTGGCCGCTTGTGTACCGGGCACTTCTCCGTGTAGCATTTCTCGCCCTTGAGGTACAGTTTCATCCCCTCGCGGCGGCACAAACGACATACTGCTCCGGTATAACGTGCCATCGATCTAGATCCTCCTGTCGTCGGGCATGGTGCGATTGCCCCCTACACGCGCCGTCGCTTCGGCGGCCGGCAGCCGTTATGGGGGATCGGAGTCACATCGCGAATGAGGCTAACCTCCAACCCCGCGGACTGCAGAGAACGGATGGCCGCTTCGCGTCCTGCCCCCGGGCCCTTCACGTAGACTTCCACCTGCTTGACGCCATGTTCCATCGCCTTGCGGGCCGCGGCCTCGGCCGCCAGCCCCGCGGCAAACGGGGTGCCCTTGCGGGACCCCTTGAATCCGGTGGCGCCAGCGCTTGACCACCCCAACACGTGGCCCTGGGGGTCGGTGATCGTGACAATCGTATTGTTGAACGTCGACTGAATGTGGGCCACGCCGGTGGGCACACTCCGCCGTTCCTTCTTGCGAGTTCTCCCGGTCGCCATCTTGTCGCCTCTCCGTTCTGCTACCGCTTCGTCAGCTTGCGCTTGCCCGAGCCCACGGTGCGCTTCGGCCCCTTCCGCGTGCGGGCGTTGGTCCGGGTGCGTTGCCCCCGCACGGGAAGGTTCTTCTTGTGCCGCAGGCCGCGGTACGACCCGATCTCGACCAGCCGGCGGATATCCATGGCGATGTCCCGGCGCAGGTCGCCCTCAACCTTGTAGTTGCGGTCGATGTAGTCCCGCAGGCGGGTAACCTCCTCCTCGGTCAGATCCCGCACGCGCGTGTCCGGACTGACCTTCGTCGCCGCCAACGCCTGCTGGGCGCGGGGCAGCCCCACGCCAAAAATGTACGTGAGCGCCACTTCCACCCGTTTGTCCCGCGGCAGATCAACCCCTGCGATTCGAGCCATCGGCCCCTCCCACTAGCCCTGCTTTTGTTTGTGCTTGGGGTTCTCGCAGATGATATACACCCGCCGTCCCCGCTTCACGACCTTGCACTTCTCGCATATCGGCTTCACTGATGCCCGTACTTTCATGGTTGCGTTCCTCTCGCAGTAGCAAACTCATGCCCTAACGATAGCGGTACGTAATCCGTCCGCGCGTCGGGTCATAGGCGGACAACTCGACTTTGACGCGATCCCCGGGCAGGATCCGGATGAAGTTGATGCGCATCTTGCCCGAGATGTGGGTCAGGACCCGTTGGCCGGTGCTCAGCTCCACGCGAAACATAGCGTTAGGCAGCACCTCCACCACCTGGCCCTCTACTTCAATCGCGTCTTTCTTCATCTCGCTTCCCCCGCATCATCGCCCGCTAATGAGCGCCAGGAACAACGGCCCCCCGCCGACTCTGTGGAGTCTGCGGGGTAGCCTTACAGATTATACGGTGCGAGGCACACGTCGTCCACTACACCACCCCGCCGGGGATGGCGGTCAGAATCAGGGGACCGGCCGCCGTGACGGCGACTGTGTGCTCGAAGTGCGCTGAGGGTTGCCCGTCTCGTGTCCGGACCGTCCACCCATCACCGTCCATCATGACCTCGTACCCGCCCACATTCACCATGGGCTCAATCGCCAGAGTCATCCCCTCCCGCAGCTGCGTCCCCGTGCCGGGCTCCCCGAAGTTAGGGATCTGCGGCTCTTCGTGTAAGGCCCGGCCGATGCCGTGCCCCGCGAAATCCCGGACGACGGACATCCCGGCCGCCTCGACGTGGCGCTGGATCGCAGCACCCACGTCTCCCAGCCGCTTGCCCGGCCGTACCTGCTCGATCCCCCGGTAAAGGGCCTCCCGCGTCACCTGCAGCAACCGCTGCAAGGAGGGAGCAATCTCACCCACCGGGACGGTCACCGCGACATCGCCGTGGACGCCGTCGACCACCGCACCCAGGTCGATCGACACGATCGACCCCGGCGCCAGCGGTCGAGCATTGGGGATCCCGTGGACCACCTCATCGTTTACCGAGATGCAGATGCTCGCGGGAAACCCTCGATATCCCTTAAACGAGGGCGTCGCTCCGCGCTCCCGGATGAAGCGCTCTGCGAGGGCATCCAGCTCCGTCCCGCGCACTCCGGGGCGGACGGCAGCGACCACCTCGCGCAAGGCCTCGGCGGCAAGCCCTCCAGCGCGCTGCATCTGTTGGATCTCTGCTTCCGTCTTCAAAATGATGGTTACGGTCCGCGGTCCCATGTTCGTCTCCCGCTAATCCGGTTTCTGAGAGGCCGTTTTGGCTTTGACGATGGCCACCAGATTCCGGTATACGGTTTCGATGTCCCCATCGCGCAGGCGCGCAAAGATCCCCCGGCGGCGGTACAGATCCGTTAGCGGCTCCGTCTCCCGGTGGTAGACTTCCAACCGCTTCCGCACCGTCTCTTCACGGTCATCCTCCCGCTGAAACAACGGATTGCCGTCGATGTCGCAGCGCCCGGGCACTTTGGGCGGGCTCGCCTCGAGGTTGTAGATGTGCCCTTGTTTACACACCCGTCGGCCGGCCAGGCGGAGGACGATCACCTCATCGCTCACCTCGAAGTACACCGCGACGTCGATCTGACGGCCGCCGGCCTCGAGCACCCGGTCCAACGCCTGCGCCTGTTTCACCGTTCGGGGAAACCCATCCAGCACGAACCCTCGCCGCGCGTCCGGCTGGTTCAACCGCTCTTGCACGATGTCGATCATCACGTCGTCGGGAACCAGCTCGCCGGCGTCCACAAATTTCTGCGCCCGCCGCCCGAGTGGCGTCTGCGCCCGGATCGCCGCGCGCAGCATGTCGCCGGTGCTGATCTGAGGGATTCCCTCCCGATGCTGCAACAACTGCGCCTGCGTCCCCTTCCCGGCGCCCGGAGGCCCGAAGAAGATCAGGTTCACCTCATGAACCCTTCGTAGTGGCGCATCAGGACGTAGGCTTCGATCTGCTTCATCGTCTCCAGGGCCACCCCCACCACGATCAGCAGCGACGTCCCCGCCAAGTAGAAGGTCAGCACGCCCGTACCCCGAGCCAGGTAAATCGGCAGGACCGCGATCGCCGCCAGGGTCAGCGCGCCCACCAGAGTGAGCCGTTCCGCCACGCGGCTGAGGTACTCGCTTGTCGGCCGACCCGGCCGGATGCCGGGAATGAATCCCCCGTACTTCTTGATGTTTTCGGAAATGTCATTGGGGTCAAAGCTGACCGCCGTGTAAAAGTACGTGAACAGGATGATCAGGACAAAGTACAGGATGTCCCCCCACATCTGGCCCGGCAAGATGGCCTGCCCCACCCGACGAATCCACTCGTTATTTACAAAGGTGGCAATCGTACCCGGAAACTGGAGCACGGATACGGCAAAGATGATCGGAATCACCCCGGCCTGGATCAACCGGAGCGGCAGGTGCGTGCTCTGTCCTCCGTAGACGCGCCGCCCGACCACCCGCTTGGCGTACTGCACGGGGATCTTGCGGATCGCCTGCGTGACCGCCACCACGGCGACAATGCTCGCCAGCACGACGGCGATATCCAGGAGGAACGAAATCACCTTCACCTCGCCCACGCGCAGCAGCCCAAGGGTCTGGGCGGTCTGGCTCGGCAGGCGGGCCACGATGCCGCCGAAGATGATCAGCGACACGCCGTTGCCCACTCCATACTCGGTCATGATCTCGCCCAACCAGGTCAACAGCATCGTCCCCGCAGTGAGCGTGATGACGATCATGCCCATCGTCAGTGGCCGCGTGTCCGGTAGAGCCCCCAGGTTGCGGATGAGCACCGTCTGCCCCATCCCTTGCAAGACGGCGAGGACGACGGTCAAGTAGCGGGTGTACATACCGATCTGGCGCCGCCCCGCCTCGCCCTCTTCCTGCGCCATCTCCTTCAATGTCGGGAAGACCACTTGGAGCAAGCTCATAATGATGGACGCAGTAATGTACGGGAATACGCCCAACGCAAAGAGCGCAAACCGGCTGAAGGCGCCACCCACGAACAGATCCAGGAAGCTGAACACGGACCCTTGTTGCTTGAGGATGCGATCCAGCGCGTGGACATCCACGCCGGGGACTGGCAGGTGGGTCCCAAAGCGGTACACCACCAGCATGATCGCCGTGAAGAGCGCCCGGCGACGCAGGTCGGCGATGCGAAGAGCGTTAAGCAGGCCGCCCAGCACTGGGAATCACCTCGGCTCGTCCGCCAGCCTTCTCGATCGCCGCGAGCGCGCTCTTGCTAAAAGCATGGGCCTTAATGGTGAGGGGACGGTCGAGTGCGCCGGTCCCCAAAATCTTGATCCGACCCGCCCTGACGAGATGTGCGCCCTGCAGCTGCGCAGGCGTGACCTCGCTGTTGGCGGGGAAGCGGTTGAGGGCGCCCAAGTTCACCGGGGCGTATTTGAGGCGTGCCACGCCGCCGGCGTGACTCACCCCCCCCGCCCGGACCCCGCGCCGAAATGGCAGGCGCTTGGTCAGGATGGTCTGACCGCCCTCAAATCCTGGACGCGGGCCCGGACCCGCACGCGCCCCCTGCCCTTTCCGTCCACGGCCGCTATAGCTGCCGCGTCCGGACCCCAGCCCGCGTCCCACGCGGCGCCGGGGGCGGCGGCTCCCACGCGCTGGCTTGAGCGTATCGAATTTCATCATCGTTGGTTTCAACGTGACGTCCCGGCAAGTTCTTCCACCGGCTTCCCTCGCGTCTTGGCCACTTCCTCAGGCGTCCGCAATTCCAACAGCGCGGTAAGTGTGCCCCGCGCCTGATTGATCGGGTTGCGGGAGCCTAATGACTTGGTAAGAATGTCTTTGATCCCGGCCGCCTCGATAACCGCCCGCACCGATCCTCCCGCGATCACGCCGGTCCCTTCGGAGGCAGGCTTCAGCAAAACCTTGGAGGCCCCGTACAACCCGATGACCGGGTGGGGAATCGTCGTCTTTTTCAGCGGGACGGTAATGAGTTGCTTTTTCGCGTCCTCCACGGCCTTGCGGATCGCATCGGGGACCTCCGCAGCCTTCCCCAGCCCGACGCCCACATGCCCCTGCTCATCGCCGACGACCACCAACGCAGCAAAGTTGAAGCGCTTCGCGCCCTTCGTGACTTTGGCCACCCGGTTGATCCAGATGGCCTTCTCGACCGTGAGGTTCACTGACGCAGGGTCCACTCGCTTGATGACCATTCCATCCTCCGTCTTATGCGCCCCCGAGTGTATCGACGACTCAGGGAGATCGCGACATCAGAATTGCAATCCGGCCTTCCGGGCGGCGTCGGCGAGGGCTTTGATCCGACCATGATATTTGAAGCCGCCCCGGTCGAACACCACCGCATTGATACCTTTGTCGCGGGCCCGGCGCGCCAGCAGCTGGCCCACGAGCTCACCCGCCGCTGTCTTCTTCTGGCCCTTGACCTGCGGGCGCAGCTCGGGATCAAGCGTCGAGACTGTCACGAGCGTCTGCCCCTTGGTATCGTCGATGATTTGCGCGTAGATGTGTTGCAAGCTTCGGAACACAGCCAGGCGCGGACGCGCCTGTGTCCCCCGCAGGGTCTTGCGACTGCGCGCGTGGCGCTGAAGACGCAACACATTGCGTTCCGCTCTCTTGAACATCGCTACGGCCCTGCCTTCCCGCCGGCCCCGGCCACTCCACCGACCGTGCGCCCGGCTTTGCCCGGCTTGAGCTTGATGCGCTCGCCGACGTAGCGAATCCCCTTCCCCTTATAGGGGTCGGGGGCGCGGGTGCTGCGGATACGGGCCGCGATCTGTCCGACCTGTTCCTTGTCAATCCCGGTGACCACGATCCGTGTCGGTTGCGGCACGTCGAACTGGATCCCCGTCGGTGCCGGAACATCGACGGCATGCGAGTACCCCACCTGCAGCGATAACCCCGTGCCTTGCTTGGCGGCGCGGTACCCGACTCCGACGATATCTAACTCGATCTTGTAGCCCTCGACGACACCGCGGACCATTCCGGCCAGCAACGCGCGCGTCAGCCCGTGGAGGGCTCGGTGGTGCTCCAGGTCGGTCGGGCGCTGCACGGTGAGCGTGCCATCCTGCAGCTGCACGGTCATGTCAGGATGACAGTCGCGCACCAACCGCCCCTTGGGTCCCTTCACCTCGACGGTGCGTCCGGTCACTTTGATTTCTACGCCCTTAGGAATGACGATGGGCGCCTTGCCCACTCGGGACATCAGATACCCTCCACGCCAAGCCCGTCTACGCCGCTCTCCCGTCCCGCCCCCGACGCATGGGAGGTACCGCAGCTACCAGACATAACAAATGACCTCGCCGCCGATCCCCAGCCGCCGGGCCTGGCGATCGGTCATCACCCCACGGGAGGTCGTCAGGATGACGACCCCCAGTCCGCCACGCACGCGCGGGATCTCTTGCCGCCCGGCGTACAGGCGCAACCCCGGCCGACTCACCCGCGTGAGGCCCGACAGCGTCGCCTCTTTGCGTGCGCCATACTTCAGGGTGATCCGGAGTACCCCCTGAGGGCCGCGGTCAATCCGATGCCAGTCGGCGATAAACCCTTCATCTTTCAGGATCCGCGCGATCTCCATCTTCAGGCGGCTGCCGGGCACGTCGACGTGATCGTGCCGGGCCCCCACACCATTGCGGATCCGGGTCAGCATGTCAGAAATCGGATCGGTGATAACGCCCACCGTGTCTACCCTCCCGCTCGAGCCGCTTACCAGCTCGCCTTAACCAATCCGGGAATCTCGCCCCGGTGGCCCAACTGACGCAGACAGATACGGCACAACCCAAACTTTCGAAACACGGCCCGAGGCCGCCCGCACCGCAAACACCGCGAGTACTTGCGCACTTTGAACTTCGGGGTGCGCTTCCACTTCTCGATCATCGACTTCTTGGCCACGTCATCGCTCCTTTAGCGCGGTCGGGGAAGCCGTCTCTGGCAGGCGCAGCGGCAGTCCCAGCAAGCGCAACAGCTCCCGGGCTTCTTCATCGCTGCGCGCGGTGGTCACCAGCGTCACATCCATGCCCCGGATCTTTTCCACCTTGTCGTAGTCAATCTCCGGAAAGATCAGCTGCTCACGCAATCCGATGTTCAGATTGCCGCGTCCGTCAAACTGTTTTTCCGAGATCCCCTTGAAGTCTTTGATCCGCGGCAGGGCCACGTTGAAGAGCTTGTCCACAAACTCGTACATCCGGTCGCCCCGCATGGTCACCTTCGCGGCGATCGGAATCCCGCGGCGCAGCTTAAAGGCCGCGATCGCCTTTTTCGCCCGCGGAATGACCGGCTTCTGCCCTGAGATCAGGGTGAGCTCTTCCACCGCTTTGTCTAGAAAGCGGGTGTCCGTGGTCGCATCGCCGACCCGCATGTTGATGACCACTTTCTCCAGTTTCGGGACTTCCATCACATTGCGGTACCGGAACTGCTCTCGCAGCCGGGGAAGGATCTCCTGTCGGTACCGGACTTTCAGCCGCGCGGGCACTCGGGGCTCAACTGGTCCCGCCGGCACCTTCGGTGCCTCGGCGGGCTTTCGCTCGGGCTTCTTGGCCGGAGCAGCAACCTCTGCCGACGCCGCCTTCTGCTGCGGCGGTTTCTCCTCCGCCGCCTTTGGGGCTGCGGGAGCGGGGGGCGTCTTCTTCGGAGGAACAGCCTCCGCGGGCTTCGGAGCCGCGCCGCCCTTGGCCTTGACGCTCTTGGCGTCTTGCGCCTTGGGAGCGGCGCGGCCTGAGGTGACTTTCGGCGTGGCGCGCTTCTTCTCTGTCATTGTTCGAGGTGCTCCCCGCAGCGCTTGCACACGCGCACCTTCGTCCCGTCGGCCAGGTAGCCATGCCCGACCCGCGCGGCCTTGCTGCACTTCGGGCAGACCAGCATCACCCGGCTGCTATAGATCGGAGCTTCCTTCTCCACGATGCCCCCCTGGGGCAACTTCTGCGTGGGCTTGCTGTGACGCTTGTGAATGTTGACGCCCTCCACGATCACCCGGCCGTGCTTGGGCTGCGCCTGCAGCACCTTACCCCGCTTGCCGCGCTGCTGACCGGCAATCACTTCAACCGTGTCGCCTTTCTTCACGTGAATCGCTTCTCGTTCCGCTACCACACTCATTACCGACTCCTCACCTATTTGGTATGCGAGCCCTGTGCGCTCGAGCGCGGGGTCGTTTACTCCCGCGTCTTCAGAGCACCTCAGGGGCCAGCGAGATAATTTTCATGAACTGTTTGTCGCGTAGTTCGCGCGCCACGGGGCCAAAGATGCGCGTGCCCCGCGGGTTGAGCTGGTCGGTCAGGATCACCCCGGCATTGTCGTCAAAACGGATGTAGGACCCATCCGACCGGCGCAACTGTCGCGTCGTGCGGACCACCACCGCCCGGACAACCTCCCCTTGCTTGACGGCGCTGTTCGGGATGGCCTGCTTGATCGAGCACACGACGACGTCCCCGACCGTCGCGTAGCGGCGGGTGCTGCCGCCCAGGACGCGGATCACCATGAGCTGCCGCGCGCCTGTATTGTCGGCGACCTTCAGCCGGGTATACGTCTGAATCATCGCGCTTTCTCCAGCACTTGGACCACGCGCCAGCGCTTGTCTTTGCTCAGCGGGCGCGTCGACTCCAGCAATACTCGGTCCCCCTGCTTCGCCTGGTCCTCGGCATTATGCGCCTTGAACTTCAGCACATGGCGGAGGGTTTTGCCATACGTCGGATGCCGACGTGTCGTCTCGACCCGCACGACGACTGTCTTCATCATCTTGTCGCTAATGACGACGCCCACGCGTGTCTGGCGCCGATTCCGCTCGTCCGTCACACGTGCACTCCTTTTTCGGCCAGCACGGCCTTCAGCCGTGCCGTATCCTGCCGCAGCATGCGCCGCTTCGCCGTGTTGGTCTGCTGGCCCGTGACCTTCAGGCGCAGGCTGAACAGCTCACGCTGCGTGTCCTCCAGCTTGCGCTGCAACTCCTCGGGGGATAACTCGCGCAACTCGCGCGCGTCCAACGTCATCAGCTCACCGCCTCCGCCCGGGCGACGAACTTCGTCTTGATCGGCAGCTTGTGACGCGCCAACCTGAGGGCCTCTTTCGCATTCGCCTCGTCCACCCCGGCCAATTCAAACATGATGCGCCCCGGCTTCACCACCGCCACGTAGCCTTCGATGTTGCCCTTGCCGCTGCCCATGCGGGTCTCCGCGGGCTTTTTCGTAAAAGGCTTGTCAGGAAAAATCCGGATCCACAGCTTGCCGCCCCGCTTGATGTACCGGGTGATCGTGCGGCGCGCCGCCTCGATCTGCTTGCTCGAGATCCACGCCGGCTCGAGGGCCTGTAATCCATACTCGCCAAAGGCGATCGTCGCCCCAGATAGCGGATGCCCGCGCATGCGGCCCCGGTGGGCCTTCCGGTATTTGGAGTGCTTAGGCGCCATCATCGGCTGGTCTCCTGGTCACGATCGGGCGTGGGACCTTGGTTGGGATGACCACGGTGCGATCGGGTTCCGTCGCCCCCCCGCTTACTGGGGCGGGTTCGCTCGGCGGACCCCCGGCGCGATCAAACGGCCGCGGAGGACGCCGCAGTTCTGTTTCCAGTCGCCGCTCTGGGAGGATCTCCCCGCGGTAGATCCACACCTTCACGCCGATCCGTCCGTACGTCGTCAACGCTTCGGCAATCCCAAAATCGATGTCTGCCCGCAGGGTGTGCAGCGGGACGCGTCCTTCGCGGTACCACTCGTAGCGGGCGATCTCTGACCCGGCCAGCCGTCCCGAGCAGGAAATGCGGATGCCTTTCGCCCCCGCGCGCAGGCTGCGCTGCACGGCCTGCTTCATGGCCCGGCGGTAGGCGACACGCCGTTCTAGTTGCTGCGCCACGTTCTCGGCGACGAGCAGGGCCTCCAATTCAGGCCGACGGATTTCCTGCACGTTGAGCTGGACCTGCTTGCCGGTCATCTCATCGAGCTCTTTCTTGAGCGCATCGATCCCCGTTCCGCCGCGCCCGATGATGATGCCAGGCCGGGCGGCGTGGATGATCACGCGCACCTGCGGCTTGCCGCCGACCCCAGACTGGGTGCCGAACCGTTCAATCTCCACGCGCGAGATGCCCGCCCGGGATAGCTTCTTCTTAATATGAGTCCGAATTGTCAGGTCCTCGAGGATGAGGGTGGCCATGTTCTTGGCGTACCACCGCGACTCCCAGTCGCGAATGATCCCGACCCGTAACCCTATTGGGTGAATCTTTTGCCCCACCAGGTCACCTCCACATGAGAATGACTAGCGTCCTGTGTCGGCCACAATCACCGTAATGTGACTGCT
>WNFE01000469.1_pt1 | contig 28486 bp, 16 predicted proteins | sample 5400451 | NCBI WGS metagenome assembly WNFE01 (sample SAMN13153344, study PRJNA577476) | soil metagenome | isolation source: 200 cm saprolite under Douglas fir tree site 2 hole 2 | place: USA:California | collected 2015-04-18
ATCTGGTATAGCACGGAACCATCGAGGCCCTGGGCCGTAGGCGCGGTTTGCTGCCACACAAGCTCCGGTTGCAAACCGGCAACCTGGGTCTGCGAAAGCAAAGGTGACGCCAGAAGCATGACGGCGAGAAATACAAGAATGGCTGCAGAACGTTGCAGATACATGGGGGCCTCCATTGTTGCCAAGACAAGCAAAACAAGATATTAACAGAGGATGTTTTGGCTAGATTGTAGTTCTTAGTTAAAGCTGATGTCTAATTTGGTTTCATCTTTACAATTGGTTTCATCTTTACAAAAAGTAATCAGGTTTGTTCCCTATACTTAAAGATTGTTTATTTCTACTTTTAAAGATGCGCTTCCGCTGGCTTTTCGTCCCACGCTTAAAGTGCTGTTAGTATCAACTATTAAACTTGGTGCCGTTTAAGGAAGAAGCTTTTTGGAGAGGAAATTTGAATTTAAACCGGAAAACGATGCTGGCTGATGCCGGCCAGCAAGCGCAGGGTGCGCCCGCGGCAGAACCTCTTGCTCCTGATGCCAATCAAAATCCGGTCCGTGACGCAATTGCCGCCTGGCTGAATTGGACGATTTTCCTCTGCCTTTGCCTGGTCTCCATCCTTGCTCCTCATGAAACGCAGTGGGCCTTCATCGTCTTTCTGGTGGCACTCCCGGTTTGGGTCATACGGCTGGGACTAGTCAGAAAGTTTGAGCAACAGCCATTCCTGTTGCCCTCGCTGCTCTTTCTAACGCTTGCCGCAGTTGCAACCGCACTCTCCTATGCCCCAACCCTGAGCCGGGCACGGTTGGGCTGGTTCACCTTGATCATCCTGGCGGTGGTTGTAGCCCAGAACGTGAGCAGCGTGAAGCAAGTCAAGATCCTGACTTGCCTGCTTCTGGCTTCAACCACGGTCAGTGTGGCACGAACGGGATGGCAATACGTCCACGGAATTGGTACGGAGCTGGTCACAATTTCTCCGGATACGAACCTGTATCAGCTTGGGCTGCGGTCGGGAGACATCGTGCAATCCATCAACGGACATCCCACACGAACTCCGCAGCAATGGAGTGCAGCGCTCAAAGCTACACAGGCAGACAAAACACTCTCGCTCCGCATTGCTCGCAATGCGCCCCTGGTAATTTTTAATGTGCAAGTTGATGGAAATGACCTTCAACAATGGTTGAGCCAGCCTGGCAACATTCCAAAACGCGGACGTCCACCGCGCGCGCAAGGCCACTTTTATCACTACATCCCATATGCCGGCATGCTGCTGCAGGTTGGCTTGCTGACCTTCGGACTGCTGGCTTCGAGCTGGAAAGAACGGACCGCGGCCCGGTGGATTTTAGCTGTAATTTTTCTTGGGACATCCGCGGCACTGCTAGCGACCGTGACCCGGACCTATATGGCTGCCCTGCTGCTGGGATGCGCGTTTGTGCTTTGGATAACGTTCAAACGGATTCGTATGGCCGCCCTGATCGCACTGGTTTTGGGCTTCATTGTGGGCACAGTATGGATCCAAAGAGAACGAAACATGGGATGGCTGGCACTGGGAGATGCGGGAAGTGAGTTCCGCTGGCTCATGTGGAAAGACGCGCCTCGGCTGGTTGCGGAGCATCCGGTGTTTGGCGTGGGACCCGACAGCGAACTGGTGTATGGCGAACAATGGAACCTTGCCGCTTTTAAGAAATTTCCGCTGCGCAGCCATTTTCACTCTACTTTTATCGAATTAGCGGTAGATTGTGGATTGCCATGCCTGGCTGTATGGGTGTGGCTCATGATTGCCTACCTGCTTTTTCTGGCACGCTCGTGGAAACAAGTGCAGCATGGCGAGTGGTTCACGCGTGGTGTCTTTTTGGGAATATTTGGGGCTGCGGTTGCATTCGTGATGAGTTCTTTTGTTCATTACACCCTGGGCGATGGTGAAGTCATGCTCCTGATCTGGTTGTTCATGGGAATCGCAATCGCCCTGGTGCGAATGCTTGACCTCGACCAGCAGCAGCGGACAGAAACCCCATGAGCGCTCAATCTGAAGTTCTATCGCAAAAGAGCGCCGGCGGAATTGCCCCCCCACAGAGAGCGCTGTGGCCGCTTCTCTTCGTATTGGTAACCACTGGAGTTGTCTCTGCGCGGTTGTTTCGTCTGGTCAACCGCTATGCGGTCAATATTTTTTTCTGGGACCAGTGGGACTTTAACAATGCCACTCTTTTTCAAAAGCATTCGTTCTGGGAGATGTTCCGCTGGCAGCATGGGCCGCACCGCCAGGGCGTTGGCGCGGTGGTTTCATGGCTTTTTGGACCGATGTTCCACTGGAATAGCCGGGCAGAGGCCTTTCTCGCCTGTGCAATCTTTGTGTTGGCAGCGTTGCTGGCGCTGTACTTGAAAGAGCGCCTTTATGGCCCGGTTACTTATTTCGATGCCGTGATTCCTCTCATCTTCCTTACACCTTTGGAATACGAGACCCTCTTTGGCACCACGAACCTGGCGCATGGGCCGCTTCCTATTCTGCTGCTGGTCATCTATTGCATCGGATGGACGCTATCGCGCCCGCTCACGCGATACGCATGGATTCTGGTCACCAACTTCCTTCTCATTTACACCGGATTCGGAATTTTCATTGGGCTGATCACGCCTCTTTTGCTCGTCCTTGATTACTGGCGACACAAACGCACCGGTGTTCCAGGCCCTACCGCTGTTGCTTCGCTTGTGGCGATTCTGATCGCTGTGGGTTCATTTTTTTCTTTCTTCATTGGTTACAAGTTTGACCCCGCAGCAGCGTGCTTCAAACCTTTTTCCGAGCCGATGATGCAGTATGTGCACTATGCAGGCCTGATGTTTGTGAATTTCACCGGAATCAAAGGATCGGGCGTAATTCCAACCCTCATCGGCAGCATGATTTTGATCTGGAGTGGTGTAGCACTCGTGGCTGCATTGGCAGGCATTCTGTCGAGAAAAGAAGAAAGCGCGGCGCAAAACCTGGTGGGCGCTGCTTTGCTGATCTTTTCCCTGCTGTTTTGCGCCAATACGGCTTTGGGTCGGCTTTGCATGGGCTTGTTGACCGCGCAAAGCTCACGCTATCTCCCTTATCTGATTCCCGCATTTCTCGGAATATATTTTTCCTGTCTCGCATACAGAAGCAAAAGCCTTAAAACAGTTGGAACTATCATCTTTCTAGTGATTGCCGTGAGCGCGGCTGTGCCGGTGCGCATCGGCGACCGGTCTATGATGGCCCAATATCACAATGTTAAGGACAGTTGGAGAAGTTGTTATCTGCAGCACCACGATATTCAGCAATGCGATAGCTTGACGGGGGTCAAGGTTTATCCGTCGCCCGAGGCCACGCACCTGAAAGAGAAGCTGGATTTTCTGGAAGAGAAAAAGTTGAACCTATACGCCACACGGGATTAGAATCTGTAACCTGTTGAACGCAGCTCGACCGGGAGCCCATTCTCATGACCATCTTCGATACCTCACGCCGCGACTTTTTGCGCAATCTTTTGTTAGGAACAGCGGCCCTGGCAACCACTGGACTTGATCTTCGTGCACAGGAAGCACTGGCCCAAAACAAGGGCCGCAAGCTGGGCGTGGCGTTGCTCGGGCTGGGCAAGTATTCCTCAGGCCAACTTGGGCCCGCTTTGCGTGAAACCAAGCTGTGCTACCTAGCCGGCGTAATTACCGGTCATCCGGAAAAGGGCGAGCAGTGGGCGGCAACCTATAACTTGAACAAGAAAAACATCTACAGCTACGACAATATGGAGCAGATTGCGCACAATCCAGATATTGATATTGTCTACGTTGTGACGCCGCCGGCGTTGCATCCTGAATATACCGTCCGGGTCGCAAAAGCGGGCAAGCACGTGATCTCAGAGAAACCGATGGCTACATCTGTCGAAGGCTGCGACCGGATGATTGCCGCTTGCAAGAAGGCGAAGGTTAAGTTGGCGGTTGGATACCGGCTGCATTACGACCTCTATCACAAAGAGATGATGCGGCTGGCCAAAGAGCAGGATTTTGGTCCCTTCATGAAAATGACAGGCGACCGGGGATTCATTTTCGGCCAACGCGCGTGGCGAATTGATAAGAAGCTGGCAGGAGGCGGTCCGATGATGGACCTCGGCATTTACATTGTGCATGGAGCATGCATGGCCGCCAATGGAGTTGCGCCTGTCTCCGTAACCGCGCACGAGGAACCGAAGACCAAGCCCGAACTATTCAATGAAGTGGAAGAGACCATCCGTTGGACGATGGATTTCCCCAATGGAGCAAAATGCGATGCGGTCACAAGTTTCAATCACTCCGCCGATCAATTCCGGATTGAAGGCGCCAAGGGCTGGATGGAATTCAAGCAACATGCATTTACTTACCGCGGGATCGTGGCCGAAACCAGCCGCGGGCCTCTGAATTTCACTCCTATCAATCAGCAGGCCGCCCACATGGATGACTTTGCCGATTGCATCCTCACCGGGCGCGAAACACCCGTCGGGGGAGAGATGGGACGACGCGACATACAAATCATCACGGCAATCTATGAAGCTGCGCACACGGGAAAACCGGTAAAGGTGAAGGCGTAGGTTGGTGCCCATCAATAAACTTGAATCTGAACCTCCCAACGCCTCTTCCAGCCACGCGGCCCAATCTTCCAGTGTTCTAAGAAAAACCTTGCGCAGGCCAATCGTCATTGCACTGGTGGCGCTGGCACTGCGCCTGCTGGTAATGACCGCTGAGCACACTTACAAGGCCGACTCTGGGCAGGAGAGCTTTGCCATGGGATGGGAGACCGGCAGAATTGCATACTCCGTGGCTATTGGGCAGGGTTTTAGCTCTCCGTTTCAGGGGAAAACCGGGCCTACGGCATGGGTTGCGCCGCTGTATCCATATTTAGTGGCGGGCGTTTTTAAAATCTTCGGTATCTATAGTTATCAATCGTCGTGGGTCCTGCTCGCGATCAACAGTTTATTTTCGGCCTTGACTTGCCTGACGATTTATTCCATCGCAAAGGAAACCCTCGGCGAGAAAACAGCTTTATGGTCGGCCTGGCTGTGGGCGGTGCTGCCCTACTCCATGTATTGGGCCATCCGCTGGGTTTGGGAGACGAGCCTTTCGGCTTTCCTGTTGAGTGCAGTCTTTTTGTTGACGCTGCGGCTGAAAAACTCTGACGGCCTGAAAACGTGGGCGCTCTTCGGGCTTACCTGGGGAGCGATTGCCCTTAGCAATCCTTCGCTGCTGTCGCTGCTGCCATTCGCATTGGCGTGGGCATGCTATCAACGTCTTCGTGAACACAAAAAATGGATGGGCCCGGCGGCATTAGCAATTGTCATCTTCGTGCTCTGCGTGACGCCGTGGATGATCCGCAACTATGAGGTATTTGGCAGGTTCGTGTTCATTCGCAGCAATTTTGGCGCGGAGCTGCGGCTTGGCAACTATGAAGATGCTGACGGTTTATGGAAGTGGCAACGGCATCCCAGTCAGAACGCAGCCGAGTTCGTTACATATCAGGGCATGGGCGAGATTGCCTATGCACACGAGCGTGGACGGGAAGCGATGGAGTTTATCCGGTCGCATCCGGCGATGTTTGTTTCGCTTTCGCTGAAACGCGCCTACTATTTCTGGTTTGGCACACCACGGACATCTGGCACTCCCGGACTGTCGCGCAGCCGCTACGTCTTCTTTTTGCTCTCAACGGTGCTGGCATTTTTAGGGTCGTGGCTGGTGATCAAACAGAAAAAACCGGGAGCGTTCTTGTATGCTTCTTTGATTTTGGTCTATCCGCTGGTTTATTACATTACTTTTCCGCATCCACGATATCGGCACCCGATTGAGCCGGAGATGATGATACTGGGGGTTTGGTTCGTGATAGAGGTTTGGAGATCCGTTGCAGTTAAGTCCCAATGAAATGTTTTCACCGCTGGGGTTAGTGCTTGTTCACCACAGAGACACAGAGGGCACCGAGTTCTATCCCCTGCGCGCAACCAATCCAGCAATAAGATAAGCAGCCGCGGCGCAGACCAGTACTGCATTCAAGCCGGAGCTCATCGCCACCACCATGGCGACAACCGATCCAAGTACGCTCGATCCGGCGTTCATGGCCCACGCCCATTCAACAATATTTTCGGAGGAGCTTGCGGTCGAACTGGAGTGGTTCTCGCCAGAAGCATATATTTTTTCGCTAAGCGCGCGCAGGCCGGTGGGAAAGGGCATTCCCATAATGAAGCCCAGAGGGAGCAGCGCGGCGCAGCTCAGGATTAACCTTGTAGTGAATGGCAGTCCTACATACTGAGTGAGCAGGCCAGGCAGAACGAACATGTAAACGAGAACGGCGGCAGCAATCGCAATCAATGCCAGCCGAATGGGCGCCGTCTGCGAGAACCAGCGGCGGGAGACCAGGCTCCCAACGCCGCTCGAGAGCAGCATGCAGAAGACAACCACGGTCATGGCATAGGTGGGATGTCCGAGAAAAACCACGAAGCGCTGGATGAACGCAATTTCAACCATGATGTAGCCCAGACCAATGGCGACGAAATACATCAGCGCGAGCAGATGGCGGCTGGGTTTCCCGGAGACAAGCAGCAGGGGCAATACCAGAAAGGCCAGCACCGCTACGGTGGAAAGCCCGATTAAAAAAGCAAGCACCAGGATGCCCATGTTGTTCTTCCACGCCTGCCGGCCGCGCGAGCTGTGCAAAAGCTGGCCCAACGCCACGGTGGGCTTGAGGGTAAAGAAGAAAAAAGGCGAGCTATCGTAAACCGGTGCGACATTAAAAGGATATTGCTCGGAAAACCTGGGGGCATCGTTGCCTTGGATCAGAGCCGCGTACGCACCGGCTCCGGTCGCCGCGTGCGCCAGCTCCGGCTTTCCCGGCATATACAGCGGCAGAAGCGTGGGATGGCTTTGCAGATACTGTTCCACAGCCCGCAGTTCGGCTGGAGAGAACGGGCTTTTTTTAGCGAACACGGCGACAGCCTGTCCATCCTGGTCGAGACCGCCTTCGGCAATAATCATCAGGTGTGCTGCGGGATTTGCTATCCCGAGAGCGTGGAGCGTTTCCATATCCTGCGCGACGATACGCAAGGCCTCGCGGGGTTGAGCGAAATCCCAACGGGTGACCACCAGCATTCCATCGGGTTTCAAGTGGGCAAAATAATCGTGAAACGCTTCCATGGTGTAGAGCGAGTTTTCACTCAAGGCCAATGCGCCGGCGGCGGTAGAGGCCCAGGTATCCACCTTGGTCATCTGCACGATGTCGTATTGCTCAGTGCTGCTGCGGAGCCAGGCGCGTCCGTCGGCAACATGGACGTGAACTTGAGGGAGTTGATAAAGATGATGGCTGTATTCGGCATATGCGCCGCCCATGATCGAATTGGCAATAATGGGATTGATTTCGACGGCGGTCACGCTGGGACTTCCTCCGCTGACGGCACGCAGCACGTCAACTCCACCGCCGGGGCCGATGATGGCGTAATCCCCATGGGGACGCAGCACGCTGACCACGGAGGGCGCCGCTTCGGTGTCCAAGGTTTTCTGCCACGCATCTTCAGTATCGCTTGGATCGGTATCCATTAACGCGGTGTAAGCATCGCCGTCAATCTGGATGCCTTTGCCCTGCTCGTCGGGAAAAACTTCAACCCGCGACAACGCATTCCAACGCACAAACTCAACCTTGGGATTGCGGCGCACTCCCTTCGAGTAAACAATATCGAGCACTCTCTCGCCGCGGTTGACGACCAGTAGCAGAACAAAAACCATGCCCACAACGAGCGCGACGAGTTTAGCGCTGCGCCGTTGCGCCCACAACGCCGCCGCCAAAGCCATCACCAGAGCGGAGACCAGTACGGCATTGGGCGCACCGATCACGTTTAAGAGCGGCACCGCAGCCATGCAGGCCAGCGCGCCACCGAGCAGGTCTGCTCCGTAAAGCCGGGAGACCGGGCGAGGTACGCGGGCAAAGACGACTGAAAGCAGAACTCCATTCAAGAAGAACACGAAGGCGGCAGCTAAATAGATCGCCGTCAATCGCAAAACTGTTCCAGGTGTAATGCGCAGCGAAATGCGAGCGTGCAGAATAATTTCAAGCACGACCAGCGTGGCGATGGCATTCAACACGGAAAGCACGCAACCCAGCCGCGAGAGAGAATATTGCGCCAGACGTGCTTTCTTTAGATATGCCGTGACGCCGCCTGCGCCCAGTCCTAAGAGGGCGACAGAGATCGCCAAGAAAGCAAAGTGATAAAAGAGCACGACAGAAAACAACCGGGTCAAGGCCAGCTCTAAAAGAAGCATGGCAAAACTGACGGAGGCGACGCCCAGAAGAACGTGCGAGCGCGACCAGAATGAACCGTTCACGGCGGAATTGCCTGCAGTCGTCTTTGAAGTCATCTCGGAAACTTCAGCTTGTTTATTTTGGGTTTGTTGGTTTTGCGGCTTTGTTTGCATTGTTCGTATTATTGAATTGGCAGAACGCTTGATGGATGAAGGACGTGTTATTCTACCATTCAATTTTGGACCGAATATAATTCACTCCCTTGAAGAGCTGCTTTGAGTGCAAACGACAGCAAGCCAGCAAACATTCAGCATGCCGCGAGCCGATCAGGCCGGTTGCTAAGATTTATTTGTTCCCCCACAACTATCTTTGTTGTAGCGCTCCTGGTGCGCGTGGCGGATTTCAGCCTTCGTCCCTGGTTTGCTGCTGTGCAATCGAACCATCTTTTCTTTGCTTATGAAATTGGCGAGGTTGCGCAGTCCATTGTTGAAGGCCATGGGTTCAGCTCTCCTTTCGGAGTCGCTACGGGACCAACGGCGTGGTATACGCCGGTGTACCCTCTGCTTCTCGCCGGCGTCTTCAAGGTTTTTGGCGTGTACAGCCCGATTTCGGCATGGGTAATCACTGCCGTGAACAGTTTGTTTGCCGCCCTGACCGCGGTTGTGATGGTTGGTATTGGAAAAGAAACGGTCGGCATAAAGTCCGGGATCATAGCTGCATGGCTTTGGGCGCTCGTGCCCTACGTCGTGCAATGGTCGGTACGGTGGGTTTGGGACACAAGTCTTTCAGCATTACTGGTGACCGCGGTGGTGTATGCCACACTGCGTGTGCGACGGGAGCCGCGCATCGGTCACTTTTTACTTCTGGGGCTGCTTTGGGGGTTGGTTGCCAATAGTAATCCGACACTGCTGAGCTTCTTGCCGGTTTCGCTGGCATGGATTTGGTGGCGGCAGCGATCTTTCCCTTCAATCAAAACCGGGCTTGTTTCGGTACTCGCGCTGGTCGTGCTGGGATGCGTGCCCTGGGTCGCGAGAAATTACATCACCATGCACTACCTTGGCCTGCGCAGTAATTTTGGGGAGGAGCTGTATTTAGGGAACCAGCCCGGCGCAGATGGGTTGATCGTGCAAGGGAAGCACCCAATATGGAACAGTGCTGAACTCAACAAATATCAACGGATGGGCGAGATTGCTTACATCGCTGAGAAGCGCCGGTTGGCGGTGGAATTTATACAAAGTCATCCGGGGACATTCGCCGCCATAAGCTTTAAACGAATCGCTTACTTCTGGTGCGGCGCGCCCGATGATCCCAGGGTTCATCCTTCCAATGTAGTCGTGCGAACTACGTTTTTGTTCATGATGGCGTTGCTGGGTTTCTGGGGCTGCGTGCACGCAATTCGCAAAAAAGTACCCGGAGGATGGCTCCTGCTTTCGGTCCTGATCTTCTACCCTCTTATCTTCTATATTACGCACACGCATGTGCGCTACCGGCATCCCGTGGATCCGATATTGTTCCTGGGCGCGGTGTATCTTTTTGTGTCGCATAGTAAGGAGAAGTCTTCGGTGTTGAGACCGGGTCAGAAATAGAGAGCCATTTCACACATTGATATCACTCTGATATCAAACACTTCATTCTGCAAAGATTGTGGGTCATAATTGGCTGACGGCATTCAGCATGCCCCTTGGTGCGAGATCTTTGAAAAAACATAGAGCAGTGCTCAGAAAAATCGGCGCATAGGTGCGCGTCGAGCTTAAAATTTGGCCATTTGACCACCGCCAGACACCACCTGCTGGTACACTATTTTTCTCACGTATGTCATTGATGGCCTGGGACTTAACAGCTATACGGCCTCTTTCAGCAAGTGGGGGTGGGGCACGACCGAAAACAGCTCCCGGCTTCTCAGTTTCAAGCTCCAGGAAAGCGCCTGAAGGCTCCTCGTGTGTCCTTAAACCGGATTTACCGCACCGGCGGCGCTACGCTGGCGTTGGGATGGGCTTTCAAATATTGCCTGCGGGTTTCAGCGTAGGTTTGGTCGGTAATGTGGAAGACGACCATGGCGTCTCCGGGAAGCGGCCATTGCTGGTATTTCATCAGTCCGATGCAGGTCGGCTCCTGTTTGGTCAGAAAGTTTGCCGAGACTGCGGCCCACTGCGGGAGTTCCGCTCCCGGGTTGTCGCATTTCCAAGGCTTTGCTTGCGGAATGTAGGTGGCCGGTGACAGTGGGGTCCAGCCATCAACGTAGATGGTCTGGATATGATGTTGGGTCACAAAGTCTGCAACCGCAGGGAGGGTTTGTCCCCAGTCGAGGTTCGAATCGGTGGTGATCTCCTGTTTGGGTGTACTTAAGCGGAAATCGTTGTAGTAAGAGATGTAGTGCGGAAACGCCACAATCGCAGTGACCAGACAGGAAAACACGAGGAGAGCAACCGCAGCGAAGGCAAACTTTTGTTTTTGCGGAGACACGACCGCACTCACTTGCGGTATGACCAGCGCAAGCAACACCACCAGGATCGAAAGCGGGACGGAAATATGCCGCACACCGATGTTGAGCCGGGCACGCATGGCGGCGGCGAGGAATACCAGAAAAAACGCCATCAACGCACGTATGCGCACTCGGTTGATGTAGCTGGAATGCAGGGCCGCGGTTTTTCCCTGGTTTAGGTGTTCCCGCCTTAGCTGGAGCGCTGTAAGAACTGCGAGAAGTAAGAGGAGAAGAACTTCGCCGGGAGCGAGCTTAAAAAAAGCAACTACCGGAAAGTAATACCACACACCGTGGCCATGGAGCTTTCCCAGCAGATAGACCGGTCGGGTCAGGCCGGCATTCAGATATCCGATGCCCCCCAAATAGAGCCAGAGCGGTTGCAGTGGTTTTTCCCAACCGGGATGCCGTGAGAGAAAGTAGGCCGTCGAGGCAAGAATGCGCTCCGGTGGACGGGCCGCGGAGACATAAGCATTGCGGGCATTCAAGATCTCGCGCGGCGAGCTATGGAAACAGGTGAGCCAGTAAACACCGCCGGTGAGCAGAAGGGTCAACACTCCGGTGGCCGCTAGGTAACAGAAAGCCTTGCCGTTGCTGCGCGATGACGGCCCTTCAGGCCCTGGTGTGCTGTGACGATCTTTCGCCGCGCCAAACCACATCCATGCTACAAACAACGCTATCGAGGGCGCGATCAACAAAGCGGAGAACTTGGAAAGCAACGCCGCAGCCGCAGCTAATGATAGTTGAAGGAGAGAGGCGAAGCCGGGCCGCACCCATAACTTAGCGGTCAGCCAGGCGGTCAAAAGGCAAAAAAACGCCAGCCCCATGTCGGTGATGACCAACGATCCATAACCGATGTAAAAAGGCGAGGTGGCAAATACGGCAAGACTCAACAGCGCGCCCCACATACCGGCGAGGGCGCGGGCCATAAGGTAAACCGCCAACCCGAAGCAGAGGGTTAGAAAGATCATGGGCAGGCGTGCAAGAAAAACAATGTGCGCCGGGTCGCGGTTCCATTCACTGAAGAAGCGCTTGCCGAAGGTCCATTGGCAATCGAGCCCGCCGGCACCGCACCACGAGTGATCGTTATAATTCGCATGCACATCGGAGAACAGCAACGGAACGGCCGCGATGACTTTCAGCAGCGGCGGATGCTCAAGGTTAAGGCGGGCGTCCTGCTTTTGCAGATAGCTGAGCCCGGAGGGGATATGGACCACCTCATCATAGGTTGGCGACTGCTGCCGGGAGCTGGCAAGAGAGAGCACGGCCATCAACAAAAGCAACAAAGAGACAAGTGCGTATTCCCATTTATGCTTTGCTAGCATGCCAAGAACCATCCTTGATCGTTCCCTTCCAGCCTTTTGGTTGTCTGAATCAGGTTAACAGAAACAGTTCTCGGTTCTCAGTTCTCGGATCTCAAGGAATACTTAGCTGGTTTCATAAATGCCCACGACCCCCAAAAGGAAATCGCTTCTAGGGAAGCAAGCCTTTTCACAAAACGTCGGGGGCCTTAGACGGGGCCTTAGATATAGATGTATAGATTACCCTCTTTCCAAAGTTCGATTTCCAGTGCAATATAGAGCATCCCCCATCTAATGCCAGATCGCGGTTTCCCACGCCCGCTTGCTGGTTAGAGCCAATGAAGGAGCAATTTTATGAAAAAAGTCTTTATCACATTTTTGACTGCGCTCACCGTTGCGGGAACGACGCTATTGCTTGCCCAAACCCAACCTACGCAACCCGCCCCAACCACCGACCAGAAGGTGATCAAGGACCCGCTTGAGTACAACTCCTATATTGCAGCGCTTAATACACAAGACCCTGCGGCCAAGGGTGCAGCCTTTGATGCTTTCGTAATCCAGTACCCCAACAGCGTGGTAAAGATTGATGCGCTGGAGCAAGCCATGGCCGCTTACCAGGGGGCCAATAACCAGGAGAAGGTGGAAGCCATTGCGAAGCAACTTCTGGGGATGAACCCCGATAATGTTCGTGCTCTGGCCATCCTTACCGTGCTTGACCGTTTTCATGCCACCCAGGGAAAACAAGCAGCGCTCCAGGAAGGTTGCGCTTATGCGCAAAAGGGACGGGAGGCGCTGCCGGTGTGGCCGAAACCGGATGGCCTCTCTGACGCTGATTTTGAGACGTTGCGTAAGCAAATGTCCACGATTTTTGATGGAGCTGCCGGCTTTTGCGCTCTTCAAGCCAAGGACTATGCTACGGCGCGCACGAATTACCTGAAATCGTTTCAGATTGATCCCTCCAACATGCAGGATATCTATCAGCTCGGCATTGCCGATATGTTGATGAACCCGATGGATTTAAACGGGTTCTGGTATTTGGCCAAGGCCATCAATATCGCCACAGCACAGAACAATGCCCAGGCTGCACAAGGCATCGCCACCTATGGTAAGGCCCAATACCGCAGATATCATGGCAGCGAAGACGGCTGGGAGCAGTTCGTGGCGGCCGCCACAAATCAGACTGCCCCGCCGGCGCCGCTTGGCATCACCCCGAAGCCCACCAATTGTGACATCGCCGCCGACGCGGTTGCGAAAAACAAAGTCGAAGACCTTTCCTTCAGCGACTGGGAATTTATTCTTGCGCAACGCGATTGTGGCCCCCAGGGAAAGGATGCCGCCGACAAAGTCTGGCGGGGCGTCCAGGCCAAGCAAAAAGACGGCGAGGCCAGGCTCAGAATTCCCGTGATGGTCATCTCTGCCACCAAGGATAGTCTCGACGTAGCTATTACCGATGAGAACCAGCAGAGCAAAAAGGCGGACATGCACGTGGTGATGCAAAAACCCATGCTTCACGCCCCCGCGGTTGGTTCCATGGCCGACGTGATCGGAGTCATCTCCAGCTATACGCTCAACCCATTCATTTTCACGATGGAAAAGGGTACGCTGCCTGCTCCTGACACTGCGCCGCAGAAATAGCAGTATCAGCCGGAGATATCAAGCGACCACCTTAAGACGCTACCACTGCGCGCAACAGCTAACCGAATTTTTGAGCTTACGTCCAACACAGGGAGAATCCTCATGTTGCGAGCCGCCGTTGTTGTTGTTGTTGCTCTCCTGTGCACATGCCTGGCAGGCGCACATGCCGCCAGCCGAGACCGTGTTGACTTGACGCTCGACATCTCCGAAGCAGAAGCGGTCCTTGCGATCGTTGAGAAGAGCGCAACCCATCAGCCGGTTACCGATGACGACTGGAAGCGGCTGTTCACCAGCGAACCTTACACGCGCTTGAAGAAACGCGAGGCGTCGTTCCGCAGGGACTTCACCGATGAGGATTTTAAGAAGTTCGTTCTCTCCGATCACCTGGTGGCGACGCGTTCAGACTTGCACAAGACGCTGGCAGAATGGAAGAAAGCTGACTTGGCAGCCGTGGCCGAGCGTCCACTCGCCTATCTTCCCCCTGAAGCAAAGATTCGTGCCAAGGTCTATCCGGTGATCAAGCCAAAAACGAACAGTTTTGTCTTCGAAGCCGGCACCGATCCCGCGATCTTTCTTTATCTCGATCCGGCAGTCCCTCAGCGGCAGTTCGAGAACACGGTCGCTCACGAGCTCCATCACATTGGACTCGCGAGTCTGGCTGCAGCCTACGAAGAGCGCATCAAGACCCTTTCCCCAGAGGCGCACAAAGTGGCCCAGTGGATGGGAGCTTTCGGGGAAGGAATGGCAATGCTGGTGGCAGCAGGATCGCCTGACGTCTCTCCTGTGGCTGACTTTCCGCAAACGGACCAGACGTGCTGGCAACAGGAAACAAAGAACACCGACAATGAGTTGGACCAGATCAATCAGTTCTTTCTCGACATCATCCACGGTGACTATAAGAACCTGGAAGCCGCAGATCACGAAGCCTATACATTCTTTGGTTTTCGCGGCCCGTGGTACGTCGTCGGCTATCAGATGGCGACGACGATTGAAAAGCAGTTCGGACGCCCGGCTTTGGTTGAGACTCTGAAAGACCCACGCGCTTTCGTGCTCAAGTACAACCAGGCAGCGGCCGCGATCCGCGCCAGAGGAGGCGCCAAACTGGTGATGTTCAGCCCAGAAATCTTCGAGGCGATTGGCATGAAGGCAGAAGTGAGCGGCGCGGGCGGACCTTAATGAGCGCAGATCGGTCAAAAATAGTGCGCTTTACGGACGGAGATTAGCTTCGGTCCCGCTTGCGGGCACCTGAAAAACCTGCGAAAATCCCGCTTACCGATTCTTCCCTGCTTCGTCTATGATAATTTGACTATAAATCTTCATAGCCTGCTAAATATAGATATTTAAGGTAGAGCCTCGTATAAACAAACCGCCGACCCCCGGTAAACAGGATGAAAGCTTTCAACTTCAGTTAAGGAGAACCCGGATGTTGCAAACGTTTTTGAAGACCATAGCTGCAGCGGCTTTGCTGTGCTTTGCCGCCTCGCTGGGAGCAGGCGCCCAAACAGTGGATGAGATCATTGCCAAGAACATCCAAGCCCACGGCGGGATGGAGAAGCTCAAATCGGTGCAGACCATCCGCACCAGCGGGAAATATGTTTCCGGCAGCTTCCGGGCAGCTTTCGTACAGGAGAACAAGCGGCCGGGCAAGGTGCGCGAAGAGAACATTATTCAGGGCACCGCTGAGGTGCAGGCCTATGACGGCAAGACGGGATGGGAGGTTTCTCCTTTTGAAGGGCGCAAGGATGCGAAATTGCTCTCCGAGGATGACTTGAAATCCCTTATTGAAGACGCCGATATTGACGGCCAGCTTGTGGACTATAAAGAAAAGGGCCATAAAGCCGAATTGGTCGGCCATGATCCCGTCGAGGGCACCGACTGCTACAAGATCAAACTGACGCTGAAAAATGGCACCGTCCGTTACTACTATCTGGATACTGACTCCTACCTGGAGCTGAAGATTGAAACGCAGCGCATGATTCGCGGCGCGATCCAGGAAACTGAGCTCTATTTCGGCGATTACGAGCAGGTCAACGACATTTACTTCCCGTTTGCCTATGAAGGCGGAGAAAAAGGCGACCCCAACCGCACCAAATATACCGTGGACAAAATCGAAATCAATCTGCCGCTCGATGACGGCCGTTTTGCTTTGCCGGCAGCTCCGGCCAAAGCAGCGGCCAAAAGTGGAGCAGGAAATTGATCGTGTCTGCTCGAACTTTGAAAACATGTGGGCAGGATGCCCACATGATAGCCGGCGAGACGCCGGCGCTACTCTGCCAGGGTCGCTGGCATGCAAAAAAAGATTAGAAATTTTGAGAGTGAGGGTCTATTGGCAATGAACAGATTCAAAGTGCGTCCTGTGGTCCTGGTGGCGATCCTGTGCGGGTTGCTGCTCTCCCTTCCTGTGAATGCGCAAGAAACGAAAGAAGCCGCGAAATTCGATTCCGATACCATCTCGGGCCTGGGGGCGCGCAATATCGGCTCGGCAGTGATGAGCGGGCGCGTATCGGCCTTGACGGCAGTGAAGGAAGATGGACGGCTCACGGTTTACATCGGCGCAGCCAGCGGCGGCATATGGAAGTCGGTCAACGGCGGCACGACATACAAACCGGTGTTTGACAAGCAGCCGGTGCAATCCATTGGTGCAATTGCCGTTGACCCATCGACCCCCAAGACACTCTGGGTAGGCACGGGAGAAGCATGGACGCGCAATAGCGTTTCCATCGGGGATGGCATCTACAAATCCACCGACGGCGGCGAAAACTGGACCAACATGGGCCTCAAGAATTCTGAACGCATCAGCAAGATCGTGGTTGATCCCAAAGATGGCAACACGGTTTATGCCTGCGTGCCCGGCAAGCTGTGGAGCGATAGCGACGACCGCGGGCTCTACAAGACCGGTGATGGCGGTAAAAGTTGGGCGAAGATCCTAAAGGCGTGAATCCTTCGACCGGCTGCTCGATGGTTTCCATGGACCCGGGTGATTCTAAAACTCTCTACGCTGGCCTGTGGGACTTCCGGCGCAAAGGCTGGACCTTCCGCTCGGGTGGTAACGGTCCTACTGCGGTCAACGGCAGCGGATTTTTTAAGACCACCGACGGCGGAGCGACCTGGATCGAGCTGGATGACAAAAGCGCGCCGGGACTTCCCACGAAACCGTGGGGACGCATTGCCGTAAGCGTGGCGCCTTCCAATGCTAAAGTGGTGTATGCCCTGATTGAATCCAATCGCAGCGCGTTGTTCCGCTCTGATGACGGCGGCAAGACCTGGCAGGAGCGCGACCGTAGCCAGATGATGGTGTGGCGTCCGTTTTACTTTGCCAGTCTCACAATAGATCCCAAGGACGAGAACAAAATTTATAAGACCGATCTCAGGCTCATCCAGAGCACGGATGGCGGTGTGAGTTTCAGCGTGATTTCAGCCTCTGCCCATGGTGACTTTCATGCGGTATGGATCGATCCCGACGATCCCAATCACGTCATCACCGGTGACGACGGCGGCGTGTGGTACTCCTATGACAGCGGCAATAAATGGTGGAAGGCCTATAACCTTCCGATTGCGCAGTTCTATCACGTGAGCGTGGACACAAAAGATCCCTATCAAGTGTATGGCGGCTTGCAGGATAACAGCGCCTGGGTTGGCGATTCGGAGTATCCGGGGGGAATCAGCAACAGCCGTTGGGAAAATCTCTACGGCGGTGATGGATTTTGGACGTTTTCCGACCCCGCTGACCCCGACTATGCCTACGCGGAATACCAGGGCGGAGAAATTGGGCGAATCAACCGCAAGACGCTGGATACACGCAACATCAAACCTCAGCCCAACTACGGCGAGGGCAAGCTGCGCTTCAACTGGAACACGCCCATCCATATGAGTCCTAATGAAAAGGGCACGATTTATATCGGAGCGCAGTTCCTCTTCCGCTCCCGTGATCACGGACAAACCTGGGACCGAATCTCGCCTGACCTGACAACCAACGATCCTGAAAAGCAGAAACAGGAAGAATCGGGCGGCATTACCGTAGATAACTCCGCCGCTGAGATGCACACCACCATTTATTCGATCAGTGAGTCTCCGCGCAACGGACAGATTATCTGGGTGGGGACCGACGACGGCAACGTACAGGTCACCCGCGACGGAGGCAAAAGCTGGAGCAACGTGGTGGGCAATGTGCCAGGTTTGCCGAAGGCTTCCTGGGCAACGTGGGTAGAAGCCAGCCGCTTCGATGAAGCTACCGCCTACGCCGTTTTCGACCGGCACACGTTTGGTGATATGGATCCTTATGTCTTCAAAACCACGGACTTTGGCAAGACGTGGACGCCCATCATCACCAAAGACAGCGGCGTACGCGGCTATGCGCACGTGATAAAAGAAGACACAGTCTCTTCTAATTTGCTCTTCGCCGGCACTGAGTTCGGCCTCTGGGTCTCGCTCGACGGTGGCAAACAGTGGGCGCAATACAAAGGCGGCGATTTCCCCAATGTTGCGGTGCGCGACATTGTGGTCCAACCGCGCGAATCTGACCTGGTGCTGGCGACGCACGGCCGGGGAATCTGGATCATTGACGACATTACACCCCTGCGCAAACTTACCCCGGAAGTACTGGCCCAGGATGCGGTCTTCCTGGAAGGCAAACCCACGCAACAGCGGCTCGATACGGGCGGCGGCTGGCCCGAGGGAAGCGCGACCTTTGTAGGAAAGAACCCGCCGAATGCCGCTGAGATCACCTACTATCAGAAAAAGCGGCACATCTTCGGAAAAATGAAGATTGAAATCTTCGACCAGCAGGGCAAGCTGGTGGATACTGTCCCTGCCAACAGCCGGCGCGGCATCAGCCGGGTGCAATGGGTCATGCGGCTCAAAGCGCCCAAAGTTCCTCCGGCGGCCAGCGTCGCATTTGAAGCCAGTGAGGGGCCCAGGGTATTGCCCGGAACTTATACCGTGAAAATGACACGGGGCAAAGATACCTACACCACTCAGCTTACAGTTTCGCTTGATGCACGCGCCAACTACAACACAGAAGACCGCAAGCTGCAGTTCGACACTACCATGCGAATCTATAACCTGCTGGGTGACATGAGTTATGACGTGGAGCGCATCAACAGCGTGCGCAGCGCTCTCACCGACCGCGCCAGCAAACTGAATGCCAGCGACGCTTTGCGCAAGCGGCTGGAGCAGGCTGCCGCAAAGGCCGACGAGATTCGCAGGAAGATCGTGGCCACCAAAGAGGGCGGTGCAATCACTGGCGAAGAACGTATCCGTGAAAAAACAACGCAGCTCTATGGCGATGTCGCCTATTACGAGGGCCGGCCAACCGACTATCAGGTGGCGCGCGTTGATTCACTGAAGCACGAGCTCGACGACGTGGTCAAAGAATTCGATGCCTTCACCAATAAGGATCTGGCAGAGGTGAATAAGTCTCTTGGCGGCAAAAAACTCGATGCCATCACGCCGCTCACCCGCGAAGAGTGGGAGAAGGCCAGCAGTGATTCTGAGGCAGGCAGCGCCGGCGGCAGCGTAAGCGAGAGGTGGGAGCGAGACTAGAGCTCATCTTGAATTCCCCTCAAAATAATCAAGTTTTTCAAGTTGATCTGGGGTAGTGCTGTCGCCCTCATAATGCAAAGGTAAGTATTTTATTTTCAATAATATACAACTGCGCGTTTCCTTCCCGGCACGGCTTTGGGCGGTCAGAACCTCTAATTTTCTGCTAGAGTAAAAGGGGAGCGGATTTAATACTCCTCTAACATTTAGACCCTATCATCGGGTCGTGACCCAGCCACATGAAGCGCGCGTCTCTCGAAAGTCCTAACTATTACCTCAACGCAGAAGCCTCGTGGCTGCGCTTCAATCGCCGCGTGCTGGAAGAGGCCGAGGATGAGAGCAATCCCCTCCTGGAACGGGTCAAATTTCTAGCCATTACGGCCAGCAACCTGGATGAGTTCTTTGAAGTCCGCGTCGCCGGACTGCTGCAACGAATTGAAGACGGTTACACCGATCCGGGACTGGATGGGCTGAGTCCGACGGCAGAGCGCGATTTGATCGCGAAAGAGACCCAGGAATTTGCCCGCCGCCAGCATGAGTGCTGGAATGTAAAACTGCTTCCGGCGCTGACGCGCGAAGGAATTCGCGTGCTGGGATTGCCTGAACTGACGCCCAAGGCGCGGGCCTATGTCGAGGAATACTGCGAGCGTGAACTTGATCCGCTGCTGACGCCGGTCACGATTGATCCGGCGCATCCCTTTCCCCGCGTCATCAACAAGGCGCTCTGCCTGGCGTTCCTGCTGAAGAGACGGCGGCGCGCTTCGGCGACCTACACCGGAGTGGTCACAGTACCACGGGCTTTGCCACGGCTGATTCACCTGCCCAACGGCGACTCCAACGATTTCGTGTTTCTTGCCGACTTGGTGGCGTGGTATGCAACCAAGATGTACCGCGGCTATGACATTATTTCCGCCGCGGCGTTTCGCGTGACCCGCAACAGCAACCTGTATCTGCAGGAAGAAGATTCGCGCAATCTGCTGGAATCAGTGCGAACCGAACTGCACAATCGCCGTAAGGGCGCGGCGGTGCGCATGGAAATTGACGCGGACGCCGATCCCGAGATCATTGAGCGCCTGCAAAGCAACTTCGACCTCGATAGCTGGCAGATCTTCCGCACTGATGGACCGGTGAACCTCTCCCGATTATTCAACATTTATGAGCAATCAAACCGGCCAGACCTGAAGTTCAAGTCGTATGTGCCGCGTGAGCTTCATCTCAACGCCAAGTCGAGCGACATTTTTCAAGAGTTGCGGCAGCATGACATCTTGCTGCACCATCCTTTTGACAGCTTCCACGGAGTGGTCTCATTCATTGAAACCGCCGCGGAAGACCCGGACGTGCTTTCCATCAAGCAGACCCTTTATCGCACCAGTGAAGATTCACCCATCGTACTTGCGCTGATGGAAGCCGCCGCGAAGAAAGAGGTCACCGTCGTAGTAGAAGTGAAAGCGCGCTTCGACGAGGCTTCCAATATCCGCTGGGCGCGGAGCCTGGAAGACGCAGGCGTGCAGGTTTTTCATGGACTGGTGGGGCTCAAGACACATTGCAAGCTGGCGCTGGTGGCGCGACGCGATCCCGATGGCATCACGCGGCGCTACGGCCATTTAGGCACGGGCAACTACAACTCGTCTACGGCGCGCCTCTACACCGATTTGAGCCTGCTCACCGCTGATGAAGATATCACCTCCGCCATGCACGGCGTCTTCAGCTTCCTGACTGCCTACGCCGAGCGCCCCAACTACTCACCCTTGATGGTTGCTCCGCTAGATTTTGCGCAAGGGTCGCTGAACCTCATTGCCCGCGAGGCAGAGCACGCCCGCCAAGGGCGGTCGGCGCGCATTATCGCCAAGATGAACGGCTTGATGGATAAAACCATCATTCAGGCACTTTACCGCGCTTCGCAGGCGGGCGTGGAAATTGACCTGATCGTGCGCGGCCGATGCGCGCTGAAGCCGGGAGTGCGGGGCGTGAGCGACCGAATCCGCGTGCGCAGCATTGTGGGCCGGTTCCTCGAGCATAGCCGCATCTACTGCTTCGCTAACGGGGGCGATGAGGAAATCTACCTGGGCAGCGCCGACTGGATGCCACGCAATCTATATGGGCGCGTGGAAGTGCTGTTTCCCCTGAAAGATGCCATGCTGCGGCAACGAGTGCTGCACGAGATATTGGAAGTTTACCTGGAAGACCGGGTGAAGAGCAGAATACTGCTGCCCGATGGAGATTACGTTCCCATCCAGGGAAGCCGCAAAAAGGCGCGCAAGAGCACTTTGTTGAACGGCGTTCTCGGCAGGACGGGGAAGCTCAATGCACAAGAGTTCCTGATCGCGCTGGCGGAGGGCAAGCAAGCCACACAAAAACTAGAACAACGCGAAAGCAGCCGCGCCCCGCTCAAGCAAGCTGTGGCCAAGAGTGAGCGCAGCGGCGGGGCCTCTTTATCTTCAGGAAAGGCTGCCACTAGATGATTATTTATTTTCTGCGGCATGCCAGCGCGGGCGAACACAAAACCGATCCGAAAAAAGACGAAAAACGGGCCCTGGACAAAGAAGGCATTGAGCAATGCAGCATGATCGGACGGGCGCTGGCTTCCATGAATGTTCATGTAGATCTGACGATCTCCAGCCCTTTGAAGCGGGCCGCACAAACCGCGGCGCTGGTTTCCAATGAACTTGGATATGAAGGCAAGCTGCAACTGAGTCCCAGTTTGAAACCTGGAGCAGGAGTGGAAGAGTTCTATGAGTTGCTGCAAAAATATGCCGAGTATGAAGCGATTATGGTGGTTGGACATAATCCTAATTTGAGCGAGTTTCTGGGAAGGCTCATTGGACGGCGCTCGCCGTCACAAGTTGACCTGAAAAAAGGCGCAGTCGCCAAGGTGGACGCCGACTCCAAAGGCGGCACCCTGGAGTGGTGCATCACACCGAAAATTGTGCGGGCAATTTGCGAGAGTAACTCTTCTAAGAAATAGAATTTTTTCGCCGCCGATGGACGCGGATCAACGCAGATCATCCTCTGGTGCTATCGAAACTTATGGAGCACGGGATGGGAGTCGAACCCATGTATAACGGCTTTGCAGGCCGCCGCTTCGCCACCCGTGCCCAAAAACACAAAACCACCAGCCAGATCATCTTCTGACGGTGGGTATGAATCAGGTGCTCGCTATTTATTTACTTGCTAGCCCTGCAATCTCCTCGCGCCAGAAGACACACGTGCGCAACACATACAGGCGCAACAAGCATTTGCCGTCTTCTGGGCGGTAAAACTCATGACTAACAACCTAACATAAGGAGGCGTAAGTCGCAACATCCGGTTTCATTGCACTTCTCCTTCGTTCCATTCAACCGCTGGTAGTTCCTTCCGCGCACGCAGATGCTGCAACCTAAGCGCACGCTCCTTCATCATCACAAAGAAAACCGGGACAAGGATGAGCACGTGGACCGTAGATGTAATCATGCCTCCGACGATCGGCGCGGCGATGGGCTTCATCACGTCGGAACCGACTCCGCTCTCCCACAGGATCGGAACCAGGCTGGCGAGAACGGCGGTCACGGTCATCAGCTTGGGCCTCAGGCGCCGCACGGCTCCTTCAATCGCAGCTTCTTCTATATCTTTGCGGGTGAGCGGACGGCCTGAAGCCAGCCGTTGATCAAGCGCCTCATGCAGATACACCACCATGACCACACCCGTTTCCACAGCAATGCCAAACAGCGCGATATAGCCGACCCAGACGGCGACACTGAAGTTGTACCCCAGGATCCATTGCAGCAGCAGCCCACCGCTGGCTGCGTAAACCGTAGGAAAGAGCAGCACAAGGGTCTCGGTCACGGAGTGAAAGATCATGTAAAGCAACAGGAAGATGGCGCAGAACACAACGGGCAGAATGAGTTTCAGGCGTTCGCGCGCGCGCAGCTCGAATTGATATTCACCGGACCATTGGTAAGTGTATCCCGAGGGAAGCTTGAGCCTGGCATCGAGCAGCCGGGTAGCGCCGTCAACAAAACCGCCGTAGTCTTTGGTATTGAGGTCGAGGTAGACGTAGCCGGTAAGCGCGCCATCTTCATCACGGATCATGGCTGGCCCGCGAGAGAATGAAATTTTAGCGACCTGCGCAATAGGAATCTGCGCACCCGCGGGAGTTGCGATCAGGACCCGGCGCAGAGAATCCACATCATCGCGAAAGTCCCGTTCGTAGCGAACGTTGATGGGATAACGCTCTCGCCCTTCAACATTTTCCGCGATGTTCTCGCCTCCTATCCCGGAGGCGACCGCAAGCTGCACGTCTTGAATGGTCAAACCGTAACGCGCAGCCTCAGGGCGGTTGACGTCAACGTTAATGTAAAAGCCCTGCGAGACGCGTTCGGCGAAAACCCCGCGCGCCTTGGGATCGGAAGAAAGTATCTGCTCGACCTGCGCGCCCACCTGCTGGATGCCTTCGACCGTGGGGCCCTGGATTTTCATCCCTACAGGAGTTTTGATTCCGGTCAGCTCCATATCCAGACGATTTTCAATCGGCATGGTCCAGGTGTTCGAGAGACCGGGAAATTGAAGTTTCTGGTCCATCTCTTGAAGCAGTTTTTCGTAGGTCATGCCCGGCCGCCATTGCTCGCGGGGTTTGAGTACGACGGTGGTGTCATACATGTCGAGAGGAGCATTATCGGTGGAGCTGTCGGAGCGGCCCACTACGCCGAAAACAGACTGAACCTCGGGGAATGCGCGAATGATGCGATCTTGCTCCTGCAACAACGCAGTGGCCTGAGTCATACCAATGCCGGGGAGAGAGGTAGGCATGTACAATGACGATCCTTCGTAGAGCGGCGGCATGAACTGGCTGCCGAGTTTCAGCGCGAGCGGGAACGTCAACACTAAAAACAACAAATTCAACAGCAAAGTGGTTTTGCGGTACTTCAGGCAAAGTTGCAACACGGGCAGATAGATTGCCTGGGAGATACGGGCCAATGGATTTTGTGATTCGGGTTTCAGTTTGCCCCGAATCCACATCACCATGAGGATGGGCACCAGGGTAACAGCCAGCAAGGAAGAGAACCCGACGGCCAGAGTTTTCGTCCAGGCCAGTGGACGAAACATGCGGCCTTCTTGTGCCTCCAGCAGGAAAACCGGGAGGAACGACACCACGATGATCAAGAGCGAGAAAAATAGCGGCGGACCAACTTGTTTGGCGGCGTGAATCAGAACACGGCGGCGCTCGGCTTCGGGCATGCCCGTTTCGTTCGCGGGATGTTCGGAGAGATGCCGATGGCCGTTCTCCACCATCACAATGGCTGCATCAATGAGTACACCGATTGCCAGCGCCAAGCCTCCCAATGACATGATGTTGGAGGTGACGTGAAGGAAATACATGGGAATGAACGCCATGGAAACCGCAAGCGGGAGCGTGATAATGGGAATGAGCGCGGAGCGGAAATGAAAGAGAAATGCAATACACACCAGGCTCACGATCACGGCTTCTTCCAGCAGGTCTCGCTGCAAAGTGCGGATGGAATCCTCAATCAATCCTGAGCGGTCATAGGCGGGGACGACTTCGACACCCGGGGGCAGAGAGCCTTTGATTTGCTGCAGCTTTTGTTTGATGCCGTTGATCACATTCAAGGCATTCATGCCATCGCGCATCACCACGATGCCGCCTACGGTTTCTCCATCACCGTTCCATTCGGCGACTCCATCGCGTATATCCGGTCCGAAGGAGACTGATCCCAAATCCTTGACCAGCACGGGCGTGCCATTCTTGCTGGTGATCGGGACATTTTCCAAATCAGCAAGCGAATGGAAATAACCCAAACCACGAACCATGTACTGCGTTCCGCTGAGCTCCAGGACCCGCCCGCCAACTTCGTTGGTGCTGCTCTTCACCTGGTCAATCACCTGTGATAGAGAGACACCGTAGGCGAGCAATTTGTTGGGATCGAGCCTGACCTGGTACTGCTTCACGAATCCGCCTATGGTCGCGATTTCGGCTACGCCCGGAACGGTTTCAAGCTGATAACGAAGCTGCCACTCCTGCAGGCTGCGAAGGTCGGCCAGACTGCGTTGATGGCTGCGGTCTACAAGCGCGTATTCGAAGACCCAGCCTGCGCCGGTGGCGTCCGGGCCGATCAGGGGATTCACGTTTGCCGGCAAACGTCCGCGAATCTGCTGCAAATATTCCAGGACGCGAGAGCGCGCCCAGTAGAGGTCCGTGCCATCTTCAAAGACCACGAAAACGTAAGAGTCACCAAACATGGTCTGGGCACGCACCGCCTTTACGCGTGGTGCTGCCAACAATGCCGTGACGATTGGGTAAGTAACCTGGTCCTCGATGATGTTGGGAGGTTCGCCTTCCCATCGCGTGTGCAGGATGACCTGAGTGTCAGAAATATCAGGCAGGGCATCCAGAGGCACCTGCCGCAGCGACCAGATGCCGGCCATGACCAGCAAGAGAACACAGGTGAATACCAAAAATCTGTTTTTTGCACACCATTCAATGACGCGGGAGATCATGGTTACATTCCTCCTTCGGCATTCAGGGTGAATTGGCTGGTTGCAATAGTCTCGCCGTTCTTATGCGCTATCAGCGTGACCTGCCAGGTGCCGCCGGAACCAAGATCGCCTTTGCCTTCATACATGCCTCCGCCACTTTCAGAGCAATTGACCGACGTCTTCATTGCGGCCATTCCCATTGCGGGCATTGCGGGCATGTAGAAAATAACTGTGACCTGGGCTCCCGTGACGGGTGAGCCATCCTTGTTTGTCAGTTTCACCCGGAAGACATTGCTGCCTTTATGCGGAGGCGATGGGTCCGTAGTCAGTTGAATATTTGCCTGGGGGAGATTCTGCACTGCCCCGCCCGAGTTCATCGCGGCAGCGCCACCAGCCCCTGGCGGCGGAGGTACGAATGCTCCGGTTGCGGCCTGCAACTGGCTTTCAGAATCAATCAGGAAGTTGGGCGAGATGACAATCGTCTCCTTGGCCTTCAATCCTGTGACGACAACGAACTGGCCGTCCGCGCGGGCGCCGGTTTGAACCTCACGTGGTTCCAGCTTCCCTTCGCCCTGATCCACAAAGACAATCTGTTTTGTGCCGGATTGGAAGACGGCAGAAGCAGGAACAACAAGCTGCTTTCCTAAAGAAGTTTTGAGCGCGACGTTCACGTACATGCCCGGTTTCAGATTGAGCTCTGGATTGGCCAGCGAAAGACGGACGCGCACGGTGCGAGTTGCCATATCCACCTGCGGCAGGACTTGATCGAGATGTCCGCTGAACGTCTTTCCCGGATAGGCATCCACAGTGATTTGGGCCTGCTCGCCCGATCGGATTTTGCCTACATCATTCTGAAAGACCTGGGCATACACCCAAACCGTGGAGAGGTCGGCCACGGTGTACAACTTCGTTTCAGGCTGCACATACATGTTGGGCAACACATTTTTTTCGGTAATGTACCCGGAAGCAGGAGAATTAAATGTAAGGTCAGTAATGACCTTGCCTGTGGTTTCAAGTTTGGAAATCTCGCTTTCAGGCACCTCCCATTGCGCCAGCCGCTCTCGTGCAGCACTCACGAGAGATGCGGCCCCACTGGAAACTTCTCCGATCTGGCTGTTTTCGAGTTTCTGCTGATTTTGCCGGGCCAGTAAATACTCCTGTTCGGTTGTGACCAGGTCGGGACTGTAAATCGTGAAGAGCGGCTGCCCTTTGCGAACATATTGGTAAGTCGCATCGGCATAGACTTTGCGGACCCATCCTGGGAAACGCGTCTGAACATAGGAGAGCCTTCTCTCATCCATCTCCACATTTCCGGTTGCTCGAATCTCGTCGCTCACGTTCTGGTATTCAACGGTCCCGAACTTTATGCCGATGCTTTGTATACGCTGCGGCGTGAGCTGTACCAACGCAAGTGGCGCTTGCTCTGAGGCGGGAGTTGGGCCTTCCGCCGCTGTGTTGCCTGCTTCTGAACTGCCCACCGCGGGCGTTGATGCAGCCTGCGGCTCCGCAGCGTTGGTCTGGTGCGCTGAATGAGAATGCCACCACAGCCCAGCCAGGCCCACAATGAGCACCGCGTTGATGACGAGCGCAGCAAGAAATGCATTGCGCCAAAACATATTCCTATGGGTGCGGGTTTCCATATTTCCGTTCATGGCAGTGTCACTCCTGTAAGGGTTTCGAGGCGGGCGAGAGCAGCTTCGTGCGTGGCCAATTCGCGCTGATAATCGAGATTGAGATTCAACAGATCACGAAAGGCAGAGAGCAGGGTTTCAAAGTCCTGCCGGTTGGATTGGTACGCAGCCAAAGCCGAATGGAAGGTTGCATCCGATTGTGGTATCAGACCTTCCTTGTAAATCTTGAGCTGCTCCGCCGAGGTTTGGGCCAGCACATATTGGCTTTGCACTTCGGCCATTTGCCGCTGGGTTTCGGCGGCGAGTTCCGCATTCGCCTGCTCCCGCAGCTCGCTGGCCTGAGCAAGTTCAGCCTTGCGCCGGCCGCGATTGGGCAGGTTGATGCCGAAGGTTGCCATGTAGTACGCGGGGAAGCTACTCCCGGTGCGCTCAAACGTGTACTGCACGTTGAAGTCGGGGCGAAATTCTTTTTTCGCCAGATTGATTTGAGCGTCTGCCTTATCGAGCAGTGCGGCCCGGGCGCGCACATCGGGGTTATGTTCCTTGACTGCCCAGAGAAGATCGGACGCAGTGTAGGTCAGCGGCCGGGGCGTCAGAGGTGCGGCAACAATATCGGGAGACTCCTGCGCCCGGCCAAGAAGCTGCTTGAGTTGCGCCTGGAGCTGGCCTTCATCGCGATGATGCATGGTGATTTCCTGCAGGATTTTCGTGCGCTCAAGCTGAGCCTTCAGCACCTCTTGTTGATTGCCCTGGCCGACGCGGTAACGGGACTCGGCGGTTTTCTCAATGTCACTGAGCACCTGGCCGTTCCACTCCAGGATGCCGAGCATCTGCTCAAGATAAGCGAGCTGGAAATAAGACGCCTTCAGCTTGTCCATGATCTGCCGCCGCACTGACTCGGCTTGTTCTCGCTGGGAATCCGCTTCGCGCTCAGCAACCTGGCCGCGCAACGTGCGCTTGCCCGGATAGGGAATATCCTGCGATGCCCCCAAGCCGATGTAAGCAAAATCACTGTGGCTGAATCCAGCGAATGGACGCGGACTGCCTACGCTGAACGATTGCACCGAGACTTGCGTATCGGGCAAGGCGCGAGCTGATCCAACAGCGTTTGCCGCTGCCTTCCAGCCGTGGCCGGCAGCGAGAATCTCAGGGTTATTCTTTTCCGCCTCTGCCATTAAATCGG
>WNFE01000470.1_pt1 | contig 28476 bp, 29 predicted proteins | sample 5400451 | NCBI WGS metagenome assembly WNFE01 (sample SAMN13153344, study PRJNA577476) | soil metagenome | isolation source: 200 cm saprolite under Douglas fir tree site 2 hole 2 | place: USA:California | collected 2015-04-18
CGAAACGCGACCACCGTGATTCCCGCAACCCCGAAAGCCAAGATCCCGCCAGCCAAGAGCCTTTCGCGCAAAGCATCTCCCGCTCAAAAAAATTAGCCCCGGCAGGGTCGGGGCGCCAGAAATACAGAATGATGTGAAGAAGGATCAGTCGCCGGTCGGATTGGTCTTCATGTAACGCCAGGGATTGACAGGCGCGTTGTTAACGCGAACCTCGTAATGGACGTGCGGGCCGGTTGAACGGCCGCTGATGCCCGTGTACCCCACCACTTCGCCGCGCTTGATGCGCGTCCCCGGAACCGCGGAGAAGGACGATAGGTGTGCGTACCACGTGGTGATGCCAAATCCGTGATCGATCACGACGAGCCGTCCGTAGCCGGCGTGGTTTTCAGAGATCGTCACGATGCCATCCGCCGTCGCATGAACCGGCGCGCCGTAATCGGATGCCACATCCACGCCCGTATGAAAGGCGCCTTCGCCGCTGAACGGGTCAAGGCGCTCACCAAAGCTATCCGTGATGTGCCCGAGCACAGGCCACATCGAAGGCGTGTAGGCCGAATCTGCAAAGCTCATCGCAGGCATGAGCCGCAATCCGCTCGAGGAGATCGCAATCACGGCCGCGTTCCTCTTCAAAAACGTGTACTGCTCGACGGAGCGATCAAAGGCATCCTCAGGGGTGGCGGGATTGTCCGTGGTGTCAAATGCAGCAGGGTGATAGCGGAGCACGCCATAGGTCATGGCCACTTCGGTAGCCAGGGACTGCAGAGAATCGAGACGCTGGTTTGTGTCGTTGACGGTGGTTTGCAGTTTCTGGTACTGCTTCTTCAGGGTCTCCTGGTCATGTCTGAGGGCGTTGTAGTTGCCGACCTTCCACAGCATCCGGGAGTACGCGCCCACGGCCACAGTGACCGTAATTCCGCCGATGATCGCCAGCACGGCCACGCCGTGCAAGACGTACGCGGGCACGACAAGCTTCCGGAGCTCGCCCGGCGTCGTAGCGATAAAAAATGTGTAGTTCTTTCCTCTTATCACTGTCAGGGCCCCTCAGGCCTTCCAGTTTGTCAATTGCGGGCTGCTTGCTACCCTCGGGTCCGCATGACGGCACCAACCGACGGACAGGGCGGCCGCAAACCTCAATAAATCACATTACTTGAACCGCAACCCTCGGTCCACGACCTTGCCCATACTAGATTCAGCAGAGGTGCCCGTCAACCCTGTATTTTGTGGCTCGAGGAACAGGGTATGAGAACTCATACCCCTGTACGGAAGGACAGGTTTCGAGGATTGAGGCCAGGGATCACCGAGCGACACTCCGGCGGCAAGCAACTTACGGTTCGGGAAGGGCGAGCTGCGAGCTATACTCACCCCGGAGAATGAGCCCAATCACACGAGCCTCGGCGGAACGCACCGGGCGTGGAGAATCAGCCTTGCTGCGCCGGATCCGGCGAATAGCTGGCCTCCGCCGCGAGGGGTTAAACCACGGCGTACGCCTGGGCCTGGGAGATGACGCCGCCCTTTTTGTGGCGAGGAGAGAATACGAAACGATCCTCACTTGCGACTGGTTCCTCGAGGGCACGCACTTCCTGCGAAACAAACACCCCGCCGACGCTGTGGGATGGAAATGCCTGGCGCGCGCGGTCAGCGACGTGGCTGCCATGGGTGGCACGCCTCGATGCTTCCTGCTGAGCATAGCTCTGCCACGGCAGCAAACAAAGCACTGGCTGGATGAGTTTCTGGCCGGCCTGCGCCGGGCGTCACAACGTTTCGATTGCGCGCTCGCAGGAGGCGACACGGCGCGGCGCAGCGAGATCCTAATCGACGTGACCGTCTTGGGTGAGGTGCGTACCGGGCGGGCAGTGCGGCGGGCGGGTGCGCGGCCCGGGGATCTCATCTTTGTGAGCGGGAGGCTCGGCGAAGCGGAGCTGGGGCTTAATTCACTGCGGAGGAATAAAGCCCCGGCCAACAAACGAGAGCCGTGTTTGCGAAAGCATCTTTACCCTGAACCTAGAGTGTCCTTGGGGCGCTGGCTTGCGGAGAAACGGCTCGCGACTGCGATGATGGACCTCTCAGACGGCTTGTCAACAGATTTGGCACGGCTTTGCGCCGCAAGCCGCGTAGGCGCGCGCATCGAGGCGGCAAGAATCCCAAAAGTGCGGCAGGCAAGGAACCGCCGCGGCGAAATCTATGATCCACTTCTGCTGGCACTGAACGGCGGCGACGACTACGAATTGCTCTTTGCCGTTTCTCGAAGTAACGCCAGACGCTTGCTGCGTTCCTTTCAAGGCATTCCGCTCACCCCCATTGGCGAGATTACACGGGAGCGGACTCTTCTTCTTCGCGACGGCGACGGCCGCGAGCGTCCGCTCGCGAACAAAGGGTGGGATCCCTTCCGCTAGTCGCGCGCGATCTGTCCGGATCGAACGGCGCGCGGCAAGGGGATCAGTACGCGCGGATGTAACACCCTCCTCAGCGCCGGCGCGAAACACCGGATGTGGCCTGCCCTTGTGTTGTCTGTTTGGGCGGTGGAGCAGCCCGCGGTTTTTCTTTGGGGGCAGCGGGCTCATCTTCGGTAGGCGCAGTGTCCGGCGTGTCCACGTTGATGTGATGCTCCCCGGCGAGCTGTTCGAGTGTCACGACGTTGGCGAAATCCAATACGGGCTGGCCTTCGAGCGCCTCCTTCATGAATTGCAGCCAGATCGGCAGCGCCGCGCGCGCGCCGGTCTCCTTTTTCCCCAGTGAAATCTGCTTGTCGTCGAAGCCCACCCAAACGCCTGCGGTTAGCTGCGGCGTGAAGCCCATGAACCACGCGTCGGTGTAATCCTGCGTCGTCCCGGTTTTGCCTGCGGTGGGCCGGCCGAGCGCCTTAGCCTGTACGCCCGTGCCAAACTGAATGACCTCCTCGAGCATCGCCGTCATCGTGCGCGCGACCTCGGGGGAGATGACGTCGTGTACTTCGGGATGCGCCTCCTCAAGCAGCGCCCCATCGTAGCTCGTGACACGGCGGATCATGTGCGGGTCAATGCGAATGCCGTCATTGGGAAAAACCGTGAATGCGGAAACGTGCTCGATGAGCTTCATGTCCGCGGCGCCGAGTGCCAGCGGCAAATATGGCGGGAGCGGCGTCGTGATGCCGAAGCGCTTCGTCATGTCGACCACCGAGTTGATGCCGATCTTTTCCGCAAGCTTTACCGCGGGGACGTTGCGCGAGCCGGCCAGCGCCCGGCGCAAGGTGATCGTACCCTCGAATTTTTCGTCGTAGTTGCGCGGAGAATAGGGCTGGCCGCCGCTGATGGTGGTGAACGGCGTGTCCACGATAGTGTCGAATGGCGACGACCCTTTTTCGATGGCGTCGGCGTACACGTAGATCTTGAACGAGCTGCCAGCCTGCCGATACGCCTGCGTTGCGCGGTTGAATTTGGAATCCTCAAAGCTATAGCCGCCGACCATGGCTTTGATTTCGCCCGTCGAATTGTCAATGGCCAGCATAGCCGCCTGGGGCCCAGGCTGCTGTTCAAGCTGCACTCGGGCAGTGGCTTCGCGAAGCTCAAGAATCGAGCATTGCGCAAGGTCGCCGACCTTAAGGAGTTCCGCGGGTTTCTTGCGGCCGGTCCATACAATATCGGATGGCGAGAGGATGGCACGATAGGGGCCGATCTTAATGACGGCATTTCGATCGTCGACGGAGAGGACCAATCCCGTCGCGTAGCCGCCTTTCTCGATGGCATGGCGCCAGTCGTCATCTTCGTAGGTGTCGAGCTTGCCGAGATTGTCGCGCAGGATGTTGGGGAGGTCTCCGCGCCAGCCATGGCGTTTGTCGTAGCTGTGGAGGCCGTCGCGGATGGCTTGATTCGCGGCATGCTGCATTTTGATGCTTAGCGTGGTGTAGACGCGCAAGCCGCGCTCGTGCACGGCTTCGGTGCCATAAGTGGATTCCAGGTACTTGCGAATGTCCTCAAAAAAATAAGGGGCGAGATCGTTGCGCGGATACTGGAGGTGCAGGCCGAGCGGAGTTTTCTTCGCGGCTTCTTCTTCGGCGGGCGTGATCTTCCCTTCTTCCTGCATGCGATGCAGAACCAGATTGCGCCGGCTGAGAGCGCGCGTGGGATCGTTGAGGGGCGAGTAGCTCGGCCCGCGGATCATCCCCGCAATCAGCGCGGCTTCCTGGAGCTTCAGGTCGGTGACGGACTTGCCGAAATAGAACTGTGCGGCGGCGGCGAAACCGTAGTTGCCATGGGCAAGATAAATCTGGTTCGCGTACATGGTGAAGATTTGCGGCTTCGTATAGCGGCGTTCGATCTGCAAGGCGAGGAGAATTTCCTGCACCTTGCGGCGGAAGCTGATCTCGCTGCGGTCGAGGAAGAGATTGCCGGCCAGCTGCATGGTAATGGTGCTGGCGCCTTGCGCCCTGCCTCCCTTCAGCAACTTGCGCCAAACAGCTCCGGCGATGCGCGGGAAGTCGATCCCCCAGTGATCTTCAAAGTGCTGGTCTTCGATGGCGGTGACGGCGTTGAACAAGACTCTGGGGCACTGCTCGTAGATCATCAAGATGCGCCGCTGCAAGGCGAAGCTGCCGACAAGCTGCCCGTCGTCGGCGTAGATTTCCGTGACGACGTTGGGGCGGTAGGTTTCGAGCGCGTGGATTTCCGGCAGGTCACTGGCGTAAACAAAGAGCAAACCGCACGCCGCGCCCAGAGCGATCGAGCACAGCAGAAGAAATGCCAGCGCGACGCGGTCAATCAGTTTCCAGCCGCGCAGGCGCAGCGTGATCGGTGGCAGGCTCAGCATCGAAAGTAGATTCTAGCGCAGATGAAATAAGGATGCCGAGGGCGGAGGGCTCGGCAGTTAACGCGCATCCTGGGGGCCGTTGCTACGAGAGCTCGTAGTAGCGCTCGCCCGCGCAAGCGCGGCAGAGGGTGCGACCGTCCTTCACGACTTCACGTTTGAAGTTGATTCCCTCCCCGCATTCGGCGCAGACCACGCGGGGACCTTTGAAACCGGGCAGATCTTCGGGTTGCACCTCTACTTTCACCCACTTCTTGTCGAAAAGGGCTTCGTCCGAGAGCGTGGCGTAAGCTTTTTGCTGGCCGGCTTCCTTTTCGAGCTCGGGGAACATTTCGCGGGCGGCCTGCTTGGAAGATTCTTTCGCGGCAATGCGCACGGCCCGGCCGGACTTCAGGTCAACGAAAGTTGCGGCGACTTTGCCCCAGTCGCGGAACTTCAGCGCACGTTTCCCTAGGCGGCAGTTGGCGACGAGCGCGACGGCGTCGGTGACGCAGCGATCTATCTCCACATACGTGACGATGCGTTTGCGCTCGGCGACGGGGTCGTCGATACCAAGCTCGCGCATGCCCAACATCGCCAGACGTACGCCGAGGACCTGCCCGGCGCAAATGTGCCCGTGGGTTTGCGCAGCCAAGTCGAGGTATTCGGCGAGCGTTTTCATCAACGATGAAGAGTGTACAGCGAAAACCCTGCGGCCTGAAGGGTGCAGCTACAACAGCGGCCTTAGGACTACGACTTCTCCGGAGCGGACCACGGGTGCGGCGCGCGCGCTTCTTGATACGCGAATACGCTCATGATTAGTGCAAGCGCCGTGAGGAGGCCGTCGCGGACCACCGTCCACTTGGTCAATGGCTCTGGGTTGGCGAAGCAGCCACAATTGATCTGTAAGCCGAGCGCGTACGAGCGTGCCACGGCGACGAAGAAGCCGAGCATGATTAGGGTGATGACCGTGGCCCAGATGCGCAGCCTCCAGCCGATAAGAAGGAGCAACCCCAGAGCAACTTCAGCGAAGGGAAGCGTGTGCGCCACGATGTTTACTCCCCAGGGTGGCAGGATCTGATAGGAATCGACTTGCATGGCGAAAAAAGAAAGCGCCACGCCAACGGGGGGATGCGGATGCATGATGGGGAGAAAAATTTTCGAGTAGCCCGCATAGATGAAAATCGCGGCAAGGACGAGGCGCCCAATCCAGATCACCACGCGGCGCGGAGTGAAGGGGCTCGATTGCATCATGAGGTCATTCTCTTGCAATTGACAGAGATACGCGGCTACTTCTGGCTTAGCAGTTGATCCAGAAACTGGCGGAGAATTTCGTAGCTCATAACACCGGCATAGGGATAGGTCTGGCCCTTGCAATGAAAAACCGTCGTCGGTGTTTGGTTCACATGATAGGTTTGGCCGAGCGAATAATCTTTGTCGATCAGGGGCTCGAGCGTGCCGAGTTTCACCAGGCTGCGCACCTTGGTCATGTCGGCGGAGGAAAGGGCCGCGGCCACGGTTCCATCGACGTCGCCGCTCTGCTCCCACTTCTCCTGGTTTTGAAAAAGTGCCTGTTCCGCCGCTTCCCCTTTGCCGATTTGCGCGGCGGCACGAGCATAGCGCGCCGCGACTCGCGAATGGGCGTGCATGGGCAACGGGAAATCGCGATGAATCAAGTAGACCTTGCCGCTGCTGACATAATTGTCCATCAGCGCGCGATTCGTTGCCAGGTAGAGCGTCTTGCAGGCCGGGCACTGAAAGTCGCTGAACACTTCCATGACGATGGGCGCGGTCTTTGAGCCGAAGGCTTTGTGGGGATCGATGTCGCCGATACCCGCCAAGAGCTGTTGTGCCGTCTGTGGCGCGGTGCTCCGCGGTTCACGAGACTTTACCGGCGCCGCAGAAGGAGGCAGTTCCTCAATTCGGCTGTCGTCCGACGAAACGGGAGATGCGGCGGCGGGCGTGGGATCCGGCGTCGCCGAGGGTAGTGGTCTGTTAACTGATGAATTGTGTGAGGCCAGCGCGGGGTGCGAACCCCGGTTCAAGAGACGGACACCAGCCAGGAAGGCGAAGAGTATTGCTGCGACTACAAGAGCACGGCGACTCACGCGATCCTCCGGCGGCGACTCTTTCCAAGCAGAACGGCACAGATCATACGCAGGTTACCACAGGTTCAGACTGACAAATCCAAGCACAGCCAATGCGCGTTTCCACGCTATAACAACGCCCCCGCGTTTCGTTGCGGGTTCGTCGAGATGCGTTGTACCTCTGCATAGCCTACCGTTCTGAGAAAGAGAGCATGAGCCACACAAAGTGAAAAGGCTGGACTTCTCTTCTGGGTAACCGGCGCAAAACAGGGGCCTTAACCACTCCGGAACGGAAGGATGGGCAACCGCACACTGAATTGAATAGCGTGATCTCCGAATCGGCTTGCTATGCTGGCTAACACAGGCGACGGCACGACGCTGGGACCGGAGAAACTTTAGACCCGGGCTGAGGCCCTCTAAGATAGCCGTAAGCTGTTAAAAAATAATAGTTTACAGTTGCTATAAGAAAACTTGACAAATAGACACTCAAGTTGTATGCTCACTGTCGGTCAGCATGCAGGACCACGGGATAGAGCGAGCTCTGCCCTCGTTTTGATTTTTGTATGACAGGGGCGGGCAGAGTGTACAACGGCTTCCAGGAGGAAAGGCAGCAATGAGCAAGATTATTGGAATTGACTTAGGCACCACCAACTCGGTCGTAGCCGTTATGCAGGGCGGCGAGCCGGTAGTAATCCCCAACCAGGAAGGCGCGCGCACGACTCCGTCGGTCGTGGCCATCACAAAAGGTGGCGAACGCCTGGTCGGACAGGTCGCGAAGCGGCAGGCGGTGACGAACCCCGAGAACACCGTGTATTCGATTAAGCGCTTCATGGGCCGCCGCTACGACGAAGTCACCGAAGAGATGAAGCGCATTCCGTACAAGGTCGTCAAGGGAGAGCACGACGATGCGCGCGTGGAAATTTTAGGGAAAGTGTACAGCCCCCCGCAAATTTCCGCGATGATCCTCGGCAAGTTGAAATCAGCTGCGGAAGATTTTCTCGGCGAGAAGGTGACCAAGGCCGTCATCACCGTGCCCGCGTATTTCAACGATGCCCAGCGGCAGGCGACCAAGCAGGCGGGCGAGATCGCCGGCATGGAAGTGGTGCGCATCATTAACGAACCCACGGCGGCGGCACTGGCTTACGGCCTGGACAAGAAGAGCGACGAAACGATCGCCGTCTATGACCTCGGCGGCGGCACCTTCGACATTTCCGTACTGGAAGTCGGGAGTGGCGTTGTCGAAGTAAAGTCCACGAACGGCGACACGCATCTGGGTGGCGACGACATCGACCAGCGAATCGTCGACTGGCTCATCGACGAGTTCAAGAAAGAAAACAACATCGATCTCGGCAAAGACCGCATGGCTCTGCAACGTCTGAAGGAAGCGGCTGAAAAGGCCAAGATCGAGCTCTCGCAAATGATGGAGACTGAGATTAATCTCCCGTTCATCACGGCGGGGGCCAGCGGGCCGATCCACATGCAGCAGAAGCTCACGCGCATGCGCCTCGAGCAACTGATGAATGACCTGCTCGAGCGGTCTATGAAACCGGTAAAGCAGGCGCTCGAAGACGCCAAGCTATCCCCGAACGATATACAAGAAGTAGTGCTGGTGGGAGGGTCGACGCGCATCCCGAAGGTGCAGACGCTGGTGCGCAATTTCTTCGGCGGGAAAGAACCCCACAAGGGCGTGAACCCGGACGAGGTCGTGGCGGTGGGCGCGGCGATTCAGGGGGCGGTCCTGGGGGGCGAAGTCAAGGACATCCTGCTGTTGGACGTCACGCCGCTTTCGCTCGGCGTGGAAACACTCGGCGGCGTCATGACCGTGCAGATCCCGCGCAACACCACGATTCCTACGCGCAAGGTGGAAACGTACTCTACCGCGGCGGACAACCAGCCGGGCGTGGAAATCCACGTACTGCAAGGTGAACGCAAGTTCGCGAATGACAACCGTTCGCTCGGCAAATTCAAACTGGACGGGATTCCGCCGGCGCCCCGAGGCACGCCGCAGATCGAAGTCACTTTCGATATCGACGCCAACGGCATCCTGAACGTGAGCGCGAAGGACAAGGCCACGAACAAGGAGCAGAAGATCACCATCACCGCGTCGAGCGGCTTGACAAAAGAAGAGGCCGAGAAGATGCGGCAAGAAGCCGAATCGCACTCGGAAGACGATCGCCGCCGGATGGAGGAGGTCGAGGCACGCAACCGCCTGGACGGCATTCTCTATCAGGCCGAAAAGATGGTCCGCGAAAACCGCGAGAAGATTGCCGAGTCCGACGTAAAAGCGGCCGAAGAGGCGATCGAGGAAGCGAAGAAGGCCATCGCCGAAGGCGGGACGGCGCGGCTGCGCTCGGCGACCGAAAACATCGAGCGCGCACTGCAAAAGATCGCCGAAGTGCTCTACAAGGCGAACCAGGCGGCGGGTGGTGCGGAGCAAGCCGGCGCGGCGGGCGCAGGTGCTGGAGTGGCGGGGGCCACGAGCTCCGGTTCCACTAGCGGCGCGAAGGGCGGCAAGCCGGGCGATGTGATTGACGCCGAATACGTGGACGTGGACGAAAACAAGCGCCCGAATTGAACCTGTGACAAGCAGGGGCGCAGCACGGTGCGCCCCTGCAAACACTTTCCCAGGGTACGAATGCCGACAACCGCTAAACAGGACTATTACGATCTGCTGGGGGTCTCACGGAAGGCGACGGCGAAGGATATTCGCACGGCGTTCCGCAAGCTCGCCCGCAAATACCATCCGGATCTGAATCCCGGCGACAAATCCGCCGAGGAAAAATTCAAGCAGTTGCAGGAAGCCTACGACGTGCTCTCCGATTCAAAGAAGCGGCAGATGTACGACCAGTATGGCTTCTATAGCGAAAACATTCCGCCGGGCAGATCGGGAGCAGGGGGTGGCGGTGAAGACGCTGACATCAACTTTGATTTTGGCGGATTTGATTTTGGCGGCGGATCGGGCGCGACGGGCGGCGGGTCGAGCTTCCGCGACCTCTTCAGCCAGTTCTTCCGTGGTGGCCAGGGCACACGCATGGAGTCGGAGCACGAGCCCGGCGGCGACCTGGAATACCAGATCGAGATCGACTTCTGGGACGCGGTGCGCGGCGCGGTAAAGAAACTGACAATCACACGGCTGGATACCTGTGAGACCTGTAGCGGTACCGGCGCAGTGGGTTCCACGCAAACCTGCCAGGTCTGCCACGGCACCGGGACGGTCCAGCAGGCCGCGGGCAAAATGCGCTTCAACGTGCCGTGCACGCGGTGCGGTGGAACGGGCAAGATTCGAAAGCCCTGCCCCACATGCAGCGGCGAAGGCCGCGTGCGGCGCACGGAAACGATCGACGTGCGAATTCCCGCGGGTGTGGCCAGCGGCTCGCGCGTCCGCGTTCCAGGCAAAGGCAATGCGGGAACCATGGGCGCGCCAGCGGGTGATTTGTATTTGCGCGTGGAGGTGCGGCCGCATTCCTTTTTCGAACGGCGCGGAAATGATTTGTACACGAAAGTGCCGGTTACGGTGAGTGAGGCAACGCTCGGAGCGAAAGTCGAAGTCCCCACGATTGACGGGCGCGCGCTGGTTCGAATCCCCCCGGGAACGAACAGCGGGAAAACACTGCGGCTGAAAGAAAAGGGCGTGCCGAGCGCGCGGAATGGCTCGCGTGGCGATCAGTACGTGGAGATTCAGGTCGTAGTCCCGCAGCCCACGGACGAGCGCGTGCGCAATCTTATGAAGGAACTGGAGAGTGTCGCGCCGGAAGATCCGCGCAAGGATTTGTTCAGCAAGGCGGGAGTTTGACTTAGGACTAAGAACTGACGGCTGAGAATTGAAGAAGATGCCGCTGCGCGCGAAAAAACGAGCCAAGGCCGGCTACATGATCAGCGCCGTGGCGGAGCTGTACAAGCTCCACCCGCAAACGCTGCGGCTGTATGAACGCGTGGGGCTGCTCAAGCCCTCGCGCTCGCAGGGGAACACGCGGCTTTACACCGACTCCGACCTCGAGCGCCTAGACGTCATCCTCACGCTGGCACGCGATATGGGGGTCAACCTCGCCGGCGTCGAAATCATTTTGAACATGCGCGAGAAGATGGTGGAGATGGAGCGACAGATGACGGAATTCGCCGCCGTCGTGCAGCAGGAATTGTCGCGCGTGGCTTCTTCCTACGCTCAGGAAAAAACGCCGCGGCACGCGATTGTCCGGGCTACGCCGAGAGTCGTGCGGACTTCGTAGCCTGCCTCCTTCCACAGGTTTCCCAGAGCAGACACCTTGCCGTACGCCGCCTGCGACCGTATCCTGTCGGCATGGCGCTTGAGAACTGCCCGCTATGCAGAGGAACCGGATGGAAGCTGGTGCCTCCAAATAAACCGAACCCAGGTCAGGAATTCGTCTCTCTCGACAAGCCTGGCTTCGCACAAAGCGCGCCAAGAATTGCCGTCGCATGTGATTGCACAATGCAGGAGCGCGCCACGCGCGTAATGGAGCGCGCGCGGATCCCCAAGCGCTACGAGCACTGCGATTTTGAGAGTTATGTCACCGACCTGGCGGATGGCAAGACCTGGACGCCCCAGCACTCGTTGTCGCTGAAGCAAGCGAAGGTGTTAACGCAGGGATTTGTGCGCGATTATCCGGGTGCGGCGGAAAAAGGGCTGCTGTTGATGGGTTCTTCGGGCGTGGGCAAAACGCACCTCGCGGTTGCCGCGTTAAAAGACTTGATCCGGCGCGGACACGGAGGGCTTTTTTGCGATTACCGTGAACTGCTCAAAGAGATTCAGGCAAGCTACAATCCCGCGAGCCAATCCACCGAAATGGGGATTCTCGAGCCCATTCGAACGATCGAGATCCTTGTGCTCGACGATCTAGGCGCAAGCAAACCTTCAGATTGGGTGCGGGACATCGTCGGAATTGTCCTCAATGCCCGGTACAACGAGCAGCGCACCACGATCATAACGACGAACTATGTCGACAATCCCTCCTCTGAAGGCGAGCCCGCCAGGCTCCCAAGCGGAAAATTTGTGCCGCCCGCGCGGGAAGATTCTCTCGAACAAAGAATCGGAAGCCGCATGCGCTCGCGCCTATTCGAAATGTGCCGTACGGTGGAGGTTTTTGCCCCCGACTTCCGCCGCGAAAGGACTCAAGCTGGTCGCGCGCGAGCTTAGCGGCGAGTCCTTGGGTTCATTGACACGGGCCGGAGGCGGCGAGTATCCTGTTGATGTTGCAGCGTTTCCAGTAACGCCCGCAGCGCCATTGTCCCGTGTGACCGCTTAGCGGTTAACCTCCTTGCATAGACCCTGTCAGGGAATTCGCAAGGAATCTTATCGACAAAAAAGAAGTAACCGACCGGAGGCCAACAACCATGTTTTCTGACCGCGACAACCCTGTATCCGCGGCCGCTGCCGCTCCCGCCCCGGAATCACAACCTGCCCGGAACAGCACGACAAATCCCGAAGAACCTGCGCATCCCGCCGCGGCCGAAAGTGCCACGCAGGAAACTGCGGCGCCCGCTGGAAGTCCTGTCAATGAAGCTGGCGAGGAATCGCGCGCCGAAGCGGCGGAGCCTTCGGCCACCCCGGTTGCGCATGCTCAGGCCACTGCCTCTGGTGCGGACGCCTCCTCTGCGGCCGAATCCACTGCTGCGGATGAAGAAGCGGCCGGCTCCGAAGAGATGAGCAAGTTGATGGAGCAGTACGACGAGCAGCACGAAGCGGCGTCGCAGAACGAAATTATTGAAGTAAAGGTTGTCGCATATACCGAGCAGGGCGTGGTCGTGGACCTTGGCGGAAAAACCGAGGGCTTGATCCCAGCCGTGGAATTCACCGAGACGGAGATTCCTCGTCCCGAGCCAAACGCCACCATCGAAGTGCAGCGCACCGGCGAGCACAAAGAAGGCTACACGATTCTGTCCTACCAGAAAGTGCTGCGCCGGAGGACCTGGGAAAAAATCGAAGCGGCTTATAAGGGCAAGGAAAACATCACCGGAAAGATCGTGGACCGTATTAAGGGCGGTTTGGTGGTGGATGTCGGTGTCCGTGCGTTTCTGCCGGGCTCGCAGTATGACCTGCGTCCCACTCAAAATCTCGACGACCTGATAGGCACAGAGGTGCAGGTTCGCGTCACGAAGGTGAACCGGCGCCGCGGAAACGTGGTCGTCAGCCGTCGCGCAATTCTCGAGGAAGAATTGCACGCCAAGCGCGCCGCTCTGATGGAGACGTTGAGCGAAGGCCAGGTCGTTCATGGCCACGTGAAAAATGTGACCGAGTACGGCGCCTTCGTGGACCTCGGCGGGATCGATGGCCTCTTGCACCTGACCGATTTGAGCTGGGGTCGCGTCAAGCATCCTTCGGACGTCGTGAAGCCGGAGCAGGAGCTGGACGTCATCATCCTGAAGTTCGACAAGGAGAAGCAGCGCGTCTCGCTTGGGCTAAAGCAATTGATGCCAGACCCCTGGGTGAACGCGGCGGAAAAATACCCCGCCGGCGGAAAAGTCAGGGGCAAGATTGTCGGCGTGGTGGATTACGGCGTGTTCGTCGAGCTCGAGCAGGGCGTCGAAGGCCTCGTCCACGTGACCGAAATGAGCTGGTCCAAGAAAGTCCAGCACCCTTCGAAGATCGCGAAAGTCGGCGAAGAAGTCGACGTGGTGGTGCTGGACATCAAGCCCAGCGACCGCCGCGTCTCGCTCGGGATCAAGCAAGCGTTGCCTGATCCGTGGTTGCTGGTTGCGGAAAAGTATCCTGTGGGCACCGTCGTTACTGGAAAGGTTCGCAACATCGCGGAGTTTGGCGCGTTCGTCGAAATCGAGGATGGTTTCGACGGGCTCGTGCACGTCGGCGACGTAAGCTGGACCGGGCGTGTCAAGAATCCGCACGAAGTCTTCAAGAAGGGCGAGCCAGTGACCGCCAAGGTTCTTAAGATCGACCCGGAGAACCGCCGCGTCTCGCTCGGCATCAAGCAGGTGAACGACATTTGGGGCGACTGGTTCAAAGCGCACAAGGTTGGGCAGATCGTGAAGGGCAAAGTTTCGCGAATCGCCACGTTCGGCGCGTTTGTCGAGCTGGGCGAGAACATCGAAGCCCTTTGTCACAACACGGAGATCGAAGAGCGCCGCCGCCGCGACGAAGGCCACGCTCCGATGCACCGCACCAGCACCGGGCCGCTGAAGAGCGCCGGACCCCTCGAGCCGGGCAAGGAATACGACTTCAAGATCATCAAGATCAGCCCGGAAACTCGCCGCATCGGGCTCAGCTACCGCGCGGCCGCGAAGCAAATTGAGCGCAAGGAAATCGAGCAATACCGCTCGACTACCAAGACCTCATCGACCGCAACCATTGGCGACGCGCTCAAGTCCAAGCTCTCGGCGCGCTAACCAGCTTTTCTTAGGAAGTCGGGCCCGGGGACCGGCAGCACAATTTCATTTACCTGCGGGTCAATTTAATGATAGGAAGAAGGGCAATCAGGCGGGTCTAGCCCCTGCAAGCCCCTTCGCGGCACTGAGCTGCGGCCGCCGAAACTCTGGCTGTGCAAAGAGGCATAGGCAAAATGACCAACCAACCTACACTTACGAAGGCCGACCTTATCGAAGAGGTGCTGCGCATCACGGAGCTCCCGCGCAAAGAGTCGGAGACCATCGTGGAAACCATCTTCGAGAGCATCATCGAGTCGCTCCAGAAGGGTGACAAAATCGAAATCCGCGGATTCGGCAGCTTCCGCACGCGCTCCCGCCGCGGTCGTGTCGGCCGCAATCCGAAGACTGGCGAGAAAGTGGAAGTGCCCGCGAAGAAGATTCCTTTCTTCAAGCCCAGCAAAGAACTTAAAGATTTTGTCAACAGCCCCGAGGCCGCGGCTTCCGCTGGCGCCAGTTCGACCGCCTCCAGCGAGACGCCGCATTCCTAGGACAATTCAGCGGACATTTGAAAACGGGTTGCGCTTCGGTAAGCCTTTGTGCTCCTGCTCCGGACTTTTGCGCTATTCTGTGCCCGCAGCTTTTCCCAAGAAGGACACGACCCCATGGATTATCTCTGGACTCCTTGGCGCTACCAGTACATGGCGCAGATGACGGGCGCCGGCAAACAACCGGACTGCATATTTTGCGATGCCGTAGCGCGCACGGACGATGAGAACACCCTGGTCGTTCATCGCGCGTCGCGGAGTTTCATCATCCTCAACCGGTTCCCCTACACTTCGGGGCACGTGATGATCGTCCCGTACGAGCACGTCGCGGAATTGAGTTTATGCGCCGCGGGCGCCCTCGGCGAGATGATGCAACTAGCGCAACGCCTCGAGAAAGCGTTTCAGGCAGATTACAAGCCCGACGGGATGAACCTGGGGATGAATCTCGGCCGCGCGGCGGGAGCAGGCGTCGCCGGACACGTTCACCTACACATGCTGCCGCGTTGGTTTGGCGATTCGAATTTCATGACTGTTACTGGGGAAACTCGCGTGCACCCGGAAGACTTGAAGACCACCTTCGAACGCTTGCGCAAGGCTTTCGCTCAAGAACAGAGACCCTCCGGGTCGCGATAGAATGTGATCTCTGGGCAAACGTTTTCCGGAAGTCGGGAGTTTCTCATTGAATCTCGAGCTCACAGAAGAACAAAGACTGCTGCAAAAGAGCGTTCGGGAGTTTGCCGAATCCGAAGTCAAGCCGCTCGCCAGAGAGTTGGACGAAACGGGCCATTTCCCGCGCAATCTCTTCAAGAAGGCTGCGGAGTTGGGGCTGACAGGTGTCGCGATTCCCGAAGCGGAGGGAGGTGCAGGTTTCGATCACATCTCCTACACCATTGTCGTTGAAGAAATATCGCGGTGCTGCGCTTCGACCGGCGTCATTCTTTCCGTGCAGAATTCGCTCTACTGCGATCCCATCCATCGTTATGGCAGCAGCGACCAGAAGAAAAAATTCCTGCTGCCGTATGCGCGCGGCGAAAAAGTCGGCTGCTACGCGCTGACGGAGCCGCAGGCTGGTTCGAACGCCGCCGCGCTGCAAACGAAAGGCGTTAAAAAAGGCGACAAGTACGTCGTCAACGGAACGAAAGCGTGGATCACCAATGGTGGCGCAGCCGATGCCGCCCTCGTCTACGTCAACACCGACCCGGCGAAGGGGGAGAAAGGCATCACCGCTCTGGTCGTCGAAAAAGGGACACCCGGCTTCAAGGTCGGCAAGGAAGAAAAAAAACTGGGCATCAGCGCGACGGCCTGCAGCGAGCTGGTCTTCACCGACTGTGAAGTGCCGGTGGCGAATCGCATCGGCAACGAAGGCGAAGGCTACAAGGTGGCGCTCTCGACGCTGGATGGCGGCCGGATAGGCATTGGCGCGCAAGCCACAGGCATTGCGCAAGGCGCGTTTGAAGCCGCGCTTGCCTATTCGCAGGAGCGCATGGCCTTCGGCAAGCCCATTTCGCAGTTTCAGGCGATCCAGTTCATGCTTGCGGATATGGTCACGGAAATCGATGCCGCGCGGCTGCTGGTGCGTAAAGCAGCGTGGAAGCAGGACACCGGCGCACGATTCAGCATGGATGCGGCCATCGCTAAACTTTTTGCCAGCGAGATGGCCACGCGCGTCACGCACAAGGCCATCCAAATCCACGGCGGCAACGGCTACAGCCGCGAGTATCCCGTCGAGCGCAACTATCGCGACGCACGCATCACCGAGATCTACGAAGGCACCAGCGAGATTCAGCGGCTAGTGATTTCCTCTTGGGTCCTCAAGTCGTAGTCCCCGCGTAGTATTCTTACGGCGTGCTTGATCTCGATTGCGGACTCCAATTTGACCTCGGGCGCACCGAAGAGTTTTTCTCCGCCCTGCCGCCACGGCCGGCAGTTTGCCTCATCCAGCCGCGCGAAGAAAAGGCCGAGCCGTTTCTAATTCGCACGCAGGATTTGCGGCGCCGTCTCGAGCGCCTGCTCGGGCCAATGGATCCGGCAAGCAAGAGGTTGAACCTGCGCGGGTTTGCGCGCGGCGTGCGCTACCGCCTCACTGGCTCGATGTTCGAGCAGGCATTCACTTACTACCAGCACGCAAAGCAAAATTTTCCAAAACGATACCGCGACCTGATGCGCCTACGTCCGCCCGCCGTACTGAAAGTGAGCCTGCGTAATGCGTATCCGCGGTGTTACCCTACGCGGCGCATCCCCGTGGACGAATTCGGGCAACCGGCAGCGGGCGCTTATTACGGGCCGTTTGCGTCACGAAAATCGGCGGAGGCTTTTGCCGAACGAGCGCTCGATTTTTTCAAGGTGCGCCGCTGCCAGATCAAGATCCGGCGCGACCCGTCGTTTCCCGGCTGCCTCTACTCCGAGATGAAAATGTGCCTCGCGCCGTGCTTCGCTGGCTGCACGAAAGAGGAATACGGCGTCGAGGTGCAGCGGCTGGTGCAGTTTCTCGAAACCAGCGGCGGCTCGCTGCGCGCTTCCTTCGAGCAAGACCGCGAACGTGCCAGCGAGGAACTGGATTTTGAGCGCGCCGCCGGCCTGCACAAGCGCATCGAGAAGCTCGACGACGTTTTGCGTGCCCGGCCGGAGCTGGCGCGGCGCATTCAGGATCTTGACGCGGTGATCCTGCAGCGCGCCGCGGAGGACCAGACCATCGGAGTCTATGCCGTTCGCGGCGGGCGGCTCGCCGAGCCGTATTTTCTGCGTTTTGCTGAAATCGCCACACAGCCGCGCTCCGCGGAACAAATTTTCCGCGAGCATCTCGAATCCAGCTCCGCCCCGAACAAAGCTGACCTGAGCGAGCATTTGTGGCTCGTGGCCCGCTGGTATTACAGCAATCCTCGCGAGGGCGAGATTTTCTTTCGCGAAAAAGACTGGCCGTACCGTAAGATTCTTCGCGCCTGCTCCCGGCTTCTCGCCCCGAAAAGCAATGAATCGAAATCGCCGGAAAAGAGCGGGCCAGCTCAGCCAAACGAGGGAGCGTCATGAGCACTTCCGCGACGAAGAAGGGAACGGCGCGCTACGCGCAGCGATTCGCTGGGCGCGCCGCTGAGGGTCATTTTCGAGAATCACGGGAGCTCGTTCTTTCTTCCTTGGGTATCGGCACCTACCTCGGCAAGCCGGATGCGAAAACCGATGCTGGCTATACCGCCGCGGTCGTCGCTGCCGCGGAAGGCGGCATTAATGTCATCGACGCAGCTATTAATTACCGCTTTCAGCGGAGTGAACGCAGCATCGGCGCGGCGATCAAGCAGCTCGCGGCAAATGGCTTCTCGCGCGAAGAGCTTGTTCTCTGCACCAAGGGCGGCTACTTGACGCCGGACGGCGCCATGCCCGCCGATCCCAACGAATATTTTTTCCACGAGTACATTCAGAAAGGTATTTTCAGCGCCAAAGACATCGTCGCGGGCAGCCATTGCATGACGGCGCGGTTTCTGGAGGACCAGCTCGCGCGCAGCCTGCAAAATCTCGGCGTGGATTGCGTCGACGTCTACTATCTTCATAACCCGGAAACACAGTTGAGTGAAGTATCGCGGCCCGACTTCCTCGAACGCGTGCGTGACGCCTTCATTTTCCTCGAGTCCGCCGCTGCCGCCGGAAAGATTGGGTTTTACGGCATGGCCACCTGGAGCGGTTTCCGTCAGGAAGCGCGCGCGCGCGATGCCATGCAGCTGGGAGAATTTACGGAAATTGCCAAGGACATTGCGGGCGAGAAGCACCGCTTCCGGTTTGTGCAGCTTCCCTTCAACCTGGGAATGACGGAGGCGCTGACGCTCGGCAATCAGGCCGTCGAGGGGCGCCAGCGGACAGCCATGGAAGCGGCAAATGAGCTCGGCTTTACTCTGATCGCGAGCGCTTCGCTGCTGGAAGGCAAGGTCGCAAGCAATCTGCCTCCGTTTGTTGCTGAGGCGTTGGGTCTCGAGAATGATGTGGAGCGCGCGCTGCAGTTTGTGCGCTCGTCCCCGGGAATCACCACGGCGCTGGTGGGCATGTCGCGCGTGGAGCATGCGAAGGCGAACACGCGGCTGGTGGGCATGCCGCCCGCCACGGTCGAGCAATTCAGCAAGCTCTTCGCCCGCGGCGAAGGTGCTTAACCCGCATTTAACGCAGCACGCAATCGTTACCTGTCGATTCCCTTGCAGGGGCGCAGCATTGCTGCGCCCCAGTTGGTCACGGCGTGATCCAACTGGTCCAGTTTCCCGGTGAAGAAATGGTCTGCGCCTTCCACCGCGACGAGCTGGTTTTCGCCGGGCAACGACGCGACCAGCGATTTCACTTTCTCGATTGCTCCATGCACGTCATTGCTGCCGTGCACAAAAAGCTTCGGTTTTTCGCATCGCATCAGAAACGAAAAGTCCGTGCTGTTGACCGGCGTTCCCATACCAATGAGAGCGGAGACGCGCTCGTCCTCGCAGCCCACCCGCAGGCCTACCCAGCAGCCAAAGCTGAATCCTGCAAGCAAGTGCGTTAGCCCTGGAAATTCGCCAGCCAGAAAATCGAGCGCGGCGCGGACGTCATCCTGCTCGCCGATGCCGCGGTCGTGCTTGCCGCCGCTGAGTCCTGCGCCACGAAAATTAAAACGCAGGACCGGCAGCCCAAGAGCGTCCAGCGATTTTGCCGCTTGATAGACCACTTTGTTGTGCATCGTGCCGCCAAAGAGAGGATGCGGGTGGCAAACTAGCGCGGCGATGGAAGGCGGCCCCGCCGCCGGCCTCCACAGAATCGCTTCGAGACGGCCCGCCGGCCCATCCAGAAAAACATTGCGCGTGTGGTGTTGCGGGCACATGGAAACGATGAAGGCAATCGGCGAGTGTAGCGCAACAAGGCCAAACTCCGAAATCGCGGGAGGCGATTGCACAATTTTATTGCAATCGCGAGACACTCACGCCGAGGGCCGAACTCTCTGGAACAGTCTCAACGCGTACAACCAGCGAGCGGTATTCCTTGCCCGCCGGCCAGGGAGAAGACCCCGGCGGATCGAAAGAGACAATCAGGAATTGGCCGGGTTCGTAATCCCGCGTGCTCTGAAAACGAATGCTCTCGGCGGAAACATCTATGGTCATGGTTTCTTCGAACCAGGGTATTTGCTCTGGTCGCACTCGGATGGGCAAAGCAAGCGCTCGCCGCGGACTGCGCCGCCGCTCGGGTTCCACGCGATGGCCGTTGCCGTCAAACGCGGACCGCCTTTTCTCTTCAAATCGCAGGCCCACGGCAAACGTTGCCGGAGCACCCCCAAATTCGAGCGCTCTCATGATCTGATTCGGCTTCGCGGAACGCTCTTGGGTCCAAATAGCCTCATGCGAATGTTTTGCCCGCGCGTTGAAAGAGCCAATGGCCTCGTGCATCTCACAACAGCGAATAACGCGCGCGGGAGTCTCTGGTTGCCCGCTGTACTGGAATGGATCATAGGGAAACGTGACCCAAACTGGCACGCCCGCGCCGTGCGGCTCTTTGCACGCGAGCAGCAGCCCGCTTCGGCAAACATCGATGGTTTCGCAGTGTTCGCTCTTCTGCTCGAAAGGGGTGGTCCATCGCAGTCTTGCGGGGAACCGCAGCCGCACACGATGATGCCCGCGGCGATTCATAAAAGTAACAGTACCACTCTTGAGAGGACTGGCTCCGGCTATGTTGCCAAGGTATTTAATCCGGCAAAACCTCGTACTAGGACAAAAAAGCCTGATTTTCGCGTTGCAGTTTACTCCCGCCGATGTTAGCTTTTCCTCGATTCCAGCCAAGCCGGGAGGGGCAATGAGCGACGGACCGGAACGCCGCGAAGCGCGGCGATTCAACATGACCCTGCCGATGCGCATCCTGCCGCGCAAGGCGAAAGAATCCGAATTCACCGCACACACGCGGGACGTCAGCTACCGCGGGCTATATTTCCTTGCCGACACTAATTACTCCGTCGGCAGTGAAATTGAATTCGTCATTACCTTGCCGCAGCAGGTTACGCAGTCCGGCGACGTCAATATCCGCTGCCACGGCCAGATTGTGCGCCTCGAATCCACCTCCAACGGTCGCACTGGCATCGCCGCGAAGATTGAACGCTACGAATTTCTGCCTGCCGCGGCGTCTGCCGCGTGAATAGATCCATCTTGCCTTGCCCATCAAGTGCAATTCGCGCGCGGCCGCGCTGTGCGAGTACAATGGCTTGGTCCAAGTCTGTCCCCGGGGGACTCCATGTATCACTACGACGCAAGAACCGCGCTCGAGGAGCTGCAGGAGGACGCGCTGCTGCCGCATCCCGTGAAATTGCGCGACATGATCCTCCGCACGCAACTGGGGCCTGAAGAAGCCAAAGTGCTCAACCACGAGTTCCAGGATTACCTGACGCGCTTCGGCGAGCTGCAAAAGGTGGCGCGCGGAGTGCTTGAAAAACTCGCTGCAGGACGCCGCAAGGCTCCGTGATGCAAATCTGCGGCGCCGGAATCTCTCGCGCATGAATGCGAAGCCGCGGGTCCTGCTGCTTTCTGCATCGTCCGGCGCGGGACACGTCCGGGCCGCGCAGGCCCTTGAAAAAGCATTCGCGGCCCGCGGCGGCTGTTGCGTCGAGCACATCGACGCCATTCACTACGTCAGCAAACTTTTCCAGCGCATCTATGACAAGGCGTATATCTCCATGGTGCGCCGCGCGCCGGAGCTGATGGGTGTGCTTTACGAGCGCACGGACCAGCCCTGGCATCATCCGGGACGCCGCCTGGCGCTGGACCGTCTGAATACGGGACCGATGATCCGGTTGCTCAAGCGCGTACAGCCGGACCTGTGCGTTGCGACGCATTTCCTTCCCGCGGAAATCATCGCCTGGCTCATCGCCAAAAAGAAGCTGCGCGCTCACAACGCCATTGTGGTCACCGACTACGACGTGCACGCCATGTGGCTATGCCGGACGGTCGATAGATACTACGTGGCTATCGAAGAGGCCGCGGAATATCTCGCGCGCATCGGCGTGCCGCGCGAAAACCTGCGCGTCACCGGCATCCCCATCGATCCGCTTTTCGCCGCCCCTGTAAATCGCTCCGATGCTCGCCATCGCCTCGGACTCCATCCCGAGGCGGCGATTATTTTGGTTTCTGCCGGCGGCTACGGTGTCGGCCCCGTCGAACAACTGGTGAAAGATCTTCTGGCCTTGCAGCGCCCGTGGCAGATCGTGGCCATCGCGGGCAAAGCCGAACAGGTGCGGAGGCGCCTGGAGAATATTTCGCGCGCGGCGGGAAAACTGCCAAGCGGAGCGCCTCGGCTCTGCGCCGTCGGCTTCACCACGGAGATGGACCAATACATGGCTGCCGCGGATCTCCTGGTCGGCAAAGCCGGAGGGCTGACCACTTCCGAAGCGCTGGCGCGAAGCCTCCCGATGGCGCTTATCGAACCCATTCCCGGACAGGAAAGCCGCAACGCGGATCATCTGCTCGAAGAAGGGGCGGCCATCCGTTGCAATAACCTGCCCGCTGCGGGATGGAAGATCGCTGGACTTCTGGACGATCCGCCTCGGCTGGCAAGGATTCGGGACGCGGCACGAAGAATGGCGCGGCCCAATGCGGCGGCAACTATCGCGGAAGATGCGCTAAGGCTGTTAGACTGAGGGGCTTTAAGATTAAATCGCGGGCTACCGTTCGGCTCGCGAAGGCCTCTGAAAACAGAATCCGATGCGACGCCACACACTGCTCATAGACGCGGACGACACGCTCTGGGAGAACAACGTGTTTTTCGAGAAGCTGATCGAGGACTTCATCAGTCTTGTCGAACCGTGCGGCTACACGCGAGCCTACATCCGCCACATTTTGAATGAGACGGAACGCAAGAATATCCGCCAGTACGGCTACGGCGTGCGTAGCTTCGGCCGTTCGCTCGAGGAAACTTATCTGAAACTTGCGGAGCAGATGGCGCGGCGCGAAACGCTGGCCCAAATTCACACTCGCGTCGTGGAACTCGAGCGCACGCCGCCGAAAATTCTCGACGGCGTCCCGGAAACCCTCGCTTATCTGACGGAACGCCACCGGCTGATTTTATTTACCAAAGGAGAGCCAGCCGAACAGGCCGCAAAAGTCGAGCGATCGGGACTCCAGGGGTTCTTCGAGTTCATCGAGATCGTGCCGGAAAAAGATTTCGAAACCTATGGCGGCTTGGTGCGCAAACACAAAATTGTGAAATCCCACGGCTGGATGATCGGAAACAGCCCGCGCAGCGACATCAATCCGGCGATGAAGATCGGACTGAATGCCGTCTATATCCCGCACCAGCACACCTGGCAGCTCGAGCACGAACCCGTGATGGCGGGATCGGGAAAGCTCGTCATCCTTCCGGCATTTCGCGAGCTGCGCGGCCACTTCTAGAATTTCTTCGCGCTTCCAAATTGGATGTTGTAACCGCGCAGTATTGCCCGAATCTAATCTCTTCTTGCACGGTGAAGGAGACTCTATGGCCACGGCACACACTTCGCTGCGAACCGACTGGCGCCAGGAATGGTTCGAAATTGAGGACGCCACCTATCTGAACCTCGCGGGTCAGGCCCCCATGCCGCGCGTATCCATCCGCGCAGTGCAGGCGGCGCTCGAAGCGAAGAAATATCCGCACCACAAATCAGACTCCACCTTTTTCGAGTTACCGAACCGTATACGCACTTCGATCGCCAAGCTCATCGGGGGAAAACCGGAGGAGATTGCGCTTACGAGCGGAGCGAGCTCCGGCGCGGCCGCCGTGGCCCACGGCCTGAAGTGGAAACCGGGCGACGAAGTAATTACCGCGAAGGGCGAGTTTCCGCTGCAATACACGACCTGGAAACCGATGGAGGAGCGCGAGGGCCTGAAATTGAAGATCGTCGCTCCCCGCGAACGGTTTATCACCGCGGATGATCTGATTGCCGCGCTGACGCCGAAGACGCGGCTCGTTTCGGTAAGCCTGGTGCGCTTCGATGATGGTTCGCTGCTCGATGCGGCGCGCGTTTCTGCAGCATGTCACGCGCAAGGCGCCCTGCTGCTGCTGGACGTGAGCCAATGCTGCGGCGCGATTCGAATGGATGTCAGCCAGCTTGGAGCCGATTTCCTGGTGAGCGCCGGCTACAAGTGGTTACTCGGCCCGTTCGGCACGGGATTTTTCTGGGTGAAGAGCGAGCACCTCTCGATTATGAGGCCGGCGCCTTTTTATTGGATGGCGGTCGCTGGCTCGGATAATTTCGCAGCGTTGAACTTCGCGGACCCGAAACCGGCGCCGAGCGCCAAGCGGTGGGACTCGCCGGAATGGGCCAGCTATTTCAATTTCAACCTGGCGGGCATGGACGCGTCGGTTGATTTTGTCGCGTGCATGGGCCCGGAGACGGTGGCGGCGCACAACCAGAAATTGATCGAGCTCATGTTCGAGCGGCTGCCGAAGGACCGCTGCGTTGCGGCGAGCCCACTTGATCATGGAAGGCGCGGGCCGTACGGCTGTTTTGCGGCGCGCAGCCCGGAGAAGACCGCGGCGCTTTATGAAAAGCTGCGCAAAGAAAATGTGATTGTGAGCTTGCGCGAAGGGAACATTCGCGTGTCGCCGCATCTCTACAACACGGAGCGCGACATCGACCGGCTGATTGCGGCGGTCACCGCATGACGGAGCAGAAGAGTTGGCCGCGCATTGCAGTAATAGGGGCGGGAGCGGTAGGGGGCTATTTCGGGGGGACGCTGGCGCGGGCAGGCGCACCGGTGGTGATGATTGGGCGGGCTGCGTTCGTCGAGGCGGTGAAAAAAAATGGATTGTATCTCGACACGCTGCAGTTCGAGGAGAGCGTTCGCGTTGAGGCTTCCACCGAGATGCAGGCGGCGCGTGAAGCGGAGGTCGTGCTCTTCTGCGTGAAGACGACGGACAACGCGGCGACTGCGAGCGAACTTGCCCCGCTGCTGGCGCCTGGAGCGATTGTCGTGAGCATGCAGAACGGCGTGGACAACGCCGAGCAGATTCAGGCAACGTCGGGAGTCCGGGCTTTGTCAGCAGTGGTTTATGTTGCGGCGTCGGTACCCGAGCCCGGCCGGGTGAAGCACGTTGGGCGAGGAGCTCTCGTCGTTGGCCCGCGCAACGCGCAAACAGAACTCTTCGCCAGTCTATTTGAACGCGCTGGAGTCCCCTGCCGTATCTCAGACAACATTACGGGCGAGCTTTGGACCAAGCTGATCGCAAATTGCGCGTTGAATGCCGTGTCGGCGCTGGGCCGCGCGAAGTACGGGCAGATTGCCGCAAGCGCGGATGCGCGGAAGGTAGTCGAAACCGTGGTTGACGAGGTCCTCGCAGTGGCGCGGGCAGCCGGGATCCAGCCACAGGGGCTTGAGGACCCCAAAGCGGCCATCGCCGGGGCGTTCAAAATCGCCACGCAGATGGCAGAGGCGCTCTCCTCAACGGCGCAGGACTTGAACCGCGGGAAGCGGACAGAGATTGATTCGTTGAATGGATACATCGCGCGGCGAGGAGCGGAACTCGGAGTGTCCACCCCTGTAAACCACGCCTTGTTCACGCTGGTGAAGCTGGCCGAAGGTCGCTCCTAACCGCCGCACCCAGGTTTTGCTTGTAGCACAGCCCCTCTTGCCTGCCCTGAGCGCAGTCGAAGGGGCTATGCTCTCCCCTTACAATGAGGATTTGTCGTTCTTTTGTAACTAGGGAGGCGAGGACTACGCGCCCCTGTCGTCAGCCTTGACTCTCGCCTTAGTCCTCTAGCTCAGACCTGAACAATCAATCCTTTGCTGTGGCCGCGGACCTGCGGAGCCCCTGGGCCGTCCAGAAAGGATCTCCCAAGCTCGATATATCAGCAAAATGCGGGCAATTGCGCTCTGCGAGATATGGGAGTTTGTTACTCGGTGAAACGGTCTGAGCTTCGCCATCGAATTCGAGCAGGACCGACGGAAGGTATGTCGTGCGCCAGGGAGTAAAAAGCTGCACGAAAAAACCAACAGCGAGGGAGGCTAGAAGCCCGTTTGGCCAAACCACCTGTGGCCGACTACCAGCGGCACCGTATTGTTTTGCCTCAAGCTCAAGCACATGATCGTCAATAATCCCCATACAACGGAGGCAGGAGCTTCCAGGCATGGAAAGCGCGACTTGGCCTCCGATAGAGAATTCTCCGCCAATTCGATGTACATCCATCCCGATATCAACATACGGAATGAGATAGCGCCTAGCCGCCGTCTCCAACTGCTGCCGCTCACCAATAGCGTCGACACACCCGAAGATGACGTCGCATGATCTCAACGCAATTGCGCACATCTGCCATTCCGTTGTTTCGACCCAGATTCGTGCGCACGGATTCACGCTGGCAACGACACGAGCTGCGACAGAAGCCTTGGCCGTGCCTTTGCTTACGTCTCGCTGTGTCGCACCAACCAAACGGTTGAGGTTCGTATCCTCTACAACATCCGGGTCAATCAAAACGAACTCGCCGACACCAAGATGGCCCAGCTGCTGTGCAATATGCGATCCTCCTCCTCCCACGCCGACGATTGCTATACGAGAGCTATCTAAGACTGCCGCGCTGTTTTCACCAAGAAAACTTTGACAGTCAAGTTTTAATTTCGAATTAACCCCTTCCTTCATAGTCTCCTCATCGGAATCCCCACGACAGCAAAGCTGGAAATGTCTACCGGCGCTTTCCGCCCGGGAATCCAGCATTTGCCAAATGCGGAGTCCTGGCTGAGAACAATCGCGCCATGCGGAAGATCCGGCTGCACGTTCCAGAAATCAGGGACAAATTTCGCCGTCTCTTCTTGGTCGATTCCACTAAAACGCGGCCTACCACTGTGAAGGTGAAGATGGACATGGAACATCGATACCCCTTGGTTGTACGCAGCCTGAAGGGCTTTTCGAATTGCATGGGGGCCCATGGTCGCTCCCGCGGCCGAGTCATCGAGATAGTCTCCATCTTCGACATCGTGCAGACCATGCGACAGGACCACCACGCCGCCGTCTTGGAGCAGGCCAGCGCGACATAGAAGAAAGCCAACCCGTTCGAAGGCGAATGGATGTGGTCGGCTGAGTCGCGCTCGGACCTCCTCTAGTAATCGCTTAGTGATCTTGAACACTATTCTCATCGGAGCGCCCTTAGGTGCTCGGCCAGGATCTCAGCGGGACGCATTTGAGCGCTGACGTTGTTCCAAGACCATGAATGCCATGTTCGGCCCACAATATGGTGCATAGACCAATTTGCTCCTCGCCCACTGACGGGCTGGGAGAGAAAAAGGCGAGTCGCGTACCCACTGTGCTCCTGGAGGCAAAGCAACCCTTCGACTTCATTCGGAACGCACCCGCCGGGCAGTCTGAGCCGGGGCAGATAGACGTAGACCTTCCCACCCTCAGTTAGCTCCCGAACCTCTCCACAAAGCTCACTAAGCTCTTGGAGGTGCTCGGCCGCCACCATTAGGACGAGCTCCCCGTTCGCACGTGAGAGACGAACTTCTCATGCCGCTCGATTTCGATGGTTGCGTTATCGTCGAGAGGCTTGAATTCGCCATGGACGATTTCATCGAGCTCGCGCGAAGCATCGACCCCAACCAACTGTTTGAAAGCAGAAACAACGTATGCTCCACGCGGCACCCGCTTCTCGACGCCATCAACCGTCACGGTTACCTCCTTCAGTTCACGCGAATGGCTTGTTCCGTCCTTTTCATGCTGCCCCGAACCGCTTTTCACTACAGTATCTTCGCTGCTCATGACCTGGGCCCCTCCTCGGGCCCACAAGCAGCCTACACTAAAGTGCTTTCTATGACAAGCACCGCTTTCGCTTCAACGCATACGCGCCATTGCGTATTCAAAGCAGTGGGTCTAAGCTTAAGCATTGGAGCATTTAGGGGGTGCCGCATGGCGACGCTAGGGGGTGAACTCGCGAGACTACGAAAGTTGAAACGTTGGTCTCTGAGGGATGTCGAGGAGAAAACTAAAAGGAAAGTTTCCAACAGCTACTTATTCCAACTGGAAAATGACAATGTGAAAGAGCCTTCGCCCAACATTCTCTATGTCTTGTCGAACGTTTATGGGGCGTCTTATGCCGATCTTATGGAACTGGCTGGATTCATAGTGCCGACCACGAACCGGAAAGCTACTCGCCACCAGAGCTCCGTTGCCTTTAGCGCAATGGATCTCACAGATGACGAGGAGCAAAGAGTATTGGATTTTGTGGAATTCCTGCGCTCGAAGAAAAAAGCAAAGCGGTAACCTATGAGAAAACCCCCCGTCAAAATTGCCACTCCAGAGTCAGCAGCCGAAGTCACGAACGAGGTGAAGAAGCTGCTGCGAGCTGCGGGAATCAAAGACCAAGTTCCAACACCTAAGGAAGAAATTTTGGCATGTCAGCGGCTCGTGCAAACCGGCGAGCTAGACCTCGCGGAATACGAGACCACGCTCACGCACAAGACATTGCACTTCTTCCACAAGGCCGTCTCAAAGATTCTTGGTCTTCTCGACCGGCGGACACACACTATCTACGTCGCTACCTACGTCCACGACTCCCGGAAGCTCTTTGTGACCTATCATGAGGTCATGCACGGGGTTTTTGCGTGGCAAAGAATAATCCTTACGCAAGAAGACGAGGCGACCCTGAGCGCCGAATGTGAAGACCTGTTTGAAGCGGAAGCAAACTACGGGGCAGCGGACATCCTATTTCAGTGCGAGCGCTTCGAGAAGGAGGCGAGAGATTTCGAGCTATCCTTGGAAAGCGCCCTTTATCTCAGCAATAGATACGACGCCTCATGTCACGCTACACT
>WNFE01000471.1_pt1 | contig 28363 bp, 30 predicted proteins | sample 5400451 | NCBI WGS metagenome assembly WNFE01 (sample SAMN13153344, study PRJNA577476) | soil metagenome | isolation source: 200 cm saprolite under Douglas fir tree site 2 hole 2 | place: USA:California | collected 2015-04-18
ATCGGCTGCAAGGCGTGGAGATCAATGACAAGCACATCGAAATCATCGTGCGCCAGATGTTGCGCAAAGTGAAAATTACCGATCCGGGCGACACTTCCGTGCTCTGGGGCGATCAAGTCGATCGAATTGACTTTGAAGCGGAGAATCAGCGCGTGGTTGAGAAAGGCGGTAAGCCGGCCGAAGCCACACCTGTGCTCCTCGGTATAACGAAAGCGTCGCTAGAAACGGACAGCTTTATTTCGGCCGCGTCGTTCCAGGATACGACCCGCGTGCTTACCGAAGCGGCCACTCTCGGCAAAGTGGATAAACTGCGTGGCTTCAAGGAAAACGTGATCATGGGCCACTTAATCCCGGCTGGTACAGGGTTCCCCGAGCATCGCGAGATCAGGCTCGTTGAGAAAGGCGAGCCGATTGGCGCGCCGGTGATAGAAGAAGCCGAGCCGCAGCCAGCGATCGGGTGATTCCTGTAGGGCATCTGTGCCTGGCACTGTCGAATGGATTGGCGTTTCACAGAATCGCCCTACAGTTCGTCTAGTGTCGATCGTAACCAAGAGTGGCGATAAGGGCGAAACCTCGCTTATGTACGCCCGGCGCGTATTGAAGGCTGATCCGCGCGTCGATGCCTACGGGTGTGTCGATGAACTGACCGCAGCCCTCGGTCTCGCCCGATCCTTTTCGAACGAAAAGCTTCTTTCGGGCGAAATCTTCGCCGTGCAAAAAGACTTGATCGTTGTGATGGGTGAGCTGGCAACGATGCCGCAAGATCGAGAGCGATACGTCAAAGATGGCTTTCACGTCGCCACAGCTGCGATGGTCGACCGAATCATGGCCGTAATTGTCGATCTTGAGAAAGACAAATTTCTCTACCCGAAAGACTGGGTCATCCCCGGGGGAACACCGGTTTCGGCGGCTCTCGATTTTGCCCGCGCAACTTGCCGTCGCGCCGAACGGCGCATCGCCACGTTCATGGCCGATGAAAAAGATCTTAACCCGGAGATTCTGCGCTACCTGAATCGCCTTTCCGATTTCTGCTGGGTTCTGGCGCGCTATGCAGAGCGGACATCGCGAGCGAAATGACGATTGATGGAAATTGAATTTGCCACCCGCGGGGTGCAATAGCATATTCGTCACCCGCCGTGCCCCTGTGCCGGCGTGATTTTTTTATGGCTGAGACAACAGAATTAGTGCCGGAGCTTCTCGAAGCGGGCGTACATTTTGGGCACCAGACCAAGCGGTGGAACCCGAAAATGAAGCCGTTCATTTTCGAGCAGCGCAACCAGATTTATATCATCAATCTTGATGAAACAGTGAAGCAGCTTCAGCGTGCCACGGGGTTTCTTCAGGAAGTCACCCGCCGCGGAGGCAAGATCTTGTTCGTGGGCTGCAAGAGACAGGCGCAGGAAGCGATAAAGGAAGCGGCGCTCGCTTGCGGCCAATTTTACGTCAATCAGCGGTGGCTTGGAGGCACGCTGACTAATCTCTCGACTATTCGCAAGAGCATTGGTCGATTGAAATACATTGAGCAGATCGAGCGATCGCCGGAATACAAGAAGATGGGCAAACAGGAATTGGCGGCGCTTAATCGCGAGGCCGCTAAGCTCCGGCGCAATCTCGATGGAATACTCGAGATGTCGCAGTTGCCGGACGCCTTGGTGGTAATCGATACAACCCGTGAGCAAAACGCGGTGAATGAGGCGCGACGTCTCGGGATTCCAGTCGTCGCCATCGTCGACACGAACGCCGATCCTGAGCTGATCGACTATCCAATTGCTGGAAACGATGATGCGATTCGCGCTATTCGCGTGATTCTGCAAAAGCTCGTGGACGCCATTGTTTCGGCAAGCAGCGAAGCTCGGATTCGCGAGCAGGTCGAAATGGCGGGTGTGTCGGCATAAAAGGGTTGGAACGCGAAAATCGTTACATCCTACCGGGGGAACCATTTAACGATTCAACGCTTCAACTTTTTTAACTTTTCTTTCCCATGGAAATTGACCCACAACTGGTTAAGCAACTCCGGGAAAAAACCAACGCCGGCTTTATGGATTGCAAGCGCGCTCTTGCGGAGAGCGGCGGTGAACTGGAAACAGCGGAAGCAATTTTGCGAATGAAAGGCATCGCCAGTGCGGGGAAAAAGGCCTCGCGCGTGGCGAAGGAAGGCATTGTGGCTTCTTATATCCACCTGCAGGGGAAAGTCGGCGTGCTCGTGGAAGTGAACTGTGAGACCGACTTTGTGGCAAGGAACGAGAATTTTCGCGAGTTCGTAAAGGACATCACGCTGCATATCGCTGCCGCGCATCCGCTTTACGTCAGTCGCGCGGATGTTCCGGGCAATCTCATCGAAGCCGAGCGCGAGATCTACAAGGCGCAGGTCAAAGGCAAACCGGAGAACGTGATGAACAAAATTGTCGAAGGGAAACTCGATAAATTTTTCAGCACTGTTTGCCTGCTCGAACAGGCTTTCATTAAGAACCCGGACCAGACAATTGAGGATCTGGTGAAATCGAAGATCGCCGAGCTGGGCGAGAACATCGTTATCCGGCGCTTCACTCGTTATCTCGTTGGCGAACCGGTTCCCGCAGAGACATAGGCTGTGTACTGGCCCCGAAAGCCCTCGGGGCTAAACTCGAAATCAATGGGACTGGCCGAGTACAAAGCGAAGCGCGATTTTCGAAAAACGGCCGAACCGAAGGGCGGCAAACCTCTGCCAAAAGCAGTGCGGGGTGCGTCTCGCTTTGTCATCCAGAAACATGATGCACGCCGTCTGCATTACGATTTCCGGCTACAAATGGAAGGCGTCTTGAAATCCTGGGCCGTGCCGAAAGGGCTTCCCTGGAAGAAAGGCGAAAAACATCTGGCAGTAGAAGTCGAAGATCATCCGATCGAATACGAAGAATTCGAGGGCGTCATTCCCGAAGGAAACTACGGCGGCGGCACGGTAATGGTTTGGGACCGTGGTACTTATTATGTTTACGGAGAGCAGCCCGCGAAATCGTTTCGGGAAGGCAAACTTCATCTTGTCCTCGACGGAAAGAAAGCAAAAGGCGAATGGACACTCGTGCGGATTCGTGGCCGCGACGACGAAAAGAATCAGTGGTTGATCTTGAAAACTGGAGCGGACGCCAAACCGATTTCCAAGAAACTCGAAGATCAGTCGGTCAAGACCGGACGCACGATGAAACAAATCGCGCAAGATCGCGATGCCGAATGGGAGTCCAATCGTGGAGAAAAAGGCCCGAGCGCAAGATCGACATTGAAAGCGCGCATCAAGGCTGCACTAAAAAAAAAGGAGATAGGGCACGACTCCGAAAGTTTTCGCGAACGACGCCTCCAAGCGCGCCGACGAACGAAATCAAATGCTCAATTGGATGGAGAGCTCGGAGATCTGTCCCTGCCTGACGCAAAAGCGCGCTTCATCGAGCCGATGAAACCGCGTTTAGTGGAGAAAGCTCCGACTACGGGAGATTGGATTTACGAACTCAAGTTCGACGGCATCCGGCTGATCGTGGTCAAGACCGACAAGAAAGTTTCGCTGCTGTCGCGAAATAAGAATGAATTGGCCGGGCGTTTCCCGGAAATTGTCGAGGCGGTAAGGAATTTGCCGTCCCGCGAATGCGTGATAGACGGCGAAGTGGTCGCGCTCGATGACGAAGGCCGCTCATCGTTTCAACTGTTGCAAGCGCGCGAGATGGAAGGACGGAAATCTCCCGTTTATTTCTACGCGTTTGATCTGCTGCAGCTCGACGGCAAAAGCCTGATATCGCTTCCGCTGGAAGCCCGGAAAAAGGTTTTGGAACAGCTTTGCGCCGATGCGGGCGAGCCGATCCGTTACTCAGGCAATATCGGGGGAGACGCAAAGGCATTGCTGGACGAGGTGAAACGTCGCGGCTTGGAAGGAATCATTGGCAAACAGCGCAACTCGATTTACGAACCGGGGCGGAGAAGTGGCGCATGGATCAAGCTCAAATGCGTTAACGAACAGGAATTCGTCATCGGCGGATACACACCGCCGCAGGGAGCGCGCAAGCATTTCGGTGCAATCCTGGTTGGCTATTACGAGAACAAAAAGCTGGTTTTTGTCGGCAAAGTGGGAACCGGCTTCACTGTGAGATCATTGTCGATCTTGCACAAAAAGTTGCGAGCTCAAGAACGCAGCGACTGCCCATTTGTCGATCTACCATCGAAGCAAAACGGGCAATGGGTGCAGGGAATCACACCTTCCATCATGCGCAAGATGCATTGGGTACATCCGGTGTTCGTTTGCGAGATCAAGTTCGCCGAATGGACCCGAGACAAAAAATTGCGTGCGCCCGTCTTCCTCGGATTGCGCGAGGATAAAAGGCCGAGCAACGTTATTCGAGAGCTGTAGCGCCGCTAAAGAGAGATCTCCGAATTGCACTTGTTCGCCCGTAAGCTGCAAATATGGTGAGGCGATGAAAGTGAAGGTCATCGTGATGCCGAAGGCGGCAGTGCTGGATCCGCAGGGTAACGCGGTGCGCGATGCGATGCGACACCTGGGCATGCCGGAGGTATGCAGCGTGAGGATCGGCAAATATATGGAGATCGATGTCGATGGAAAAAACGGCGAAATCGCATCGCGTCTACATGGCCTCTGCCGCGATTTGCTTTCGAATCCGGTGATTGAAGATTATGAGTTGCTGGGGTCAGAGATCGACGCGCAGAAGTCAGAAGGCGGAAGGCCAGCAGTCAGGGATCAGAAGTCGAAAACCAGTAAATGAAAGCGCTGCGATATTTTTTCTGCGTGGTTCTGCCGCCACTTGCCGTGCTCATGACCGGTCGCATCGCCAGTTTCTTGTTCAGTGTCCTTTTGACGTTGCTCGGGTGGATTCCGGGACTCATTCACGCATGCCTGGTGGTAAATGATTATCACGCTGAGCAACGCGCCGCCGCACGCTAGATCGGCAATGAGATTCGCCGTCATCCAATTTCCCGGTTCGAATTGCGATCAGGATTGTATTGCCGCGATTAATGGTCTCGAAGGGCTGCAGGCCGAATACGTCTGGCACAAGGAAACGTCGCTTAATGATTTTGACGCGATCGTGTTGCCGGGTGGATTTGCCTATGGGGATTACCTTCGTTGCGGCGCTATTGCTCGTTTCTCGCCCATCATGCAAGCGGTCGTCAGCGACGCGCGCGAGGGCAAGCTGGTGCTCGGCACGTGCAATGGGTTCCAAGTACTGTGCGAAGCCGGTCTTTTACCCGGCGCACTCGTGCGAAACCGATCGCTGCGATTTGTCTGTGACATGGTGACAATGCGCGTGGAAGTGGAAGACTCGTCATTCACGCACCGCTGCCCAAAAGGAACACTTCTCCGGATGCCAGTTGCGCATGGTGAAGGTTGCTTCTTCGCGGATCCGAAGACGTTGCGTGAGCTTAACGCCAATCGGCAAATCATTTTGCGCTATGCCGGCAGGGACGGCCGGATTGTTCCCGAAGCGAATCCGAATGGTTCGATTGAGAACATCGCCGGCATCTGCAATCGCGAAGGTAACGTATTTGGCTTGATGCCTCACCCTGATCGCGCCTCAGACGCGCGGCTGGGCAGCGTAGATGGCGCGAAGATTTTCCGGTCGATGATGCAAACGATCGGCTCGCAGCGGCGAAGGAAAACCGCATCCCAGCGCGTAAAGCAGGTCGCGTGAGCCTTTTTATTACCGGGACAGATACCGGCGTGGGAAAGACGCACACTGCGGTCCAAGTGTTGCGTCTATTGCGCGCGGCGGGAACGAGCTGCGCCGGAATGAAGCCAATTTGTTGCGGAGACCGTCGAGATGCAGAGCACTTGCTGGCAGCGGGCAGCGATGGCCTGACAATCGATAATGTTAATCCCGTCTGGTTGAAGACGCCGGCCGCGCCGATTGTAGGCGGTATCATGGAAGAGGTGAACATCGACATCGAGCAGATCCTTGCTGCTTTTCACGCGCTTCAGAATCGAGTCGACCATGTCGTCGTGGAAGGAGTCGGTGGCTGGCTCGTACCGATTCGATCTGACTATTTTGTGAGCGATTTGGTTGTTGAGATGGGGTTGCCAGTCCTAGTAGTCGCGCAGAACCGGCTCGGTTGTCTTAACCACACGGCGCTCACGGTGCGTAGCGTTCTCCAACACAAGTTACGTTGCGTCGGTGTCGCCCTAAACGGCGTTCCGGTTACCAGCGACATAGCCGCCGTCACCAATGCCGATATCTTGAAGAAGATTCTCAGCGTTCCATTGTTTGGTGGATTAGGTGAAAATCTGATGGAATTACCCACTGACTGGCAACTTATGATTGATTGGACCAGGAAGGTTTAGCGTGTTGACCAAATACAAAAGTGTCCAAAAATAATACACAATTGGGGGTCACTTCACCGGCTTTCCTTTGGGGGAACGCGATGGCATTCCTATTGCTTAGGTTTAATGCAACAAACCCATATTCCTATGCTCTTACAGAAAACCTTACATATGAGTCAGCCGTTGGAGGAATGCAGGGCTCGTCTGGCCAGCATCCAATCGTATCGACGACAGTTCCTGATGGTGACAAGGGCTACCGTTACTTCGTCTAAGACGGTCGATTTTAGTTTTCGCGGCCCTCTTGGATTTGAGGCTCACACGGTTCTTTTGTCGGTGGAAAGCGACTCGCCTAATCAGTCCGCGTTTGAATCCGTGGGTGGAAATATCAACCTCATGGGGATCGTTGATTTCGCTGAGATCCGCCCAAACTGCACTGAGGTCACGCTAGCCGTTCACTACGAGATTAGGAACAAGCTATTTGCCTGGCTGGATCGGCGCTTGCAGTTCGTCGATAGTTTCGTGACCGCGGAGCTACGGAGCATCCGAGCGCACTTCGAAGGTATCGCGACGAGCTATCTTGAGCACGCGCGCGTTATGCCGATGCTCCAAACGGCTGCGGCCTGAGGAAAACGAAGAATTCGAAGATCCCACCAGGCTAACGCTTGCGTGGCTCTTTTGATGTACGCGGATTTCTAACCAATGCGCACCGCATGCGTCTTGTCGAGGCGGAGAACCTTACCGGCCTCAAGCGTGATTGTTGCCTTGGGGTCGCGAATCTTTACTCCATCGAGTTCCACGCTTCCTTGTTTAATCAGACGCGAGGCCTCGCTGCGGGATTTTTGGAGGTTAAACGCTTCCCGATAAACCTTCGAGACGAGCCTGACAGCTTCAAGTTTTTCCAGCAGCGCGCTGGCTGAGAAGATCGGCAGGTTGGCATGCTCCAGCTCGCGCTTGCTGAAACGCGTGTTCCATTCGTCGAGCATTTTTCGGGCAACGTCGGTCGAGTGGTAAGTCTTCACGATTTCGAAGGCGAGTTGCTTCTTGGCGTCGAGCGGATGCGCATCGCTGGCTAGCGGACGACCAAGCAGCAATGGATAATAGTGCGCCATCAACTCATCGGAGACGCTCATCAGCTTCCCGAACATGTCTGGGGCGGACTCGTTGATTGCGACAAAATTGCCGAGACTCTTGCTCATTTTTTTGGAGCCATCCAAGCCCTCAAGAATTGGAAGGAGAAAGACGACTTGCTGCGGCAGACCTTCCTCCTTTTGGAAGTCGCGCCCTATCAAAATGTTAAAAAGCTGATCCGTTCCACCGAGCTCGACATCCGCTTTCACCATCACGGAGTCCCAGCCTTGCATGATCGGATACTGAATTTCGTGTGCGCGGATTGCTTGTTGGTTGTGAATCCGGGCCCGGAAATCCTCGCGCTGCAGCATTTGTTGCAGCGTAACTCGACTGTTCAGGCGAATGACGTCTTCGAACGACATCGCTCGAAACCAGTCACCATTGCAAACAGTCTCCGTGCGCGCCGGATCAAGAATCTTGAATGCCTGCTTACGATAGGTTGCGGCATTTGCCATTATTTCTTTATGCGTTAATTGCGGGCGCGTGGCGGAGCGACCACTCGGATCACCGATCATTCCCGTGAAATCGCCGATGATTAGAACCGCCTGGTGACCCACGTCCTGAAACTGTCTCAGCTTTCGCAGAACAATACTGTGGCCGAGATGAATGTCGGAGGTGGTTGGATCGACCCCCAGTTTTACGCGGAGGGGACGTCCGAGCGCGAGTTTCTTACCCAGTTCATCCTCGCTGATGACCTGCGCGGCGCCTTGTTTTAGAAAGGCGAGAGCTTCATCCGGTTGCATGATCAACCACAGAATAGCGCTCCGGGCTCTTGCGCTACTTGTTTTTGTTCAGCAACTCGCGCACTTGCTCGATCGTGAGCGGCGCATTCTGGCTGTTTAGCGACTTTTGACTTTTACCTTGATCAAGAAAGGGCCGGTTCTCTGCGTAAGAACGGCTCGCAACCTTTTTGTCAGATTGAATTGCATCACGGGGGCCGCGCGCCGTGCGAGTTGCATAAGCCGGACGAGAATTTTCGATCGCTTGCTGGGAGGAAATTCCCGATGCGCTGCGCGTGCTGTGGAAAGAGTGAGAATTGAATTGTCGCGCTGAAAAGTCGCGAGTTCCGGCGAAACTCTTCGAATTGGGCTTTTTCTGGACATAAAATGTGCCAACGGTTGCCTTCTTATTTATGGATGCGCCATCGGCGATGAACTGTTTGTTCTGCGCGTTATTCCGCAACGTCATGTCCGGCCTAAGCAGCCGATCGACGAGTTTGCTTTCCTGGTCCTGAGCGTGGACGTAAGAGAGAACGATTAAGAGCAGCCAACAAGCACCAAGCGATTTCCTCACGATGCGAGGCTGCCGAAATAAGGATGCTTTTGTAAAGCAAATTTCCTGATTTAACCATTCCTGGAAGCGGGAAGCAGGGACGCTGCGCCCCAGAGCTTTTTGTTGTTTTCCAGCGCTTCCTGAGGGAATAATGGCCAAATGTCTGAGCATATTTACAAAAAAATTGAGCTAGTTGGTTCCTCGCCGAACGGATTCGAGGAGGCAGTAAAAAACGCGCTGGTGCGCGCCGAAAAAACGGTGCGCAACATGCGCTGGTTCGAGGTGGCGGAGACCCGCGGATACATCGAGAATGGCAAGGTCGGCCATTGGCAGGTGACACTGAAGATTGGTTTTACCCTCGAAGACGGGTAAGAAACGTTAGGAGAGTAAAATCGGTAAGACGTCGAACCGATTTAGCGATTTTACGATTCTTTTTCCTGCGCCGCCTGATAGAGCTTGGTGGCGCCGTAAATCAAGATCGCGGGTCTCAATGCGACGATAAGGAGGCGACAGAGGCCGCCCAGAATTCGGCCAACCGGCAATCGATTCAGAATGTATCCCACTACCAGCGCGCAGAGCAGAGATTCTGCTGGTTTTTCGCGCACGTAATCCTCGGTCTCGCTGAGAACCGTCTCGAACTGTTCTTTCGCCCAATGCAACCCGCGTTCCGGGAACTCCGCCAACACTTCAGCAGATGAATGATCCATGTCGCTTAATCATTCGAATTCTGATCGTTTTTTGCGCGTATCGACCTTGTCAGCGCAAAGCCAGCCAAATCGAGCTTGCGCCCGTGCCCGGTGGAAAATCGGGTAGGGGAGGCTGTCGATGAAACGCGGCCGCGCGCCGCGCTGCCTTGAGGCGATAGCGGGCTATCACTTCCAGCGCATGCTCTCGCAGCGTGGAGCAATTAGTCGAGAGCAAGATGTGGCTGTCTCGCTCCGCCAGATCGAGGGCATCAACGAGCAATTTCTCAAAATCATTTTCAACCTGAAACGCCTTTCCTCCGGGCGATCGCGAAAAGGTCGGTGGATCGAGAATGATTGCATCAAATTTCTCTCCCTGGCGAGCAAGTCGCGGCAATACCGCCATTACATCGTCCGCGATGAAGCGATGATCGACGGTTGGCAGGCTGTTCAGCGCAAAATTCTCTCGACCTCGCGCCAGAGATTTCTTGGAGAGATCGACATTGAAGGTGGTCGCTCCTACATAAGCGGCGCTAACGGAAAAGGAGCAGGTATAGGCAAAACAGTTTAGAAGCCGCTTTGGCGCAATGTGGCGGACACGGCGCCGGTTTTCTCTTTGATCGACAAAGAACCCCACCGAATAGCCCGCCCCGAAGTCGACTCCAAACTTGAGATGTCGCTCGGTGGCGATTGTCTGCAAATTCTCGGCCGGATCGCCAAATATGAGACACGGAGATTCGCGCTCTTCATTCTTGCGAGGTACGAACCGGGCGAAAATGCGTCCAACCTCAAACCGGACACTGCTTGCCCACGACTGTAGCTCCTGGATTAAACGTTCGCGACCCGGAACTCTCTTGAACGAGATGATGACGTCCCGCCCGAAACGTTCCACCCAACCGTCCTCAATCGTGCAGAGCCGATGCGCATCCGTTCCCTCCGCCTGGAAATCACGAAGCAAGGCTGCGTCGATCCACTTAGATTCGGTTCTCATCGGTCGCAGGGACCTTTAACGACGTACTTATAAATCGGCATTGCGCAACGGATCGGTTGCCGGTTAGTCGGGGCGTCGCTACACTCCCGCATCGTAAAGCGTCGTTGCGCACCCAACACGACTGCTGACCTATGCAACACGTTACCGTTCGCGTTCCGGCGAGCACTTCCAATCTCGGCCCCGGCTTTGATTGTCTCGGTGTCGCGCTGCGCATCTATAACGACGTCACCGTGACTAGAAGCATAAAATTCCGGCCGCATACTGTTGTCGGCGACGCAGCAGATTTGTTCTTTCATCATACTCGGCGCGCTCCTTTTTCATTTTCCGTATCAATCACAGGCAATGTCCCTCCTTCACGCGGTTTAGGGAGCAGCGTCACGCTGCGACTGGGCGTCTTGCAGGCTTTGAATGCTTTAACTGGCAATCGCGTTGAGCCCTTGTCGATCTTTCAACTATGCACCCAGTTGGAAGGACATCCTGACAACGCCGCGCCGGCAGTTTTTGGCGGGTTCACTGTTGTGCGGGGCCGAACTGTCCAGCGCTTCGACGTTTCAGGGCTGTTATCTTTCGTTCTTTTGATTCCAGATTTCGAAATTAAAACATCTAGGGCGAGACGGATTTTGCCGCCACGAATTGCGCGTGCCGCTGCCGTGGAAAATTGTGCAAATGCATGTGCGATTACAGCCGCGTTCGCGTCGGGCAATTATCGTAATTTGCGGGGCGCTTTCGCGGATCATCTGCATCAGCCGTACCGGAAAAATCTGATTCCGTTCCTCCCGCGCGTGATCGCCACCGCGGAAAAAGCCGGCGCGCTCGGCGCCTTCCTCAGCGGCAGCGGGTCGACCATCTGCGCGATCACGTTGCAAGATCGAAACAAAGTGGCCGCTGCCATGAAGCGCTCCGCAGGATCGACGTCTTTTCGCACGATCATTACGACTGCCGATAACAACGGCGCCCAGATCAAACGTAAAACGTCAGAACATCCCCATGGGTCGTCGCCTTGAAAATTTAGAGCAGTTTGGTATCGACGTTGTGCTGGAGCGCCGCCGCGGGATTCGCGCCACCGCGTTGCGTGCAATCCTCTATGCGTTGTCGTTTGTTTACGAACGTCTCGTTCAGCTTCGTCTCTATTTTTACAGAAAAAGAATTTTCCGCGAGCGGGCGCTTGGTTGTCTCGTCATAAGTGTGGGCAACCTTACCGTTGGCGGCACGGGCAAGACCCCAATCGTCGAGAAATTTGCGCGCGCCTTACAAGCCGGTGGACGACAGGTTGCTATTTTGAGCCGTGGCTACAAAAGCGTTCCGCGAAAACGAAGGTGGCTGGATCGGCTACGCGGAAACATTGTCGATCCACCAAGGATCGTGTCCGACGGCAAAACGCTGCTGCTCGATTCACGTACTGCTGGCGACGAGCCTTACATGTTGGCGCACAATCTGAAAGACGTGGTTGTGCTCGTGGATAAAGATCGGGTAAAGAGCGGTCTCTTTGCCATCGACAAATGGAAAGTTGACACACTCCTGCTTGACGACGGCTTGCAATATCTGCATCTCAAACATCGGCTGGATATCGTGCTGGTGGATCGACAAGCACCCTTTGGCAATGAATTCCTGCTGCCCCGCGGCACACTGCGGGAGGCTCCGCGAAACCTGCGGCGCGCGAGCTATATCTTTATCACTAAAAATACGGGAGAGTCTAATGAGGCGCTGATCCGACGCATGCGGCGTTATAATCGCACTGCCGAGATCATCGAGTGCGCGCATAAGCCGCTCTATCTTCAGGATGTTTTCACCGGCGAACGGTTGCCGCTCGATCGCTTGCGCGACACGTTCATCGGCTCGATTTGCGGCATCGCCGCGCCCGAAAGCTTCGAAGGCGCTTTAAGAAAACTCGGAGCGCATCTCGATCTTGCAAAAAGCTACATTGATCATCATTACTATACCGAGGCCGAGCTAACAACCTTCATCAATCGTTGTATTCGGCGCGATCTGGCGATGATCGTTACGACGGAAAAGGACGCTGTGCGCATGCCGAATTTGCCGGAAACGGAATTGAAGGTGCCGATTTGTTTTCTGCGTGTCGAAATCGAAATCCTGAGCGGTCATGAAAGCTGGGAGCACTGTGTTGCCCGTATTTGCAAACCCCAGCCGATGCTATCGCCCGAGCGCTTCTTCGCCTGATTTGTCATTCTCAGCGAAGCCGAGAAACTTCTCGCTGTTGCCAATCATTATTCGGTAATCGATAAGCACCGATGGAACACGGATCGGAAAAGATCGGATTTCATCTATGAAAATCTGTGTGAATCTGTGGCTAAAAAATTCCGACGATGACAAATAAGGCCGAGCTAATCGTTGAAGACCGCAAGATTCAGGTGTCGAATCTGGACAAGGTGCTTTATCCGAAGGTCGGATTCACCAAAGGCCAGGTGATCGACTACTACATCCGGGTCGCGCCCGTGCTCTTGCCGCATCTCAAGGATCGCCCGCTCACGATGAAGCGCTACCCAGACGGCGTGGAAGGCGAATTTTTTTACGAGAAAAATTGCCCGTCGCACCGGCCGAAATGGGTGAAGACGGCAAAGGTGTGGAGCGAAAGCAACGAGCGCATGATGAACTACTGCCTAGCGCAGGATCTACCGACACTGGTTTGGGCGGCAAACCTCGCCGATCTTGAGCTGCACACGTCGCTCTCGCGCAAGAACAACATCAAACGACCCACAATGATGGTGTTCGATCTCGATCCGGGTGCGCCCGCCGATATCGTCCAATGCTGTCAGGTAGGCCTGTGGTTGCGCGATTTGTTAGGCGAAATGAAATTGAAATCGTTCGTGAAAACGAGCGGCTCAAAAGGTCTGCAAGTTTACGTGCCGTTGAATACGTCGGTCACGTACGATCAAACGAAAGATTTGTCGCGGGCACTGGCTCAGCATCTCGAAGGCGAACATGTCGATCTTGTCATAGCGAACATGTCAAAGGCGGTACGGAAAGGAAAGGTATTCGTCGATTGGAGCCAGAACGACGAACACAAAACGACAATCTGCGTTTATTCCCTTCGCGCTAGGGAAGAACCGACCGTTTCCACTCCCGTCACATGGGACGAAGTTGAAAACTGCCGGAAAAAGAAAAAAGCTGACCTTCTCAGATTTCGCTCCGACCAGGTCCTCGAGCGCGTCGAAAAACTCTGCGACCTCTTTGAGCCAGTCGAAAAATTGAAACAAAAGCTGCCGAAAGAACGTCACATCTAATATCTTCGAAACCAGATCTCATCTAGAAATATGCAATCACAACCGCACGTCTTCATGTATCTTGATATGAACGGTATCGAAAGTCTGTTTGCCCAGACCGTCGATCGCATTGAGACGGAAATTCGAACGAGTCTCGAGCAGGGCACGGATAACAAGATCGGCGGTAAGTTTGGTTTGGGTAAAGCTATCGCAGTTCTTCTTGGAGTTGAACTTGGCGCAAACCTCGAAACTTCAAAGGCCAGCAAAAAAACTCGAAGAAGCGAAATCAGCTTTGGCTACAGAGCACAAGTTCGCTCGCCTCCAACAGCACCTAACGCAGTAGAATAACCTCGACAAGAGTCTGAGCGACGCAATTAACAGAGCCAGTCATCTAAAGAAGCCTGTTTTTATCGATGTCGAAGAGTCGTTCGACATGCCGCAATTCGCGCGTGGTGGTGGCGGCGTAGAGAAAGTTAATCGAGATGGTGCAATTTTATGCGAGATCGCTGAGCGATTCAGTCCCGCAAAAATAGTAATGGTAGCAAGCTTATCCAAATTTCCCCGCCTGGGCGGTGGAAGGCTAAGCAGACTAAGCCACGACGCGATTAACTTTGCATCGCATGGCAGCAAAGATGTTCGGTTGCATGTATTTGGCTCGATGATGCCGCTCAGCACTGCCACTTTTCAGATCAAACCGTATACCATTTGGCTGTGAGCAGATGTTTGGTCGCTCTCGAAAAATCGGCGACTCTTCGAAACCGGGGCAAACCTGAGGCAAAAACTGCAGACGAAATGAAAGCATTATGCCCTCGTGGTTGATAGCTCTTTTTGAATCGACTCGTAACATCCATTTCAGACGGGATCCCTAATCGAACTTTACGCCGACGAGGTTCATGTTTTGCGGCACATCTTGAACTTTGCTCCCTCTGTTTCTCAATGTGGACTGTTCTGTCAGGGAATGTCAGACGTAACCATCCGCTCGTTCGAACTTGATCCGCATGCGAGATTCGCGTTCGTGATCATGCAATTCTCTCCCCCGTTCGAGCATTTGTTTAACGAAGTGATCAAACCGGTGGCCGAAGAGTGTAGAATCCGCGCGGAGAAAGCCGACGACATCTTGGGACCCGGGATGATCATTGCCGACATCACGCGGCGGCTCCAAGAGGCTGATATCGTGATCGCGGATACAACGCCCCAAAATCCAAACGTGTTTTATGAGCTGGGCTACGCACACGCGATCGGCAAGCCAACTATCGTGCTTGCTGAAAAAAGGCGTGAGCTACCTTTCGACGTATCAGGGTTCCGGACTTTGTTCTACGAGAATAGTATCGCCGGGAAGTCACAAATCGAGGCGGGACTTCGCAAACATCTCGAGGCGATCATGCGCGAACGGGGTTTTTGACACCTGCGCCGATTTGCGCTCTTGACTCGCGACGCGGCACGAGAACTTTGTCGTCTTTATGCGCAGAGTGCATCTGAAAGACATTGAAGAGCGGGAGCGGCAATCGCCGAAGGGAAAGTTTGGCCGGGCATCTAAGAATATTTCGATCGCGCTCGGGCGTGAGCCGGAGTCGCTTGATCTGGCGAAGCGGCATCCGTTCGACCTGGCGCTGGTGCGGATTCCTAAAGGGAAATTGCTTTGTCCATATCACGCGCACGCGGCTGAATCGGAGCTTTACCTCGTCGTTTCCGGTCGCGGCAGCATTCGCGATAAAGATGGGATAACCGAAGTCGGACCGGGCGACGCGTTTTTCTTCCAGCCGGGTGAAGCGCACCAGATCACCAACGCTGGTGATGAAGATTTTGTTTATTACGTCATTGCCGATAATCCGCGCAGCGGCGGCGCAACCGGTGATTCCTGTTACTATCCCGACAGCGGCAAATGGGCGGTTGTGAAAGAGGGAACGGAAGAAGTGATCGTGAGCGGGAAAGAAACGGATTACTTCGACGGCGAAGAATGAGAACCGATGCTATAGAGGCAGCTGTCTCAGCCGCAAAATCTTAAAGTCGGCGGCCACAGACTGCCGCTACAGCTATTTAGGTGCGCAAAGTAAACATCAGCCAGATCAAAGAGGAGCTGTGGCAATCTCCCGGTGGAAATTACGCCGTGTCGTTCAAGGGAATCTCGGAGGCACTGGGCCGCGAACCGGCTTCGCTCGATTTGGGGAAGCGTCATCCATTCGATCTGGAATGGAATCGCGTGCCGCCTGGCAAGCATAATTTCCCGTACCACGCGCACTCAGCCCAGTGGGAACTTTATTTGGTCATTTCCGGCAAAGGAAGCGTCCGTCACAAAGACGGCACAATTGAGGTTGTGCCTGGCGACACGTTCATTTTCGGGCCTGACGAACCGCATCAATTGAGCAACCCCGGCCAGGAAGATTTCATCTATTATGTGATCGCAGATAACCCAATCGGCGAATCGGCCTACTACCCGGACAGCAGGAAGTGGAAAGTCAACAAGTCATCATCGGCGGATCGCGTTGTCGTAAAGGGCGAAGAAACTGATTATTTCGATGGCGAAGAATAGATGTTTCGGTTGTAGCGGCCGAAAGTGTTCGAGGTCGGACGAAACAAATGCGGCGGTCACAGATCGCCGCTACAGTTCAAATTGAAAATAATCTCCGGCGGACAAACAGGCGTAGATCGCGCTGCACTCGATGTTGCGCTGAAGCACGGAATCCAGTGCGGTGGTTGGTGTCCGGCTGGACGCCTCGATGAATTCGGCAGGATTCCCGATCGATATCCGCTCAGGGAATTCGTAGGTGGATTCACCGAGCGGACTTTACAGAACGTGAAAGATTCTGCGGGAACCGTCATTATTTACTCTGGAAAATTGAGCGGTGGCACCGAGCAAACAGTTCGCTTTTGCGTTGAGCAGCAACGGCCGCATCAACTGATCGACGCGTCCAAGATTTCCACCGAAGACGCCGCGAAGTTGATTGTCGATTTTGTTCGCGAGCACGAGATCGACATCCTTAACGTGGCCGGTCCGCGCGAAAGCGAATGGCAGGAGGGATACGATTATGCATTTCGTGCGCTCGATGCCTTTGCTGACAAACTTGTAGGGCGTTTGTGTCAAACGCCGAACTAGACGCAAGCGCCTCTCCACAACTTTACTCGTAACGTAGCGCTTTGACCGGATCGAGACGGGCAGCGAAATAGGCGGGGATCAGTGCTGCGAACGAGCAAATCAAAAACGCGCTAATGCAAATGATGGCGACGTCCTTCGGGATAACTTCCGCCGGGATCGACGAAAATTGATAGACCTCGCGCGGAAAAATCTCGATATGCAACGTCGATGCAAGCCAATGGCTGAATTCGTTGCGGCAGCGGATCAACGTCATCCCGAGCGCAAGTCCCATAAGAGTTCCGAAGAGGCCGACGACTGTTCCCTGGCCGAGAAAAACCCAGATGATTTGAGCAATGTTGGCGCCGAGCGCTTTCATAATTCCGATCTCGCGCCGCTTTTGCACCGTCACGGTGATGAGCGTGCTCATGATTCCGAATGCCGCGACGACCACGATGAAGAACAAAAGGAAAAACATCACCGTACGCTCGAGCCGCACCGCTTCGAAAAACTGACGATTCATGTCGATCCAGGTCTGCGCGTATTCGGGAGGCTCGAGAAATTGTTGGATCGCCTGTTTTACCCGTTCAGCGCTGTACGGGTTGTCCGTTGTTACTGTGACGCCATGCAACGCGTCCCCCAAGCCGTATAACTCTTGGCCGACATAAATCGGCACAAGAAGAAATTCAGAATCGTGCAGATAGTGGCCGGTTTCAAAGATGCCGGCAACGGTCAGTTCTTTCGGCAGGATTACATCGCGCAATTCGTCGACTGCTTTTTTTTCTTCCTCCGTTTTCGCGTTCTCGAGTTTTTTAATGGAATCGAGAATCTGCCCGAGATTTCCCGGCGAATAGACCGTCAATTTGTCACCGACGTGAATCTGCAATTTTCGCGCGAGCTCAACTCCAAGGACGGTCGAATCGCCTTCCAGATCGAGCTTGCCGTACTTAATGAATTTTCTCAGCGGAATCACTTTCTCTTCTTCCGCAGGATCGACACCGCGCATCAGCGGCGCGAGCCGCCGGTTTTGAAATTCCACGATCACCGGCCCCTGGATGTAAGGAGCCGTCGCGACGACGCCCTGCGTATTATCGATTTTCGCTTTGAGCGTTCGCCAGTCGCGCAAGACGTCTTCTGTGCTCACGAGAATGTGCGCATCGAAATCGATCACTTTCTGGCGCAGCTCGCGGTCGAACCCGGTCATGACCGAAATCACGAGAATCAGCACCGTCACGCCGAGCATCACACCGAGCACAGAAATCAATGTGATGATGGAGAGAAATGTCCGCTTCGGTTTCAAGTAGCGTAGCGCCAGAAAAAGACTAAACGAAAGTTTCAATTCGGCGATAACCTGAGCGCGATTCAATCCTTTTTCCAGAAGGAATAGGTGTAGCGGCGGTCTCTGACCGTCGCTTGCCTTCGATGAGGATGGGCAATGCCCGATGGGCGTGTCGTTAGAAAACAAGTGCGACAGTCAGGGACTGCCGCTACAAAATCAGCTCTTCAGCGCGTGGGCTTTTAGTTCTTCCAGCGTGACGAACTCGAGCGCGGAGGAATGAGTCGCTTCAACATCGACGGGTGCTGCGCGATTGTGGTCGAGCGCCGCTTTCCAGCGCGTGACGCAGACGCACCATTTGTCGCCGGGCTTCAGTCCGGGAAATCCCCATTCCGGGCGGGGCGTGACTAGGTCGTTCCCGTCGAGCACGGAAAAATCGAGAAATTCCTCTGTGGCTTTTACGCAAACCGTGTGCAGCCCAACATCTTCTGGCCCGGTGCGACAAAATCCGTCGCGATAGAATCCGGTCATCGGATCGCGACAACAGCATCTAAGTTCAGTCCCGAGAACATTTGTGGGCACGAGAGGAAGGTAGCGAACGATTCGCCCTTTCAATCAAAATCTCAGTCGGTGATTCGTCGAAAAGTTAAAATGTTGGAGCGAGCAAGCAAAGCCGAAGATGGATTGTATTGAAGCGGCTCGCTATTCTTCTCTTCGGGATCGAATTCAATGAACGATGAGCTTCCGAGGACGCATACTGCCATTGCTTATTGGCTCACTCCGGCTGAGCCGGCGCACACCTTCTTTGAAAACATGATTTGTGATCTTGCGCGGCAGTATGACGCGGCTGTTTTCGAGCCGCACATTACAATCCATGTCGGATCAAATCATCCGGAAGCCGCCGAAAAAGCAACCTCGCAAGCCGCGTTTGTTTGCGAGCCGGTCGAGTTGAAACTCCTTGATGTTCGTCACTCGGGCGAATTTATCAAAACCCTTTTCGTGCAACTTGCGCTGAATAAGGAATTGCGGCGATTGAATAAAATCATTCGTAGTGATGTGCAAAATTCATCCGATTACCCGCTCGAACCCCACCTAAGCTTGCTCTACAAGAAGATGCCCATTCTGGAACGGCGTCGCTTGGCGCTGTCAATCCAGTTGCCGTTTTCGGAAGTAATTTTCGACTCAATTAAAGCTGTCCGCTGCGCTTTGCCAACGCGTAACCGCGCCGATGTGGAAGCTTGGCTCGGTATCGCGACGAAATCGTTGCGCAGGTAACTATTTGATCGCGCGGGTTCGGCGCGGCAGGGAGCGGAACGACCGCAGCCGCCTCTCTATGAAACGCGTGGCGCGTGTTCCAAAACACCTCAGCGCCGTTCTTCGCAGAGCGGAACGGCTACAACAAAGGCGGAGTTGATGTCGAACTTGGAGTCGAGGTTGGGGTCGGAGTCGGCTCGGCAGGCGCGGGTGAAACTGGCGGCGATGAAGTTGCGGAAGCGGTGGCGAGTTTGGTTCTGGCTTCGTCGAGGAGTTTTTTTTCCTCTAAGTAAATCTTCGCATCGTCAGTTGTACCAACGTACTCCTTTGCTGCGTCGATTTGGTTTGCCTCGAGCAGTAACAGCGCTAAGTAGACGGCAGCATGCGGATCGTGTAATTGGTCGGTTGGGAATTTTTGTATAATCTCAAGGCCCTCGGCGCTGCGGCCAAGACGAGAGAGGGAAAACGCGTAAGTCACGGCGCAATTGAGTTCGCTTGGCGCGCGGTCGTAGGCCTCTTTGGCAAGATCGTACGACTGTTTTGTATTTTGGTCGATGTTGAGGCCGAGTCGTGCGAGATCTGCTGTGATTGGTGCCTCGTTGGGGGAGCTTTCGTGCATGCGCTGGAGAATGTCATAGAGTTTTTCGAGATTGTTGTTTGCGCGATAAAGGCGGCGAAGCGCGTCAAACGCCTCGCGCCGCATTGGCGGATTCTTCGCCACGCGCAGCCAAAGTTGTTCGGATTCTTTCGCAAGGTTCCATTTCGAAGCGAGGCGTGCCAAATCAAGTTCGCGCTTCGGTTGTTCGTTCGTCGCTTGTTCAGCGGAGCGCCAGACCGTCTCGAATTCCGTGTCCGCGGTGTTTTGTTGTGATCGTCGAGCGGCGATTGCCTGATATGCAAGGCGCAGGTATTCAGATTCCCCCCATGCTCCGGCGCGCGTCCAGCGTTTCAGGCGCGACCAATTTCTTACATTCGCGTATGCGTCTGCAACTGCGATGGAGGTGGGTGGAGAACTAAGTCCGTCCGGGGGGAGCTTGTCGACCCACTTTGCAACGTCGCTGGCCAGTCCGTTTTCGTTCATCCAGTTGATAAGCGACGCGAGGTCTGATGGATTTCGCACAGCGAACGGCTTCACTCTTTCCAGCAAAAGGCGAAACTTCTTCTCATCGAGTTTTCGATAAAAGTTCAGGCAGAGGAGATAGTCGGCGAATGTGACCTCCTGCGACAGTTGGAGCTGTTGCGCGAAGTTGTCCGCGGCTGCCACATCATTGCGTGCCACAGCGTCATTCAGCAACGCGCGCAGCGCGCCAGTGCGGAAAGGCGCGAGTTTGGTGAGTCGATCGAGCGTGTCGCGCGCTCGCGCGCTCTTTTGCGTGTCGTTCGACTGGATTTGTAATGCCGCGAGATTGAACTGGTATAGATCGTTGCCCGGTTCTGTCTTAACTGCAGCGGCGAATTGCTCTTCCTGTTCGGCGAAATTTCCTTCGGCACGGGCCAGCCAGCCCGCGACCACGTGAAAAGCGGCTCTGTCGCGATCGCTGGAAGTGACCTGATCGATTGCTTTTCGCGCAAGATCCAGCTTTCCAAAGCGCAAGGCTGCTGAGGCTAGATTAAGTTGACTGTCTGGATCCTTTGGAAGCAATCGCGCAATTTGTGTGCGCCACGAGATGGCTTCTTCAAGGTTTTGCTTTTCCGCTGCTTCCGCCAGAATGTAATACGCGGGCAGAGAATCAGGGTCCAGCTTGACGACCTCTCTCGCAGTCTGCGCTGCTTCGTCAAAATTTTCCTCCTGCAGCATCGAGGCTGCCAGATGCAGCAGGCGGTTTCGGTGCCAGTCCCTGTACAGTTTTGAGCCGTAACTGAGGAAAGCAACGCCCAGGAGAATAGCGACTACGAACGCGGCAAGTAAAAGGGCGAGACGGGCAGGCCATAGTTGTCGTTGGACGAAAGACTCAAGAGCGGGAAATATGTGGCCAGTTTTTCCATGCCCGGCATCTTTGATTTTTTCCGCCATTCTCGTGTGCTATCTCGTGGCGCGGCAAAAATTATGACGTCACAAAGGCCAAATCGCCCAACCGCAGACTCCTAAGGTTGTGTCGCTGCCTCGGATTCTTCGACCACAGGAAGTTGTTCGGTCGATTCCACGACCTCCTCCCTCAAACGACGTCCCCAGACGTATCGCGCCAGCAAAACCTTGATTGTTGCGGTCAACGGCACGGCTAGGAGAGGGCCAAGCACTCCGCCGATGATCAGACCCCAGACAAAGATTGACACGATCACTGTCATTGGATGCAGGCCGACAGAATTTCCCACAATACGCGGGGCATAGAAGATACCTTCGAGATTTTGTATCACGATGAAAATCAGCGTTACAACAATCGGATGCAGCCAATCGCCCCATTGAAAAGCAGCAATAAGAACGGCTGGCACCCAGCAGACAATTATCCCGATGTACGGGATCATCGTAAGGATGACAACGAGCAGACCAACCAGCGGCGCAAAATTGAGCCCGATGAGCGTCAGAGCGGTGCCGATAAGGATGCCATCCACCAAACAAACAAGCAGCTGTCCCCGAAAATAAGCGGTGATGTACTTGTTGATCTCCGACAATGTTTCCGCGACTTCGTCCTTGAGCGGCGACGCGCGCAGCGGCAGGTAATCTTTCCATCTTTCTTCAATGCGCGGCTTTTCGGTTAATAAGAAAAATAAATAGATCGGCACTAGGATGAGGCTGAGCAAAAACCCTGTTACCCCGAGAAATCCACCGATGCTTTTCTTTAAAATCCCCCAGAACTTTTCCGTCAACGTCGGAAGCGCCCGCTGGATATTTGGAATTTGTTTTTCTACGTAAGCTTGGATGCGTTGGCGTTCGGCAGTCGAAAGCCTGGATGGACTAGGCGCTATTGTTTCACTCGGTGACGCGAACGCCTGCGGCGCGGGTGACGAAGCAGGCACAGTCCCGGTTGGTTGCGGATGAGGAGAAGGAGAGGCAGGGCCGATCAGCCAGTTTGTGAGACTCGTCGATGCTGACTTTTCGTGTAATCCGCCAAATAACCCGAATGTTTGGTCGAATCGATAAATAAGATCGACGATGCGGTCGCGTGCTTTTTCTGTGTACGCAGGAACTTCCTTGGCGAAATTTGCGCTTTGGATTGAGATGGTTGGGACGAGCCAGGCAACCAATCCGCCCAATGCAAAAAAGGCAATCGCGAAGAGAAGAGCGACCGCTTTGGTGCGACTGAGCGTTCCTCTAGACATTTTCGTCACCAGCGGATCGAGGAGATAAGTAAGAATCATCGCGATGGCGACCGGAATCAAGATTGGCTGGAGAAAGCTGATGATATTGGCACCGGTCCAGATCACGGCGCCGACGATTATGATAAGGAGGACAACAAAGAAGGCGGTCAGGGCCGCCCACATCGTTTTGCGCTGCCAGGATGTCGGATAATCCCTCATGTGCACAGGTAGGGCCCCTCTAGTTTTGTAGAAGAGCTGCGCTCGCTCGATATTTTAATCACTGGGTGGGATTCGTCTTTGCTGGCGACCCTTTGGTGATCGTCGCCTTGGTACTCTCGATCTTCTCTGCGAGCTTCTTGTTTTTCGGATCGAGCGCCAGCGCTTTTCGCCATGCTTCCAATGCCTCTGGCACGCGATCCAATTTCAAATAAGTGTCGCCAATGTGTTCGAAAACAACCGGGTCTTCACGGCCCATGCTTTTCGCAGCGCGAAGCAGGTCGGCCAGGGCTTGATCGAATTTCCCCTTCCGGAACTCGGCCCAGCCAAGGCTGTCGAGGTAAGAGCCGTTGTTGGGTTCAATCTCTAGCGCGCGTTTGATCATCTCCTCGGCTTCGTCCAGTTGCATGTTGTGATCCGCCCACATGTAACCGAGATAGTTGTAAGCTTCCGCCGCGTTTGCTGGATCGAGTGCAATTGATTTGCGAAGCAAGTCCGCCGCTTTTTCATACAAACCTGCCTGTTCGGCCGTTGCGCCATAGTTAAAATAGAATTTAGCGTTTACGATTTCATTGTCCTGATCGGCTTGCGCTTCGTGGAGGGCTTCCTCAAAGGTCGCTACCGCTTGCTGGGTTTGTTTCGCCTCGCGCTGAGCAATCGCTAGATAGTAAACGATCTCTGGCGCGCCGGGGAACCGGCGACGGACTTCTGCCAGCATTTTCACTGCGCGCTCCGGATCTTTGAGAGGGCCGAGGAGCAGCTCCGCCAAGCGCAAATATGTGCCGGCATGATTGGGATTAATCAGCAGGCTTTGCTCGTAGTTTGCGGCTACTTTTGCAAACTTCCCTTTAGCTTCGTCAAGACGGTTTGCGCGCTGAAGCGATCGTGCTTCATCGTCCAGCACCTGCGCAAGCAAATCATACGGCTGATATTTTTCCGGATGCTGTTTGATAATTTGCTCGAGCATCTCGACCGCTTTTCCACGCTGATTCGTCAAAATGAAACCAGTCGCCAGTTTTTCCCGCGCGTTGGCGTCATCTGGTTGTAGTTCCAGCACGCGAAGATAAAGCGGGATCGCCTCCTTGAGTTGTTGTGACGACGCGTAGTAATCCGCTATGTCTTTGAGGGCCGCAGGATCGTCGTTGGCGTGTTCCGCTGCTTTTTTGAAAATTTCGTTGACCCGTTTCAATTCATCCGATTTCGGCAATGAGTCAGGTTTGAAAAGAATGGCTGCGTAAAGTTTCCCGAGTCGCGTCCAGAAATTCGCGTTATCGCTCCGAACTTTTGCGGCGCGATCCAAAACGTCGAGCGCCTTTTTTTCTTCTCCCGCCGCAAACTCGATTTCGACAAGACGCTGGTAAGCCTCTATATCGCGCGGATTGAGCGCGATGGCGCGATTGGCATAATCGACAGCCTGATCCGTTTTCTTGAGATACTTCGCATAGATGAAGGCTAGCTGGCGGTAAGGTTCAGCATCGTTCGGATTTGCCTTGATCGCATCCTTTAGAATGTCAATCGCCTGGGGAAAATCCTCCTGCTGTATCAGCAAAGCCGCCACGCGCGCTGCGAGGTCCGATTGGCCGGGATCGACGTTGAGCACTTTGCGATACGCCTCCAGCGCCTGATCCATCTCGCCGTTTTCCTCGAACGCCATTCCTTCGATAAAATGCGCCAGCGCACCGGCTTTGTGTTCGTTTTCCGGACGCAAAGCCAGGTCGGGCGGCGGCTTGAGATTGAATGAATCATCTTGACGTCCGATTTGTTTTATTCTGGGGGGCGAGGGTCTAATCTGGGGAGTCAAAGTACGCGGAAGCTTGGGGATCGCGGCGTTTGCCGACGCAGAAAAGACAAATGCGAAAAGAAAAACCAAAGGCATGGAAAGGCCACGCTTTTTCTGGTCCCTCATACTTCCGATTTTAGCTTTCGGCGCCACGCTCCGCAAACCAGCCTTCGCCCGAAGCGAAGCGCAAGATGCGTAGGCGGCCACCCGGAGCGTAACGTAGGTGGGCTCGTCATCGCTCCCGGCTACGGCTTGGCGGGCCAGCTGACCGAATTATGCCTTGTAGCGGAGACGCTTCTTATGACGACTTTGCTTCATACGCTTGCGGCGCTTGTGTTTGGCAATTTTCGCTTTGCGTCTTTTTTTTAGAGAGCCCATTCAGGTTTTCAGATTTGCGAGCCCCGATTCAATCATCTAATCCGCGCCCTTGCAACCTTTGTTAAGTCCCCTCCGCGTTTACGACCGTATAAAACATTTACGTAACCGGTGAAGTGAGTGCGGGTGAAAGAATACGGCGATAGGACTCGACAAAATTTTGCGCGACGACCGGCTCGCCGTTGGACAACTTGGCGTTATCCCTGAGGTGGAACGTATAAATCTTCTCTTCGGGCGAAATTTCCCAGCTCTCGGCCACGCCAGCAATCGGATGCAGATCATGCGGGTCTTCGGAGACAAGGCCCTCTAGCAGCGCGGAAATGATGTTGAGCGAACTGACGCTGTTTACGATTTGTGGATCGAGGTCATGCACTTCGTGGCCGTTGCCTTTGTGCAGAATTTGAAGCCGGTCGCCTCTTTCGACATTGGTTTCGGCGCGATACAAAGGCGAAGAAGACTTAGCCACAGATTTGCGCACATTTTCACCGAAACGCACAAGGATTCTGAATCTGTGTTTCATCTGTCTTCATCTGTGACGAATTCTCAGCGGCTCTCCTGCGAGGGCCCGGCGGGCGCTTTCGTTTTCTCGTGTGGTCCTATGCCGATCTTTTTCAGGAACGGTTGGGTCGATTGTTTCCGCCCGAGGAACTTCTCGATGGAGACGTTCACATCGCGCGAATCGCCTGGCTCGTAAATTTCGCGACGCAATCGCAAACCGGCTTGCTTATCAAGGTAACCATCCTTCGCTTTCTCAAAGACGGTGGCCATATCGGCGGCTATCGCGTCGGCCCAGGCATAGCCGTAATACCCGGCGTCGTATCCATTCAAGTGACCAAAGTAAGAAACGAACGTCGTGCTAGGATCAATTGGCAGAAAAACCTTTTCCAGAATCGGATTCGAAATCGCCACGCAGTCGTACGTGTCATGTTCCGGGTGCTGATCGTGCAGCGCGAGATCGAGCGACGCGAATGCGAACTGGCGTCGATAGAAAACACCGGCGTTGGCGAGCTTGGCATCATTCATTTTTTTAATGATCTCCGCCGGAATCTTTTTTGATGGGTCGCGGTAATCCGCCGCAAAAGTGTCGAGCACCTTTTTGTCCCAAACCCAGTTTTGCAGCATCTGCGATGGCGCTTCGACAAAGTCACCCGGCACATGTGTCCCAGCAAAGCGGCCATACTTCGCGCGGGTGACAATCGAATGCAGGGCGTGACCAAATTCGTGGAACAACGTTTCCACGTCGCTGTGTGTCAGCAGAGACGGCTTGTCTGCCGTCGCGGGCGGAAAATTGCAAAGCAATGCGACAGTAGGCCGCTGGTATTTACCGTCCGGCAACAGTTTCCCGCTGATGATGTCGAACTGGGCGAAGTGGTTGAACTTGCCTTCCCGCGGAAACATATCGAGATAAAACATTCCAAGCGGCTCGCCCGTGGCGGAATCGGTCACGACATAAAGCTGGAGATCATCGATCCACTTGTAGGGCGCACTGATTTTTTCAAACTTTAGGCCGAAGATGCTCTGATAGATATTGAACATGCCGTCGAGCACCTTTTGGAACGGGAAATACGCGCGCAACGCTTCCTTATCGACGGCGTATTTTTGCTTGTTCCGCTGGTTGCTGTAGTAGCGCCAGTCCCAAACCTCGATCGTTGCGCCGGGATCGTTGGTATCAGCGGCCTTCAATCTTTGTAATTCCGTCACCTCGCTCTCGAACTTCGGCTGAATTCCGGTGACTAAATCGTTGATATATTTTTCGGCATTCGCTCCGGTCTTAGCCATTTTGACCTCCGTTTGAAAGTCGTCCCACGATTTATAACCCAGTCGCAGCGCGATCTTGTTGCGAAACGCAAGCATTTGATTGAGAACCGGAACGTTTGCGTCTTTAGCGAGGGTTTCCCGAATGAGGTAAAGTTGCTTGCGCGTGGCTTCGCTCTTCGCGTTTTCCTCCACGGTATTAAATTGCCAGGTAACGTTTGCCATTACGGTGTAGGCGTCGTCTCCAGTCCTGATGCCAGGCGAGGCGAAGAAACTGTCAGGCAGGCCATCCAAATCGGCCTTTGTGAACATGACCGGAGCGCTTGCCTTAACAATATTCGTGTCGAAATCCGTTCCTAGTTTGGACAGCTCCTTGCGAAGCTGCTCGACTTCTTTCCGCCGTTCGGGCGGCAAATCCAAACCCGCGCGCCGATAATCGCGCAACGTTTCATTGAGTAGCTTCTCGTCCTCGCCGGAGAGTTTTGGGTGCGTGTCCGCGAAAGCCTTGATCGCCTTGTAGACGTCTTCGCGATAATCAATTCCGACCGCCCATTCTTGAAAAGCCTTTACCGCATTCTCCGCCGCGCTGCGCATCGCGGGATTCGTATTCGTCTCTTTGATGATCGTTGCTTTGTTCGCCGCAAGTCCGGCTTGATAAGTGAGATCGTCGAGTGCAACCACGGTACTTTTGAAGGTCACTTTGCTCAAATCCTGGGCGCCAATCTGATCCAGCGCCTTGTTCGCTTTCGCGATCGCATCCTTCGTGGTGGACTCGACCGCTTGCGGCGTTTGCTCCCAGTCGGGGATCGTCAGCACGGCGTTCGCTTTTGCAGCCGCAACGCGAAAATCATCGACGGATTTCAATTCACCGGCGGGAATATTTGAACTCAAAGCAACAACAACTAATGGCGCGTAAAGAAGCGGGGATTTCATGGAGTGATTTAGCGTCGGGCCACATCTCTAGGGGCGCTCACGAGGAAAGGCAAGCTCATCGTCCCGGGCGGATGCCCAAATGTTTCAAGAACGGTCGGATCGATTGGTTGCGGCCGAGAAATGTTTCGATCGACGACGTCAGGTCGCGCGAGTCGCCCTGCTCGTAGATTTCGTGACGCAGACGGAGCCCGACTTGTTTATCGAGATAACCGTCTTTTGCTTTTTCAAACACGGTTGCCATGTCGGCAGCGATCGCATCCGCCCAGGCATAGCCGTAGTATCCGGCGTCGTAGCCGTTGAAGCCACGAAAGCTCGAAATGAAACTTGTCCGCGAATCGATCGGCAGAAAGACGCGTTCAAGGATTGGGTTGGAGACAGCGAGGCAATCGTATGATTCATCCGGCGGATGCGGCCCGTGCAGCTCAAGATCGACAAGGGCGAAGGCGAACTGTCTCCGATAGAAGGCGCCCGCTCTCGCGAGCCTGGCATCGTTCATCTTCTTGATGATTTCAGAGGGAATTCTTTTCGACGAATCGCGATAATCGCGCGCAAAAGTGTCGAGAACTTTCTCGTCCCAAACCCAGTTTTGCAGCATTTGCGATGGGGCTTCGACGAAATCTACCGGCACATGGGTCCCGGCGAAGCGGCTGTATTTGGCGCGGGTCAAAATGCAGTGCAACGCGTGTCCGAGTTCGTGAAAGAGCGTTTCCACTTCAGAATGAGTTAACAACGATGGCCTATCTCCGCTTGGTGGCGGAAAATTGAGGAGCACGGCGGCGACAGGCCGCTGATATTTCCCATCGGCCAGACGTCTGCCGTTTACGAGTTCGGATTCGCCGCCGCCGTTGGTCTTTCCTTCGTGTGGAAACAGATCCAAATACAGCAA
>WNFE01000805.1_pt1 | contig 28287 bp, 26 predicted proteins | sample 5400451 | NCBI WGS metagenome assembly WNFE01 (sample SAMN13153344, study PRJNA577476) | soil metagenome | isolation source: 200 cm saprolite under Douglas fir tree site 2 hole 2 | place: USA:California | collected 2015-04-18
CATGCCACGCAACGTGCCGCATGCCTGGAAGAACTCCGGCAGCACGCCGGGCCGCGTGCTGTTCCTCTACACGCCTGCCATCGCCGGCCGCTTCGTCGAGAGGATGATGGAAGGGCCGAAGAACCAGGAGGAACGGGACAAGCAGCTCAAGGAGTACGGCTGGGAACTGCTCGGCCCGAATCCGCTCTAAGCAGGCCGGGCTCTTTGCATCGCCACGCCAGACACGTACAGCGGCGTGAGCGGACGCGCGCGGCGCGCGGAGGGCGGCACCCCAAAAATGGCGCCGCACGCACTCGCGTGGGGACGAACTTGGCCGGAGCGCCACCCTCCAGAGCTTCACGACCTGCTCACCGCGCTGGCGTTCCCGCGCCGGTCGGTGTATCGTCCTCGCAAGCATCCAGAGCGCGCCCCACAGGGGCGCCGCCAACCTGCCACTCGACCCGGCAAGGTGGCAACCATGATGCGGCCCGCCGCGAGGCAGGCAAGGAGGGCGACGATGTCCGACTCCACGAAGCTGCTGATCACCGACCGCCGCACGAAGCCCCGGCTCCTCGACGGCCTCGCCAACTGCCTCGGCCCGCTGCCCCCCGACTTCAAGCGGCGGCTGCGCGCCGTGGTCGAGAACCCCACCACCGCGACGTGGGAGGACACATACGCGATCCTGCTCCAGCCCTCGGTCACGCTCTGGATGGCCGTGGCCCATGTGGACCCGACCTTCCCTCGGAAGGGGCCGGGCCAGGACGCTCGCGGGCGGCGCAACCCCTGGCTGCGCGTCCCGGATCAGCTCACCCTGGTGCGCGCGATCCGCGCCGCGGCCAACGGGCGCGTAAGCCTCAGGCGGCTCCTCACCGACGCTGACCTGGCGGGAGGCCCCTGACGGGGCCGAGGTTGGCCCAGGACGCACGAACTTAGCCGGGCGAGGGGGCTGTTGTCTGTGGGGCTTCGTAGAGCTTCAGAGCGGAGTCGATCAGCTAGGGCCACGTGATTGACCACTTGCACGTCGAAGCGCTAGCGTAATGGGATGGATGAGCTTCCATCGATGGACGACCTGTGGGAGGAGTCCCTCCGCGACACGCGAGAGAGTGAAGGGCGCACGCGCGACTGGATTGAGAAGCAGGTCTACCGCGCGATTCGGGATCTTCGTGTTCAGCACGGGACTCACATCGAGATTCGCGTTCTCGTCCCTTGGTGCGGCGGCTGCGTTCACTTCGAGTCTCGCGCGCTGGAGACGGAGATGCCTATGCCCGACATACTCGGGTCGTGGTGGAAGCAGTTCTACCGCGACCTGGGAATGTCCGCGAGAGAGATCGCCCACGTCAGGCGAGGCTTTCGAGATGGGTGGCTTCCTCGCTGCGAACAGTGTGGCTCCGAGATCGACATCGACGAAGGCGTGTACGTCCGTTCAACCGATCTGTCGCTCTACTTCGATCTCTACGTGAGGAGTGGGCGAATACCCGGGTGGATGAAGAAGGCTGTACGTGAGGTGTTCGGAGCAACTTGCGGCGAGTGCGGCAAACCGGCTGGAACCCTGGACCACATTGTCGCCAAAACCCATGGCGGTCTTACGGAAGTCGTCAACTTGCGTCCGCTCTGTGAGCAGTGCAATCAGAAGAAGGCGGACCAGCAAGTTGAGTTGGTACAGGTGTCCCTAGCCTTCCCGTTGTGTCCTCCACCGTCGGATGGCTTTGAGGGCGTGATCTGGTAGTGGCCCTCGGGCGCGATGGTGACGTAGACCCGCGCCATGCCCGAGCTGCTCACAGCCCTCGATGCCTTCCTGCAGGAGCACCGCCGCTGCGGCGAGCTGGACGGCGGTGTCGACGGTGATCGCGTCTGGATGAGCTGCGAGTGCGGGGCGCGGATCGCTCACTCAATAGCAGAGGTAGCCGGATGACCCCACGCTGGCCGTGCATCCTGATCGTCCTCTGCTCTCTGCTTGCCGTGGCGACGGAGAAGGCTGCTGCGATCACGGGCAACGAGTTCCTTGCGCTCTCCGAGAATAGCCGGTTCACGTACGTGGTCGGCACGCTCGACGGATGGGGCAACGTGTGGGCTGTCATGCAGGGGGCGAACGTGAAGGCACCTACGATAGACGCGATGTTCAATGACATCACCCGTTGCGTGGTGGAACGGAAGATGACGCGGGGGCAGACCCAGGCCATCGTGGAAAAGTACCTTCGGGACACCCCCGGCAAATGGCACGAGGAGATGGCCGGTCTCATCTGGACGGCGATGCGTGTGGCGTGCAACCTGCCCATTTGAAGCACCCTGTAGACTTGAGGCGTGGCCCTTCCGAAGATCGACTTGATGCAGCCAACGCTCGTGGCCCGGGCGTTCCACCGCGACGGCTGGATTTTCGAGGAGAAGATCGACGGATGGCGGATGCTGGCGTTCAAGGACGGCGACAACGTCCAACTGGTGAGCCGACCAGGGCGTGACCACACCAGGCGGTTCACCGATCTCGTGAACGCCGTCCGCGCGCTCGGGCCGGAGACGCTGATTCTCGACGGCGAGGTAGCCATCTTCGATGAGCGGCTCATCTCCCGCTTTGAGTGGATGCGGCACGGGAAGCCGCCGGGAGTCGCAACCCCCCCCCGATGTTCATGGCGTTCGACTGCCTCTACATCGATGGTGTCGATCTCGGCCCTCGTGAGCTTCGAGCGCGCCGGGAGGCGCTGCTGCGGGCTATCGAGTACGCGAAGCTGCTCCTGGCAGCGCGGCGGCTTGCGGACGATGGGCTGAAGGCGTGGGGCGAGGTCCAGGAGCGCGGCTACGAGGGCGCCAAGGACGAGTCGTCGCCCTACTCGGGTGGGCGCACGCTCTCGTGGCTCAAGGTGAAGCAGAAGGAGTACCGCGTCGAGGAGCGTGGCTGGAGCCCTGACCAGCAGCGGTAAGTATGGAGTAATCGGTATAATCGAATCAGTTGACCATTCGTTAGCAGGGAGGCGTGAATCCATGGCCGACAAGCCGGATGATCCCGAAAAGCCGCCCAAGCCCACGCCGTCTCAGCAGCCACAGAAACCAGCCGCGAGATATCCGTCCTCGGTGCCGCCCGATCTGCGCTACTACTACGACCTCTCAAACGCGCTTAAGAACCCGAATCTTTTATCAATGTCAAGTGCGCTTGATTCCGTCACCCTATCGAGCGTGCTCGGTCCAAGTCCTCGGGGTGAACGCGAGCAGCAACTTGAGCAAGAGATTTCGAAGCTCAAAGCCGAGTTGGATAAACAGCAGAAGGCGCTAAAGGCTGAGATCGCAAAGGGAGACGATGCCAAAGGCACCCTGGGACGGCTTGAGAGTACCGTTAAGGAGTTGCAAGAGAAGCAGCGGTTGAACTTTGTGTTGAACAGAATCCATGAGGACGCAAAACAGGTATTCCTCGAGTCCAAAGAGTTTCAAGACGAGTTTCTAACAAATCAACAATGTGAAGCCTACGTGATGGCTGTCGACCATCGACGGTCGACAGAGCTAATGCTCAAATCACGAAAGGCTGAATTGTTTGCTGGCTTCATCATCTCGCTGACGAATACCCTTCGACAGATCGTGCTGGACCACCACGGAGTGTTTGACAAGTTTACCGGGGACGGCATCCTCGCATTTTTCCCCGATTTCTATACCGGCTCTGATGCTGGGTACTACGTCATGTCGGCAGCACAGAAGTGCCATGCTGCGTTTACTGATCACTATCGAAAAAGCCTTTCGTCCTTCTACACGGTGTTGTCCGGAAAGGAAGTCGGCCTTGGTATTGGCATCGACCAGGGAGCGGTGAACTTGGTTCTGGTTGGGGAAGAACTCGCTATAGTAGGCACGCCCGTCGTCTACGCCTGTCGGATGGCTGGAACGCGGGCCGGAAACTCACTTTTGAACCAACCGGCGTACGAGAAGCTGAACGAAAGGTTCAGTAGACACTGCTCACTTGCAGAAGATGAGATCGAGATCAAGCACGAGGGTGTGCATATTGCCTACTCAGTGCATTTGAACGAGCAGGAGCATGTGCCAGCGGACCCCGCCTGGAGAAAGTTTGTGAAGCAGCCCAATCCGTGACGAGGTGCATCTCGCAGGTCGGCGGCGGCATTAAGCCGCCTCCCCCTCGACCACGATCAGCCGCCACCGGCCATCCAACATCCGGCACCGGGATGCCCTCGATCTGGTGCCCGCACCATTCGACCGTGCTCCACAATTGCCACGGCTTCCAGCCCCAGAACTTCAGGTGCTCGGTAGGGACGGACAGGATGGCGACCTCGCGTCCGCAGCGCGGGCACGGCCGCTTGGCGCGACGATGGCCGCGTTCGTCGACCCAGATAGGAGGCGGCGGGTTCATCGCGGTATGATGGCGCGGATTCGGTCAGCGAGCTTCCTCCGCAGCTCTGCCGGTGACTCCCAGTCGATGTGGTTGTACTGACGGGTGTCGAAGTGCGCCTCTCCTAGCTGATCCTTCCGGCAAGTCCAGATCACTGGGCGCCCCAAGCCCATGGCGAAGCCGGACTCGAAGTAGACACCCGCTCGGTGGAGCGTGAAGTCGGCTACGACGAGCTGGGCGAGGCGGATCTCCGCCAGTATCTTGTCGCAGATCTTTTCGTTATGCTCTACCAAGTCGACACGCACTGGAGCGAAGCCGCAATCAGTGACGGCTGGCTGGATACCATCCGCGTAGGCGACATCGAGACTCTTGTCGAATGACATGGCGACGAAGCAGCGGCCAGGTAGGCCGCCGCCGGACGCCGGTTCGAGGCGTACCCATCCCTCTGGCTCGACGAGAAGCTCCCGACCGCCAGCAAGAAGGGCCGTCGAGCGGAGCTGCTTGAGGCTGACGAGATGCTCGACGAGATAGCCAACTTCGTCGGCAGTCGCGGCGTCGAATAGCGGTGCGTTGGTCTCGTAGTTCAGATAGACGCGGTCTCCTGGCCAGCGCGAAGCCTTGGCCAAGTGATCGAGGAGGGCAAGGGCCTTCTGTCTGACCGGCGTGTTCTGGTGGCTGCGTGCGTAGTCGCGCCAGTTCTCCGCCGTGAGTTCGACCACCGTGCCCTGAACGTTGGCCTGCCGCGTGTGCGCCGAGAGATAGGGCATCACGGATTTGTCCGCGTCAGACACCCTTGATGCCAATAGCACGCCGGTCGCAACGAAGCGCCCGCAGTGTTCACAGTCCAGCTGGTAGGCATCTCGCTCCGGCACGCGAGCTATCTTCACGTCCCAACCGCAGAGCGGGCACTGCTGCTTCGGCTGCTCGGCCATAGCTCAACCTCCTGCGCGCCCGATTAAACCTAGTCCCGCCGGGACGGTAGTATACGGGCTGAGCATCGAGAGCGGGTGGTCAGGATGACGCCTCCCCAACCCGAAGCCGTAGCCAGGTGGGCACGCGCGAGAGCAGGGAGGCGGCCCGAGAGCGGCGTTCGTGTCTGTGGCGTCGCGATGTGGTTGCGCGCTGGTTGCATCGGCTGACGTGATCGGGTAGCGTGTCGCGCGTGATCTCGCGATTCTGCCAACTTTCTGCCACGTGTTCTGCCGGAACGGTGGGCGAGGGCAATCTCCCGTGCTATCTCTACGTGTGGCCGCACCACAGTGGGTAGTGGAGAGTAGCGTGCAAGAGAGCGGCCCGACGTCCGTGTTCGCCTTCCGAAGCTGGACGTCGCCGGTTCGAATCCGGTCGGCCGCTCCAATTTCGAAGGGGGTCACGGCGTAAGCCGTGGCCCCCTTCGCGTGTGCGGTGGCCTCTCCCCGGGATCTTGGAGCGGGGCGTCAAGAACACCTGGGAGAGGGGCAGGGGGCATTTGCTGACGCTTTCTTACGTTGGCTCCTTAAAAGGCAACGTACTACCCTCGATCTATGGGGGAGTCCCTCCCGTCTACCCTGGGCGAGCCGGCGGGTACCTGCGACTTCATCCAAGCGGCCGAGAAGATCGTGAGCTCGGCGCTCCGGCTCGTGGGCGGCCACCATGCTCGAGTGTATCGGCTCGACGCTGATGCCGGGACCATCACGTGCGTGGCCGACCATCACGTGCGTGGCCTCCGTCAGAGAGGGCGATGCGAGGGCGAGGTTTTCTGGTTCCGTCGATGCAGAGGTCATGTGGAGCCGCCGGGTGCTCGAGGGGAACTCGGTCCTCTGCACACCCGATGTCCTGGCGGAGCCGCACTGTTCGCTCGAAGCGTCGGCTCGCGAACTGATTGCGCTCGAGGGTCTCGGTGCACTCGCCGCGGCGGCGATCCGGGCACGCGGCGCCGTGCTAGGCAGCATCGTCCTGGCCGATCGGAGCGGCCGGTGCTACACGGACCAGGACCTGTTCGCCCTATCCATCTTGGCCGACCAGATGGCATTAGTGATCGAGAAGTCCCGAGCCCAAGCCGAGCTCCTGCGCCAGCGCTACGAGGCCGCGGAGCTTGCCCGGGTTGCCGGTCTCATCGGTGAGAACCTGGACGTCAGGGCCGTGAGCGAACGGATCGCCGAGAGCGTGCTCGGGCTGCTGGGAGTCCATAGCTCCGCCATCCGGCTCTTCCGACCGGACGGGGCGCTCGGGCCTATCGCCCTGGGAGGCCGCGCCCAGGAGGATGCAGGAGTCGAGGGTATCGTTCCCGCCAGCATCGGCCTCATCGGTCGGGCCGCCGTCGAAGGGCGTCCGATGTGGACCACGGACATCCGCACCGACGACCGATTCGAGCTCAGCCAGGAGCTTCGCGACCGGAACGCGGCGGCCGGAATCGTGGCCGGCCTCGCGGTGCCTCTGCGGGTAGCCGGCACGGTGATCGGCGTGTTGTCGGTGGCCAGCCCGAATCCCCGGACCTTCGCCCAGGGCGAGATCGACCTCCTGCAGAGCTTCGCCGATCAGGCCGCCATCGCCATCTCCGACGCCCAGACCCGGGAGACGCTTGCCAAGCAAGCCGGGCGCCTGCGGATCCTCCATGACATCGACCTCGCGATCATCACCGAGACGGCTCCCGTGGCGATCGCGGAGGCAGTCCTCTGGCGGTTGCGGGACCTCCTCGGGGTTCCTCGCGCCATCGTGAACTTGTTCGACCTGGCGGCCGGTGAAGTGGAATGGTTGGCGGCCGTCGGGCGCAACCGCCTTCATCTCGGGCCCGGCGTCCGCTATCCGTTGGCGCTGGCTGGTGACGTGGACGCCTTGCGGCGCGGGGAACCGCAGGTGATCGATGTCCGTTCTCTCTCGCCCAGCCCCGAGGCGGAGGCCCTCCTCGCATCGGGCGTCCACGTGTACATGGTCGTCCCCATGATTGCCGGCGGGGAGCTCATCGGGTCGGTGAGCTTCGGTGGAGACCGGGCGGACTTTCCCGAGGAGCAGGTCGGCATCGCACAGGAAGTCGCGGCCCAGCTCGCGATTGCCCTGCGGCAAGCTCGACTCGTCGAGCAGTTGCAGACCTCGTACAAGGACCTGCAGGAGACGCAGGCGCAACTGGTTCAGGCCCAGAAGATGGAGGCCATCGGCCAGCTGGCCGGTGGGGTCGCGCACGATTTCAACAACCTCCTCACGGTCATTTCCGGGCGGAGCCACCTTGCCCTGGCGCAGCTCCCGGCAGACCATGAGCTTCGGCGGCACATCGACCTGATCCGGACGACGGCGGACCGCGCGGCGGCCCTGACCCGCCAGCTCCTGGCCTTCAGCCGCAAGCAGGTCCTGGAGCCGAAGGTGCTCGACCTGAATGCGGTGGTGGCCGGGCTCGCGCCCATGCTGTCTCGGCTCATCGGAGAGAATCTCGAGCTCACCGCGGTGCCGGCGCCGGGGCTCGGGCGCGTCAAGGCCGACCCTTCCCAGCTCGAGCAGGTCATCGTGAATCTGGCCGTGAACGCCCGGGATGCGATGCCGCAGGGTGGCCCGCTCACCATCGAGACCGGAAACGTCGAGCTCGACGAGGCATATACGCGGCGCCACCCGGGCGCCACCCCGGGACGCTTCGTGATGCTCGCCGTCAACGACACGGGCCATGGGATGGACGCGGCAACCCAGGCTCGGATCTTCGAGCCCTTCTTCACCACGAAGGAGCTGGGCAAGGGGACCGGCCTGGGCCTGGCGACCGTCTTCGGGATCGTCAAGCAGAGCGGCGGTAGTATCTGGGTCTACAGCGAGCCCGGCCACGGGACCACCTTCAAGGTGTATCTGCCCCGAGTGGACGACGCGACTGATCAGACGGCGCCGGCGGCGGAGGGCTCCCCTCTCGCTCGAGCTTCCGAAACGATCCTCCTCGTCGAAGACGATGACGAAGTGCGGGCGCTGGCGTGCGAGACGCTCGAAGGGAATGGATACGCGGTCATTCCGGCGGCCAGCGCGGCCGAGGCCCTGCGCGTGGTGGGCACTCGCCAACAGCCGATTCATCTCCTGGTGACCGACGTCGTGCTGCCCCAGGTGAGCGGGCGCGGACTCGCGGACCTATTGACCCCGGACCATCGAGACCTCCGGGTCCTGTACATCTCCGGCTACACCGACGACGCGATCGTTCGCCACGGGGTCCTGGAGGCAGGCACCGCATTTCTTCAGAAGCCCTTCACTCCCCACACGCTCTTGTCGAAGGTGCGAAAAGTCCTCGACCGGAAGAGCTGACGCTCCAATTTCGAAAGGGAGTCACGGCGCAGGCCGTGGCCCCCTGCGCATGTCGGGCACGTCCAGGCCGAGCGCCGCCTCCCACGCCTGCTGGGTGGCGATCTCCTGGGTCCACGGGCGCATCAGCGCGCCCGCCCGCGCGTCGCGCGCGTAGCGCTCGAGGGGATAGCGCTTCAGCAGGCCCCGCCCACCGCAGACGCGGATCGCCTCCTGGGTCACGGTGACCGTCGACCGCTGCACGGTGACGTGGGCGGCCCGCGCGCGCTGCACCGCGTCCGGCGGGGCGTCCACCCGCGCCTCGGAGATGGCCCGGTAGTAGAGCGCGCGCGCGGCCTCCAGGGTGAAGAGCATCTCCGCCACCGCGTGCCCCTTCACGGCGGCCTCGGTGTGGAGGCCCGGCGCGCCCGCCATGTGGCCGGTCAGGTAGGCGAGCGCGCCGTCGTAAGCCGCCTGCATGAGGCCCAGGAAGGTCGCGCAGAAGGTCAGGGGCGAGAGCTGGGGGAAGGCGTTGTACATGGCGCCGAACAGGCCCGGGGGCAACACCTCGCCGTCGTCGGGGACGAACACGTCCTGGAGCAGCATGTCGCGGCTCACCGTGCCGCGCATCCCCATCGGGTCCCAATCGCCGGGGAAGGACACGCCCGGCGCGGCCTTCGAGATCTGAAGGTAGAGGGTGCGCTCGATCCAGGGCTCGTCGCCCACGCGGATGGCGGGCGTGGCGAAGTAGGGCGCGCAGCCCGCGAGGGACACGAAGAACTTCCGCCCGTTGACCACGTAACCCCCGTCGATCTTCCGGGCGGTGGTGCCGAAGCGGCGGCCGCCCATGCGGAGCGCGGTGTCCGTCTCGCCCTGCTCCACCGGCTCGCTGTGGGGCTGCCCGTAGAAGGCGCCCTCCTCGATCACCTCGCGGAACTTGGCGGCGCGGAGCTTCTCGTGACGCCCGCGCGCCGCGGACGACATCGGCATGGCGTCGGCGAGCACGCCCATCATCAGCATCGTGAGGCAATGCATGTTGAAGGTGAGCGCGGTCGAGGCGTTGCCCTGCGCGATCTCCTCCGCGACCAGGCAGTAGGTCTCGTAGTCGGCGCCCAGCCCGCCGTGGCGCGTGGGGACGCAGAGGCCGAGGAGCCCCTCCGCCCGGAGATCGGCGTAGTCGTCGAACGGGAAGGACGCCTCGCGGTCGTGGCGCTCCGCGCGAGGGGCGAAGCGCTCGCGCGCGAGGCGGCGGGCGAGTGCGATCAGCTCGCGCTGGCGGGGGGAGGGCTGGAGATCCATGGCCGCGGACTACTTCTCGCCCAGGTAGGCCTTGCGCACCACGTCGGAGTGGAGCAGCGCGGAGGCCGCGTCCTGCAGCACGATGCGCCCGGTCTGGATGACGTAGCCCCGGTGCGCCACCCGCAGCGCCATTCGCGCGTTCTGCTCGACGAGCAGGATCGTGGTGCCGAGCCGGTTGATGTCCCGGATGATCTCGAAGATGGTCTCCACCAGGATCGGGGAGAGGCCCATCGAGGGCTCGTCCAGCAGCAGCATGTCGGGGCGGGCCATGAGGGCGCGCCCCATCGCGAGCATCTGCTGCTCCCCGCCGGAGAGCGTACCGCCCTTTTGCTGCAGGCGGTCGCGCAGCCGCGGGAAGAGCGTCAGCACGTGCTCGAGGTCCCGGGGGATCGCCGCGCGGTCGGCGCGCGAGAAGGCCCCCAGCTCGAGGTTCTCGATCACGGTCATCGGCGCGAAGATCCGGCGGCCCTCGGGGGACTGGGCGATGCCGAGGCGGGCGATGCGGTGGGTGGGGACCCGGTCGATCCGCTGGCGGCCGAAGCTCACGGTGCCCCGCAACGGACGCACGGTCCCGAGCACGGTCCGCAGCGTGGTGGTCTTGCCGGCCCCGTTCGATCCGATCAGGGTGACGATCTCCCCGCGGGCCACGCTGAGGGACACGCCCTTGAGCGCGCGGATATTGCCGTAGTAGGCGTGGACGTCGTGGAGCTCGAGCAGGCCGCCCCCGTCGCTCATCCCGCGTCGCTCATCCGGAGACGAGCTCCTGCTCGTAGCCCTTGCCCAGGTAGGCTTCGATCACCTTCGGGTTACGCCGGATCTCGGCCGGGGTTCCTTCGGCGATCCGCGTGCCGTAGTCGAGCACGGTGATGCGGTCGGAGATCGCCATGACGACCTCCATGTGGTGCTCGATGAGCAGGACTGCTAAGCCGAGCTCCCCGCGCAGCAGCCCGATCAGCTCGGTGAGCGTGTCGGTCTCGCGTGGGTTCATCCCGGCGGTCGGCTCGTCGAGGAGGAGCAGCGTCGGCGCGGTGGCGAGCGCCCGCGCGATCTCGAGCCGCCGCTGGTCGCCGTAAGCCAGGTTCTTGGCCAGCTCGCTGTCCTTGTCGGCCAGGCCCACGAAGGCGAGCATCTCCCGCGCCCGGGCGCGCGCCCGGACCTCCTCGGCGACGACCGCGGGCGGCCGGAAGACCACGCCGGCCACCGAGGCGCGGAGGCGGCAGTGCTCGCCGACCAGAACATTGTCCAGCACGGTCATGTTCTGGAAGAGTCGGATGGACTGGAAGGTGCGGGCGATCCCACGCCCGACGATCGCGTGGGGCCGGAGGCCGACCAGGCTCGCGCCGTCGAGGAGGATCTCGCCCCGGTCCGGCCGGAGCAGGCCGGTGACGAGGTTGAAGAAGGTCGTCTTGCCGGCACCGTTCGGGCCGATCAGCCCGACGATGCCGCGCGGCGGGATCACCAGGTCCACCTCGCTCACCGCCACCAGGCCCCCGAAGGACCGGCTCAGGCGGCGCACGTCGAGCGCCGGGCGGCTGGTGGGTAGCGCGGCCGGCGCCGCGGTCGCTTCCCGCAGCCAGCCCGGGATGGCCTCCGCGCGCGGGCGGGGCGGCGCGGTCACGAGGGCCATGGCTTCCTCGCGCTCGTCCACGTCCGCGGCGGGTGGGCGCACCCGGCGGCCCGCGAGCCCCTCCGGCCGGATCAGCATGATGACGACCAGGCCCAGACCGAAGAAGAACCAGCGCCAGAGCGTGAGGTCGACGCTCACCAGCGTCGCGACCCCGAGCGAGCGCCCGATCCACCGGATCAGGAATGTCATCTGGGCGAGCAGGATCCGGTCGAAGAGCGTGATCAGCATGCCGCCGAGGATCACGCCCTTGAGGCTGCCCATGCCGCCGAGCACGACCATGCACAGCAGCATGATCGAGACGTTGAACTCGAAGGCGCCGGGGGTGATGGCCTGCAGCTTGGCCGCGTAGAACGAGCCGGCGAAACCCGCGAAGGACGCCCCGAGGGCGAAGGCCAGGAGCTTGGTCTTGATCGGGTTCACCCCGGTGCAGTCGGCGGCCGTCTCGTCCTCACGGATCGCCATCCAGGCGCGCCCGAGCCGCGAGTCGCGCATCCGGTTCATGGCCCAGAGCGAGCCCGCGCCGATGACGAGGATGAGGAAGTACCAGGGGATGAAGCCGGTGTCGAAGTCGACCCCGGGCAGGTACGGCCGGCCGACCGGGTTCACCCCGTTCTCGCCGCCGGTCAGGTTCAGCCGCTCGACCGGGCGCCAGCCGCCGATGTCGATCGTGATATCGCCGAGGTTGCGGATGGCGACCGGGATGATCTCGCCGAAGGCGAGCGTGATGATGGCCAGATAGTCGCCGCGGACGCGGAGGGTCGGGAACCCGATCACGACGCCGAGGCCGGCCGACACCAGCGCGGCGATCCAGATCACGACCCAGAAGCTCCACGCGTGCCCGTAGAGCGGGGAGCCCAGCACCGGGGAGTTCAGCAGCCCCATGGTGTAGGCGCCGATGGCGAAGAAGGCGGCGTAGCCCAGATCGAGGAGCCCCGCGTAGCCGACCACGATGTTGAGCCCGAGCGCGAGCAGAACGTAGATCATCGCGTCGGTGACCGCGTGGATCGTCTGGGCGTGCAGCGTGCGGTCGAGGAACGGGTAGGCGACGAGCGCGGTGACGAGCAGGGCCGCGGGAAGGGGCCGGACGCGCTGCGGGTCGGTCACGCCTTGTCCGGGACGCGCTCGCCGAGAAGGCCCTGGGGCCGGAAGACGAGGACCAGGATCAGGATCGTGAAGACGATCGCGTTGGTCCAGCGCGCCGAGATGTACTGGTCGCTCCACGCGGAGAGGAAGCCGATCACGAGGCCGCCGAGGGCCGCGCCGGGCATGCTGCCGATACCGCCCAGCACCGCCGCGGTGAAGGCGCGCAGGCCGGCCTGGTAACCCATCCACCACATCCCGATATTGTAGTAGAGGCCCTGGATGAGGCCGGCCGCCCCGGCCAAAGCGCCGCCGATGAAGAAGGTGAGGATGATGGTCTTCTCGACGTCGATTCCCATGGCGAGCGCGGTCTCCTTGTCCTGGGCGGTGGCCCGCATCGCCTTGCCCCAGCGCGTGCGGGTCACGAAGTACTGGAGCGCGATCATGAGCGGGATCGTGGTGGCGAGGACCAGGATGTCCTTGGTGGTGATGAAGAGCAGCGACTCCACCCCGATCCAGTCGCGCAGGATGTCCACCGAGGGGAACAGGTCGGGGTAGGCGATCGGGGCGGGGCCCTTCCACATGAGCGCCAGGTTCTCCAGCATGAACGAGACGCCGATCGCGGTGATGAGGGGTGCGAGCCGGAACGCGTGGCGGAGGGGCCGGTACGCCACGCGATCGATGGCTACGTTGATGGCGCCGGTGGTCAGCATGGTGGCGACGAACACCAGCGGCAGGACGGTGACCAGGTGCCAGCCGTGCAGCGTGGTGGTCATGCCGAGCAGGGCGAAGTAGCTGAGCGAGATGAACAGGCCCAGCATGAAGACGTCGCCGTGGGCGAAGTTGATCAGGCCGATGATCCCGTAGACCATCGTGTAGCCGAGGGCGATCAGGGCGAAGACCGCCCCGCGGGTCACCCCGTTGACGGTCTGCTGGATCAGGACCTCATGCCACTCCAATTAGTTTGAACTGGGGGGGAGCGGCGCCGCTCCTCCCCCAGACCCCCCCACCACATGGCTCATGCCCGCGCCGTCCAGAGCGGGGGAATGTCGCTACTCGAGGATGGACTCGAACTGGAACTTGCAGCCGATCGGCGTGTCGGCCTTCACGACCTTGAAGCCGGACATGGTGTCGTAGTCCACGTCGCCGTTGGCGTCGAAGCTCCACTTGCCGTTGATGCCGTCGAAGTTCTTGGTGGTGGCGATCGCCTTGCGGAGCGCCTCGCGCTTCTCGGTCGGGTCCTTGCCGCGCTCGATCGCGGGGGCCGCCCGCTTGATCCCGTCGATCGCGACCCGGCCTGCCTCCGCCGCGTAGAGGGCGTAGGAGGTGGGCTCCTTCCCGAACTTCTTCTTGTACTCCTCGTAGGTCTTGGCCCCCACGCCCTTCATCTTCTCGAACGGGAGCCCCGCGAAGGTCACCCGCATCTCGGTGGCTATCGCCACCTCGCAGGTGGCGCCCTTCAGCAGCTCCTCCTCGAGGAGCCCGTCGGGCCCCATGAACCGCACGCGCGGGGCGACCAGCCCCACTTCCTTCATCTGGCGGATGATGACCTGCGCGCCGGTCTCGATGACGCCGCCCATGTAGACGAGATCGGCGCCGGAGGCGCGCACCTTGGTGAGGATCGGCTTCTGGTCGGGCTGCTTCCAGTCGATGCCCTCGTTGGCCACGACGGTGAGGCCGATCTTCTTGGCGGTGGCCTCGAAGACGTCGGCGATGCCCTTGCCGTAGAGCTCCTGGTCGTTCAGGATGAAGACCTTCTTCACGCCCAGGCGCTTGGCCCACTTGGCCCCGACCGCCCCCTGGATGTCGTCGGCCGGGATCGGCCGGAAGTAGTTGGCGAATCCCAAGGGCCGGTAGATCTCGGGCTCACCCGGCGCGGCGCCCTGCTTCTTGGTGAGGCCCGGGTAGGTATTGGCCGGGGTGATCTGGGCCATGTGGGCGCGGTTGTTGATCGGGATCGAGACCTTTGCCGCGCCGGAGTTGTAGGTGCCGACGTAGAGGATGGCGAGCGGGTCCGCCACCGCCTTGTTGGCGTTCTCGGCCTCGACCGCGCCGTCCCACTTGCCGGTCTGCGGGGAGGCGTCGTCGAGGTTGATGATCTCCAGGCAGTACCCGGCGACGACGCCGCCGACCTCGGCGATGGCCATGTCCAGGCCGTTCTTCATGCCGGTGCCTTCCGGAATCATGGCGCCCTGCATCGGCCAGGAGGTGTAGATGCGGAGCTTGCCCTTCGGACACTGTTGAGCCGTCGCGTCCATCAGGTTCGTGGCCAGCAGGGCGAGCACCGCGCTCAAGAGGATTCCGAGCCTCGTCCATCCGCGCATGACGTCCTCCTTCTCCATGACTACGACGTGAGCAACTGCCACCGATCAGCCCCGAGCTTGGCCGGATGCTGGAGATTGGAGCGTCGGCTGTCAAGGGGTTTCTTGAGCCGCGTCCTGCGCTATCCTGTGGGACACCCACGGAGGGGCCACATGCCGAAGCCGCGCGTCATTTACGAATCGAAGCCGGGCTCGCCGATCGCGGTCGATCGTCCGTTCTACGACCGCCTGGCCGGCGAGACGGGCTCCCGGACCCTCGTCGAGCAGTTCGTGGTTCCGATGCGCTCGGGCCGCGCGTGGCCGGTTCGCGCGGGCCAGCTCTTCCGCATCGTCACGGTGGAGGGACCCCAGGTCGCGGATTTCAATGCCTGGAACCTCGGCAACCCGCGCGAGCGTTTCTGGGCGGCCCGGACCAAGCAGCTCCACCGCGCGCACGTCACCACGCACGACCGGCTGTGGTCCTGCCTGCCGTATCTCCGGCCGATGCTCACGATCACCAACGATACGATCCGCTACGGGCGCGACGAGGACGGGGCGGGCTGCCATGACCTCCTCGGGACCCGCTGCGACCCGTACGTGCACAAGATGCTCAACGGTGAGGATTTCGACCTCTGCTGCCACTCGAACCTGGTGCGCGCGGTGGCGCCCTACCGTCTCAATGAGCTGGATATCCACGATGTGCTGAACGTGTTCCAGGTCACCGGCCTGACCGCGGACGACCGCTACTTCGTCAAGGCGAGCCCGGCGAGGAAGGGGGACTTCATCGAGTTCTTCGCCGAGATCGACGTGCTCTGCGCGATCTCGACCTGTCCTCACGGGGATCTCTCGGTGCAGATGTGGGGCTCCGACGCGGGCGATCCGCTCGCCACCTGCCGCCCGCTCGGGGTGGAGATCTGGCGGCCGGATCCAGCGCTGCTCGCGGGGTGGCAGCCACCCGCGCCCGCGGACTATCGAGGAGACCACGGCCTCCGGCACGGCTAGCGCGAGGAGGCGAGGAGAGCGAAGCCCATGGCGACGACGCAGATCCTCACGATCCCCGCCCGGCGCGGTATGGCCGCGCGGGTGGGGAAAGGCCAGCGCATCAAGGTCATCAACACGCACGGCGCGCAGGTGGTGGATACCTGGGCGTTCAGCGGGACCGACGTGACCGAGTGGATGTCGATGGAGTGCAGCCGCGCATGGTTCATGAAGCTACGGGCCGCCCTCGGCGACACGTTCCTCACCAACCAGCGCCGGCCGATCCTGAGCCTGGTGGAGGACACTTCGGGCGGGGCCCACGACACCCTCATGGCCGCCTGCGATGCCGCGCGCTATCGCCTGCTCGGGGTCGAGGGCCACCACGACAACTGCCGGGACAATCTGCACGCGGGGCTCGGCGCGCTCGACCTCCAGGTCCCGGCCACCCCGTCGCCCCTGAACCTGTTCATGAACATTCCGTGGACGCCGGACGGCACGCTCGCCTGGGCCGAGCCCGTGTCCACGGCGGGCAGCTACGTGGTGCTGCGCGCGGAGATGGACCTGGTGGTCGCCTTCTCCGCGTGTCCTCAAGATATCCTGCCCATCAACGGCCGCACGGGGCAGACCACCGAAGCTCACTTCACGATTGAGTAGCCGGGGCTCGTCGCCGGGCCTCACTCTTTCCTGGGCACCTCGCCGCGGCTCAGCCGGAGCAGGAACCTGGCGAGGTCGCGCGCCATGTCATCGAACGCCTCCTTCAGGTGGTCCTTGCTGTCGCCGCCGAAGACGCCCATCTGGGCGACGCGCCGGTCCGCCGTCACGAGCACGGGCTGGCCGGTCTGGGCGTCCGTGAGCGTCATGTCGCTCTGGGCCCGTGCCTTGCCGGCGCCGTAGAGGCCGAGGAACGCGCGCGCCGCCTGGGAGCCTTCGCCGAGCCGCGAGATCCGCCCATCGAGCCGGAGCGCCTTCTCCGCGCCCGGCTGCCACGAGGTCTCGGTCAGGTTGACGACGCGCGCGAAGAGGCCGCTCTCGCGCAGGCGCCGGACGAGCTCGCTCTGGAAGAAGGCGGACATCGAGGCGGCGAGCCGCCGGTCACCCTCATCCTTGATGGTGAGATCGGTCACCGGGAAGAGGCTGACCGCGATGACCTGGTAGGCCTTGATGTCGAGGCCACCCGCGATGCCGACGAGCCCGGCATCCTTGTCCTCCACGGTCGGCGTGAGGGAGCCGGCGCCGGTCGGATGGTCGGCCTTCACCTGATAGGCGCCGAAGCAGCCGGTCAGGAGGAGTGAGAGAGCGAGGCCAAGGGCTCCTCCGAGGACTCCGTTGAGGACTCCTGAGGATGAGCGCGCGATGTGAAGGGCCCTCCTTCCACGCATCGTGGAGCACGGAGCGGGATCGGCGCCTGGAACGGCGCGGGTGGAGCATGGGCGCAGGCCGTCGGCGTGTCAACGGATTCCTGCGCTTATACCGTGACCCTTGACCCGCTGCTTCTGCCGTTCGGCCCTCAGGGATCGGCGAGCGCCTTAGCCAGCGCGTTCACGACGTGGTCCATGTGGGTGATGTAGTCGCCGGTACCGGGCACCGCGCCCGGTGACTGCGGGATCACGACCAGCTTGGCGCCGGCCAGCCGGGCGACCGCCGCGGCGGTGTCGGGCGGGTACCAGCTTTCGAGGACGACCACGCGCGCGCCCTGCTCCTTCATCTGCCGGACGAGGCTCGCGAGATGCTGCGGGGTCGGAGGCACGCCCGGGCGGTCCTCGATCATGCCGAGCTCGATGAGGCCGTACGCGCGGTAGAAGTACGGCCAGCTGTCGTGGTAGCTGACCACGCGCGCGCCGCGGTACGGCGCCAGCAGCTCGCGCCAGCGCTGGAACCGGCTCTCGACGCGGGTGAGGAACTCGCGCCGGTTGGCTGCGAGCTTCGAGGCGAGATCCGGCCGGAGACGGGCGAGGCCATCGGCGATGGACGCGGTGACCGTCGGCATGGTCCCGGGATCGAGGGTGAAGTGCGGGTTGCCCGACGGGTGCACGTCGCCGACCGCCCGGTCCACGCGACCGGAGGGGATCTTGAGCAGCTCCAGGCCCTGGGAGGCCTCGATGACGCTCGTCGAGCCACGGAGCAGGCGCGGGTTGCCGCTGCTCTCGACGACCGGGTCGATCCACGCGTCCTCCTCGAGGCCGTTGCGAACCAGGATCTCGGCACGCTTGACGAGAAGGATCTGGCTCGGCCGGATCTCGAGGTCGTGGGGATTCTGCCCGGGGCGGGTCGCGACCTCGACCCGGCCCAGGTCGCCCACGATGGCGCGCGTGATGGACCAGAGATCGGGCAGGGTGGCGAGGACGCGCAGGGGAGGCTCGGCGGCCAGATCGGGCGCCGGGAGCGCGACGAGGAGACCGGCGATCAGGGCGACGGTGAGGGTGAGGCCCACGGCGAGGCGACCCCGCGCCAACATCAGAACCGCTCCGTCGGGTGCGCCCCCAGGATGAACGTGCCCTGGAGGAAGAACTCGTTGGCCACCCGCTCCACCGCGCCGGTTCCCTCGGTGTGCTTGTACTGCGCTCGGAAGCGGAGGAACTCCGACGGCTTGAACTGGAGGTAGGGCGAGACGGCCCACTCGCGCCCGCGCTCCACCGCGAGCTCGGTCCAGTCCCCTCGCACCCCGACGGCCCACCGGCGGTTGAAGTCCCACTGCCCGTAGAGGTAGCCGCCCCATCGGTCGAAGCGCCGGTCCCGGGGGGGTGTGGTGTCGTCCCCTTCCGTCGTTACGGTGCGCATGGCGTAGAGCGCTTCGCCCGCGATCGTGAAGAGAGGGAAGCCGGAGCCGGGAGCCGCCCACTTGTACTTGGCCCCCAGGCCGAGAATCGTGTTGCGATGCGCGTCGGTCGCGATCCCGCTCGCGGCCGAGAGGTCGATCTGCAGGCCGCCGTGCTCCTCGAACTCGAAGAACGTCCGCCAGCGGCCGATGACCAGCGGATCGCGCAGGGTCCCGCGGCCGAACGCCACCTCGTTGTCCCCGTTGAAGGCGCCGATGGATAGCTCGTTGTAGACCGGCAGCGGCAGCACCCAGAAGGCCTCGACGCCCTTCTCGCCATCGAGCTGCTCCTCGCCGAAGAACCGGCTCAGCACGTTCGGCCGGTCGATCTGCGGCAGATCGTCCTGGTGCACCACGTTCAGGGTGCCGAAGCGAGGCCGCATGACGCCGAGGCGCGCGGTGGTGCCGAACGGCAGGGCCAGCAGGGTCAGGTTGGCCTCATCCACCACCACGCTGACGCTCCGGTCGGAGGGCTCGAGGCCGGCGGCCTTCTCGCCGGCGGAGAGCCGGACGACCGCGCTGGCATAGGGGTCGACCCGGCCGAACAAGCCGAGCTCGATCTCGCGCGGGAAGAAGCGATTCTCGCGGCCGGCGAAGGTGCCGTCGCGTCGTCGCTCGCGGCTCCGGGAGGTGAAGTCGGTGACGAAGTCCCCGCTGACGCCGATGTCGAAGAGCAGCGTGCGGCCCGGCTGAGCCAGGGCGAACGGCTGGCGCGGGGCCAGCATCTCGCGCAGCGACGGCTCGCCCCCGGTCGTGGCGGTAGTGGCGGCGGTGAGCGGGGCCGGTTGGGCGGGAGCCGCCGCGCCGCCGGACGGGGCCGGCGTGGGGCTGGGACTCGGGGCCGGTGTCGCCGGCCGGCGCTGCGTCTCGAGCTGCTCGAGACGGTCGGTCAGCTCACGCAGGCGCTGCTCGTACTGCTCGCGGATCGAGTCGAGCTGCCGGCGTACCGCAGTGAGCTCTTGCCGGACCGCGTCGACGTCCTGCGCGTGGGCGGGGCCCGGCAGGTACGAGCCCAGCGACAACAGGAGGAGCGGGAGCGGCCACAAGCCGGCCGTGTGCATGCGCATGGATGCCCTCCGGAAGCGGAGCGTGAGCGGCCGAGGCGGTCCCGGAGGACCGCCGGTTCAGGATCGGCGGGCGCGGTCAGGCCTGGGGCGGGGCGCGGGGCGTGTCGGGCGATGCCGGGGCGGCGGCCGGCGTGAACGCCGGCGCCACGTCGTGCCGCTCCCGCGCCGGGCCGGCCGGCTGCGGGTGGCGCGCCAGCGCGGTGGCCACCGCGACGGAGTGGCCATCCTGCTGGAGCGGGCAGTCTGGACTGCAGAATCCGGGGACGCTCCGGTCCTCGTCGAGAGCGGGCGGAATGCCCGCGGCGGTGAGGGCGAGAGCGACGAGCAGCAGGAGCGCAGCCCGAGCAAGCGCGTGCATCGGCCGGGCGATAGTGGAGGAAGAGGGGTTGCCGGTCAAGGGGATCGCGTGACGCTGCGCGGCAAGGTGGATGCTTGACCTTGCTCCGGGCCCTGCTCTACGATGCGCCCGCGTAGCCTCGGTGACGCGCGGCGTGCCCTCTCACTGACGAGAAGGAGTGTCGGCCATGAAACCAAGAGCGATCGTAGCAGTGGGTGCGGCCCTGATGGTCCTTGCCCTCGGTTCCTCGGCGTTTGCCCAGACCGACTGCAAGACCCTCGTGCCGGCGTCGCCCTGGGGCCCGAACGACCAGACGGGCGCGACGAACCGCATCACCCCGGCCGTGACGAAGGCCGCCGCGGCCGAGATCAAGGACGGCAAGGTCATCGCGATGTCCTACCCGCTGACCGACGGCATCCCGCTCTTCGGGAGCCGGTTCACCAAGACGATCCTGACCGCTACCACGCTCGCGCCCGGCGGCGCGCTTGGCGAGAACCAGCTGACGTACATGGAAGACACCTGGCTCAGCCAGAGCCACGTGGGGACGCACCTGGACGGGATGGGTCACATCGGGCGGAAGGATTGCTACTTCAACCAGAACGCGATGGGCAAGTTCATCACCCAGAACAACATGACCCGGCTCGGTCTCGAGCACCTGAAGCCGTTCGCGACCCGGGGCGTGATCGTGGACATCGTCAAGGTGTACCAGCAGGCCAACAAGTTCAAGGGCAATTCCGCGTGCAAGAAACCCTGCCTCGAGAAGGGTACCGTGATCAGCGCTGCCGACATCCAGGCGGGGCTCAAGATGTACAACGTGACGCTGCGCGAAGGGGACATCGTGATCATCCACACCGGATGGGGCGATCTCTTCGAGCAGTACCCGGCCCAGAACGCGGTCTACAACTCGGGCGAGCCGGGGATCGGCAAGGACGCGGCGACGTGGCTCATCTCGCAGAAGGTCGTCGCGGTCGGTAACGACACGTGGGGGGTCGAGGTCATCCCGGGTGAGAGCCCGAAGGAGGCCTTCATCGTCCACAATATGCTGCTCACCGACAACGGCATCCACATCATCGAAAACGTCCGCACCGACCTGATGGCGGCCGAGGCCGCCGCGACCGGGCGGGCGACGTTCTTCTTCAGCATGACGGTGCCGAAGGGCGTGGGCATGACCGGCAACTTCGTCGGCATCGAGGGCATCCGCTAGCTCGAGGCCGGTCCCGCTCTCGTGATGCATCCGGCGCCGGCGTCCTCTCCACGGGAACGCCGGCGCTCGTGTGTCCGGCGGTGGGCGGCGGGCGTCGGCGCGGCGGTGATCCTCGCGGCGGGGCTGACGCCGGCGGGCGCTCAGCGCACGTACGTTGTCGCGTTCGCGAACCTCACGGAAGAGCCGGGGGTGACCCTGGAGGGGACCGGCTTTACCGGGCGCGAGATCCGGGAGAGCTTCACCCTCGCGTCGCGGGCCCATCCGGTGGAGATGGTCTACTACGACAATCAGCGCGACGACGCGCGCGCGCTCGCCAACGCCGAGGCCGCCATCGCGCGCAAGGTGGACCTCTACATCCAGTACCACCGCGGCGCCGCCAACACCGCGGTGGGCGAGAAGCTCAGGGCGGCCGGGATCAAGGTTCTCGCGCTGAATGCGCCCGTCCCGGGCGCGCCTCTCTACACCGCGGACAACCTCGCGGCGGGGCAGCTTGCCGGAGAGGCGCTGGCCCAGTTCGCCCTCCGCGCGTGGCGTGGCCAGCCGATGGCGGCGGCGATCGTCGGGAACGTATCCGCCGCCCCGGAACGCGTGCCGGAGCGAGTGCAGGGCGTGACGCAGGCTCTTGGGCAGCGGCTTCCGGCGGTGCGGGTGACCACCCTCGACACGAAGGGAAATCCAGCCCAGGTCGGGCCCCTGGTGGGGAAGTTCATCGCCGGCCACCCGACGGGCAAGCTGCTGCTGGCCGCGACGGACGACACGACCGCCCTGGCGCTGAAGGCCGCGGTGGAGGCCGCGGGCCGCGTCCATGACACGGCCATCGTGAGCCACGGGGTGGATCGGAGCATCCACGGCGGGATGAACGATCGCAAGGAGATCGATCCGAGCAACCGGGGGAGCATCGTCATCGGCTCGGTCGCGTTCTACCTCGACCGGTACGGCTACGAGGTGCTGCCGCTCGCGATGCGGATGCTGCGGGGGGAAGCGGTGGCCCCGCGCGTGACGACGCGGCATGTCCTCGTCACGGCGGCGAACGTCTTCATCGAGTATCCGCCCTACGATATGAACTGAAGCCCGGCGCCGGCGCTCAGCGGCCGCCCGCGGGCACGGCGGCGAAGAGGCCTTCGGGGCCCTCGCCGGTGGCGGTGGGGGCCACCGCGAAGGTCACGTGGCCGTGGGGGCTCACGCTGACCACCGGATACAGCGTGAGGGTCGCGATACGGTCGCCTCCCGGCAATGAGTCGCCGACCGCGACGACCTGCGCGAGACCGGGGCCGTCGGTGATCAGGACGGTCATCGGGCTCGAGCCCCCTTCGATGGAGGCGGCGAAGGCGATGGCGCCCCGAGGGCTCACCGCGGGCCAGAGGCCGAAGTGCTCGATGGTGCCGCCGCCCGGTGCGGGGTCACCCAGACGCGAGACGGCGCGGGCGCGACCGGCCTCGACCGCGAAGATCGCCGCCGCGACCGGTGCGAACTTGAGCATGCCGTGGAACGCGATGACGCCGGCATCGTTGAGGGCGATGCGCTCGGAGAACTTCGCGAAGATGCCGCCGATCGGCGTCTCCTCCCCGGCGCCCACCACCATCTGGATCCGCTCGCCGCTTGCCACGAAGAGGCCGCCCGGCACTGCCCGGCCGTCGACGACCGCGGCGAAGGCCACCGCGCCACGCCCGTTGATCACGGGCGGCCCGAACGCGGCGAACGTGCCTCCAGCGGGCGCGGGGTCGCCCTGGGCAACGACCTTGCGCAGCGCCCCGCGCGCGCTGAGAAGAATCGCGTCGAGGGACTCGCGGCCTCGGCGGATCGTCGCGAGGAACACGATGTCGCCGCGCGCATTGACGGCCGGCGAGTCGAGCCCCGCCAGCACGCTCGACGCCATTCCGGGCGCCGGGTTGCCGGTGAGGGCGACGGGACGGACGCGGCCGGCCGACCACGCGAAGATGCCCTCCACCGCTTTCCCACCGGCTACCGCGGCGGCGAAGGCCACCAGGCCGGTGTCGCTCAACGCCGGAGTCGGGTGCTTGCCGAACCCGGACAGGCGCCCGATGCCGGGAACCCGGTCGCCTTCCCGAGCCACCGTCAGGATGCGATCCCCGCGCCGAAGGAAGATGCCTTCGTCAGCCGCGCCCCGACTGAGTCTCGCGAAGAAGGCGACCTCACCCCGGGCATTGACGGGGGCGACGACCGGGAGGTTCTCCTGGCCGAAGCGATCGAAGGTGCCGCCGCCCGGCGCGGCCTCGCCGACGCGGGCGACCGCGCGCAGCGTGTGGGCCTCGCTCGCGTGCGCTCGGATCGCGAGAGCGGGCGCGATGAGCGCGAGGAGGGCGCAGCCGATGATCGGCCAGGGCTGGCGGGATCGCATACGCACGGAGTATAGGAAGATCGAGATGGGGCCGCAATGACCGCCATCGCCCGTGGGATCGTGATCGGTCTGGGGCTGTTCGCCGCCGCCGCGGCGGTCGGGCCCGCGGCCGAGCCGCCCACCTTGCGAGGAGCATGCTACTGCCGGGCGGGGGCGGCGCTCCATTGCACCGCGAACCTCAGCGAGCGGGATTGTCGCCGGCAGTGTGACGAGGCGCTATGCGACGACTGGTTCTGGAAGGAGCGACTGCCGTGCTGGAACTGGGGCTACGGCGGCTGAGCCCGGTGGGTATTCATGGGCAACGTGGCAGGCGCGCGGGTATCCTGTAGGACGCATGGCACGCTACTACTGCCACGAGTATCCCGACGTCCTCGTGCTCGAGACCCGCGTGGTGGACGCCCGGCCCGGCGCGGTGCTGCTCGATCAGAGCCCGTTCCATCCGGGCGGCGGCGGCCAGCTGGCCGACCGGGGCCTCATGCGCTGGAACGGCGGTGAGGTCCGGGTGAGCGGTATCGAGGCCGTGGGCGGCCGCTACTGGCACCTCCTGGCCGAGCCCGTGGAGATGGCGGGCACGGTGGAGGCGGTGGTCGACGCCGACTTTCGCTCGATGATGGCGCAGCTGCACACCGACACCCACATCCTGAACGCGCTCGTCTTCCGCCAGTTCCAGGGGGCGCTGGTGACCGGCGCGCAGCTCAACGAGGACGGCACCGCGCGCATGGATTTCGACTTGCCGGAGGCCGACAATGATCGGCTCCGCGCCCTCGAGCCCGAGATCAACGACGTGATCCGCCAGGATCTGCCGGTCCGCTATGCCTACGTCAGCGAGGCCGAGGCCCTGGCCGAGCGCGGCCTCGTCCGGAACCGGTCGGTGGCGCCGCCTCCCACCGAGGACGGAACGATCCGGGTGGTCGAGATCGTGGGGCTCGATCGCCAGGCGTGCGGCGGGACCCATCTGGCCTCGACGGCGGGCTCCCGGCCGCTGCGCATCCTGAAGATCGACAACAAGGGCCGGCACAACCGGCGGATCAAGATCGGGCTAGCGGGCGAGAGCCCGCGGTAAGACGGGGTCAGGCGGGGCCGAAGCCGATGACGGTCTGGGTGTCGATCTGCAAGGGGCGGAAGCGCACGGGCAGGCCGGCCTTGAGCGCCTCGAACGGAATGTCCACGATGCGGCCGAGCAGGGACACCCCTTCCTCCAGCTTGACCACCCCCACCGCGTAGGGCACCTCGCCGCCGCGCCCCCGCGGGGCGACGCGGATCACCGTGAACGACACGATGGTGCCGGCACCCGCCAGCGGCACCGGTTGCCAGTCGCGCTTCTGGCAGGTCGCGCAGAACTCCTTCGGGGGAATGGCGAGCTCGCCGCAACCGCCGCAGCGGATGCCGGTGAGCCGGCCCGCGCGCGCTTCCTCGAAGAAGCTCTTCAGGTTGATCACACGCTCAGTCACGGCCGAACAGGCTCACCAGGACCGTCGCGGTATTGCCGCCGAGCGTATGGGTCAGGCCGGTCCGGGCGCCGTCCACCTGGCGCTTCCCCGCCTCGCCGCGGAGCTGGGTGACGATCTCCGCGATCTGGGCGGCTCCGGTGGCGCCGATCGGGTGGCCCTTGGCCTTGAGCCCGCCCGAGGGATTCACCGGGAGCTTGCCGCCGAGGCTCGTCCAGCCCTTCTCGGCGGCGAGGCCACCGGTGCCGGGCTCGAAGAAACCCAAACCCTCGGTGGCCACGATCTCGGCGATCGTGAAGCAGTCGTGCACCTCCGCCACGTCCACGTCGGTGGGGGTCTTGCCGGCCTGGCGATAGGCGCCCTGGGCGGCGCGCTCGGTGGCGGCCACCCGGGCCAGGTCGCGCTTCTCGTGCACGAACATGGTGTCGGTGGCCGCGTGCGTGCCGAGCACCCAGATGGCGCGGCGGTGGCGGCGGGCCACGTCCTCGGAGGCGAGCACGAGGGCGGCGCCCCCGTCGGTGAAGGGGCAGCAGTCGAAGAGCTTCAGCGGATCGGCCACGTAGGCGCTCTTGAGCACGGTCTCGAGCGTGATCTCCTTCTGGAACTGCGCCTTGGGGTTCAGCACGCCGTGGCGGTGGTTCTTGACCGCCACGTGGGCCATCTGCTCCTCGGTGGTGCCGTACTTGTCCATGTGCGCCCGCGCGATCAGCGCGAAGACGCCGGGGAAGGTGAGGCCGGCGGGCTGCTCGAGGGAGGCGTCGGAGCAGTAGGCGAAGAACTCGGTGGCGGACTCGGTCGGCACGTTCAGCACGCGCTCGGCGCCGCCGACCAGGACCACGTCCGAGACGCCGCTCGCGATCTCCATCACCGCGTGGCGGAAGGCGGCGTGGCTGGTCGCGCAGGCGTTCTCGAACCGGGTGGTGGGGACGGTGGGCAGCCCGAGCAGGGTCGCGGCGAGCGGGCCCATGTGGAGCTGCCGCTCGGTCTCGCCTCCGGTGACGTTGCCGAAGTAGAGCGCCTGGACGGCGCTCGGGGCGATCTCGGCGTCGGTGATGGCGTCGGCGGCGGCGGCCGCGAACAGCTCGGCGCTGGTCCGATCGTGCTTGCCAAACTTGGTGACGCCCACTCCGATCACGGCGACGCGACGCATGAGGTCTCCTTGAAAATGTTGATCTTCCGATACCCGGCATGATACCGCGCCGGCTCGCCAAATGATCGTGAAAGCCCAGGTGGGCGTGATACGGTGGGCCGCATGACCGTCGAGGAGGCCCTGCTCGCAGCGGTCGGGGCGATCGCGCTCATCCTGCTCTTCCTCGGCCTGGCGGACGCGCTCGAGGGCGATCCGCGCGCCTGGCTCCGCGGGCGCCGCCGGCGCCTCGCGCGGCCTGAGCTGCCGGATTCCGGCCTCACGCCCGGACTCCGGGGGGCGCTCGCCCGCCGGCCGATGCCCCCGCCACCGGAGCTTGCCGCGCGAGAGGCAGCCGCGCCGATCCCCGCCGAGGGGGAGGCCTCGACCCGGGGCGCGGCGCGCGCCACCGTGACTGAGGAGTGGCGCGCCCGGGTGGCCGCGCTGATCCGCGGGCGCGAGTGCGGCGAGGCGCGAGAGCTCCTCGAGCCCGCGCTCGATCGCGGCGACGTCGATCGGGAGACGGCAACGTTCCTCCTGGACGTCTGCTCCACCGCGGTGGCGCGCGATCTCTGGCGCCTCCGTCGCGCGCTCCGCCGAGGGGGCGGCGGCGAGGCGCCGCTCGAGGGCTCGCTTCAGGTGACCCGGGTGATGCTGGAGGCCTCCGTGGCCGAGGCCCTCCCGCGGGATCAACGGCGGCGGGTGAGCGGGCTGCTCTGGCGCGGCCACACGCGGCTGGGCCTCCGCCGGTGGCGGGCCGGGACCTTCGAGCCGGCGGTCGAGTCGCTGTTCCGGGCGCTCGGCGTGCGGGGGATCGACGAGCGCCGGCGCCGGCTCGCCCGCGACCTGCTGGTGCGTACGCTCGAGGACATGGCCGGCCAGAGCCTCGAGCTGATCCCTCAGCTCCTGGGCGATCACGAACGCGCCGTGGCGCTGGACCAGGCGCAGCGGCTCCTCGACCACATCCGGCGCACCCGGGAGGAGGGCGTGTCGGCGGAGGATCTGGCGGTGGCCGCCTCGCGCGCGCGCCAGCTCCTGGAGCACATCGGGCAAGCCCCCGTGCGATGACCGATCTGCCCTCGCGCGCGGGAAGATCGCCGACTTCAAGGTGGGCAAGAACGTCGAGATCGTGGACCGGTTCCCGCTGAGGTGGCGCCCGGCTGGCGCGGCGTCCACCTGGGGCGCCGAGCTACCTATTTTTCGCCCTCACGAACTCGCTGCTCCTCTTGAAGTCGCTCTCTTACCTCCTCCTGTATTCGCTTGTGGAAGCCCATCGGGCCGCCGCCGTGCGTTCCGACCCAGAAAGCGGCGATCCATAATGCGAGGAGGAAGAGAGCCCAACGAGCTACTTTGCCCCATCGGCCGCGCAACTGAATCACTTCCCGCTACGTAGCCGCCGCGGGCCGAGGCCGCGACCGCCACGCAACTGCTTGCCCTGCGGGTGGAATCCACCCGAGGCGCCGGATGCCATGCGCTCGCCGTGCTCGCCTACTCGGGTGCGACCTCCGGGCGAGATGGCGGATGCGGCTCCCCGTGCGATGCGGTCTGGGGCCGCCGGCCCTTCCGCACCCGCTCGCTCATGCCCTCCAGCGCCACGTAGAACACCGGCACGAACGGGATGGCCAGGAGCGTCGAGGCCATCATCCCGCCAAACACCACGGTGCCGATGGCCTGCTGGCTGGCCGCGCCCGCTCCGGTGGCGACCATCAAGGGCACCACGCCGAGGATGAAGGCGAACGAGGTCATCACGATGGGCCGGAACCGGCGCCGGGTCGCTTCGACGGCGGCTTCGGCGATGGGGAGGCCGTCCCGGTTGTGGAGGTCGCGGGCGAATTCCACGATCAGGATCGCGTTCTTGCTCGCGAGCGCGATCATCAGGACCAGGCCGACCTGCGTGTACAGGTTGTTGTCGTAGCCGCGGCTCAGCTGGGCCAGGAGGACTCCCACGAGGGCGATGGGAACGACGAGGACGACCGCGGCGGGAGACGTCCAGCTCTCGTAGAGCGCGGCCAGCACCATGTAGACCAGGACGATGGAGAGCGCGTAGATGAGGTACGCCTGGTAGCCGACCTTTTTCTCCTGGTAGCTCGTCGAGGTCCAGTCGTACGCCATGCCCTCCGGCAGCGTCT
>WNFE01000903.1_pt1 | contig 28256 bp, 28 predicted proteins | sample 5400451 | NCBI WGS metagenome assembly WNFE01 (sample SAMN13153344, study PRJNA577476) | soil metagenome | isolation source: 200 cm saprolite under Douglas fir tree site 2 hole 2 | place: USA:California | collected 2015-04-18
GGCACGAAGACGAGCGGACTGGCAGCGCATGTCAGGACGCCGTGCTGCGGGTGCGCTTGCCGGTCGTGAACCACGCGCCGGCCCAGGACAAGATGGCGAGAGCGAACGCGGCGAGTGCGTGCTTGGTGTGATGGTGGCCTGACCCGGCCTGGTGACCGGGCAGGAAGGCGGGCAGCTGCCCGGCGGTTCTGGCCAGGTAGAGGCCCCCGAGCGCGGCGAAAATCACGCCGAGGGCGATCAGCCCGGCGGTGGCGGTAGCAGAGGCGTTGCGGGTGGAGGCGGAGGCAGGCACTGGTCTCCTTGGTGATGACGTTGCAGGTCTGGTCGTCAGGTCAAGCTGAGGTAGGCGAGGCTGGCGAGCCCGGCCACGGTGCAGTAGATGGCGAACGGGGTCAGCGTGCGGGTCTGGAAGTAGCGGACGAGGTAGCGGACCGACAGGTAAGCGCCGATGCCGGAGCACAGGCTGCCGGCCAGCACCTGCCCGCCGATGCCAGCGCCCAGCGGCCCGGTCAGGTCGGGGATCTTCAGCACGCCGGCGGCGAGGATCACCGGGGTCGCCAGCAGGAACGAGAACCGGGCGGCGTCCTCATGGGACAGGCCCCGGGCCAGCCCGGCGACCATGGTCACACCGGAGCGGCTGATGCCGGGCAGCAGGGCGAGGACCTGCGCCGAGCCGATCAGCGTCGCCTCGGCGAAGCCGAGGGCAGCCAGCCGCCGGTCTGACGCCAGGTCGGGGCGGGCGGCCTGGCGCGCCGCAGTCCGCGTCTGGCTGGCGGGGCCGGCGGGGCCCACAGGGCCGGCGCCGTCCACGGCCCTGGGAACGCCGGCGCCGGCCGGCGCGCGGCGGCGCAGCCGCTCTCCGCCGTACAGGATCACGCCGTTGAGCGTGAGGAAGATCGCGGCGGGGATGGGCTTGCCGAGCACCGTGCGGAACAGGTGCTCCAGCGCCAGCCCGCTGATGCCGACCGGGATCGTGGCCAGGATCAGCATCCACGCCAGCCGCTGGTCAGGGGTCTGGACCTGGCGGTCCCGGACCGAGGTGAGCAGCCCGCCGATGATGCGCAGCCAGTCGCGCCAGAAGAACGCCAGCAGCGCCACCGCGGTGGCCACGTGCAAGCCGACGATGAACGCCAGGTAAGGCGACTGCAGGGCGGAAACGTTCAGGTCCCGGGCCCACTGCCCGCCGATCAGCGCCGGGATCAGCACGCTGTGGCCCAGGCTGGAGACCGGGAACAGCTCAGTGACCCCCTGGAACAGCCCGACAACGATCGCCTCGGCGTACGTCAGGTGGGACATCGGCGGCCTTCCCTCCGGCCAGCCCGCAGGCTCGGCTCAATACTGGGTTCCGTGCGAATGGAAGGCGTCCGGCTGCCCGCGCCGCGGGGGACAGCGCGGGCAGCCGGTGCGTAGGTAAGTCACTACAGCCTGTGGACGCAAAGCCGCCGGACGCCCGCAGCATGAGGCCGGGCTGATCGGGTTGACGGTCAGGGCCGTGCAGCGGTGCGGCCAGGGCCGCGGGCGTGATGCTCACGCAGGTTTCCCTCCCGCACGCCGCCGGTTCCGGGCACCCGCCCGGCGTGGCATGCTGGACTCTCCAGTATCCGTCTACAGCACTGTAGAAATTCTACAGCGCTGTAGATGATAGCTGAGATTCGGGAGCCTTGTCATGCGGAAGCGTCCCCTGGGCCGCGACGCCCGGCGGCGCCGCCGCGGGCGACCTGCAGGCCCAGGGTGATGGTGGTCATGCGCGCCGGGCGCCGGGCGGCCCGCTGAGCCCGGGCACCGGGCAGCGGCTGGCGGGCGGGCCGGGCGGCGGGAGCTGGCCCGCAACGATGGTGATAATCTCGCCGCCGCTGCATGACAAGGGCGTTGCACGCACAGGCCGCGGCGTGCACCACGGCCGCGCTGGGGATGGTCGCCGCCACCCCTGATCACCCGGATCACGCTATGGCCGCGCCCGGGCAGTTCCACCGGTTGCAGGAGCTGGATCGCTCATGACCATCAAGGCGAGACCATAGGCGTCACGCAAGGTGATCACAGGTTCGCCGCATGCCTCCCGCGCTGGTTCCATGACCGCGCCGACTTGGTCGGCGGCTTAGTGGAAATGCGGGCGCAGCAGGTGCCACCCGCACGGCCGGCAACCGGCGAGTCTCTGTAACCACGGTTGCACAGAGCGGCGAGGGGGCTTACGGTGGCGGGATGGCTGGGTCGGTTGAGTGGCTGCTGCTGGCTTACCGGATGCCGCGGGAGCCTTCCACGCCGCGGATCACGGTGTGGCGCAAGCTGGCCCGGCTGGGGGTGACGAAGCTGGGCGATGGGCTGGTGGCGCTCCCGGCCGGTGCCTGCACCCAGGAGCAGCTGGAGTGGATCGCCGATGAGGTGATCGAGGCCGGCGGGGAGGCGACGTTGTGGAAGAGCAGGCTCACCTCAGCCGGGGCGGAGCGGGCCCTGGTGCAGCGGATGGCTGGGGCGATCGCGGCGGAATACCGCGAGCTCATCGCCGCGGCCGGTGCGGACAGCGCGGGCACCCCGGTGCGGGCGCAGACGGTGGCGCGGCTGCGGCGGGAGCTGCGCCGGATTTCCCAGCGTGACTACTTCCCCCCGGCTGAGCGCGAGGAGGCACGCCGGGCGGTGGAGTCACTGACCTCCCGGGCAGCGGTCCGGTGAAGTGGGCGACCCGGGCCGGATGCCACGTGGACCGGGCCGCGTGCGCCTGGCTGATCCGCCGCTTCATCGACCCCGATGCGGAGTTCGTGTTCGCCGGTGACCCCGACCAGGTCCCCGCGGACGCGACTCCGTTCGACATGCGCGGCGCAGAGCTGTCCCACCATGGCGGCGATTGCAGTTTTGAGACGGTCCTGCGGCGGTTCGGGCTTGATGACCCGGTGCTGTGGGACATCGCCCGGATCGTTCACGAGGCCGATCTGGACGATGAGCGCTACGACGCCCCGGAAGCCCCGGGGCTGGATGTGCTGTGCCGGGGGCTGTCGATGATCCTGGATGACCCGGCCATGCTCGCCGCCACCGGGCCGCTGTTCGATGGCCTGTATGAATACCGCCGCCGCGCGCTGCTGCTGGGCCGGGAACCCTCATGAGGACCCCGCTGCCGGCTGATGTGCGGCGGATCCTGGCCGCGCAGGCGCTGCGTGCCTTCGCCTACGGCTTCGGGGCCGTGTTGCTCGGCGTCACCCTCCACCAGCGGGGCTACTCGCCTGACCTGGTGGGCACGGTGCTGACCGCAGTCGTGGCAGGGACGGTCGTGGCGTCGGTGCTGCTGGCACGTTACGCAGACCGGGTGGGGCGGCGGCGCTGCTACATCGTGATGTACCTGCTGCTGGCTGTGGTGGGGGTTGTATTCGCCTTGCCGGCGCCGCTGTGGGTGCTGCTGGCGGCCAGCCTGACCGGGGCGCTGTCAACGGAGGTCGTCGAGTCCGGCCCGTTCACGTCCCTGGAGCAGCCGATGCTGGCCACCGGCCTCGCTCACGGCAGGCAGGTCGCCGGGTTCGGCCTGTACAACGCGGTGGCGACGGCAGCCGGGTCCGCAGGAGCGCTGGCCGCCGGCCTTCCCGGGCTCGTGCGTCACTGGTGGACGTCCCCCCCGGCTGATGATCGCTACTTCCTGGTATTCGTTCCGGTCGCCCTGGCGGGCGCCCTGGTCGCGGCCCGGCTGTCACCAGCAGTCGAGGCATCAGCGGCACCCCCGTCAGCCATGCCCCGGCGCCGTCCGGTGGACCGGTCCTGGCCGGTTGTGTACCGGCTGTGCGCACTGTTCGCGGTGGACTCCCTCGGCGGCGGGTTCGTCATCCAGGCGTTCGTCGCCTACTGGTTCTCCGCCCGGTTCGGCGCGCCGATCGGCGTGATCGGCGTCGTGTTCTTCGCCTCGGGCCTGCTGCAGGCAGTCTCGTTCCTGGCCGCGGTGCGGCTGAGTGAGCGGTTCGGGCTGCTGCGCACGATGGTGTTCACCCACCTGCCCTCGAACCTGCTGCTGATCGCGGTGGCGTTCGCGCCCGGGTTCGGCTGGGCCGCCGGGCTGTGGCTGGCCCGGGTCAGCCTGTCGCAGATGGATGTCCCCGCCCGGCAGGCCTACGTGATGGCCCTCGTCGACCCCGGCGAGCAGACCGGCGCCGCCGCCTACACCAACACCGCCCGCTACCTCACCCGCCCCCTCGGACCGGTCCTCGCCGGGGCCAGCCAGTCCCTCGCGCTCGGCCTGCCGTTCCTGCTCGCCGGGATCATCAAGACCGGCTACGACCTCGCCCTGTGGCGCTGGTTCCGCCACGTACCACTGCCCGCCCCGCCCGGCCCGGGTCCCGCCGCGCTGGTGCCAGCGGCCAGCCATCCCGAGGAGACGCAATGATCACCTGCCCGCCCTTCTGCGCCTGGTGCCAGCGCAACGTGCCAGCCACGCCGTGACCGGGCCCCTCGGCTACGAGGACCTGCGGGCCGGCACCGTCCACCAGGTCGCCCAGCTCATGGCGACCGCCGCGATCACCGCTCCCAAGTCCGGGGGGCAGCTGTTCCTGGCCGGCAAGCCGAACTTCATGGAAACCGTGATCGCTGACGACCCTGGCACCCGCAGCGAGCTGGCGGCCTGGATGCGGGCCCGGGGGAAGGAACGCCGGGAGCGGATCTGGTTCCGCGACGCCGAGGCCGCCGAAGCGGTCGACGCCATTTTGTTCGTCGGGCTCCGGCCGGCCTGGTACCCGCCCAATTACGACTGCGGCGCGTGCGGGTATGCGACGTGCGCCGAGTTCCTCCGCAACAGCAAGCCACTGCGCCGCGAGTCAGCGGAACTGGAGTTCGCCGGCCCGGTGTGCAACATGCGGGACATCGACCTGGGGATCGCGGTCGGCTCGGCGGCCAAGACCGCCGCCATCCACTCGATCGACTGCCGGTGCCAGACCAGGGTCGCGGTCGCCGCCCGCAAGCTCGGCGTCATCCAGGCCGACCACGCGGTCGGCCTGTCGCTGTCGATGACCCCAAAGCGGTCGGGTTCGACCGGCCGATGCCGGACGCGGACTTCGACCACCTAGACCGGCGGCCACCGGCACACTGCCCGTGGGGGTACCTGGGCTGGCCCGCCACGGCGGCGCCAGGAACCGCCAGGAAACCCGACTCCCAAACCGCCCCGCTTCATACTGACGTCAGGCTGATCTGGCATGCTCATCCGGGCAATGAGCCGTCGGCACTGCCCCATGCCCGCGCCGCCGGGCTTCACGGAAGGGAGGCAGCGGATGCGCCGCCGGGTTCTCGCCATCCTGTTCCTGGTACTGGCCGCGACCGCATGCTCCTCACCGGCTCCCGCCCGTCACGCCGCTGCGGCCAGCACCCAGCCCGCCGCCGTGGCCAGTGCGCAGCCAAGCCCGGACCCCAGTACGGCGGCGGCCCTGGTCCGGATCGCCCAGGTCTTCAACACCGACTACGACCACAACAACGACGGGCCGGTCTGGGACCGCTGGGACGCCCGCAGCCAGGCCGTCATCTCCCGCGCCGACTACATCCGCCGGCACGCCGAGTGCGCGACCGCCCCGCAAACGCCGGCCTACGTCGAAAGTGCCGCCCCCGGCCCGCACGGGGCCTGGCTCGTGCACTACGAGATCGGGGGCCAGCAGCTCACCGACTACTGGTTCTACATCCACCGCCGGTGGGAGTTCGACCTGATCCTCAGCAACCCCGACGCCGCGCGGCTCTACCGGCTCCCGTTCGCGAAATACGCCGCCCAAGTCGGCTGCCAGACTCACTAACCACCACGGAAGCCCCGCGGGACCCGGCACGTGCGGCCAGCAGGCTATCTTATGCAACCGTGGTTACACTAAATTAGCCGGGAGCGCTGAGGCGCCCGGCTGAAGCCGCGGCCAGCTGCGACAGGCCGCGCAGGATGAGAGGACCAGAGCCGATGAAGTGGGTTACCAGGGAGAACGCCAAGGTTGACCGGATCGCCTGCCCGTGGCTGATCAGGCGGTTCATCGATCCCGATGCTGAGTTCCTGTTCGTTGCCCGCGATGAGGTCCTGGCGGCGGCGGACCGGGAAGGCGCGCACTCCTACGACGCGCCCGGCGCAGAGTACACCCACCGGGACGGCAAGTGCTCCTTCGATGTACTAGTGGAAGACTTCAAGCTGGACGGCGACCCCGCCGTGGTGCGGATGGCCGAGATCGTGCACGCCGCGGACATCTCCGAGGACGTGGACCGCTCCCCCGAAGGGGCGGGCCTGCACGCCATCGCCCACGGGTTCGCCATCCTGCACGGCACCGATGACCACGAGAAGATCAGGCTGGAGACGCCGGTGTACGACGCGCTGTACGCCTGGTGCCAGCAGGAAACCTCAACCGCATGATCAGGCGCACGCACGGCAGGAACCGGCCGGGGTGCTGGCCGCCGTCCAGGCCCGCCTCCCGGTGAGGCGGCCGTAGGTGGCGCTGGCCCGGACCGGGTTCATCCCGGTCCCGCCAGGACCCCGGCCAGGGTTCGATCACGCCGCCGTCTACACCGGCGGCGCCGGCGCCCGCCGACTGTACGTGGCGCACACCGGCGCCGACCGGGTCGATGTGATCGACTGCGTTGCGGGCACCCTACCTGCGGTCCCTCCCCGGCCACCCCGGGGTGGCCGGCGTCCTGGCCGACTCGCGGCAGGACCTGCTCTTCACCTCCGACCGTGCCGCCGCCCAGGTGAGCGTGTACCGGTGCTCCGATGAGAAGCTGCTGGCCCGGGTGCGGACCGGCGCGCATCCCAACGGCCTGGCCTTCGACCCCGCCAGGGGCAGGCTGTTCGCCTTCAACCTGGGCCAGCCGACCGGACAGAACTGCACGGCCTCGGTGATCGACCTCGACCGCCCCCGGGTGGTCTCGACCATCGCGCTTCCGGGGCGGCCACGGTGGGCAGCCTACGACATCGCCTCCGACCGGATCTTCGCCAACATCCAGCAACCGGCCCAGATCCTCGTCATCGACCCCGATCGCGGCCAGGTCGAGCGGGCGATCAGCGTCCCAGCCGAGGGGCCGCACGGACTGCAGATCGACGGCGAGCGCCTTTTCTGCGCTGCCGACAGCGGGGCGGTTGCCAGTCATCGACCGTGACACCGGAGCCCTCCTGGCCACCGTTCCCCTGCCCGGCGCTCCCGATGTCGTGATCCACGACCCCTCGTTGGCGCACCTGTACGTCACGGTCGGCCAGCCCGGCGTCCTGTGCGTCATAGACAGCCAGCGCTTCGAACTGCTGGAAACCGTCCCGACCGGGAACGGGGCACACACAATCGCAGTCGACACCGGGACCCGCACCGTCTACGCATTCCTGCCAGACAGCCCCGGCGCCGCCGTCTACGCCGATCGCTGACCGCGCCGCAGAGCACGCGGCACGGCAGCGGCCAGCGCCCAAGACCTCAATCCCGTCTACACGAGCGAGATGGCCTGGTTGAGAGAAGCTTGTCGATGATGGCGTCTTGGAGTCGATGATCCTGCCGTCGCGCTCGGTGATGACGGTGTGGCTGGCGCGCAGGAACCGCAGGGTCTGGGAGACGGTGACGTCGTTGAGGTCTGTTGCGACGGCGAGGTCGCAGACGCTGATCAGGCCGGCCGCTTTGATGCAGAGCAGGAGGCGCAGCCGGATGGAGTCGCCGAGCAGAGCGAACCGCTGAGCCAGGCAGCTGCCTCCGGCGGGTCGCCGAGGCTCCCGACTGCTCGACGAGGCAGAACTCGAGCGCCAACTGCAGGCACGCACGGGAGCTGATGTGGCGGCTCTTCGCCCGGTTCATGCGCTCCATCACCGAGACCTGGCACATGTAGTTCGTCGGGGTCATCTTCGGGCTCGGCTTCGACACCGCCACCGAGGTCCTCCTCCTCCTCGCCGCCACCGCGGGCGAGGCGACCGAGGGCCTGCCCTAGTACGCCCTGCTGTCGCTGCCGCTGCTGTTCGCCGGGGGGATAACCCTGTTCGACACCGCCGACGGCTGCTTCATGAACTTCGCCTACGGATGGGCGTTCGCCCGCCCTGTCCGCAAGGTGTACTACAACCTGGTCATCACCGGCCTGTCCATTGCCGTGGCGTTCCTCATCGGCACCATCGAGATCGTCGGCCTGCTCTCCGCTGAACTGCACATCCACGGCAGGTTCTGGGACCTCATCGCCAACTTCAACATCAACGAGGCAAGTTTCATCGCCGACCTGTTTCGTCGCTGTCTGGACAATCGCGATCGGCTACTGGAGGCTCGCCGACGTCGAGACAAGGTGGGCGGGCAGCGAAGGGTCACCGGCAGCAACCAGGGTCCCACCTGACGGTCCGGCCGGGCCAACGCATGACTACTACGCAGCCCGCGGGGTAGGGGAAATCTTCTTCCCTGGCAGCTGAAGCCGCCTGCACGTCAGCGATCCCGCAGCGGGATCCCACCCGGTCACCATCGAATCCCGTCGAACGATCGCCCATGCGTATCGTGATCGGGGGGCTCGTGGAGTGCGACACTGGCGTGGTGAGACGGGAACGTGCCGTGGAACTGGCCGAGTGGGTCCTGCATGGCCTGGATCGGGGCCAGTGATCTTGTGCTACCGGGTCGACGCGCCGCGAGCGCGTCCATCGCGCTCGCGTTCTTCGCGCTGTTCGGCGCGCTGTTCTTCCTCACCCAGTAGCGGTCTCGCCGTACGGGGGCCGATCGGCGCGCCGGCAGCGGATCCGTGTGAAGGGATCGGGCATGTTCGACCTGGCCACCAAGACCGTCCATGCCAGGGGGTCATTCGTCCACTACAGCCCGGCCGGCGCGGTGGTGTGCAAGGGGACCTGGAAGGCACCGGATTCACCAGCTTGACCGGCTTCGGCACCAGCCGCCGGGGCGACGAAGGGGGCGTGCTGTCGATCGTGGTCACCCACTACTGCACAACGATGACCATGACCATGACCAATATCCCCATGGCCGTGACCTCCACCGTGCACGCCCCCGCCCGCAGCACATATGCGGAGGGCACCACCGTGGCTGACTTCAGCCAGCCCACCGGTGGCGCGGTGGAAATCGAGCCCGGGCAAGCCTGGCCTCACCTGGCCCGTCAGTGAACCGGAACGGCCGCCGCCCGGCTGGCGGGCGGCGGCCTCGGGTGTTGAAGGGGCCTCGCACCTGCTGGTGCGAGGCCCTTGCGGTCGATGGTGGTTACCCGGTCGTGCTGACAGTGAATGATCCGGTCATGCCTTTCTGGGCGTGCCCGGGGACTGCGCACAGGTATGTGTAGTGCCCGGGGGTGCTGGCGGTGAAGCTGAGCGTTGCCTGGTGCATGCCCGCGGATGTCGGGCTGCCGAGGAACCACAGCGCTGACCCGGTGAACGCGGGCGAGGAGGTCATCATGGGCATCCACGAGGACCTGGCGCCGCTGGCGGTGATGACGAGCCCGTGTGCGGTGCCCGGGTCGGCGTTGATGACCTCGATGCTGACCTGGGCGCCGGCCTTGACGGTGATAGCAGGGTTGACCATGCCGGCGAGGCGGAAGGTTTCATCGGGTCCCCCGACCGGGCTGGCGAGCATGGTGATGCGGACGCTGGCGCCGGAGAAGGTGATCTGGCGGGCGGCCCGATTCACCGTGGCCCCAGCGGGGCCGGTGTTGCCGAGCCGGGCAGCGGCCCCCGCGTTCACCCGGGGGCCGGGGGCGTCGGCGAACAGCGCCCCCATGACCTTCCCCGGGTCACCGGAGGTGCCCATCATGAAGCCGGGCAGGGCGTGGCCGCGCATCCAGGCCGGGGCGCCGCGCCCGCCTGTCATCCACCGGTAACCGGAACTGCCCATCATCCAGCCGTAGGATGTGCCGCCCATCATCGAGCCGCCGTACAGCCGGCCCATCATCGACCGGTAGTAGGAATATCCGCTCGGTGCGCTGGCCGCGCTGGCCGCTGATGATCCCTGCCCGGGTGAGCTGCTGGCAGCGATGGCCACGCCAGCCCCTAGTCCGGCCGCAGCGAGAGCGGCGGCGCCGATCACTGCGGCGAGACGGGTGTGCTTCATGACGTCCTCCATTGGTCTGCTGTTGGTGGTTGCTGATCAGCAATGCGTGAGGCTGTTCAGGCTGGCCGGTGCCCGCGCGGCCCGGCGGTGACCGGCTCAGCTACCCGCGGCTGCGGGACGATGGCGGGCGTGCCGGCGGCCGGCGCGGTGGCGGACGGGGCGGCCGGGACCGGCTGCTCCTGGACGGGGCGGCGCACCTCGGCGACCTTCCACCACCAGGAGATCTTCTTCTCCAGGTAGTAATCTGCGCTGTAGCGCGCGGGGCCTGCGTAGTAGCTCAGAGCGAGCAGGCCCATGAACACCACCGCATAGATGACCGCAGTGCCTATGTCAGCGGACCCGGAGGTGTACGGGCCGCCGAACCCCTCGGCGGTCGCCCAGATCAGTACGCTGAAGGCCGCAGCGGAAATGTAGGTGAGCTTGCGCGCGAACCCGGCGATCAGCGCCAGCGCGATGAGCGTCTCGGCGACCGCGACCAGGTAGGCGAAGAAGACCGCCCGCGGGTGCTGCAGGTTGATCCAGAAGTCAAACCAGCCCTTGAGCCAACTGGGCTGGCCATCGGCCTGGCCCATAATCGTGCCCATGTAGCCGGACCGGAACCCCGGCAGCCACTTGAGTGTCGCGTCGATCAGCCAGATGACCCCGAAGGTGACCCGCAGGGCATCCTTCGGCCACGCCGGGCTGCACCTGCCTGTTGCCGTTCCTGTGCCTGCCATCTAAATCCCTCCTTAACCTGGCAAGGCACCATTTGCCCCACCGATCCGAGGATGCGCGTGGATACCCCCGGGGGGCAGGGCCAATCGCCACCGCCGCCCGGGCCGTCCGGCACCTTCTGGGAGGACCGATGGCACTACCCCCCACGGGTATGTCAGCTGGATGCTGAGCGGAGATGCCTGGGAACGCCGGGCCCGAGGGAGATGGTCATGATGATGTTCGGGTATGGGAGCGGCTGGCCCTTCTGGGAAGTCGGCCTCATGTGGGCCGGCATGGTCGCCTTCTGGGGGCTGCTGATCTGGGCGGTCTATGCGCTGGTGGCAAACGCGACCCGTAAGCCAGAGAGCAAGCCGGATGGTGATACGGCAGCCCGGATCCTCGATGAGCGCCTAGCCAAAGGCGAGATCGACGCCGCGGAATACCAGCACCTCAAGGACGTGATGGCGGCCAGCCATGCCAGCAGCCCCGCCGGCGCGGGCAGTGGGCGATGACCGCTATGACCACCGCGCCGCCCGCTGCCGGGCTGGCTGGGGACCACACCCCGGCAGCGGCCGGGCGGCGGCCGGCCCGGAGCTATGCCTCGGGCAAGGATGACTACCTGTCCCGGCTGCGGAAGATCGAGGGCCAGGTGCGGGGCCTGCAGAAAATGGTGGAGGCCGACACCTGGTGCCCAGATGTGGTGGTCCAGGTCGCCTCCGTGACCCGGGCGCTGCAGGAGGTCGCGGTGGGCCTGCTCAACGACCACCTCCATCATTGCGTGCTGAACGGCGTGCGCAGCTCGGATGCCGGCGGCGAGGAATGCCTCGCCGAGGTGGCCAGCACGATCCGCCAGGTCATCCGGCTGTGAGAGCGCCGGCCATGCCGCGCGGGCCAGGCCCGGGCTGTGCCTGACCCCAGGCAGGGTTTCCGCCAGGACGGCGCCGGGCTCAGGCAGGGCGGCACTGCCGGAACCTGTTTCCGCGTGCGTGCACGCTGCCGGCCCTGTCCCCGGGGAGGGCTGCGCGGCGGCTGGCCGAAGGTCCCGCAGCGGCTGGCGAAAGCCACTACCCCCGGGGGGTATACGGTGGGAGCCTGAACGGACACATTGTGAGGGGAGCTGGCTATGAATGCGGCTGACATCATCGTCGTGCTCGCGGCCGCGGCGGCCGTCGGGGGGCTGGGGTGGTTCTTCTTCGGCCCTCGCCGGGCGCGCGCCGCGGAGCTGTCCGGCGGGGTGCAGCGGGTCCGCGTGACGGTCCGCGGCGGGTACAGCCCGGACGTGATCCGGGTCCGCCCGGGCGTGCCGCTGGAGGTGGTGTTCGACCGGCAGGAATCCGGGGACTGCACCTCCCGGGTCCTGTTCCCCGGCCTGGCTGTGAGCGCCGCGCTGCCCGCGTTCGCGCGCACCACTGTGCGGCTGGACCCGGCTACGGCCGGGTCGTTCGGGTTCGCGTGCGGGATGAACATGATGCACGGCACCCTCGTTGTGGAGCCCTCCGGGGATGGTGGCGCCGCTGACGGGCGGGAGCCCGCAGCCAGCGCAGGCGCCGTTCCGCCGATCGGCGAGGGCGCGCCGGCCGGGGCCAGCGGTACCGGCGCGGCGGACGCGGAGGCGGCGCAAGCGGCGGAACGGCGGGCGGAGATCGCCGACCTGGCCCGCCGCGTTGTGGTGGGTGCGGTGCTCACCCTGCCGGTGCTGTTCGCCGTGATGGCCCACGACCTGTTCGGGGCGGGCTGGGTGCCCGCGGTGCTGCTGAACCACTGGGTGCAGCTGGCGCTGATCACCCCGGTGATGTTTTACACCGGGTGGCCTATCCACCGCACCGGCTGGCTGGCCCTGGCCCACCGCTCCGCGGATATGAACAGCCTGATCACTCTGGGCACCGTGGCCGCCTACGGGTACAGCCTGGCCGTCACCCTCGCCCCCGGGCTGCTGCCCGCGGGCGTGCGCGGAGTGTACTTCGAGACCACCGGGGTCATCTTGACCCTGATCCTGCTCGGACGGCTGATCGAGACCCGGGCCAAGGCCGGGACCGGCGCGGCGATCCGCGAGCTGCTAGGGCTGCAGGCCCGCACGGCCCGGGTAGTGCGGGCGGGCGTGGAGGCGGAGATCCCGGTCGAGGATGTGGTCGTCGGCGACGAAGTGGTGATCCGGCCCGGGGAGAAGATCCCGGTCGACGCGGTGGTGCTGTCCGGGTCCTCGGCGGTGGATGAGTCCATGGTCACCGGGGAGCCAATGCCGGTCACCAAGCACGCCGGGGACCGGGTGACCGGGGCGACGATCAACGGCACTGGGTCGCTGCGGGTGCGGGCGGACAAAGTCGGCTCCGACACCATGCTCGCCCAGATCATCACGATGGTGCAGCAGGCGCAGGCGTCCAAGGCCCCCATCCAGCGGCTCGCCGACGCCGTCTCCGGCTTCTTTGTGCCCGCAGTCATCGCCATCGCGATCGCCACATTCGCCATCTGGTTCACCACCGGCCCGGCCCCGGCGCTCACCTTTGCGCTGGTATCCGCGATCGCAGTGCTGATCATCGCCTGCCCATGCGCCCTGGGCCTGGCCACCCCCCTGTCGATCATGGTGGGCACCGGGAAGGGCGCCCGCGCCGGGATCTTGATCCGCTCCGCCGAGGCGCTGGAGACGGCCCAGAAACTCGACACCATCGTGCTGGACAAAACCGGCACCATCACCGCCGGAAAGCCCGCACTCACCGACCTGCGGCCCATCGGCGGGTTCGATGAGACCGGGCTGCTGACCCTGGCTGCGGCGGCCGAGGCCGACAGCGAGCACCCGCTGGCCGCGGCGATCGTCGCCGGAGCCCGCGAGCGGGGCCTGGCCCTGCCCGCAGCGACGTCCTTCGACTCGGTCACCGGCAGGGGCGTGCAGGCCACCGTGGACGGGCGCCCGGTTCTGGTCGGCAGCGCCCGGCTGCTGGCCGGCGCCGGCATCGACACCACCGAACTGGACCCGATCGCCGCGGAGTTGTCCACTGGGGGCAAGACGCCGGTGCTGGCAGCCGTCGATGGCGGGCCGGCCGGGGTGCTCGCCGTGGCCGATCCGGTCAAGGATGACTCCGCGGCGGCGATCGCCGCCCTGCGCCGCCTGGGGGTGGAAGTGGTCATGCTCACCGGGGACAACGCCCGCACCGCAGCCGCTATCGCCCGCCGCACCGGGGTGCGCCGGGTGCTGGCCGAGGTGCTGCCCGAGCACAAGGCCGGCGAGATCCGCCGCCTGCAGGCCGGGGGCGCCGTGGTCGGCATGGTCGGCGATGGGATCAACGACGCCCCCGCCCTCGCTGCCGCCGACGTCGGCCTGGCCATCGGCACCGGCACCGACGTTGCGATCGAGGCCGCCGACATCACCCTCATCTCCGGTTCCCTGGCCGGGGTGGTCACCACGATCGCGCTGTCGAAGGCGGCGATGCGCAACATCCGGCAGAACCTGTTCTTCGCCCTGGCCTACAACGGCATCGGCATCCCGGTCGCCGCCGGCGTCCTCTACCCGTTCCTCGGTATCCGGCTGTCCCCGGTCATCGCCGCCGCCGCGATGGCCCTGTCGTCCCTGTCGGTGGTGACCAACGCCAACCGGCTGCGCCGCTACCACCCCGCACCCCTGCCGCCTGCCGGCCAGACCTCTGCCGAACCGCAGGTCGAAACCCCCGCCGGTGATACCGGCAGGCCGCCCGAGCCCGAGCTAGGGCCCGCCAGCGTGGCAGACCCAGTGTGCGGGATGGCCATCACCCCGGCGGGCAGCACAGCCCGGCGTGACACCGCAGCAGGCACCGTATATTTCTGCTCCGCCCACTGCGCAGCCGCCTTCGACACCAGCCCGCACCGCCATGCCACCCCCGCGGCCAGCAGCGCCCCCGGTGAGGAAATTGCATGAGCCGGCCCGTGGTAGCGCCGTGACGGCTGCCAGCGCTCCGGTCACCGCGAGGACAGTCAGCTGGCGTCACCGGCCAGCGTGCCGCGCTGATCGCCGGCCGGGTTCGCCTGGTGTGCGTCTTGGTCTGTGCGGCCTGGTGATTGCGGGAGGCGAAGGCGCCTGAGCAGGAGCGCGTTCACCGCGACGATGACGCTCGACCCCGACATGCTGAGCGCGCCGATGGCGGGGCTGAGCGTGAAGCCGAGTGGAGCGAAGACGCCGGCGGCGATGGGGAGCGCGAGGCTGTTGTAGCCGATGGCCCAGCCGAGGTTCTGGCGCATCTTGCGGACGGTGCCGCGGCTGATGGCGATGGCGGTGGCGACATCGAGTGGGTCTGAGCGCATCAGCACGATGTCGGCGGCTTCCACGGCGACGTCGGTCCCGGTGCCGATGGCGATGCCGACATCGGCCCGCGCGAGGGCGGGTGCGTCATTAACGCCGTCGCCGACCATGGCGGCCTTGCGGTGCTGCTGCTCGAGTTCTGCGATCTTCGCGGCTTTGCCGCCCGGCAGGACCTCGGCGATGACATCGTCGATGCCGGCCTCGGCGGCCACCCGGCCTGCGGTCGGCCAGCTGTCGCCGGTGAGCATCACGGTGTGCACACCCTGCCCGCGCAGCGCGGCGACAGCTGGCTTCGCGGTGGCGCGGAGGGCGTCCGCTAGGGCGATGACCCCGGCTGCGCGGCCGTCGAGCGCGACCTGCACCGTCGTGCGTCCCTGGCCCGTGAGCTCAGCGGCGCGTGGTCCGAGGCCGTTGAGCGGGACATGTTCACGGTCGAGCAGCCGTGCGCTGCCGATGAGCAGCCGCTTTCCCCCGACGGTGGCGGTGGCCCCGTAGCCGGGCAGAGCCTCGAAGGCCTCGGCCGGGGGCCGGTGGATGCCGCGCTGCTCGGCGGCCTTGACGATGGCCCGCGCGAGGGGATGCTCGGAGTCGCCTTCCGCAGCCGCGACGAGCCGCAGCAACTCGTCTTCGGCGATGCCATCGGCCGTGGCGACGGCGACGACCTCCGGCTCGCCGCGGGTCAGCGTGCCCGTCTTGTCGAAGACCACGGTGGCGAGCGTCGCCGCCTGCTCCAGCGCGCGCGCTTGCTTGAACAAGATGCCGCGCTTGGCACCGAGGCCGGTGCCGACCATGATGGCGGTCGGGGTAGCGAGCCCGAGCGCATCCGGGCAGGTGATGACGACGACGGTGATGGCGAACAGCAGTGAGTCCTTGATGTCCTGGCCGACGATGAACGCCCAGATGAGGAAGGTGAGCACGCCCGCGGAGAGCGCGACGAGCACCAGCCAGGAGGCGGCGCGGTCGGCGAGCCGCTGCGCGGGGGCCTTGGAGTTCTGCGCTTCCTGGACGAGCTTGACGATTTGCGCGAGCGCAGTGTCCGAGCCGATGGCGGTGGCGCGGGCATGCAGGGTGCCGTTCTTGTTGATGGTCGCGCCAACAAGCTTGTCCCCCGGTCCTTTGTGGACGGGCAGGCTCTCGCCCGTGATCGTGGATTCGTCGACCTCGCTCTCACCGTCCAGGACCTGGGCGTCGACAGCGACCTTTGCGCCTGGGCGGATGAGCAGTACATCGTCGACTGCCACCTGTGCCGTCGGCACCTCGGCGGGCTCGCCGTCGCGCATAACGACCGCGGCCGGCGGCGCGAGGTCGAGGAGGGCGCGGACGGCGCCGGCCGCGCTGCCGCGGGCGCGCATCTCGAACCAGTGGCCAAGCAGCACGAAGGTCGCGAGCATCGCGCCCGCATCATAGAAGACATCGCCGCTGAGGCCGAAGGTGACCGCGGCCGAGTACGCCCAGCTGATGCCGACTGAGGTCGCCACGAGCACGTTCATGTCGAGGGTGCGCTCTCGCAGTGCACGGACGGCGCCGGTGAAAAACCCCCGCGCTACCCAGAGGACCGGAAGACTGAGCAGGAGTTCCCAGACGTTCCGGTCAAGCCCGAACGGGGTCGCCAGCCAATGGCCGAAGACGCTCTGGCCGGCACCGGACCACGCGAGGATGGCGATGGTGAAGACGAGGGCGAGGATGAAGCGGTCCCGCATGTCCCTGGCCATCTGCTCCATCGAGTGACCGGCAAGACCGCCCTCCCCGTGGCCGTGCGCCTGCCCGGCGCGCTCGGCCGCCGCCGGGTCGTGAGTGCGCTCGGGCGTGCCCGGCTCGTGCAGGGGATCGCAGATGCACCCGGGGACGCTGCAACCGGCGCACTCGAAGCCACACGCCTCGGCACAGCGCCGCAGTTCGCCGAGGGAAACGACATCGGGGTCGTAGGTGACCGTCGCCGTTTGCGCGACCGGGTTCGCCTCAACATCGGCCACACCGGGCAGGCGCGAGATGGCCGACTCCACGACCGCCTTCTCGCTCGCGCGAAACTGCCGGCCGACGTGGAGCACGACAGTCGTCGTGGCTCTGGTTTCCGTGCTCATGCCCAGCACGCCCTCCCGAGCGCGCGCGGGGCCACCGGTACTACGAAGGCATGGGCCGCTACTCCCACATGGCGCTGTTCCGGATCCCAGAACAGCGCGGCAGCGGCGTTAAGCCATAGATCGTCGCCGGTCATGCGTGGGTCCATCGCGGCCACCGGGCTCGCTTCATGCCTATGACGGTATAGGCACCCGCTCGTGCATCGCGTCACGGAAATCCACAGGCTCGTCCGCTGCCCGGACCTGCGGGGTCACCGCGCGCACACGTCGCCGCACCCGGACGGAACTGATCGGACCAGTGATCTTTGGCCGCCCCGTTCATCTGTGGCCGGCGTCGGCCAGCCGTACTGCGTCGCCGAGGTTGGAGTTGCCTTCCAGGAAGCGGATGCCTTCTACCTGGTCGGCGTGCGGTCTGGTGTAGCGCAGGATGTACAGGCCGTTGCGGATATCGATGACGTAGATCAGCCCGTATCGGATGATGGGGTAGCTCCACATGACGACCTTGTTCGGGCCGCGGGACAGCGCCGGGTCCTCGGTGGCGACCGAGGCGAGCGGCTGCGGGGAGAACCAGCCGGCCTGGGCCGGGCTGGCTGGGTCGGCGATGTCGATGGCCTGCAGCCCGCCGGAGTGCAAGTCGACGAAGGCCACGTCGGGCAGCACAATCGGGTTGTGCGAGGAGTAGCTCGTGAACTGCTCGGTGGCGCTGTCGTCGGCGCGCCATCGCGCCCGGGCCGCTCATGCCGCCAGGCATGTGACCCAGCGTGTGCACTCCGGCCAGCCCGGCCGCGACCGCGAGCAGCAGCCGCTGCCACACCCCGCGCTCCCGCATCACGCGGCACCAGTGTCTGGTCACGATCCTAGGGAGCAGCCCCGGCCGCCCGGCCTTCCCAGGCGATCCCGGTAGACCTTCCCGTAATGCCATATTTACGGAACCGAGATATCCGCGCCCCGCCCGCCTGCCGCCCCCGATGTGCTTCCGGCCGGCCTTGTTCCGGCACCAGCCGGCCGCCGGTCACGCGGCACCGGCGCCTTTCCGGCGGGCACGCAGATTAAGGAAACCCTAAGAACTTCATAAGGTCGTAAGCAAATCGTAAGAAGCCGGGGAAAGGCCCGGGCATCCCGGCCCGCGGGGATGGCCGGCAGACCGGGATCGGTGACGCCGGGCGGGGTGCGCTGCGTGCCGGCGGGGAACATGTGGCTGGTCGCGCGGCTGCGGCGGCAACCGGCCGCCTAGGCGTCGTGACCGGACGGAGCACCTGTGACGGGATCCCAGGGGTTAGTTACTGGGCGGCGTGCCGCTTGGCGATGGTGAGAGCCGGGGCGGAGTTCGCGAAGCGGTGGATTTCGCCGTGCGCGTTTGGTTAATGTCATTCCCGGCCGCCTCGCTCCGCAGTCGCCATGGTGGTGACGGCGAGCGGCCGCCGCCGAGTCTGTGGTGCTGGCGTAGCGAGCCAGCCGCAGAGCCGGGGACCCACCGGAGGATCATCCCGGGTTGGCGCCCGGGAGGACTTCCAGGGGTGAATCGGCCGGGCCGCGCGATGGCCTGGCCGTAGGGCGTCTTCCACGACCCGAACCCGTCAGCTCACCCGGCAGGCGAAAGTGGGAGAAGGAGCGTGTCACGCGCGTGAGCATGTGGCCAGCGGTCAAGCCGTCCTTGCTGCGCCGCGGCGCAGCCATCATTGCCAGCGCGCTGGCGGCCGGGACGCTGGCCACGTTCGCCGGGGTGGCGGGAGCGGCGCCGCAGCCGACGGTCGACCAGGTCCAGCAGGCGGTCAACCAGCTCACCACGCAGATGGACCAGGCCGTCCAGCACTACGACCAGGCAGCCCAGGAACTGGCCAGCGCCAACCAGCGGCTCGCCCTGGTCACCCGCGAGGTGAGCACCGACCGGGCCAGCTTCCAGTCCATGCGGGCCCAGGTCGCCGCGATCGCGTCCACCGCGTACGAGAACGGCAACATGTCCTCCATCGGCGCCCTGCTGACGTCGAACAACCCGCAGGCCGTCATGTCCCAGGCATCGGTCCTCATGCAGCTGTCGACCGACCGGTCCGCCCAGGTGGCCCAGTTCATCTCGGCCGCGCGCCAGCTCGAGGGCGCCCAGCAGACCGCCCGCCGCACGCAGACCGCGGTCGCCGCCCTCGACAAGGCGCTGCTCGCCCGCAAGCAGTCCATCGGCACGGCGCTGACCAAGAAGAAGGCCCTGCTGGCCACGCTCACCGCGCAGCAGACCCCCCCGGCCACCGTCGGCGCCGGCGGCACCACATCAGCGGTCTACACCGGGACGACCAGCACCCAGGCCGGGAAGGCGGTCGCATTCGCCTACGCCCAGCTCGGCAAGCCCTACGTCTGGGGTGCCACCGGCCCAGATTCCTACGACTGCTCGGGGCTCGTCCAGGCCGCCTGGGCATCGGCCGGGGTCGCCATCCCACGCGATACCTACTCACAGGTGGCAGGGCTCCCAGCGATACCACTGTCCAGCCTCCAGCCCGGCGACCTGGTCTTCTTCGACGGCGATGGGCACGTAGCCATGTACGTGGGCGGCGGCATGCTCATCGATGCCCCGCAACCCGGCCAGAACGTCGAGCTGATAAGCCTGTCCTCATCCTGGTACGCCTCAACCGTCGACAGCGCCGCCCGGCCCTGACCCGAGTTCGGCCGGGCGGCGCCGGGCGTACCGCCAGACGGCAATGGCCAGGGCGATCACCACGATGGCGGCGATGATGTAGGTGGGGCCGTGGAAGCCGTTGACGATTGACTGCCAGTTGGCGCCGGCGGCGTAGCCGGCGTAGGCCAGCGCGGCCGTCCAGGGGATACAGCCGATGGTCGTGTAGATCCCGAATCGCACCGGGTCCATGCCGGCGATCCCGGCGGGCAGCGAGATGAAGGTCCGCACAACCGGCAGGAGGCGGCCGATCAGGACAGCCCGGGGGCCATACCGGTCGAACCAGCGGTCGGCGCGGTCGAGGTCGTGCTCGCGCACCCGGAGCCGCCGGCCCCACCGCCGCAGCGCGGCCTGGCCGCCGTAACGGCCTGCCGCCCAGGCGATGTAGCTGCCGACGACGTTGCCCGCCACCCCGGCGATGATCACGCCGACCAGGTTGAGGTGGGTGCCCGGGACGGCGCCGGCGGCGAGCGCACCGCCGAAGGTCATGATCAGCTCGGAGGGGACCGGTATGCACGCCGATTCCGCCACCATGAGCAGGAACACGGCGAGGTACCCGTAGGTGGCTATGAAGTGCTGCACGGGTGTGCTCCGTTCTTGAGGCGGGATTCCGTCGCGCTGGGCAGGCCCGGCATCACGCGTGCTCGAATGCCAGGCCGGCGATCCCGACCGGAATGGTCGCCAGGATGATCATCCAGGCCAGCTTCTGGTCGCTGGTGTGCACCCTGCGGTCTCGTATCGAGGAGAAGAAGCCACCGATGATCCTGACCCAGTCCCGCCAGAAGTAGATGAGAAGGGCAATCGCGGTGGCGACGTGCAGCCCGACGATGAAGGCCAGGTAGGGCGACTCGGGTGCGGCGACGTTGAGGTCGCGGGCCCAGGCGCCGCCGGCGATGGCGGGAATCAGCACGCTGTGGCCCAGGCTGGAGACTGGGAACATCTCGGAGACGCCCTGGAGAAGGCCGACAACGGCAGCCTCCAGGTAGGTCAGGTGTGTCATGCCAGGCCCTTCGTGAGGATGAGTGGTGCCTCCGGCGGCACCTGCCGCCGGGGGCAATCCGCGAGGGGGGGCGCCCGGCGGGAGTCGCGGTGGCATACTCGAACCCGTCGGTGTTCTACAGCCACTGTAGAGCATCTACAGGACTTGTAGATGCTATCCGGGACAGGAGGCGGCCTGCATGGGTGATCACGGCCGCCCGCCCGCGCCCGGCAGCCCGCCCAGTGTGACGCGACGGGCCGCCGGGACGCTGGAATCGGAGGTTCTCGCTATCCTGCGCGGGGCGGGCGGGCCACTGAGCCCCGGTGAGGTCCGGCAGCGGCTCGCGGCTGGACAGGAGGCGAGCGGGCGGCGGGAAGAACTGTCCTACAGCACGGTCGTGACCATCGTGTCCCGGCTGCACGCCAAGGGCCTGCTGGCCCGCCAGCGGGCCGGGCGCGGGTTCACCTACACGCCGGTCGATGAGGCCAGTCTCGCCGCTGGCCGGATGAGCCAGGCACTGGGCAGCGAGAACGACCACGGCGCAGTGCTGAGCCGGTTCGTGTCCGGGCTGTCCGGCCGGGATGCCCGAGTAGCCGCATGTGGACGCTGTACCTGCCGCTGGTGATGCCCGCGCTGGCCGGGGCAGCCGCCCGCCCGGTGGCGGCCCGGCTGGACCCGCGCCAGGCGACATGGCTGCTCACGTCCGCCACCGTGGCCCTCGCCGCATGCAGCACGGCCGCGCTGGCGCTGCTGGCCGCCTATGCCGCGGCCAGGACACCGGTGCTGGCCGCGGCGGGAGGCTACTCGCAGCCCGTCATGCGGCGCGGTGACCCTGTTTCCGTGGCCGCCGGGGCGGCCGCCGCGCTGGCGCTGGCCGGTGCGGCCATGGCCGTCGCGGTTATGTTCCGCAATCGGGCACGCGCCCTGGCCGAGTCATACCGGCTGGCCGCCGGGCTGCATGCCGACGACGGCATCGTTGTCGTGCCAGGCCCGGCCATCGAGGCTTACGCACTGCCGGGCGGGCCCGGCCGCATCGTGGTCTCGGGCTGTCTGCTTGACCACCTGGACGACCGCCGCCGCGCTGCGCTGATCGCCCACGAGCAGGCGCACCTGGCCGGCCGGCACCACCTTTTCGCCGGCGTGGCGCGCCTGGCGGCCGCAGCCAACCCGCTGCTGCTCCCGGTGGCCCGCTCGGTGGAATACACCGTGGAGCGCTGGGCTGACGAGCGCGCCGCCGCGGTCACCGGCGACCGCAGGCTGGTAGCGGAAACCATCGGCCAGGTCGCCCTGCTCGCCGGCCCCCGCCGGCGAACCGCCGCAGTCACCTTGGGCATCATCGGGTCGCGCACCCGGCGGGTGTCAGTGGCCTGGGCCGGGCCGGTGCCCCGCCGGGTCGCCGCGCTGCTGACCGCACCACCGCGGCGGCGGACCATCCTGCTCGCCGTCTCCGCTGCGATCGTCCTGCTCGCCGGGGTAGCCGCGCTGGAAGCGGCCAGGGACCTGCACGCCCTGCTGGAACTGGCCCAGGCAGCCCGGTAAGCGTTCCGGAGGGGCGGTCAGCGGCGGTCCGGGCTGAGCTCGGCGATGGGGTTGCGCGGCTGGGCGGTGACGTGTTCGAGCAGCACCAGGACGAGCACGCCGCCGATGGCGAGCAGCGCGGCGCCGATGCGGAACGACAGCGCGTAGCCGTGGGTAACGGCGACGGCGGGCGGGACGCCGTGGTGGATCTGGCCGGCCGCGTGCCGCAGCGCGAGCGTCACCAGGCAGGCCAGGCCGAGCGCGCCGCCGACTTGCTGCATGGCGGTCTGCACCCCGGAGGCCAGGCTGGAGTTCTGGCCGGTGACCTCGTGCAGCGCGGCGTTGGTGGTGGCCGGGAAGGTCAGCCCGATGAACACGCTTAGCACGATCATCCCGGGCAATATCCCGCTCGGGTAGGAAATGCCGACGTGGATCCGGCTCGTCATGAGCAGTCCCGCAGCGGCGCCGAGGAACCCAACGGACAGCAGCGGCTTGACGCCCAGGCGCGGCATCAGCGCGGTGCCCAGGCCGATGCCCAGGCCGATCCCGGCGCCCAGCGGCAGGTAGGACAGCCCGCCCGTGAGCGGGGAGTAGCCCAGCACCTGCTGTTCGAACAGGGTCAGCAGGAAGACATAGCTGAAGAAGGCCGAGGTGCCGAACAGGGTAACGAAGTTGGCCACCACCCGAGTGCGGTTGGTGAAGAACCGCAACGGGATCAGCGGCGCCGGCGAGCGGGCCTCCACCACGACCGTGACCGCCAGCAGGGCGGCCCCGCCGAGCAGCGGCACCAGCACCGGCCAGGACCCCCACGGGTGCGAGGCGGCCTGCAGCAGGCCGTCCACGATCGCCACCAAGCCGCCGGTCACGGTGACCGCCCCGGCGACGTCGACCCGGCCATGTTCGCGTACCATCCGGCTCTCGGGCACCAGCCGCGGCGCCATCACCAGCGCGAACACCGCGACCGGCAGGTTGATGAAAAAGATCCAGCGCCAGGACGCCAGATCGGTCAGCACCCCGGAAATGACCGTCCCGCATGTCCCGCCCAGCCCGGCGATGCCGCCCCAGATTCCCAGCGCCTTCATCCGCTCCCGCGGATCGGTGAACAGCAGAGCGATCAGGCCGAGCGACGCCGGCGCGGCCAGCGCCTCCCCGGCCCCTTGCACGAACCGGCTGGAGATCAGCATCGCCGGCGTGACCGCGGCGCCGCACGCCGCCGAGGCCACGGCGAAGACACCCACCCCGGCCAGGAACAGCCGCCGTCGCCCGAACATGTCGGCCAGCCGCCCGCCCAACAGCAGCAGGCCGCCGGCCATCAGCACATAGCCGTCTACGACCCAGGCCAGGCCAGGCCGGGAAAACCCGAGGTCGTGCTGGATCCGCGGCAGGGCGACGTTCACCACGGTGACGTCGAGAATCAGCATGAACTGGATCAGGCCCAGCACCGCCAGCGCCCGCCACCGCCGAGGATCCGGCCGGGAAAGCTGATGCGCCGAGGTCGGCGCTTCCGGGACTGCGGCGCTCACCGAGAATCCCTTCCTGCTGTTGCGGCGGCTTCCCGGTATTCGGCGCCCGTCCTGGCGCGCCCTGCCTGCCATACCTGGTACACGCTGTAAGGCATCATGACCCTCCGCGCTCGTTGCGTTCTTGGTGGTTTGCGCGCCGGCTGGGGAACTGCCCGTTCTCACCGCCGCGTCCGGTTACCCGGTCGCCACCACGACGAACGGGAGCGCCCCCGATGGACAGTGACCGCGCCAGCTATGCAGGCGGAACTGGCCTCGCCAGCCTGGGCACGTCGGCCATCAGCCGCTTGGTGTAGCGGCTGCTGGGGTGGGCAATGACCTGCCCTACGGGCCCCGCCTCGGCAATCTCGCCCTGCCGCAGCACGACGGCGAACTGGGCGACACTACGCACCAGGGCCAGGTTGTGCGTGATGAAGATCATGGCGAGGTGACGCTGGGCCGCCGCGGCGCGAAGCAGTTCGACGATGACCGCCTGCACCGAGACATCCAGCGCCGAGGTGACCTCGTCGCACACGAGCAGGTCTGGCTCCACCACGAGGGCGCGGGCGAGCGCGACCCGCTGCCGTTCCCCGCCCGATAGCTGATCGGGGTACCGGGACAGGAAACTGGCGCCGAGTGAGACGTCGTCCAGCACGCCGACCACCCGCTCCGTCTGCTCGCTGCGGGACAGATCCAGGAAGCGCTGCAGCGGCCCGGTCACAATCTGGCCGACCGTCTTCCTGGGGTTGAGGGAGGTGTAGGGGTTCTGGAAAACGCACTGGATCTGCTTCAGCGTCTGCTTCGGGCGCTGGCGGGCACCGTGCGCCAGCGCGCCGCCCTGGAGGCTCATCTCGCCGGTCCAGTTCCGGTGCAGCCCGATGATGCAGCGGGCCAGCGTCGTTTTGCCGGAGCCGGACTCGCCGACGACGGCCACGCACGCTCCCGAAGGCACGTCCAGGTCGATGCCGGAGAGCACCGGCACGGAACCGTAGCTGGCCGAAACCCCCCGGACGGACAGCACCGCTTCCCGCGGCGGGGCAACGGCCGCGACCGCGAGCAGCGGGCGCTCCGTCCGGCCCGCCGCGACCTCCGTCGCCCGCAGGCAGCGCACCGTGCGGCCCGCTATCACCACCTGCTCGGGCTCGCGGACCCGGCACTGATCCAGTGCAAGATCGCAGCGGGGAGCGAACGTACAGCCCGGGCCCCGGTGCCCGGGCCGCGGCTGATGCCCGGGTATCCCGGTCAGCTGACTGGCGCCTTCCGGGGTGGGAACCGAGGCGATCAGCCCGCGAGTATAGGGGTGCAGCGGCTTGGAAAACAGCGTGGTCGTGGCGCCAGCCTCCACGATGCGGCCCGCGTACATGACGGCCACCTCGGCCACCAATTCGCTCACCACGGCCAGGTCGTGGCTGACGTAGACGGCCGCTACCCCGTATCCCCGGCAGAGGCTCCGTATGGTGTCAAGGATGTGACGCTGGGTGGACACATCGAGACCGGTCGTGGGCTCGTCGAGCACGATCAGCGAGGGCCGGCAGGCGAAGGCCATGGCCAGCCCGACACGCTGCTGCTGGCCACCCGATAGTTGATGCGGGTACCGCCGCAGCATGTCCGGTGTCGCGTCCAGGTGTGCCTCACGCATGACCTCAAGGATCCGGGCCTCGTGGTCGCCCGCGACTGCGGCATGAACCCGCAGCGCCTCCCGTAGCTGGTAGCCAATCCGTAGTGCCGGGTTCAGCGCCGCCGCCGGATCCTGCGGCACGTAGCTGACCTTGGCCCCCCGCACCTCCCGCAACTCGCCGGCCTTGAGACGCAGCAGGTCCACCCCGTCCAGGCGGATCTCGCCGCCGCTGACGGACAGGCCACGCCGGACGTGCCCCAGCAGGGCGAGGGCGACCGTGGTCTTCCCCGACCCGGACTCACCGACCAGGCCGAGCACGTCACCCGGCCGCACCGCGAAGGAGATCCCGCTGACCACCGGGGGCCCGTTGCGCCCGCTCCGGATCTCCAGCTCGCGGACATCCAGCCGGAACCCCCCGGAGCGGCCGGCCGGGCCGTTCCCGGTGACGGTGGCTGGCGTGCCGCCCGCCTTCACGCCATCCTGCCCTCGGCCGGAGCCAGGTCGTCCATGAGCGCGGCTTCCTCAGGCCTGCGGTCCACGCCGAGCGCAACCCGGCCGATCGCGTCGGTCAGGAAGTTGGTGCCAATGGTGAGAAGGGCGATCATCGCGGCGGGGATGATCACCGCCCAGGGGTTCAGCGGCAGGCCGACGTGGTTCTCGTTGATCATGGTTCCCCAGTTGGGGGCCGGTGGCGGCTGGCCGAACCCGAGGAATGCCAGCCCAGCCATGATGATGATCGAGTAGGTCAGCCGCAGTCCCGCCTCCACCATTAGTGGAGTGCTCAGGCTGGGCAGGATTTCCTTGGCCATTACCGCGGCCGGGCGCATCCCCTGAAGCTCCGCTACCTTAACGAAGTCTCGCTCGGAGATGTCGAGAGTTGCGGAACGCAGCACCCGGGCGACCGCGGGCGCGTGGGTGATGCCGACGGCGAGCACGATCAGCCACAGCTTGGGACCCAGAATGCTCAGCAGCAGCAGGGCGAATACCAGCTGGGGGAACGCCAAGATCACGTCCACGGTCCGCATGATCAGCCCGTCCGTGTGTCCCCCGAGATAGGCGGCGCTGACACCGGCCGCCGCACCAGCGGCGATCCCGATCACTGTCGCGCTGACCGCCATCAGCAGTAACAGCCACCCACCATCCAGGACCCGGGACAGGACATCGCGGCCGAGGAAGTCGCTGCCGAGGGGGAATTGCCGGGACGGCATCCCGAAGGTAAGAGTGAGCGGCATGTCCGACGGGTGCGGTGCCACGAACGGGCCAATAGCCGCGATCGCCGCGACGACGCAGACAAGCCCCAGCCCGATGGCGCCCCGGGGGGTGCGCACCGCCTGGCCGAGCGTAGCCAGCCACTGGTGACGGCGGATCTGCTCCGTCCGCGGCGGGGCGGGCGCGGCTGCGGCCGGATCAGCAGCGGTCATCGGTGTCCCGGACCCTCCACTCCTACCTGGGAATCCTGTGCCGCGGCGTGGCCAGCAGCGCGATCACATCGGTCACGATGTTCATGAACACGTAGAACGCGGCCAGCACCACGACGATGAACTGGATGACCGGGATATCCCGGCTATCGACGGCGTAGATCATCCCCTGGCCGATACCGGGGAAGGCGAAGACATACTCCACGATGACCACCCCGCCCGCCAGGTACAGGAAGTTCAGCCCAATGACCTGGATGACCGGTGCGGTGGCGTTGGGAAGCGCGTGCATGAGCACGATCCGCCACACCGGCACGCCCTTGAGCCTGGCCATTTCCACGTAGTCGGACTCGAGTACCTCGATCATCGCCGCCCGCGTCATCCGCTGTATATACGGCACGATCACGATGACCAGGGTGGCCACGGGCAGGATGAGCAACTGCGGGGCGTTCCAGGCGTACGTGCCGGGCGGCAGCAATGACACCGCGGGCAACAGGTGCGTGACCACGGTCGAGAGCAGGATGACCAGGCCGATCGCGACCACGAACTCCGGCAACGAGGTCACGGCCAGCGCGGTAACCGCAGTGATGTGGTCGAACCAGCCATCCTTGCGGAGCGCGGCGAATGCGCCGAGTGCAACGCCGGCCATCGAGCCGATCACCCCGGTGACCAGCATCAGCACGGCGGAGTTGATCAGCCTGGGTTCGACGTAACCCCAGACCGGCTGTCCGTTGGCCAGTGAGTGACCGAGGTTGCCGGTGAACAAGCCAGAGAACCAGAGCCAGTACTGGTCCAGTAGCCCGCGGTTGAGGTGCAGTGCGACCTCCAACCCGTGTACCGCCACCGGGTTGCTTTCGGCGGTGCGCCCGAGCACCGCGATGGCCGCGTTACCCGGCAGGACCTCGGTGGCCACGAACACCAGCACGGACACTACGCATAAGGTAAATACGCCGACAGCGGCCCGCTGGCCGAGGATATAGAGGACTGGGTGCGCCTCATGGCCCGACCGCGGCCTGACGGTGGGCGGGGGGGCTGCCGCCCCCCTGCGCTCCGGCCGCCGAGCTAAGCGGGCGCCTGCCACGTCGTCGATCCCTCCCGCCAGCCTGAGCGGTGAAGTCCGCCAGCACCCGTCCGGCCTGTCACCATTCACCCAGCCGGAAGGGCCTAGGCGGGGAGCTACCATCCGGGTGGACTAACCCCCATCTCTACCGTAACCGGGCCGCTACTGTCACGACAATGACCTAGCGCGCGCCCGGCCGTGGGCTCGCACCGCAAAGCTCGCGGCTGTGGCCCGAACGGACGGCGCCACGTGCTGGCAGGCAGGCGACAGCCCCGGTGCCGTTCAGCCTTCCTCAGCCCAGGTGCCGTTCAGCCTTCCTCAGCCCAGGTGCCGTTCAGGCCGCCCTCATTGCTAGCTTACTGGCCGGTTATATGGGTCTAATGACTGAGATATGCGGATTTCGGTGAATTGGTCATTTGCCAGAATCGGCCCATATCCCGCTCTTCGCGGCGATATTCTCCTCGAAGCACAAACCCAGCGCCGAGCGGTCTTG
>WNFE01000856.1_pt1 | contig 28250 bp, 28 predicted proteins | sample 5400451 | NCBI WGS metagenome assembly WNFE01 (sample SAMN13153344, study PRJNA577476) | soil metagenome | isolation source: 200 cm saprolite under Douglas fir tree site 2 hole 2 | place: USA:California | collected 2015-04-18
TGCCAGTGCGGAAGTGGCGGAACTGGCAGACGCGCAGGCCTCAGGAGCCTGTGGGGGAAACCCCGTGGGAGTTCAAATCTCCCCTTCCGCACCAGACCACATCAGCTTTCAGCAGATCCCCATTCACCAATGAAGACTCCGCCTCAGGTCATCGAGCAAATTGCCGGATGGGCCGCGAAGACCCCCGGCCGTCCCGCCATCACGGATCGCACAAGTACGATCCCATTTGGACAGCTATGGGAGGACACTGGCTCTTGTGCCGATTTCCTCACCCGGTACGGCGTCGCGGAGGGTGCGGCGGTGGGTCTCCTCTTGCCCAACCGCGGACTCTTTGTAACCGCCCTCCTCAGCATCGCACGAGTAGGCGCCGTCGCTGTCCTCTTTCCCACATCGCTTTCAGCACCCGAACTGCAACGATACATCGAGATGGCGGGCACTCGGTGGGTCTTTGCTGGATCGGCGCACCGAGACCTCATTTTGGAGGCCGGGGGCCGACCCGCTCCTGGAAGCTATGGGGATCTCGAAGCATTCGCATTTCATGTCGTTCCGGCTGGGCCACTCACGCGGGATGATTTCATCGTCCAGCTGACGTCCGGAGTCGATCAGCCCTCGAAGTTAGCCGTCCGAACTTATGCGGCAGTATGGAACGAGATCCGGGACTTCGCTGAGGAGATCACGCTCACACAGCGTGACACTACCTTGGTGCTGTCATCAATCTTCCACTCCTATGGCCTGATTGGCGGAACCCTCGCCCCGCTGTGCCGAGGCGGCCGTGTCATCCTCCATGATGGATTCGACCCGCAGGTCGTGCTTCAGCGCATCCGGCAAGAACGCCCCACGATCTTGTTCGGCGTCCCTGTAATGTACCGGCGGATTATCGAGACCACCGCTAGCGAAGGAGACGACCTCTCGTCGCTACGGTTGTGCTTCAGCGCAGGCGCACCACTGCGCCCCGATGTGGACGATGAATTTGCCCGGCGATTTGGGAACAGGATCTCCCAGGACTATGGCTCCACCGAGGCCGGCGTGATCACGCTCCGGCTCGAATGGACATCACAACTGCAACAGTCAGTGGGCGTGCCGGTCCGCGGCCGGATCATCATGATCGAGGATACTTCCGCCCGTCCTCTCCCGCCGAGGCAGATGGGGGAAGTCATCGTCGAGTCGGGGGCGCTGGCACGTGGATATCTGGGTGACGTGCCACCCGGGACGATGACTCGCGAGAATCGTTTCCACACTGGCGACCTGGGGTGGGTTGACGAGGACGGGCACCTGTTCCTTGTCGGCCGGAAGAGCAGCCTCATCCATGCGGCGGGCGCCACCGTCGACCCCAGCGCCGTCGAAACCGTAATCGCTCGGATGCCCGGGGTCCGAGACGTCGCCGTTGTCGGCACACCGAATCCTGCGGGCGGAGAGCGGGTGAAGGCGGTTGTGGTAGCAGACGGCATCGCGACGGAGCACATTCTCCTCCACTGCCGACAACATCTGCCCGAGACTCACCAGCCAGAGGTAGTGGAGTTCCGCACCACGATTCCGCGGACACCAGCGGGCAAGATCCTGCGACGAGTGATGCGTTAAGCCCGCACGTCCCTTAGCTACAGCGGAATAGCATGTGCTGGCGGGTGTCTACGCGGGCGCGCGCGGTGCCTCAGAGGAGGCAAATCGCTCCAAGAGGAGCGCGACGTGCTTCATGTGTTGAAAGAAGTCCTCCACCCGGATGTGCTCGTCTGGCGCATGTACGTTGCTGTGCGCGTAGCCGCAGCCGGTCCCCACGGTGGGGATCCCGAATTGCGCGGTGAGCTCGTGCATTGGCCCGGTCCCCGCCATGAGTGGGTATACCAGCGGATCGCGGCCATAGATCTCCTTGGCGGTCTGCACGACGGCTTTCGCCACGGGCGAGTCCACCGACGTGCGGGCCGGATGCTCCATGCCCAGCACGCGCACCTGGATATCGGCGAACCCGTGCTGCGCGAGATGGCGTTTAACCTTGTCCAGGATGTCCTCGGGGCGCTGGTTCGGGACCAGGCGAAAGTCAACCTTGGCGGTGGCCTGGCTCGGGAGGACGGTCTTCGACCCGGGACCAGTGTAGCCGGAGACGAACCCGCAGATCGTGGACGTCGGCTGGAAGAGATTGCGTTTGACCAACTGCATCCCGGTCACACCCAACAGAAATTGGTCGATGCCAAGGTCGCGGCGGCGGAAGTCGTCGTTCCCACCTGCTGCGAGCCGTCGGAGGTGTTCAACTTCCTCAGGAGTCGGCTCGGCGACGTCATCTGAAAATCCGTCAATCAGAATATTCTCGTGCCGGTCTTTGAAGGTGGACAACGCCCACACCAGCCGCCAGGCCGGGTTGGGGACGATCGTGGCGACGCTACTGTGCAGGTCACGGTTGGCGCCGCGGGCCTCCAGCTCAAGATAAAGAATACCCTTCGCGCCCATGTACACCTCAGGGGTTTCTTGGATGTCCTTATAGCCCGATTCCCACAAACACCCATCGGCCTGGACGAGATCGCGATGCGTGCGCACGAACTGGTGCAGGTGAAGGGAGGACACTTCCTCCTCCCCCTCCATGACGAAGTGCACCGTAAGCGGGAGCGCCCCGCGGGTCCGTAGCCACGCCTCCACAGCGCACAACCGGGCGACTAGGTTGCCCTTGTTGTCAGCGGCGCCGCGGGCGAAGAGTTTCCCATCGCGGATCTCGGCGGCAAACGGCGGGGAGTGCCACTCCTCCACCGGCTCAGGGGGCTGCACGTCATAGTGGTTGTAGATGAGCAGCGTCTTGGAGTGGTTGCCGACAGCCCCGTAGATCACGGGCGCACCATCGGTCGCGAACAACTCCGGGCGGACGCCGATCTGCTCCATCAACTGAGCCACCATCTGCGCGGTCTCGCGAATGCCAACGTTCTGGGCGGCAATGCTGGGCTGGCGGCACAACCATTGCAGACGTTCGATGAACTCTTGACGGTGTGCGTCGATGTAGTCGAACACGTCTTTCATCAATCACTGCCTCCTACGGACGATCCTCGGACGTGCGGATCTCCGGCGCAGGTATTTCGTCCTAGCTGACGGTAGCCCCTACGTTAGCGATCAGGGTGCGGGTGACGGGGAGCTGTCCCCCCTCGAGGCCTGGAGAACGTAGCGGAGGACCTGCGGCTCCGGCTGAGCGCCTACGAACTCGACGGTGTCGTTGATGACGACTTTGGGGACCGCGTACACGTTGAAGCGTTGGGCCAGCTCGGGAAACTCGCCCGCCTCGACAATATCAGCCCGGACGCGTGGACTTTCGATCGCCAGGAAGGCGGCCAGCCTGGCCGCGTGGGGACAGTGGGGTCAAGTGGGGGTGACAAAGACCTGGAGATGCACGTCGCGCGACACCTGTGCTAAGGCCGCGCGTGTTTCCTCTGCCACCGTCGTCGCCCCCCGTGAGACGGCGATGATGACCTCGATCAGCGTGGCAAACTCATAGCCCGCCGGCATCCCATAGAACCGCACTCCATAGTCCTGCGCCCCAATAATTGCTGTTGCCGGGGTATGCGCAATGCCCCGCGCCTTCGCGGCGTCTGGCTCGGACAGCGTACTGTGAAACTTCAGGGTGACTTTCGGGGAAAGAGTGGCGACCTCGGTGAGAATTTTCTGGGTGTATTCCGCGTACTCGCCTTCAGCATCCGGCAGAGCCAGTCCGCTGGTAGTGGGCGCGAAGAACTCCAAGGTAACGTCGTGCTGTAGCTCCCGTTCAAATCGTGTGCGGATGTATGCGGCGTCTTTTTCTTGTAAAAAAGGCATCTTCAGACCCACCTTTTCTCGAACATGCTACAGTAACTATAACTGGTCGTGGTGGACGCGCATTCCCACCGTGAGCCTTGCGGCCCTGACCGGCCGGAAAAGAAGACAAATCTTCGTGGCCGAACCTCTGGAACGCGACATCGAAGTCCTGCAGCACCTGCGGGGGTACCCGGAGGAGCTGCACCGGTTCGCCAATCTGATGAAACAAACGAACCCGCGGGGAATGTCGGCGGCGGCGTTCCTCTTGAACCGTGCGGGGGCCCAGGACGGGTTTCTGGAAACCATTTGCCGCTTGGTCGCTTCCGGGGAGAGCCTCCTCACAGCCGTCGAGGCGGCGGAGGCGGCAGGGGTGAGACCACAAGCGTTTCTCAATGACCTCGCCGCGCGCGCGGACTTCCCCACCCCGATCTTCCGCCAAGAACACCGCGCTCTCTGGCGGAAGGCTGACATCGAACACTACCTCCAATCACATCCCGCGCTCGCCTCACCTCCGGCACCTGGGTCCCCGGATCAGTGATCCGACAGGGTCGGCCCGACGGAGAACATGAGCTTGCCAGGGTAGGATGCAGATGAGCAAACTGCAACTGTGGGTGGACTGCAAGTCGTGTGGCCGAGAGTTCGACACGCGCGTGCAGATGGATCGCAAGAGTTTCGACCGCGGGACCCTAGCCGCGAACTACCACCTCTGCCCGCACTGCGGTGAGCGGCGCACCTACGCGAAGGCGGACTATCGGACCAAAGACGCTCTGCCTGCGCGAGCGGTTTCGCCCCCGCCGACAGGCCCTCAGAGCACCCCGAGCCTGTAACCCTACAGAAACGATCGGCGGAGCCGGATAACCCGGCCCCGCCCTCGCGCCGATGCTTCCCTACCCTCCCAGAGGGAGAGACAATCTTACGCGTGCTGCAAGACGATCTCGGCGAGTTTCTCTACGGCTTTCCAATCAATGTTCTTGAAGAACGTGTCGATGTAGCCTGCCTTGCCGGTCCCATAGTCCAGGTAGTACGCGTGCTCGAAGACATCGAGGGCAACAAGCACGGTGCCGTTCCAGATGGGAAAGGTGTTCTGCTCATCACCGATATAGTTGAACAGCCGGTTGGTATCCCAGTCCCACGCCGTCCACGCCCAGCCCCGGGCGGCGATCCCCGTCGCCTTCAGGTCTTTCTGCCAGTTCTCCACTGACCCGAACTCCCGGGTGATCAGAGCTCCGAGCTTGCCGGCCGGAGCGCCTCCCGATCCACCGAGCGTGCTGAAGTACATCTCGTGGTTCTTCACTCCCCCGACGGCTCGGGTGAGTTCGACCTTCAGCTCCCGGATGTCCGAGAATGTGGGGTTGGCCTTCGCCGGATCTTTGTCCAGCGCCGCGAGCTTCTCGTGGATCTCGTTCGCCTTGTTCACATAGCCCTGATAGAGCTTGTAGTGCTCTTCCATCGTCTTCTTGGAAATGCCCGTGAGTTCGATGTCGAATGACCGGAACTTCTTCGCTTCGTACTTCGGATACGCCATGCTCTCGCCTCCCTGAGTGTGGACCTTAGCGCCTCTCATTATAGCGCGTGCCACACGGTCGTCTGCCGGGCAAGGAGGAGTCCTGGCGCGGGCCGAACCCGTCCCCGATGAGCGAAATCCGCAGTGGGAGACAACGCGCTGTCTTGTCCGCATGGCGAGACGGTGCTGCTACGGCGCGTCTAGACGGACGATCACGAGGGGAATGTAGTACGCACGCACCATCGGCGTGTGACAGGACTGTGAGGCAAAGAGGCATGTTGTGGAGCTGCCACTAACCGCACCCTGCCCGCAGTGCGGGTCGGAGATGGAACCGCGTGGGAGAGCGCGACGCGGGCGGCCCGTTTACGTGTGCCCGGAGTGCGGCTACGAGATGGAAACCCCCGAGGAGCCACGAGAACCCGCCGACGACGAGAGTACCTGACCGGTGCCCGTTAGATCACTTGAAACGACTCTCAACGTAGTTGTCTCGACTACAGCAGCTCCAGCGTTTGTCAGCCGAGCCTCCGCTTTGAAGAGAACCTCACCAAGCCGCGTGATCGGTGATCAATTCGTAGAGGGGAACACGGACTCGTTTGTAGACGAGATACGCCAGTATCGAACTCGTCAGCCCTTTGATCAGATTGAATGGGAGTAGGGCGGGAAGGATCAGCCCTACAACCGTGTCCCGAGGAATCCCGTAGAAAATCGGCGTGAGGAGGATGTTCGCGACAATCATCACCACAGTCATCGCCCCCACACCGAAGATGAGGGATTTCACCGCCCCAGCTTTCGTGTGTTCTACTTTGTAGTAGCTACCCGCGACCGCAACAAGGCTCACCCCTGCCAGCAGATTCATGAAGATGCCAAACGGCCCGCCCACCCCCCCGGACCGGAACATGTTGATCAGCACCGCTTTGACGACCTCCACGGCGATCCCGGAGACCGGACCCAACGCAAAGGCGGCAATCAACGCGGGGATATCCCCGGGCTCGTACTTCAAGTACACGGGAAACGTCGGAAGGGGAACTTCAAGGTACATCAAGACAAACGCGAACGCACCTAAGACTGCGATCTGCGTAATCCGGTTCACCTGCCCCACCACCCTTTGGCGACACTGCGGGGCAGGAAATACCTACATGAAGGGCTGGAAGGGTATCTGGCGCACACGCGCCATCCCCCGTGAGCCCAGCACTGCAGGCCAGACCTTCTCCCATCCGGACTCTACCGTCGGCTCCGGCTTCGCCTCCCGAACCACCCTGCTGCCTCCACCACGAATCGGTGGCGACACCTCTGTCAGGTGGATCAGGGGACCGGATCCATCGCATCCGCAAAAGGCGGTTGCGAGTCGCGGGCTCCAGCTCACGCTGTTACCGCCGGTCGGGAATTGCCCGTCAGGACGACGGACTCACCCTGCCCCGAAGGTCGCTATGTAATTTTTCACTCACATGCTAGCATTGGCCCAGGATCAGGTCAACGGACGCCGCTCTCGTTCCGGTGATCGGACAGGGCACCTGGGATATGGAATCCAATCGCAACGCGTCGATCGCCGCGCTACGACGGGGGATGGACCTCGGCATGACACACCTTGACACGGCCGAAATGTACGGGAACGGTGCGGTCGAGGAAATTGTGGGCGAAGCACTGGTGGGGCGGCGCGCTGAAGCGTTTGTTGTGTCCAAGGTCCTGCCGCAGAACGCCTCCCGCGCGGGGACCATCGCGGCGTGTGAGCGCAGCCTGCGCCGGCTGCGCATGGATTCCCTCGATGTCTATCTCCTCCACTCGCCCAGCCGGCATCCCCTCAGCGAGACCATCGCTGCCTTCGAGGATCTTGTCCGTACCGGCAAGACCAAGGCGTGGGGTGTCTCGAATTTCAACACAAACCTCCTCGAAGACGCCGTGCGATTGGCCGGGCCGGCGCGCATCGCCTGCAACCAGGTGCTCTACCACCTGGAGCAGCGGGCGATCGAGCACACGCTCCTGCCTGCGTGCACGCGGCACCGCATTGCGCTTGTCGGGTACAGTCCGTTTGGCCAGGAGAGATTCCGGACACACCGGGTGCTGGAAGACATCGCGGGCGCCCATGGGGTCACGGCTCGGCAGGTCGCCTTGCGGTTTCTCGTCCGCGATCCGAACGCCTTCACTATCCCGAAGTCGTCCAGCGTGAAGCACGTCGAGGAAAATTCCAGCGCGAGCAGCTTAGAACTGACGGAGGAGGAGATCCAGCGCATCGCGGCCGCGTTCCCAGCACGACGGGCGGATTGAGGGAACGTGTCTTTTCGCTAACCGGTCGGGTAGCTAATTCTCAATCCGCCCGCCAGTATCTGCGGGGGTCATGCTCAAATCCGTGATCTCCAGGATTTCCAATACCCGACGTAATTGCTCCGCTGCCTCCAGCACCACGTCGGCCGACAACTCGTCCATTCCCACGAGCGTCACTTCGGCCCGCGCCGTGCCATCGTCCCGCCTCACCTTGACCCGTTGAATCCGGTCCAACATGTCCCACGCGTTGGCCATTTGGCTGCCCGCCCCTTCCCACAACCTCGGTATGTCTGTCCCGCCGCTTCGATCCGATCCCGGCGACCGGTCACTTTCAGGATATCGGCGTGACGTGAACGACGGGCGAAGGATGGGTCAAGAGTGCACGAAATCTCGCAGGCGAGGGCGGCGCGCTTTTCTGTGAGGAGGTCAGACGTTGAGCTCGCGCAGCTCACCAGTCACGATATAGACGATGCGCTCGCAGATGTTGGTCACATGGTCGGCGGCGCGTTCGAGGTGACGGGCTACGATCAGCAGTTCCAACGCGCGGGGAACGGTCTGCGGATCATGGATCATGATCTCGAGCATGTCATGCAGCACGCGGTTCCGCAGACGGTCGATCGCGTCATCTTGGGCGGCCGTCTGCCGGGCCAGATCAGCATTCTCCATCTGAAACGCCATGAGCGCATCACGGATCATCCCCTGGAGAATTTCGTCCATTTGGGGAATGTCCACCAGGGGCTTGACCAGCGGCTCCGCCGCCAGCCGCTTCACCGCCCGCGAAATGCCCTCCGCGTGGTCGGCCATCCGCTCGAGATCGATCGTAATGGCAAAGACCGAGGCAATCGTGCGCAGGTCCCCCGCCATCGGCTGCTGGGTCGCCAGCAGCCTCATGCACCGCTGCTCGAGGTCCATGTGCAGGGCGTCGATGGCATCGTCTTCGGCGATGATCCGCTCGGCCGCCGCGACATCGCGGGCGCGCAAGGCTTCGACGGCCCCGTGGATGGCCTCGCCGGCTCGCTCCCCCATCCGGACGACCCCCTCGTTCAACTGCCGCAGGTCACGTTCAAACGCGCCCCGCGTCATCAACCGAACCGTCCGGTAATGTAGTCCTCGGTCCGCTTATCGATCGGGCGGGTGAACATACCAGTTGTGGAACCAAACTCCACGAGCTGGCCCGCCAAAAAGAATCCGGTCACATCCGACACCCGCGCCGCCTGCTGCATGTTATGGGTGACGATCACAATCGTGATCTCCTTCGCCAGCTCGCGGGCAAGTTCTTCGATCCGGAGCGTCGCGGCGGGGTCCAGCGCAGAGGCAGGCTCGTCCATGAGCAACACTTCCGGCGAGACCGCCAGGGCCCGGGCGATACACAGGCGCTGCTGCTGCCCTCCGGACAGGCTCGTCCCCGGTTTATGCAGGCGATCCTTGACCTCCTCCCACAGCGCCGCCGCGCGCAGGCTGCGTTCGACCACTTCGTCCAGCCGCCGGCGGTCGCGTTCTCCCGCCAACCGCACCCCGGCAGCCACGTTGTCATAGATGTTCATCGTGGGGAAGGGATTGGGCTTCTGGAAGACCATGCCCACCCGCCGGCGGACGAGCACGGGATCAACCCCCGGCGCGTAGATGTCCCGTTCATGCACCCGCACAACCCCGCTGACGCGGGCGGAGGGGACCAACTCGTGCATGCGGTTGAGACAGCGCAGAAACGTCGACTTCCCACACCCCGACGGCCCAATGATCGCCGTCACCTGGCGTTCGGGGACGCTCAGCGTGATGCCGCGCAAGGCATGCAACCGGTCGAACCACGCGTGCAAGTCGTCTGTCTGCACCGCGGTATTGCGTTCGACCAGCGTCGGGGCATGGGTCTCCACGTTGCGGACCTCCAGCTGCTTAGGCATAAGTTCCGCTGCCTAACGCAGCCTTACCTGCCGACTGGTCGCGTACCGGGCAAGGATGTTGACCACGAGGACGATGGCGACGAGCACCAGCGCTCCCGCCCAGGCCTGCCGGTGCCAGTCATCAAACGGGGAAATGGCGTAGGCAAAGATTTGCAGCGGTAAGGCGGCAATGGGTTGCAGGATACTCCTGTTCCAGAAGCGATTCCCAAACGCCGTAAAGAGCAGCGGGGCTGTCTCCCCGGCGATGCGCGCTAGGGCGACCATGATCCCGGTGACGATGCCCGCCGTGGCCGTCGGCAGCACCACCCGCAGCGTGGTCTTCCACTGAGGAATCCCCAGGGCGAGGGCGGCTTCGCGTACGCTCTGCGGGACTAGGCGCACGACCTCTTCCGTCGTGCGCATCACCGTGGGGATCAACATCACCCCCAGCGCGACCCCCCCCGCCAGCGCGCTGAAGTGCCGCAACGGGAGAACGATGAGGACATAGGCGAACAACCCCATGACGATGCTGGGGATCCCGTTCATTACGTCGGCAGCAAAGCGGCTGATCCGGCTCACTTGCGTCTGAGGGTACTCGGACAGAAACGTCCCCCCGAGCACCCCGATCGGAATGCCCAAGCACCCGGCAAGTCCAATCAATGTCAACGTACCTGTGATGGCGTTGGCCATCCCGCCGCCGGGTTCCCCCGCGGCCCCCGGCAGCTTGGTGAAGAAATCCCAGTTCAGAGCGGACAGCCCCGTCTGGGCCAGAAACGCCAGGACCAGGGCCAGGGGCGTGAGCACCAGGACGGTGCAGAGCAAACACACCAAGGTCATCCCCTGATCCATCGATCGGCGCCATCGGTATCGGGTGTCCATTCTCACTCCGCGATGAGCGACGGGCCTTGCACGACACGGTTCACCAGCAGCCGCGCCAGCGCGTTCATGGCCACCGTGACCACCAACAACACCAGCCCCGCATAGACGAGCGCTGCCACGTAGAGATCCCCGGTGGCTTCCGCGAACTCGTTCGCGATGACCGCCGGAATGGTGTAGGCCGGCGCGAATAACGAGGCCCGGATCTGGGGGACATTGCCGATGACCATGGTCACCGCCATCGTTTCCCCCAACGCCCGGGCCAGCGCGAGAAAGATCGCGCCGAGAATCCCGGACCGGGCATACGGCAACACCGCCGTTCGCGTCGTCTCCCACCGCGTGGCTCCCAGGGCCTGCGCTGCCTCGCGTTGCGCGGTCGGCACTGCGCGCATGACAGCCGTGCTAACGGCGACCACGAACGGGACGACCATCACCGACAAGATCAGTCCGGCTGTGAGCATGCCCACGCCCAGCGGTGGGCCGCGAAACAGAGGAAGAAAGCCCAGAGACGCCTGGAGGGCTGGCTCGGCCGCCGTGCGCACCCAGGGGACAAGGACGAAGATCCCCCACAGACCGATGACGACGCTGGGGATGGCCGCCAGGAGTTCCACGAGAAAGCTAATCGGCGTGCGGAGCCATCCGGGCACGAGTTCGGACAGGAAAATGGATACTCCCAGTCCGAGTGGTACGGCAATCAGCAGGGCCAGAGCGGAGGAGACGACCGTGCCGTAGACAAAGGGCAGGACCCCGAACTGGTTTGCAACCGGATCCCAGGTGGACGTGATGAGGAAGCGCGCGGCGAAACGCTGCATCGCCGGCCATGCCGCGACGAGCAGCGCCACCACCATGGTCCCAATGACAAGCGGGACGGCCGCCGCCATCGCCACCAACAGAAGATGGAACCACGCATCTCCTGTTTGCGCGTTATCGCGGACCAGGCGGCCGCCCTGTGGAGTTGCCACGCGCTCTACGGGAGTAGTGCCGCCCCTTGAGCGGTCACCGTCTTGAGCGTCTTCTCAATCCGCCCGACCAGGCTCTTCGGGAGCGGCGCATACAGCAGCGTCGGGGCATACTTCTGACCATCATGCGTGGCCCACCAGAGGAAAGACACTAGAGCCTTCCCCTTGACTGGATCGGGCTGTTCGCCGTAGATCAGGATCCACGTGAACCCCGCGATGGGATACGCATCTTTGCCATCCGGGTTGGTGAAGAAGACCCGGTAGTCCTGGGGAATGGAAGCTAGGGCCCCGTCCACCGCCCGGCCTGTGCTGGACAGGGTGGGCGGCACGAACTGGCCCGCCTTGTTGCGCACGTAACCAAAGGGCATCTTGTTGGTCAGTGCGTAGGCCAGCTCGACGTAGCCCAGAGCGTAGGGGGTTTGCTTCACGACCCCTGCCACTCCCTCGTTCCCCTTGCCCCCCAGACCGGTGGGCCAGTTCACAGACGTCCCCTCTCCGACCTGGGTCTTCCACTGGGGGCTGACCTTGCTCAGGTAGTTCGTGAAGATGTTCGACGTTCCCGACCCGTCCGAGCGGTGAACCACGACGATGTCGGCCGCCGGCAGGGCGACTTTCTGATTGTCCTGCAGCAACCGCGGGTCATTCCACTTCGCCACCTTGCCCAAGAAGATGTCCGCGAGCACATCAGGGGAAAAATTTAAACCGGTGGTCACACCAGGCACGTTGTATGTGATGAGGACTGCGCCCGCGACCATCGGAATGTGCAGCACCCGTCCACCTGCCTGCGCGATCTGTTCATCGGTCATCGGCCCGTCGCTGGCGCCAAAGTCCACGGTCTTGGCAATGAACTGCCGGATGCCTCCACCGGAGCCGATGGACTGGTAGTTGATCTGGACACCCGTCTCCGCTGCGTAGACTTGCGACCACTTCGAGTACAGGGGGTATGGGAATGTCGCCCCTGCGCCATTTAAGATGACCGGGGATTGCGCGAGCGCGCTGCTGACCCCACCTGCAAGCAGCATGACGGCCAGCGCGAGGGCCATCTGCTTTACCCGCATCACTTGCATCCTTTGCCACCTCCAGGCTATGTTCGGAACACTTTAAGCGTACCCTGGCGAGGGTAAGGGGATGCTAAGAATGCGTGAAGCCTGGTTGAAAAGCGAGTGAAACTGGGAGGGTTAGTCGCCCAAATCCAGCCGGTACCCAATGCCGCGGACGGCGACGATACGCACCCCCGCGGTCCGTTCGACCTTTTTGCGCAGCCACCCGATGTGCGTGTCGAGGGTGCGGGTATCGCCGAAGTAATCCTGGCCCCAGACCTCGCCCAGGAGGCGCTCCCGCCGGACCACCTTGCCCTGATGACGCAGGAGCAGGTGCAAGAGGGCGAACTCCTTGGCGGACAGAGCCACCGCAGCCCCGGCGACTTGGACATCGTGACGGCTCAGGTCCATCGTCAGCCGCCCGGCGACGAGGCGTTCCTCGCGCCCCGTCTGGGTCAGAACCGTTTCCAAGACGTTGGCGACGTCCTCGCAGCGATCGGTGCTCGCTTCCAAGATCTCGCAGATGTCCTTCCACTTGACGATGTCGCGGGCGCTAGCGCGGCGGCTGAAGAGCGCGCCAATCGCGTCCCGCAAGACGTCGTCACCGCGGTTTTCCAGCCGATGCAAGGTGCGCGTGTGCACGAACAGCTCGCCAGTTTGCCGCAGCTCAAGGGCCTGCCGCAGTTCCTGGGCCGATTCGAGGACGATCTGGCCCAGCTCGCGGGCGGCCGGAATCGCGCGGCGGACCCGGTGAATCGCTAGACGCGCCGCCGCAGCTTCGATTGCATCCAGAATGTCGTCGAGGTACCCAGTGAGAGCTTTGAGCGCGTCGGAGGCGATTAGCGTCGGGTGCGGCGTCATCAACATCTCGAACATATCGCGCGCGACCGCGTCGCCCTTGTGTTCAAGGTCCCGAATGGTCTGCCAGCCTTCGGCGATCGGGGTGCGGCCCGCCAGGGATTCGACCAGCACTTCGGCCGACTGGAGGATCGTCTTCCCCATTTCCTCTAAAAGGTCAACCTCCGGCGACCCTCGCTCGGGTCGGGGCGGAGTGGTCGGCACCGGCTGGGGACTATTGGGATCGGGGGGCATGCTCACTCAGAATATCACGGGGCGCACCCTCCGGCACGACAGGACTGCGGACCGGATTGATGGATCGTTCACGGAAAGGCAGGCTGCCCGTTGACGGTCATGGTCTTGAGGGTGCGTTCTACCCGGTCCACCAGTTGGCGAGGCAACGGCGCATACAGGTAATTCGGTGCGTGCTTCTGGCCCTCATGGGTCGCCCACCACAGGAACTGTGTGAGCGCACGGCCTTTATCCGGATCGGGCTGATCGGCGTAGACGACCAGGTAGGTGAGACCGGCAATCGGATAGGCGAACCCGGCATCGGGATTTGTCATCAACATCAGGTAGTCGTCGGGAATCGTCGGCAACGCGGCTTCCAGCGCTTTCGTCGTCGACGTCAGCGACGGGGCAAGCAGCTGTCCAGCCTTGTTGCGCACGCTGCCGAATGTCATGCGGTTCCCGAACGCGTGCGCGAGCTCCACATAGCCGATCGAATTCTCGGTCCGGCGCGCGAGATCCACCACGCCCTGGTCGCCGCGGGCCTCGCGGCCCACTGGCCACTGCACCGTGCTGCCCTCACCGACCCGCTCGCGCCACTCCGGGCTGACCTTGCTCAGGTAGTTCGTCCAGATCGCGGTGACACCCGAGTCGTCCGACCGATGGATGACCACGATGGGTTTGGCTGGCACCTTCGCCTGCGGATTGAGATCGACGAGACGTTTATCGTCCCACTGCGTGATCTTCCCTAGGAAGATATCCGCGAGGACCGGCCCGGTAAACGCCAACCCGTGCGACAAATCCTGCACCGCATACACGGGCACCACGGCGCCCGCAACAATGGGCACAAACACGAGCGGCCCCGAGGCGTGGGCGAGCTGGTCACGTGTAGGTATCGCATCGATCCCTGCGAAATCCACGCCCCGATCCAGGAGTAATCGGAGTCCGTCGCCCGACCCGACCTGATGGTACACAAGGCGCACGCCGCGCTCCGCGGCATACACCTGGATCCACTTCGCGTACAAGGGGCCGGGGAAGCTCCCTCCCGCACCGGTCAAGCCCACCGACTGCGCAGTCGAGGCGCCCATGCCAAGGTGCACAAGCAGCGCCACCAGGGTTGCCGCCACGACCAGGGAACGACCGTACCTCACACGTGTCCTCCTACTATCTCTTATCGGACAAACGGGGTCGCGCTGTAACGGGTCTCCTTAATAACGTCTCTGGGATCACATGTGTTCTCTCTTTCTCATCCCCGCGGAACCCGCACGCGTCGCCTTTTGAGGCTCCTGCGGAAGAACGTATCCCGGCGATGGATCACGCCAGTCCTTTGGACTCTTCACGGAGATCGACCACAGTCCCACGGGTGAGACGCTGCAAGAGAACCGGGGCAATCGCGAACACACTGGTGGGCGTCCCCGCGGCAGCAAAGACGATTTCGAAACCCAGCAGGTCACGGTCGATGTAGACGGGCAAGGGCCGCTCGTGCCCCACCGGAGGGACTCCTCCGATGGCGAATCCCGTGACGTCATGGACCACATCAGCACTCGCCTTAGTGATGCTGCGGACGCCGGCGGCGCGGGCCAGTTTGGTGGCGTCCACGCGATTCGCCCCCGAGGCCAACACCAGAACCGGCTGTACGTCGGCCAGGAACACAAGCGATTTGACGATCTGAGCCACCGTCGTGCCGATTGCAGCCGCGGCATCGGCGGCCGTGCGCGTGCTGTGAGGAAATTCCAAAATGTCGATGGCGACGCCGCCCGCGTGCAGCGCGGCGAGAACGCGATCTGTCGGCTTCACTGAGTACATCCCTTCTGGACGGTCCGCGACGTTCCTGTGGCAGGGAGAATCTGTGCCCCGAGCTCAGGCCCGGCCTCCGTTACCATAAGGGAGGTAGTCTGACGGAGTTCTCAGAACAGACCGTCGCCATGCGCATCCTCGCCTGTGCAGACCAGCACGGCCGCCCCGACCGCATCGCCCGTGTCCGCGCGCTCACCAGTGAGCTGCGGCCCAACGTGGTCGTGCTCCCTGGCGATCTGACCCATGCCGGCAGCGGGAGCGAGACGTTGGCTCTGCTGGCGCTCCCTTTCCCTGTTCTCGCCGTTCCCGGGAACATGGACTACGCAACAGAGGCTGCGCGGATTCGCACCGAAGGGCGGCTGGGGGAGGCTGATCCTGTGATTATCGACGGCGTCTCTTTCGGCGGGCCGGACGTCACCCGCCAGTGTGACGTCTTAGTGGTCCACGAACCCCCGCTCGGGATTCTGGACACGGGTTCCGGCGGTCGGCACTTCGGCACTACACGGGTCCGGGACTTAATACACCGCCTACACCCGCGTGTAGTGCTCTGCGGTCACGTCCATGAGTCTCCAGGCATAGAGCGGTCCGGGGACACTCTCGTGGTCAACTGCACGATGGGGGATGGCAAAACCGGCGGGGCGTTGATCGAACTCACAGCCTCCGACACCACGGCGCGCCTACTCTAGCACCATGGTTTCCCCCGCGTCCTCCCACGCGTGGGAACTCTTACATTCGCGCCCCCGCTAATGTGCGGTGCATCGTGCGCATACACATCCCTACCACCGCAGTCAGCCCTGCGGCCTGCGCGCGTGAGGCGGCATCGGGGTTCTCTGCACCAGGCTGCATCCACACAACCGAGGCACCAATGGCAATTGCGTCCTCCACGACGGGAGGGACCGCCTCAGGACGCCGGAAGATCAAGACGACGTCCACATGCTCGGAGATTTCCCGCAGGCTTGAAAGCGCGCGCTCGCCCAGTGCTTCCGCGAGGCGTGGGTTCACGGGAATGATCCGGTAGCCCGCCTTTTGCAGGTAGCGCGCAATCTCGTTGCTTGGCCGATCGGGCTTGTCAGACAGACCCACGACGGCAATGGTCCGCGCCGATCCGACAATCTGTGCCATCTTCTCCCAGCTCACTGCCATTCTCTAAACCTCCATCCGCGGCAGTCTGCCGCGATTTCGCCTGCTCCCTCGGCCCTGTCCACCACTTTTACGCGGGCGGTGAGGGGGTGCGCACCGATGGACCAAGAAACGTTCCGGCGCCTTCGTCAATCCACCAGACGACATCCCCAGCGGTGGGCTGCACACCCAAGGCGGGGCAGGTCTCCGGATCACAGGGACCCACCAGGACCCGGTGTACCGCGCCAGCCTTCCCTTTGCCCGCCACGAGGAAGAAGACGGCAGCCGCGTGATTGATGACAGGCAACGTGATCGTCAGCCGCTGCGGGGGATCGACTGACGCCCGCACCGCGATCACCCGGCGGTCCCGGGCTTGGAGCGCAGGGGAGGCCGGAAACAGCGATGCGATGTGGCCGTCCGCGGCCATGCCCAGCAATATGAGATCGAAGCGCGGCCAACGGCCTGCAAACCGCTGCGCCAAGAGTGCCTCATACGCACGCGCCGCGCCCTCGGGGTCGGCATGGGAGGTTGGCATCGGATACACGTTTTTGGTTGGAATCGGCAGACGGTCTAGAAGCGCATCTTTCACCATCCGGTAGTTGCTGCGCGGGTCATCGGGTGGCACATACCGCTCATCACCCCAGAACAGATCGACCTGGTTCCACGGGACGCGGTCGACATATTCCTCCGCCAGTAGACGATACAGGGCACGCGGGGTGTTGCCGCCGGACAGGGCTAGCGCGCAGCGCCCCTCGGATTCCACCACCGAGCGCACGCGATCAACGAGGGCGCGTGCGGCGGCCTGACTCATCGCCTCGAGGTCAGGATAGACGTAGACGCTGGGTCTGGTTTGCGACGGCGCCGTCATGGTTTGGCCCGCAAGACCTCATGCCCACCGAACTGCTCGCGCATGACGGCCAGCAGCCGGTCCGAGTACGCGTACTCGTCCCGCGAGCGCAGCCGCTCCAGCAACGCGAGGGTGATGACCGGAGCCGGGCTGTCCAGCTCGATGGCCTCGAAGACAGTCCAGCGACCTTCGCCGGAGTCGGCGACCCGGGGGATCACGTTCGCGAGCTCGGGGTCTTGCCGCAGCGCGGCGGCGGTAAGATCGAGCAGCCACGAGCGGACCACGCTCCCGTAGCGCCAGATCTCCGAGATCTGCCGCACATCCAAGTGGAAGTCGGTCTTTCGCTTCATGAGGGCGAAGCCTTCGGCCAGCGCCTGCATCATGCCGTACTCAATTCCATTGTGCACCATCTTCACAAAATGTCCCGCCCCGTGGGGGCCGACATGGCCCCATCCCAGATCGGGTCCGGGTGCGAGAGTCTGGAAAATCGGCCGAAGGCGGGCCACGGCGTTGGGATGGCCCCCCACCATGAGACTGTAGCCTTCAGTACGCCCCCAGATGCCGCCGCTCGTGCCGACGTCGACGAATTCTAGTCCGTGTTCGCTCACCATTGCAGCCCGGCGAAGAGTATCGCGGTAGTAGGAATTGCCGCCGTCCACCACGGTGTCGCCGTGGCTTAAAAGGGGCAGGAGCGTCTGCAACGTCTGATCGACCGCGGCGCCGGCGGGGATCATCAACCAGACGATGCGCGGGGCACGCAATGTGGTCATGACCTCCGGGAGGGAGGCGACTGCTTCGCCACCCGCCTGCACGGCCCGCTGGCGGGACTCCGCCGACCGCGCGTAGCCCACGACGCGGTGTCCGCCGCGGACTAACCGCTCGGTCATGTTCGCGCCCATGCGTCCTAACCCAATCATCGCTAACTCCATGGACTCTCACCTCGCCGTTGAGTTTGTGCGGAGGGCGTGCACGGCATCATGCGCGCTCCTGCAGACCATACGTTGCCGCCCCCAACAAGGCGGCCTGCGGCAACAAGATTACGTGGACGGGAATGCGGGCGAGCAGCGGGGCCAACCGCCCCTTCCGCCGGAAAGCGTCGATGAACGTCCTCCCGTCGAGGGCGGTGATGATGCGACGGGGGATCCCCCCGCCCAAGTACACGCCGCCCGTGGCGAGCACCTTCAGGGCGAGATTTCCCGCCTCGGCGCCCAAGACCGAGACAAAAAGATCCAGCACCCCGCGGCACAACGCGCTGATGGGCTCTTGCAGCGCCGCAGCCACAATGACTGGGTTCGGATCGTCTGCGGCCGCCAAGCGCTCCTTCAGCCATGCTGGTTCTTCAGCAAAACCGCTTTCTTTGAGGTAGTTGTAGATCAAGGGCATCCCCCGACCGGAGCAGACACGCTCGTAGCTGACGTGCTCGAATTTCGCGCCCATGTACTCGAGTAGGCCCACCTGGCGAGGATCCGTCGGGCCGAAGTCCGTATGCCCGCCTTCAGTCGCGTACGCCCGTGGCTTCCCTCCGTCAAAAACCACAAACGCCTCTCCTAGTCCGGTGCCGGGGGCGATGATGGCATTCGGAGCACCGAGCACGGGGGTGCCGGGATTGAGGGTGTGCATCTCTTCGGGCTCCAGCAACGGCAGGGCATAACCGAGCGCTTGCACGTCATTGACCAACATCACATTAGAGAAACCGCCGGATTTGGCCAGGTGTTCGGCATCAATGGTCCAAGGAAGATTCGTGATCCGGGCTCGCCCATCCACGACGGGGCCCGGGACCCCCAATACCGCCCGCTTCACCGGGATATGGACCTGGGAGAGAAATACCTGAACGAGCTCCGTCAGGCTTCCGTGATCTGCGCTGCGAAACTCTGCACTCGCCAGAGGTTGGCGCACCCCCGCACCGGCAGAGACAATGGCTAATCGCGTGTGTGTGGCGCCGAGATCTCCCGCAAGCAGTGCGCGCTGATCCATCTCCCAAGCCTGGGTACAGGCGAGCGCGCGCTGCGACCAGTGCGCGCCGCCCGGGGTCTTCCATTAGGGTACCACTACTCTCCCTCGATATTGGCCGAGAACGAATAGTATGCTGAGGAAGGAACCGGCGTAGGACTCTAGCGAACGTCGCACGTGCGAGGGATCGAAGCGCAGGAAGACTCTATGGTTGGCCTTCCAACCGGAACAGTCACTTTTCTTTTCACCGACATTGAGGGCTCCTCCACGCTCCTGCAGCGTCTCGGCGACCGCCGGTACGCTGAGGTCCTCGAGGAACACCAGCGGATCCTCCGTGATGCATTCGCCAAGGGAAACGGGCAAGAGATCGACAGCCAAGGGGACAGCTTCCTCGTGGCGTTCTCTCGGGCCAGAGATGCGGTGGCGACAGCGGTCGCGGCCCAACAGTCCCTAACGGAGTACCCCTGGCCAGACGGCGCGTCGCTCCAGGTGCGGATGGGACTTCACACAGGTGAGCCGATCAGCCGAACGGACCGGTATGTCGGTCTCGACGTGCATCGCGCAGCGCGGATTGGAGCTGCCGGGTACGGGGGGCAGATTCTTCTCTCAGACGCGGTAAGTAGTCTCGCCGGCCGTGACCTCCCCCCTGGGGTAAGCCTCCGGGACTTGGGGAACCACCGACTCAAGGATTTGCGTGAACCCGAGCATCTCTTGCAAGTGGTGCACCCGAATCTTCCCGCCGCCTTCCCGCCCCTCAAGTCCCTCAATATCCTCCCCAACAACCTGCCCGTACAATTGACGAGTTTCATCGGCCGCGGGCACGAGAAGGCTGAGGTTAGGAAACTGCTCTCCACAACCCGTTTCATTACGCTCACCGGGTCAGGGGGCGCGGGCAAGACGCGATTGGCTCTTCAGGTGGCTGCGGAGGCGCTGGAGGAATTTCCCGACGGGGTATGGCTGGTAGAGTTAGCAGCGTTGACCAACCCGAGTCTCGTCCCGAAAGCGGTAGCCTCCGCTTTGGGCATACCGGAGCCTGAGCAGCCAGGTCGAATGCTGACCGAGACGCTCGCGGACGCCCTGCGGGGCAAATCCGTGCTCGTCGTCCTGGACAATTGTGAGCATTTAGTGCCGGCCTGCGCCCATCTAACCACCGACCTCCTGGGAACTTGCCCAAACTTGCGGATCCTCGCGACCAGTCGTGAGGCCTTGGGGGTGACGGGGGAAACCACCTGGCGCGTTCCCTCCCTGTCTGTCCCCGACCTGCAGCGTCTCCCTCCCCTGGACCACATCGCGGAATACGAGGCCGTCCGGCTGTTTATCGACCGGGCGGTGACGAGCGCGCCGCAGTTTGCCATCACACGGGACAACGCCCCTGCAGTCGCGCAGGTCTGCCACCGGCTAGACGGTATCCCTCTCGCCATCGAACTTGCGGCGGCCCGCGTCAAGGTGCTGGCGGTGGAGCAGATTGCGGCCCGGCTGGAGGACCGGTTTCGATTGCTCACCGGGGGGAGCCGCACCGCCCTGCCTCGCCAGCAAACATTACGGGCGGCGATGGACTGGAGTTACGACCTTCTATCCGAGCAAGAACGGACGGTGCTGCGTCGGCTGTCGGTGTTTGCTGGTGGCTGGACATTGGTGGCAGCCGAAGCGGTCTGTTCTGGGGATGGCGTCGAGGCATCCGCTATCTTGGACCTACTGGCCCAGTTGGTGGACAAATCTCTCGTGGGGGTGGAGACAAAGGGTAACGAGGCACGGTATGGGTTGCTGGAGACGGTGCGGCAGTATGGTCTGGACAGACTGATGGAGTCTGAAAAAGCCCTCATTGTACGAAGAAAGCATCGCGACTGGTTCTTGGAATTGGTGGAACGGGCGGAACGGGAACTGCGAGGACCACGGCAGATCCTGTGGCTGGATCGGCTGGAGAACGAGCTCGACAACCTGCGCGCGGCGTTGGAGTGGAGCATGAAGGAGGCACCGGCAGCGGGGCTACGGTTAGCGGGGGAGCTGCAATGGTTTTGCCAAATACGTGGTCATTTGAGCGAGGGGCGCAAGTGGTTGGAAGATACATTGCTTATCGCCAGCGATGCATCGCCGCCTGTGCGGGCTAAGGCGCTGTGGGGGGTAGGACAATTGTCGTGGCCTCAGGGCGAACTCGAACTGGCGGGGACCGTACTGCGCAAAAGCCTGACATTGTGGCGAGAGCTGGGCGACAAACGGGGGATGGCTACCGCGCTCCATACCTTGGGGCATGTGGCGGAGAATCAGGCTGATTATGGTCATGCAAACACTCACTTTGAAGAGAGTTTACTTCTTTTTCGGGAACTGGGAGACAAGTGGGGGATTAGCTGGTCGCTGAATTGCCTGGGGCATGTCGCACTCACCCAAGGCGACGACAGTAGAGCAAAACCGCTTTTTGAGGAAAGTTTGGCTCTGTGTCGAGAGACCGGGGACAAATGGCGCACCGCATACACACTGCGCAACCTCGGGAATGTGGCGGGAATGCGGGCAGATTATCAGCGAGCCATGTCATCACTTGACGAGGGTCTGGCCTTGTCCCGGGATGTGAAGGACAAATACAGTATCGTCGCGTGTCAGAACGCTCTGGGGAAAATAGCACTCAAGTTGGGGAATCACGAACGGGCGATGACGCTCTTCAAAGAGAGTCTAACCCTACGACGAGACTTCGCGGACAGGCGGGGCATCCCGGAGTGTCTGGAGGGATTGGCGGGCGTGGCGGGCGGGCAAGCGAAACCCATTCTGGCCGCGCGGCTGCTCGGGGCAGCGGAGATCATGCGCGAGACCATCGGCACTCCTCTGCCGCCGTCTGACGGAGCCGAATATGCTCGCCAAGTGTCCGCCGCCGGGGCCGCCTTGGGCCAAGAGGGGTTAGCAGCGGCCTGGGCCGAGGGCCGGGCGATGAGTTTGGAGCAGGCTATCGAGCGCGCGCTGAAAGAAACCTGATGCTCTCGGCCCGGGCCTCTCACCCTCTAAGCAACACCCAGAAGAGGATGCCTGTAAGACCAGCCGACATCAGGCACCAGTTGCACAGCGCCCGCAAGACAAACACCTGCAGATACGCCAGGTATCCATAAAGGAAGAGGGCGATCGCAGTCGCCAGCAGCACCAGCGGACGGAGGTTCGGCAACCAGGACGACAACAAGGGCGTCGCCGACACGGTGAGGAAGTAGGCGACCCCCAACGCGCCGTTAGGAATCCCCAGCAGCTTTCCGTAGCGGCTGCGGATGACCGTCGCGCACCCCGCGCCCAGGCAGGCGACGACACCGGGGGTTACCTGTTTGTACCAGACGTAACCGCTGATCGTCGCTCCGAAAATTCCCAGCCCGATGATCATGCTACCTCCAGCATACCGCGGTCGGAGTCATAAGGCTGAAACTTTCAGCCCCATCAGGCCTACCTCACTACTTCCGGCGCGTCTCGTGTCGCTCGCCGCGGTCGCGCACTTCTCCAGCGCCGTCTACGGGCAGGGATGCTCCCGCAGTTCGCGGAACACACGAGCGATTCCGTGATGACCCCTGCACGCATTTCTCCTCAGCGGCTGCGCCAGCGGATGGAACACCTCGGCACCATCGGACGTGGGGACTCCGGCGGCATCAGCCGACCCCCATTTTCTCCCGCGCATGTGGAGGCGGTACGCCTCGTTGCACAGATGATGCGCGAGGCGGGGCTCGACCCGGGCGTCGATGAGTTTGGCAACCTGATCGGCCTTGGAGCCGGGGGAGACGGACCTGTCCTGCTGGCTGGCTCTCACCTGGACACGGTCCCCGATGGAGGCATGTTTGATGGCGGGTTGGGTGTCGTCGCCGCGGTCGAAGCGGCGCAGACGCTACGGGATGCCGGCCGGCGCTTGCGGCATCGTCTCGCGGTGATCGCGTTTGCTGACGAAGAGGGCCATGCCTTTGATATCGGGACGCTGTCGTCCCGCGCATTGGTCGGCGAGATTCCGCGAAGCCGCCTTGAGACTCTGCGCGATCGTAGCGGGCAGTCGCTCAACGAGTACCTCAGGGCTCGGGCCCACGGGTTACCGGTGGCGCGGGTCCCGGAGCACGCGGCCGCGTATGTGGAACTGCACGTAGAGCAAGGACCCGTCCTCGAGCGCATGGGACGCGCGGTCGCGGCAGTGGATTCGATCACGGGCATCCTGAGGACCACGCTCACCTTCGAGGGACGAGCCGCGCACGCCGGAACAACCCCGATGACCGCGCGGGCCGATGCGCTGGTCGGTGCCGCCGAGCTCGTCGTGGCGATGCGTGAGCTGGCGCTACAGCACAAGGATCGGGCTGTGGGCACAGTGGGCCGCCTCAGCGTGTACCCGGGAGCCACCAACGTAATTCCTGGCCGCGTGGACCTCTCCGTCGAAGCGCGCAGCCCGGGCGAGCACGAACTGGACGACCTCCGCGTGGCGGTAGAACAGCGCGCACAGCGGATCGCGGGCCAGGAGGGCTTGCGACTGACGGTAGGATCCTGGGATCGCTCCCCGCCTGTACCGATGGATCCAGGGGTCCGGGATGCGGTCGTGCAGGCGCTGCAGACATGCGGACAGCCCTCGCTGACTCTGCCGAGCTGGGCCGGACATGACGCGGGCGTCTTAGCCCGCTATATTCCTTCGGGCATGATCTTCGTGGCAAGCACCGCCGGGCTCAGTCATTCGCCGCGGGAACACACACCCTGGGAGACAGCGGCCATCGGCGCGCAGGTGTTACTGGAAACCCTGCTGATTCTTGACAGTGCCAAAGACGCCACTCGTCGGCTTCCTGTGGCCTACGCGTCTCAATGAGTCGACTCGCCGCACAAATTGAAACCGCTAATACTGAAGCCCTCGTGCGAATTGCGCGGGCCTCCCCGGTGCTCACCGGCGTACGCGAGGCCCGCGCACTGATTCCGGCGTTGTCTGGCCACGCTCTGCTGCATGCCGGCCCACCGGTCGCGCCGTCTGCGATGTGCGGACCAATGCGGGGAGCCGCGATTGGTGCCATCGTCTTTGAGCAGTGGGCCCGCAACTCGGACGACGCCGCCGTGGCGTTAGACTCCGGCGCGGTCATCCTCGGGTGTACGCACGATCACGGAGCAGTCGGTCCGATGGCCGGCATCATTTCCCCTTCCATGCCTCTCTTGGAAGTCCGCGACGCCTCCTCTCCCGCGCTAGCCTGCTGTCCTCTCAACGAAGGGATCGGGGCTGTCCTGCGCTTTGGCGCGTACGACAGCGCAGTGTTGGACCGTCTTCAGTGGATGCGGAATGTCCTGGGACCCGCACTTGATGCCGCGCTGCGATCGATGGGCGGAGTGCCCCTCGTGCCGCTCATGGCCCGCGCCGTGGCGATGGGCGATGAATTGCACCAACGGAACGTCGCCGCCACCTCCCTGCTTGTCCGCGCCATAGCTCCCGCCCTAGCCGCCACGGACCCTCCGGGTGGGGCGGCTCAGGTGCTGAGGTTCTTGGCTGACAACGACCAGTTCTTCCTCAATGTGGCAATGGCGGCGTGCGCATCCATCGCACACAGGTTGCAGGAAATCCCCCATTGCACACTTGTCTCAGTGATGAGCCGCAACGGCGTCCAGTTCGGAGTACGCGTCAGCGGGCTGGGCTCCCGCTGGTTCACGGCACCCGCCCCGGTCCCAGAGGGGCTCTACTTCCCGGGTTACAGCGCCGCGGATAGCAATCCCGACATGGGAGATAGCGCAATCGTCGAAACCGTGGGGCTGGGCGGGTTCGCGATGGCGGCAGCCCCGGCGGTGGCAGGGTTTGTGGGTCTGCGCTCCGCACAGGACGCCGTCGCCGTGACCGCTCAGATGCGCGAGATTACCGCAGGATCCAGCCCGCACTTTAAGATCCCCGCGCTCGATTTCGCTGGGACGCCGACCGGGATTGACATCCGCCGTGTCGTACAGCTAGAGCTGGAGCCGGTGATCAACACCGGCATCGCCCATCGACGGGCTGGCATCGGCCAAATAGGCGCCGGAGTGGTTCGGGCCCCTCGCGAGGCGTTCGAAAAAGCGCTTGAAGCATTCGCGGCCCAACACGCCCCCTGATGCGCCCGCCCGGAGGAGGACGAACGACGTGACGCCAAGCGTACCAGATCTCAACCCCCCGACCCGCCTGCTGTGCGGCAGCGGTCCCACTAATCCTGATCCACGGGTCTTGCGGGCCATGGCGGCTCCGGTACTGGGCCAGTTCGATCCCGCGTTCACCGCAATAATGACCGAAGTGATGGATCTGGGCCGCCAGGTGTTTCGCTCGCGCAACCCCCGGACGTTCCCCATTTCCGGTACGGGCCGTGCCGGGATGGAAGCTGCAATCGCATCCCTGGTGGAACTCGGAGATCGCGTGCTGGTCGCCAACTGTGGTCGGTTCGGCGATCTGTTCGTGGACCTCGCGAAGCGGTACGGCGCGCAGGTTAACCAGGTCACCGCGGAGTGGGGACAGATCATTGATCCCGCGCAGATTGAAGGCACCCTGCGGCGCACCCCAGCAAAGATCGTCGCCCTCGTCCACGGGGAAACCTCGACCGGGATGTTACAGCCCATGATGGAGGAGATTGGCCGCATCTGCCGGCAGCACGATGCGCTATTGGTCGTCGACGCGGTCGTCACATTGGGCGGTGTCCCCGTGGATGTCGATGCCTGGGGGGTCGACCTCGGCTCGGCGGGAACTCAGAAGTGTGTCGGCTGTCCGTCGGGTATGGCCCCTCTCACATACAATGCCAGAGCGGAACAGGCGATCGTATCCCGTAAAACGCCGATCATCAGCAATTACTTCGATCTCGCACAGCTCCAGAGGTATTGGAGTCCTGAGCGGCTCAACCATCACACGCTGCCCACCAGTATGACTTACGGCTTGCGTGAGGCGCTCCGCCTGATCGTGGAGGAGGGGTTGGAGACCCGCTGGGCACGCCACCAGAGAGTAGGCGAGGCGTTGAAACGCGGACTCGAGGCAATGGGGATTCAGCTGTTCGGCGATTCCGCCCACCGGCTGCCCATGATCACGGCGATGATGATTCCGGAGGGAGTCCCTGATGAAGCGGGACGGGCGCGGCTACTGGAGGAATTCGGCATCGAAGTGGCGACCGCGTTCGGTCCGCTGCGCGGACGGATCTGGCGGATCGGCACCATGGGTTATAATGCCGAACTGAGCACGGTGCTGAGAGTTCTGACGGCGCTGGAGTCTGTGCTTCGGTCGTTCGGCGCGCGCGTCGCATCCGGGGCTGGAGTAGAGGAGGCACGACGCAGTTATGGACGGGCGGCATCCTGAGGCGATACGCCTCACCTTCACGAACTGTACCAATCGGGCTCATGAGGCGGAGTTCAACACGTGGTATGACACGATTCATCTCCCCGACATCCTGGGCAGCGGTCTCGCCACAACGGGCACGCGGTTTGCCGACACCGATCGCGAGTCGAAGAACCCAGCCTACCTCGCGCTGTATGAACTGCCCGGCACGGATCTCGAGCGAATCAACCAGGCCTTTGCGGACCAAGTTCACCGTCTGCACGACCGCGGCCGCATGTCCCCGCATCTCCAGATCGCGCGGCGCTCGATGTGGCGACGCATCGGGGAACACCATGGATCGGGGCAACTTGGGGCGAGGACGAGGGGATTGTTTATCATCGAGAGCAACTGCACATCGCCAGAGCGGGAGCGGGAGTTTAACGAGTGGTATGACCGCATTCATATCCCGGACCTGCTTGGTACGAAATTGTTCCACACCGCCCACCGTTTTCGTGGTCTCGCCGGACAAGAGGCAGGAACGTACCTGGCAATCTATGAGACCTCAGAGGACGCCCTGGAAGCCGTCGAAGCGTTCACCCGGAGTCATCGCCCGAGGCTTAAGGCCGCTGGCCGGCTGAGCGACATCATCGACATCACCTGGCGAGGCATCTACCAGCGTATGTGACCGACCTGTCCCACCGAACGTCTCCTCACCGCAAGACGTCCCGCCGAAAGTATCCTTCCTCTATTCAGTGCCGTTATGCAGGCGCACTGCTGAGCGCGGTCTTCAGATAACTTCCAGGCGTTGATGGACGGCATCTACCAAAGCAGCTGACATCTAGCAAGGGTGTGTGTTTACCTAAGGGGTGCTGTGTCAGTGCTGTGAGGCCGAAGCCAGACACCTCCTCCGTCGAGGGTCACCTCCCCGTTTTTCGCTACAGTCCGTCCGCGCCGAATGACCTGGTCTACCCTCCCTTTCATTGTCCGGCCGATGAAAGGGGAATGCTTATGCCGCGACTGCAGCCACGAGCGGTCCACCGTCCACTCCCGTTCAGGATCCACGATTAGGAGATCGGCGTCGGCGCCGACTTGGATCGCGCCTTTCCGCGGCCAGAGGCCTGCGATCTTTGCCGGCGTGGCGGACAGCAGAGTCGCGAACGTGGACCAAGACATCGACCGCCGGTGGACCCCCTCGGTCAGCATCACAGGCACCAGCGTCTGCACCCCGGTGATCCCGCCCCAGGCCTGCCAGATATCATCGTCCCCCCGCGTCTTGTCGCCGGTGGGACAGGGAGAGTGGTCTGACGTGACGCAGTCGATCTGCCCCGCCAAAACATCGCGCCACAATCGGTCTTGCGCTGCGCGGTCGCGTAGGGGTGGCGCACATTTCGCGACCGGACCCAGCCGGAGGAGATCCTCGTCGGTCAGCGCCAAGTAGTGCGCACAGGTTTCCACCGTCACCGGCTGGCCCGCTGCTTTCGACTCGGCAATCAAGGTGGTGCCGTCATGCACACTCATGTGGACAACGTGCAGACGGCAGCCGACGCGCGCCGCCAGAAACAGCGCCCGCTGGATCGCTTCCAGCTCAGCGATGGGCGGCCGCGACTGGGCCCAGGCCGGGCGGTCATGGCGCCCTTGTTTTTGCAATCGCTCGCTGTGGTATTGAGTGATCCACTGGCTTTCGGCATGGACCGCGAGGAAGAGTCCCAACTCTTGAATCCGGGACAACCCTTCATACAAAATGCCGTCTTCCACATACGGAAACTCCGCGGTCCCACTGGCGCACATAAACGCCTTGAACCCCACGACGCCCCCGGACGCCAGGGAGGCCAAGTGCTCGAGATTGTCAGTGATCAACCCGCCCCACAGGGCGAAGTCCACGACGGATGCCGCCTGTGCGGCCTGCACTTTGGCTGCCAGCGCGGTCGCCGTCACGGTGGGCGGGATCGCGTTGAGGGGCATCTCGACGA
>WNFE01000820.1_pt1 | contig 28241 bp, 20 predicted proteins | sample 5400451 | NCBI WGS metagenome assembly WNFE01 (sample SAMN13153344, study PRJNA577476) | soil metagenome | isolation source: 200 cm saprolite under Douglas fir tree site 2 hole 2 | place: USA:California | collected 2015-04-18
TCGTAAGCGGGCTCTGTGAGCGCCAGAGTAGCTCGGCCTCTGTCGCCAACGCGGCTGCACAAACGCTACGCCATCTCGAGCCCATTTTCATCCTTCGTTGTGGGCCCCTGGGGACCATGACTTACTCGTAGCGGAGGGCTTCTACTGGGTCCAGTTTGGCGGCTTGCATGGCGGGGAGCCAGCCGCTGATTACGCCTACTACGATGAGGATCATGCTGGATAAGAACATGGTCATTACGGAAAGGGTTAGGTGAATGTCTACTTTGCCGGTTTCGTCTTCGTAGGCGGGGCCGAGGAAGGGCAGCGTGCCGATGGAGGCAGTGAGCACCCAGGAAAGCAACATGCCGATGGCTCCGGCGGCGATGGTCATAACCAGAGCTTCCAACAGAAATTGCCAGCGGATGTGAGATTTTCTTGCGCCGACGGCGCGGCGTAGGCCGATTTCGCGAACGCGCTCTTCAACCGAGACCAGCATGATGTTCATGACGCCAACACCGCCGATGCCGAGGGTCATCGCGCCGATCATGAAAAGAAGCGCTTCGATGCCGATGGTGATGCCTTCGTAGATGGGCTTAAATTCTTCGCGGCCGAACATGGTGATGGCGCGTTTGTCTGACGGAGAAAAGTGCTGGCGATTGGCGATGGCGGTGCGAAATTGCGTCATCGCGGCAGGTTCGAAGCCGGGAGCGATCGGTTCCCACACCAGAACGCTGGCATATTTGGTGTCCCACAAATCGCCGGCAGCGGTGTACGGGATAAAAGCGGATTCGTCGTCGCAATTGAAATAGCAACTGTCGGAAAATTTCCTGTCCATGGAACCGATTACGGTGAAGGGGACGCCTTTGATGCGAACCATTTCGCCGAGAGCAGGTTCGCCGCTGAAAAGTTTTTTGCGCAGCTCGGAGCCGAGAAAGACCACGCGGCGGCGCTCGGCAACGTCTTCCGCGGAAATCCAACGGCCGTCGCTGGGGACTTCATTGCGCATTTCGCCGTATTCGGGATAGACGCCGCGAACCGCGGAGTCCTTGAGGCGCTCTTCGTGCGAAACGCCTTGGAACCGCACTGTTTCGCGAGTCACGCGGCGAATCAGCGGAGATTGAGCTTTCACCCACTCGGCATCTTCGGCCTCGAAGCGCACTGGTTTGCCGGCGCGTTCGCCGCCGGCTTGTTCGCTGGTAGTGCCGGGCCAGGCAATGACCGCGCCTTTGCCAAACACTTCGAACGTGTACATGAGAACGCTGCGAAAGCCTGCGCCGTAGCTGAGCAACAGCGTTACTGCAACGATTCCCCACGAAATCCCGGACATAGTTAGGAAGCTGCGGACTGGGTTACGTCCGAGCGCGGTCCATGCTTGTTTGAAGATTTCGGCGAACATGGCTCAGCCTCCTGCCTCGAAGCGGAGAGCTTCGATGGGATCGACCGATGCAGCGCGATTCGCCGGGTACAGAGCGGAGAGAACAGCGATGATGCTCAGGAGCGAGACCGACATGGCGCCGATTTTCCAGCTGGTGAGCATGCCGGTGAAGAACGGCGGCATAGGAAAGAGATTTACGAAGCCGCAAAAACCATAAGAAAGAATCAGCCCAACGCCACCGCTGATGCCAACGACGAAAATAGTCTCGAGAAAAAATTGCCGAAGGATCGAGCGGCGAGTTGCGCCAAGAGCCATGCGTACGCCGATCTCGCGAGTGCGCTCGCGCACGCTGACCAGCATAACGTTCATTACGCTGAGGCCGCCGAGGAAAAGTGTGGCGATGCCAACCGCGCCCATGAAAATTTCCATGCCGACGATGATCATGCGATTGGCTTGGGCGCCTTTTACCGTGTCCCAGATGCTGGCGGCCTCTTCATCGCGCGGATCATAATTGTGGAGGCGGGCGAGGGTGCGGCGCAGCTGGCGGACGCAATCCTTGTGAGTTTCGACGGACCATGGAGCGATAAGCAGGTGGTCAACGGTATGTTCAACGGCAGGAGGCTTGTTGGGAAAATCGCGGCGCATAGCGTTGAAGGGAATGAAAATTTTTCTAGTGTCGAAGCCATCGTAACTGGAGTTCTGTTCTTTGGATTTCATTATGCCGATGACGGTATAAGGAATGCCATTCATCCAAATGGTCTGACCGAGCGCTTCACGTTCGGCGAACAATTGTTTTTTTGTGTCGCTGCCGAGGAATGCCACGTTGCGTGCCTGGGCGTTGTCGTCGTCGTTGTAGAAGCGGCCCTGCGCGGTGGCGACGCTGCGAATTTCGCTGAACGGCGGAAGCGCGCCAACAACCGGAATCGTGCCGCTGTTATAGAGAGTGCGAACCTGGACGTCGCTGCCAAGTTCGGGCATTGAATATTTGCAGGCGGGCGATTCAGCGGCGACCTGCAGGTAGTCATCCTCTCCCCAGTGAATGAGGCGGCCGGAGCGAGTGCCGCCGGCCTGCATGCTGGTGCGGCCGGCGAAAACGATCATGACGTCCTTACCAAAGGTTTCCTGATTTTTCTGAATGCCGGAGCCGAGGCCTTCGCCGGCGGCAACCATAATGGTGATGGAGATGATGCCCCAGGCGACTCCGAACATGGTCAAGAGAGTGCGCCGTTTATGCGCCCAGAGAGTGGCCAGCGTGTCGCGGAAAAGGTCGCTGAATGACACGATAGGCTCCTACTGCAGAACGACTTGCTGTTTTTCGTTGAGACCGGCAAGGATTTCGGTTTTTACGCCGTTGGAGATGCCGAGTTTCACGTCGACCTTCTTCTTGCCGTTGGGGCCTTTAGCATCGGGAATTTCGATCTTCGCGTTGCGATCTTTGTCGTAGATCATGGCGGCTTCGGGAGCCATCAAGACATTTTTCTTTTCTTCGAGGAGAATTTCGGCGTTGGCGCTCATGTTGGCCTTCAGTTCGCCACCGGGATTAGAAATGGAGACGCGGACTTCGAAAGTGGTGACGTTGTCTTTTTCTTTGCCCTGTGGAGAAATCTTGGTGACTTTGCCTTCGAACTTTTTGTCTTTGAAGGATTCAACAACGATGCGGGCGGGCTGGTTCAAATAAACTTTGCCGATGTCAGCTTCGTCGACTTTCCCCTGGACGTAGACTTCGCTGACGTCGCCGAGGGTCATGATGGGCGTGGCTTGCGAGCCCAGGATAAGGATGGAGCTGACAGCGTCGCCGACGTTGACGTCGCGAGAAAGAACCAGACCGTCAATGGGGCTGACGATTGTAGAGTTGCGCAAATCTTCGAGAGCGTTATCGAGCGAGGCTTGCGCCTGGGCTTGCTGCGCTTCGGCTTTGGCGATTTCCGCGCGGGAGACTGCGAGATTGCGCTGCGCGCTCATTTGCTTGTTCAGGGCAAGTTGATAATTCTTCTGGGCGTCTTCGACAACGCTCTTGGACATAACGCCATCCTTAAGCATCTGGTTGGCGCGGTCCATGCTGAGTTTCAGGAAGGGGACGTCAGGTCCTTCGGCGTCAACCTTGTTGCGTTCGAGAGAGGCTAATGAGGATTCCTTGGCGGCGGTAGCGGCTTCCAGATTGGCGCGCGACTCGCGAACTACGGCTTCGAGCTGAATCTTGTCTAGTTCGGCGAGGATCTGGCCGGCTTTTACGCGATCGCCATAATCAACGTAAATCTTTTTGACGATGCCGCTCGCTTTGGATTTGATTTCGGCCTTGGAAAGCGGCTGAATTTTGCCAGTGGCGACAACGACGCGGGCGAGATCGCCGCGCTCGACGTTGGCGAGCTTGGCGGGATCAATTTCGTGGCTGGGGCTGAGAGCCGCTTTTACGCCAAAGCCCGCGCCAAGAATCACTACCAATGCGATGGCTCCCCAAATGATGCGGCGACGCCGCTTCTTGCCATTTTTCCCGTTTGCCAAACCGTTGGAATTGCTTGCCATACCGAGGCCCCCGCAGTGAAAGACTGACAATGGAGGATACGGGCTTTAACGACGAAAGGTTCCGTAGTTCCAGAGATATAGACGAGCGAATTGGCAAATGGTCTAGAACCGTCCAAAGGCAATGTGGTTCAAGAACTCGGCGCTGGGACCGTACCTGCTGGAAAGTGCCAGCCCAGCAGCAACCGCCAGGGTGAGAAAGCAGACGACTCGGGCAGAAGGTGGATAAGTGGTTGCCGTTCAGGGAGTTCCGGCGCGAGTTGAGGTATTGGGAACGTAGATTACGATTCGCTTTGCGCTCCGTCTAAATGGGGCCAGAGGCGAAGAGGTTGTTCTGACCTGTGCAGATCGCGGGGGATCTCCGGATCCCAACGAAAAACCAAAGGAGAAGCGTTTTCCGTTGAACATTGTTAGTGCGCCAGACCTTGTATGCCCTATGCCGACCGAGTATTTTAAGGAGTCTACCTGAACGTTAACTTGGACAGGTTTTTCTGTGGCAGAGGGCATAGGCTAGATGAGCCATCAGCTGACCATCGTGATTTACGAGAAGCTGTATGCTGTTTGCCAACTGCAACCGGGCGCGACGGTGCCGACGTGGGCTGAAGGACCAGAATTTGTATCCATCACGCGAACCGCGGCCGAGCTTTCGATTGTCTGTCAACAGGACATGCTTCCCGGCGATGTACGTGCCGAGAAAAACCGGCGATTGATGCGAATTGAGGGCAAGCTGGGTTTCGAACTGACCGGAGTGCTTGCATCCGTGACGGCGCCGCTGTCCAAGGCGGAGCTAAGTATTTTTGCGATATCAACGTACGACACGGACTATCTGCTGATAGCCGACGAAGATCTTCAGAAAGCGACAGAAATGCTGGAAGCAGCCGGGCACACCATCCGGCAATCTCGGTAAGGCTACAAAATACGAAATTTCAGGAGCGAGAAAGAATGAAGACAGCGAAGCGTTATGGCCGTTCGAACTGCGCCTTGCAGGACCGAAGAAGGTGGCTGAGTTTAGTTTTCGCCATGATTTTTCTGACGCTGCAGGCACGAGCGGACGAGCCGTATGCTCGCAGCAGAGACTACGATTTGCCGCACTCGAAGATCGCGCTGAAGTTTGACGTCGAACAGAAGAAAGTCATCGGCGACGTGACGCACACTGTGACGGTTTTGAAAGACGGCACCAGCAAGTTGGCGTTCGATTCGGTCGGGCTGACGATCCAGAGCGTGACGGTGAACAAAGTAGCGGCGAAATTCGAGACCACGGCAGCGAAATTAATTGTGCCACTCGCTCATGCGGCGAAGGCGGGCGAGAAGTTTGAAGTGGAGATCAAGTACCAAGGAAAAACGAGCAAGGGCGCGTATTTTATTTTGCCGGACAAGGATTATCCCAACCAGCCGAAAGAAATCTGGACACAGGGAGAATCCGAGGACACGCGAAATTATCTGCCAACATACGACTATCCGAACGACCGGCTGACGACAGAAACAATTTTGACAGTGCCGGCGACATGGTTGACGGTGGCCAACGGCAAATTAATGGGCGTGAAAGATGCGGGGAACGGACTGAAAACGTGGACCTGGCAGGAAAATCTGCCAAGTTCGACGTATCTGATCACCGTAGTGGCGGGCGAATTTGACGAGGTAAAAGATTCGTGGAGGGGGAATCCGGTAACGTACTACGCGCCGAAGGGACGCGGGGACCGGTTAAAAATAAATTACGGGCGGACGCCGCAGATGCTGGAGCTGTTCAGCAAGAAGCTGGGCGTCGACTATGCCTGGGAAAAGTATGCTCAAGTAATGGTGGATGATTTTGTCGCCGGCGGAATGGAAAACTCCAGCGCGACGACAAATACCAGCTCCTCTCTGGTGAACCCGGCGCTCGCGCCCGAATATCCGACCGGACAGGACGGACTGATCTCGCACGAACTTGGTCACCAGTGGTTCGGCGACCTGGTGACCTGCAAAGACTGGGGAAACATCTGGCTGAATGAGGGTTTCGCAACCTTCATGGAATACCTGTGGATGGAAAACTACTTTCCGAAGGAGCAATCGGAATACGAGCGGTGGTCCAGCGTCCGCGAATGGTTCGAACAGGGCAATTTGTGGGCGAAACCAATTGTGCGGCACGACTTTGATGATTCGAGCGAGTTCGACGGAAACGCATACGGCAAAGGCGGCTTGGTGCTGTACATGTTGCGGCATCAGCTTGGCGACGATGCGTTTTACCGCGGGTTGCGGCACTACCTGGAAGTAAATCGCGGGAAGAATGTGGTGACCGCGGACCTGGTGAAAGCGATAGAAGAGGAAACCCACTCCAATGTGGACCAGTTCTTCACGCAATGGGTTTATGGCGCAGGGGCGCCGAAATTTGATTCGAGCTACGCGTACGACGACGCGAAGCATCAAGTAACGCTGAAGGTGAAGCAGACGCAGAGAATCGAAGGGCGGGTAGGACTGTTCCGCATTCCAACCGACGTCGAAATCACGACTGCTGCTGGTGTGAAGGACTATCCGATCACGGTTTCTAAAGCAGAAGAAGCTTTTGCCCTACCGGCAGACAGCGCACCGGTTATGGTGTTGTTTGACAAGGGCGGACACATCCTGAAATCAGCCGAGTTCCACAAAGAAAAAAAAGAGTGGCTGTACCAGGTAAAGAACGCGAGTGAGTACGCGGATCGCGCGGACGCCGTCGAGGCACTAGCGAAGTTAAAGGACGACGCGGAAGTGGACGCGGCGCTGAGTGAAGCGCTGCAGCATGACAAGGCCTGGGGAGTTCGCGCAACGGCAGCGGATGCCCTGGCCGAACGCAAATCGCCCACAAATGCAAAATTGCTGCTCGAAGGGTTAAATGCCGCAAACGAGCCATGGTTGAGGAGCCGCATCGTTAACGCGCTTGGCAACTTTAAAGACAATGTTGAAGTAGCCGCCAAGCTGGAGGCGATGGCAAAGGATGACAAATCTTTCCGCGCACGAGGCGCGGCGCTGCAGGCCTTAGGCAAACTCAAAGCGCCAAACGCTTTGGCGACGCTGAACGCAGCGGTTGCCAGCGATTCTCCAGATGATTTCCTGCGCAACGCAGCTTTGCGGGCGATGGGGCCACTGGGTGACGACAAGGCGGTTCCAACACTGCAACAATGGGTCGCTGTCGGTAAGCGCGTTGAAACCCGGCAGGCAGCTGTTTCGAGCCTGGCACGGCTGCAAAAGGACGATAAGCGAATAACCCAGGAAATAGCGGGATTTTTGACGGAGCCGCGCGCTCCACTGCGCTTCTCCGCGATTTTTGCGCTGGGCGAACGCGGCGACGTGACCGCGGTGCCAGCTTTGGAGTCCTTGCTAAATAGCAACGATTTGAGCATCGAAATGGCACCGATGATCAAGGGCCAGATTGCGCGGCTGAAAAAAGGGCCCGGAAAGAAACCCGAAGCCGGCGAATCGAACGAATACGAACCAAGCGGCGACAATGCTCAGTCGGTTGCCCAGCGGCTGGAACGCATGGAAAAGCTGATCCAAGAGATGAGCGAGCGCTTGAAAAACATGGAAGAGCGTTTGCCTCCGAAGCACTAGTGCGCGTTCGGCAAAAACAAAATCAGAGGGACGGCCTTTGCCGTCCTTCTTTTTCGTTTAAACCCACGTCGAGGTCTAAGGCAGCGCAATCAGCAATCGCATGTCGCGGAGGTTGTTCCCTGTAGGTCCGGTTACGACAGAGTCGCCCAACGCTTCGAAAAAACGGAACGAGTCGCTTCGCCGAAAGAAATCTTGCGGATCGAGCCCGGCACTTCCGGCGCGCGACAACGTGTCGCCGTCCGCGACGGCTCCGGCTGCAGGACTGTTTCCGTCGATGCCATCGGTTCCAGCGCTTAAGACGACAATTCCCTTCCCGGCGATTTTTGGCACACACGCGAGTACGAATGCAGAGTTGCGGCCGCCAACGCCGTCACCGGTGACCGTCGAGCTGAGTTCACCGTCGGCGATCAGCGCGACCAGCCGACGCGGGTTGGCCGCGCGCAGTTCTTGCAATTGAGCGAGCAGAAAATCCGCAGCTTTTTCCACGGGCCAGTCGTCCGTTGAGTTGTCGCAAAAAGCTTCGCAGTCCAGCGATTCAGCAATGCGGTGAGCTGCGTGAAACAGTTCGTGCATTCCGAGCACCAGCTGGAATTGCGCGCGTTCGAAAGCAGGACTGCCTGGCTTGGGAGTTTCCGGCATCTCACCGATCCCGATCCAGTCAGCCAAACGATTCGGCAGCTGGGCGCGCAAATTGTATTTCGCGACGATGGCCGAGACATCCTCTCGCGTCGTTGGATCAGGTAACGTCGGGCCAGAAGCCAATGCGGATTCCTTGCCGACCGGCACGTCGCTGATGGCCAGAGTAATGACGCGTGCGGGCATGGCTGCTCGAGCAAGCCTTCCTCCCTTCACCGCGGAAACATGCTTCCGGATTGCATTGATCTCGGCAATCGGCGCGCCGCAGGTGACTAGCGCGCGATTCAACCGTTGAACGTCGGCTAGAGACAAATCAGGCAACAGAGGAAATTCCATCAGCGCCGAGCCTCCGCCAGAAAGCAGCACGATCACCAGGGTGTTTGAGGTGCAGCCGTGCAAAAGTTCCAGCGCTGCTTCGCCTGCCAGCAAACTCTGGGTATTGGGAGTCGGATGTCCGCCCGCGAAGTAACGTAAGCCGGGTTGGTGTTTTTTTGGCGCTAATGGAGCAGAAACGATTCCCGTGATGTTGATGTCTGCGCGAAGAATAGCAATCAGTCCATCGAGCATTGCGTGCGCGGCTTTGCCAACCGCAATAACGCGCAGGTCGGAAACGTCGCGAAGATCGTATTTGGCGTCTCCGCAGTGAAGTACCCGGTCGGTGCAAATGACGCAACGGGAAACGGAATCGGCAACGTCCAGCGCTTCCAGCGTTCGAAGGAAAATTTGCCGCGCGAGTAGTTTTCCATCCATTGAGGCGCCTAGCGAGCAGAGAGTCAGCTGGTTTGGATTGCTTCAGGATTCAGTATATTCGGCGGCCTCTGCCCCTGAAAAAGGGCCACAATATTTTGCGCGGCGACCAGTGCCATTTTGCCGCGCGTTTCATTCGAAGCGGAACCCAGATGCGGCGCGAGGACCACGTTCGGCCGTTTCAGTCCGGGATGCACAAAGGGCTCTTGTTCAAAAACATCCAATCCCGCGCCGGCAATTTTCCTCGATTCCAAGGCATGCACCAAAGCAGCCTCATCCACTACCGGCCCGCGCGAAGTATTGATCAGAAATGCCGTCGGCTTCATGCGAAACAATTTAGGCGCGTCAAACATCTGCCGGGTGTCGCCATTGAGCGGTACGTGCAGGGTGACAAAATCGGCTTCAGCAAGCAGCGCGTTCAAATCGCGATATTCCGCGTGCAACTCCTTCTCGATGCCTTCGGCCGCGCGGGTCCTGCTGTTGTAAATCACTTTCATTGCAAATCCGGCCGCGCGCCGCGCAACAGCTCTACCGATGCGGCCGAATCCAACGATTCCCAGCGTCTTGCCCCAGACATCGGTTCCGCAAAATTGATCGAAATCCCAACCCTTCCAGCTTCCGGCGCGCACGTATTGGTCGGCTTCCACCAACCTGCGGGCCACGGCCATCATGAGAGCCCAGGCAAAATCCGCGGTGGTTTCATCCAGCACGCCGGGAGTGTTGGTAACCGCGACGCCGCGTTTGCTGCAAGCAGGAACATCAACGTTGTCGTAGCCGACGGCAACGTTCGCCACGATGCGAAGCTTCGGCGCGGTGCGCAGCACGTCGTCAGCGACACGCTCCGTCAGCAGACACACCAGGCCGTCCTTGTCTTTCAGGCGGCCCAGAAACTCGTCGCGCGACGGGCGCTCCGGCTTGCTCCAGAATTCGCAGTCGCAGCAACTCTGCAGGAGATTTCGCGCTTCAGGATAGAGCGGATGGGTGATAAAAACTTTGGCTTTCGGCATGTCTGGCCTCGGAAATCGCGGAACTTGTAACCTATCACAAGCGCGGCGTGATTTTGCAGCAGACGTTGCGTACGCGCAGCAAGACTCACTATAGTTGCAGTGTAGGCGGGAAAACTATTTTGCCGATAAATGCAGCCATCACGTCTGAACTTCATTCGGTAGTCGGGCCACGCAACGTCCTATCCAGTGCGGAAGATCTCGCGATGTATGAATACGATGGCTCGGTGGACCGGGCACGTCCGGAGATCGTGGTTTTTCCTTCGAACAGCTCGGCGGTTTCGCAAATCGTCAAACTCGCCGTAAAGCACGACGTGCCAATCGTGGGGCGCGGCGCCGGCACTGGGCTCTCCGGAGGCGCGCTGGCACGCGGTGGCGGAATCATGATCGCCTTCGGGCGCATGAACCGCATCCTGGAAATTGATCTGGAAAACCGGCGCGCTGTGGTGCAACCTGGAGTCGTTAATTTCGATTTAACGCGGGCCGTCGAACATGCTGGCTTTTACTTCGCGCCCGATCCTTCCAGCCAGAAATCGTGCACTATCGGTGGAAACGTATCGGAAAATTCCGGCGGCCCGCACACGCTGGCCTACGGCGTAACGACGAATCACGTCACCGGATTGGAGCTGGTACTTCCCGATGGGGAGATCAAACGAATCGGCGGAAAACTTGGCGAAGCGGCGGGCTACGATTTATGCGGATTACTGGTGGGCAGCGAAGGAACGCTGGCGCTGGTGACCGAAATCACCGCCAGGCTTTCCAGAAAGCCAGAGGCCGTCAAAACGCTGCTGGCGATTTTCGAAACGGTAGATGACGCAACAGAAACCGTCACGGAAATGACCGCGCGCGCGATTACCCCTGCGGCTTGCGAGATGATGGACGGTTGGACATTGTGCGCGGTTGAAGATTATGTGCACGCGGGATTTCCGCGCGACTGCGGTGCGATTCTGTTGATTGAAGTGGAAGGGCTGGTGGAGGCGGTGGCCAGTCAGTCAGCTGGCGTCGTCGAAGTTTGTAAAGCGCATGGCGCGCGCGAAGTGCGCACTGCGAAGGACGATAAGGAGCGCGAACTGTTATGGAAGGGCAGGAAAACTGCATTTGGCGCGCTGGGACGGCTCGCGCCCAGCAATTATGTTCTGGACGCGGTGATTCCACGTTCGAAATTGCCCCAAGCTCTGCGGCAGGTTCTGAAAATCGGCGAAGAGTGCGGGCTCAAGATTGGGAATATTTTTCACGCGGGCGACGGTAATCTGCATCCGCTGGTGCTGTTTGATCCGCGGGATCGCTCGCAATTTGAGAAGGCTGTACGGGCTTCGGAAGAAATTGTGCGCTACTGCGTGGAAATCGGCGGCGCGCTGACCGGCGAGCATGGCGTGGGCATGGAAAAAAGCGAGTTGATGCCGCTGATGTTTTCCGAAGCCGATTTTGCGCTGATGCGCCGCGTGCATCAGCAATTCAATCCGACTGGCTTGCTGAATCCGGGCAAGGTTTTTCCGATCGGCAAAGGCTGCGGCGAAACCCGCATTCGAAACAGCCCGATGCACAGTCCGGTGTCTGCGTGAGCTCGGCGCTGACATCGTCCGTAGCGGCGCGCTTCGAATCTTTTGTGGGCAATGCCTTCGTTCGAACCGATCCGGAGGCTCTTGGTGCTTATGCTGTGGACGGCGCTTTGCCGGCGGTTGCGGTGCAGCCGGAAAATGCCGAACAAGCTGCAGAAATCGTAAAAATCTCCGTCGAAGAAAGGCTTTCCCTGATCGCCAGCGGGGCGCGCACTTCGCTCGGCATCGGCATGCCGCCAGCAAGTTACGATGTAGCGCTCGATATGACTCGTGTTTGCGGAATCGCGCATTATGATGCGGGCGACCTCACGATCAGCGTGAATGCAGGAACACCATTAGCGGAACTTGCGAAAATTCTAGCCGGCGAAAATCAATTTTTGCCTCTCGCTGTTCCATTTTTTGAGCACGCCACAGTGGGCGGCGCAATTGCGTCGGGGCTGGATTCTCCGCTGCGCCATTTTTACGGTGCGGCGCGCGATTTTATGATTGGCGCGGAGTTCGTGGACGGGACTGGCGCGCTGGCCAAAAGTGGCGGGCGCGTCGTCAAGAACGTGACCGGCTACGATTTTCACAAACTACTGAACGGGTCGCTGGGCTCGCTCGCGGTGATCACGCGCGTGAATTTCCGCACTTTCCCGCTGCAGCTTTCGCGCCGAGGCTTCCTCGCGTCTTTCGCGGATGAAACGGGAGCGCTCGGGTTCGCAAAGCAAATTGCGGATTCGCCGTTGACGCCGACGGTTCTGGAAGTACTTTCGCCGGAATTTGCAGAATTATTTCTCGAAGAGAAGTCGCCGGTCGCCTCGCTGCGGCTCGACGTAGAAGCGTGGACAGTCTGCGTGGGGTTCGAAGGCAGCGCTGAAGTCTGCGAACGCTACCGGCGCGATTTGTCGCGGCTGGCGCGGACGGCTTGCGCGCGGGATGCCATCGCCGTGCACGATTCGCAATTCTTGTCGCTGCTGGAGATTCTGCGTGAAGCACCGGCGGCGATGAGCCGGGTAGCCAAACAAGGCGTTGTGCTGCGCTTCGTCACGCTGCCGGGAAGACTTCCTGATCTGGTGCGGGCGTTACGAAGTTTTGCCAGCTCGTCCTGGATGAGTTCGGCGATCCTGATTCGAAGCGCTGCGATTGTTTATCTGGCGCTGCTGGCGAGCGATGGCGATGAGACCGCGATAAAACAGGCCGCGTATTTCTGGAAGAGTGTCGGATCATTGCGCGGGCAACTAGAATTCAGTGCTGCGATCTTGTTCTGTCCCTCGGAATGGAAATCCGACCTGGATGTGTGGGCATACGCCGACGGCGCGATCGATCTGGGGCAGCGCGTCAAAAAGAGTTTCGATCCGAATGACACATTCGCTCGCGGGCGCTTCGTGGGAGGCGTGTGACTTCATGAGTGAGCTGCGCACCATCCCCGGACTACAACCTGTGTACGAAGACTACGCGCGCTGCGTGCATTGTGGCCTGTGCTTGAACCACTGCCCAACCTACCGGCTATGGCATCTGGAAGCGGATTCCCCACGCGGGCGCATTCAGCAGATGATTCGCGTGGACGAAGGGGCTGTTCCGGTGAACGCGACATTTGTCGATCACATCGATAAATGTCTGGATTGCCGAGCGTGCGAAACGGCGTGCCCGTCCGGTGTTGAATATGGAAAGCTTGTAGAGTTCGCGCGCGCGCGGATCGAGCGTGACTACAAACGGCCATTCCTTTCCAGGCTGGCGCGCAATTTTGCTTATCGAAGGTTGCTGCCGTATCCCTGGCGAATCGCGTTTTTCGCGCGCCTGCTGCGCTTCTACCAGCGCTCCGGATTGCAGACGCTCGCTCGCAAAAGCGGTTTCTTGCGGACGTTAGGACTTAAGGAACGCGAAGCGCTTCTCCCGCGTGTTGACGACAAATTCTTTTTTCGCTTTCTGGGTACAACGTTTCAACCATCCGGCGAGCGCCGCGCGAAGGTAGCGTTTTTTGGCGGTTGCGTGGCCCAGGTTACTTTCTCAACGCTGAACGAGGCGACTATCCGCGTGCTTATGGCGAACGGCTGCGAAGTGGTGGTGCCGAAAAGGCAGGTGTGCTGCGGCGCGCTGGCATCTCATGCCGGAGTGCGGGAAGCCTCTCGCGAACTCGCCCGGCAAAATCTGCGAGCTTTCGCTGCGGAAGAGTTCGAGGCAATTTTGACCAACGCCGCCGGATGCGGATCGACGCTGAAAGAATACTCGCACCTCTTTTCCCCGGACGAGCCAGAATACCAAGCTGCGAAAGAGTTCGAATCGCGCGTGCGTGACGTAACGGAATTCCTGGCGACGCTGGGCATGGTTGCGCCGCTTAAGTCAACGCCTTCGCGCGTCACGTATCAGGATTCCTGCCACCTGCTGCACGGCCAGAAAGTTCGCGAAGCTCCACGCAGCCTGCTTCGCACGATTCCGGAACTTGAACTTGTGGAATTACCGTACTCGGACATTTGTTGCGGCTCGGCTGGCGTATACAACATTACGCAAACGGAAGCGTCGCTCGAATTGCTGGCGGAAAAGATGAAGCATGCCGCAAGCACTCAGGCAACGACGATTGTCACCGCGAATCCTGGCTGCCTGCTGCAAATGCGCGCCGGCGCTGAACTGCACCGCACCGGCCAGCAAGTGCTTCACGTGATGGAAGTGCTGGACCGCGCACTGGAATAATTTGCAACGCTCGTCCGCGCCGCAAAAAACTAAAACGCAATTCACTACCACCAGAAACAGTAACGCCCTCTCCTCTTCTGTTTCTGGCAACAGAAGAAAAAGAGGGCGAACTGTCTTCAGGAGAGCAGCTCTTTATAAAATAATCTATCAGTTATCTGGCGGCGGAGGCGGAGGAGCGTTCATTACAAACTTTCCTCGATGGCCTTGTTCGATGGTGTAGCCCGCAGGCACGGCAAACAACGTCGCAGCTGGCTCCGTCCGTTGAATGTTCGTTAACGTGTAAGTCGTATTGCCAAATCGAGGATCAGAATGCGTACTCTTGACCTCCATCTGCATATCGGGCGAATACCACCGTTCCGAAATGATCGTGATCGGTTTTTCGTTCCCGATTTCTCCCGCCGCGATCGTTCGCGTCGTTCGTGTTCCTTCGGCATTCACGCCGCCAACCGTCTCAATGCCCAGCGATTCGGTTTTGGCCTCTGCTTCTTTCGATTCCTTTTTCGATTCCTTGAAGTCGCGATAAAAGACATTGCCGCCAACCGGCCCGCCTTTCGTCCGGATCTGCATGCCCATCGGGCCAGGCATTTGCCGCGCAATCCTTTGCTCTGGTTCCAGCACGTAGTTCGTTCCCGCGACCGGATCGCTGATTTCTATGAAGGAGTGCGGTTGCCCAGAGGCAGCGAGCGGACCAATTGCCTGCAATGTCACTTCTTTGCGAAAACGCCCCAGGCTGTCGCGATACAAATTCGTTTGCGTCTTCCGATTGATGTGATTACCATCCGCCAACGTTTGCGTGGTCTCCGAAGTCGCAACCGCGCTGAATGGCGCTCCCTTCACCACTTTTCCGCCATGCACTCCTCCACCAAAGCCGAGCAACTCAATGTGATTCTCAAAGAAGGCTCCGGCCTCGCCCGCCGTGACTGTTCCGGCCTCGCCTACCGCGCCTCCTTGGATCACTACCGTCCCCGGTTCGCCTCCCACCATGCCTCCTTGGGCCATTACCTCAGGCGGAGGTGGAGCAGGGACCTCTTGCGTTTCCTGGGCTCGCACCACTCCCGCGCCCCCAAGAAGAACACCCGTCAAGACCACGTTCATCCATCCCACTTCACGTTTCATTTTTCCGTCTCCTCTTCTCTCCCGACCCGGCCTGCGTTTCTTACTGCGAAAAAAATTCCTCGGCGCTCCTCAGCGCACCAGCCGCACTGCCTGCGGCAATCCGTCATTGCTTACCAGTAAATCCACCTGGATCCATTCGCCCGCCCGTTCTTCGTTCACCGGCAAGCCCAACGTGCCAAGCGCTCCGCGCTGCATACGCACACGCACAATTGCGGTTTCTTCGGTTTCGGTGGGCAGGCTGCCCGGCAGCAGAGTAAACTTTCCGGGATCTTCATCTTTGGCAACTTCCAATTTCGCGTTGCCGGAAGATTTCTTTGGCTCCACGGGCAGCGCGTTCTCGTTCTCCCTCTCCGACGCCAAGAGATCGCTGTCCGGACCCGCCGGAATCTGTGTCGGCACGCTCGGCACGGCTACCTTTTGTCTCGACAATTCTTGTCCATGCCGTGTTCGTTGCCAGGTTCCCCAGCCCACAACTCCAATCAACACTGCAGCCGCTGCGAACGCCCACGCGGCAACCGCGACAACGCTGCGCGGAACGCGAGCCTCTCGCCGCGTCCGCAATTCCTGCTTCAACCGCATTTCCACTCGCGCCGGAGCCGAGTCCAGCCGCGTCGATTCCCGCAACAGCCGCAAATCGCATTTCACTTCCCGCCAGGATTCCAGCATCGCGCTGCAGCGTCCGCAAATTTCAGCGTGCTTCGCAGCTGCGGCCGCTTCCTGTGGATCTGCGTCGGCCCGGTCAAGATCCAGGCCACGCAGCTCGAATTCTTCACAATTCATCATCGCAACTACCTGCCTGACAGTTCTCAAGCTATTTGGCTCCCGCGCTGGCCCGGCGCGGAGCATCTCGCAGCAGTTCCAACTTCGCAAGAAGCAATGCCCGACCGCGATGCAAACGCGAACGAATGGTGCCAATCGGGCAGCCGCACGCGCTCGCTGCTTCCTCGTAGCTCATTTCTTCCAGCTCACACAAAACTACCACTTCCCGAAACTCCGCCGGCAATCCGAGAACTGCTTCTCTCACCTGCTCGATGCGCTCTCGTTTTTCCGCGATCATCATCGGCGTCAACGGATCCTCGGGTTCATACCACGCGCTGCCGTCAGCGTTCATCACATCCAGAGACAATTCCCGCGGCGTTTTTTCCAGGTGCTTCATCACCCGGTTTCGCGCTACGCCGTACAGAAATGCTCCCAACTCGCCGCGCTCGGCTTGATATTTCTGCGGCTCGCGAATCAGCACCAGAAAAACTTCCTGCACAACTTCTTCTGCCGCCCACTGCGAACCTGTCATGCGCAACGCGTAGCGATACAGGGCCGATTGGTGCTTTTGATACAGCGCGAGAAATGCCTGCTCGTCGCCCCGTACCGCACGTTTGAGCAGCGCGTCCGGCTTCTCATCCAGAATTTTCATTACGTGGGTTAGACGCCTCGCTGCTCTTCAATGGGTATTCCGACCAGCAAGGAAAAAGGTTCCCTGGCTTGGCGTTATGGCGAACAAAGAGCGAATAAATGCCCTTTTCAGTCCTTTGTCTCGGCCCTCTTATCCGGCGGACGGAACAATTTTGCGGCGATTCGGGTCACGAACCGGCGCGGCACCAGCCGTTCGCCGTGCGCGCCGAGGTAATTCCCCAGGCCCGAGATGACATAACTCTTGCCTGCAGCCAGCGCCTTCAGACCGTTGCGCGCCACTGTCTCAGCCGATTGTTCCCGGCCTTTCGAACTCGACGGATGGCCCGCAACTTCGTGGAACTCCGATGTCGTTGTACCAGGGCACAACGCACACACGCGAATCCCGTGCGGTTTCATCTCTTCGGCCAGGCCCTCCGCCAAAAACAAGTCGAACGCTTTGGTCGCCGCGTAGGTTGAAATGTATGGAACCGCTTGGAATGACGCCGTTGAGGCCACAATCAATACATCGCCGCTGCGCCTCGCGACCATGCCCGGCAAATACAAACGCGTCAAGTACAGCACCGCGCTGCAATTCACCTGCACCATATCGAGCAGTTTTTCGACCTCAACTTCGTGTAACTCGCCGTACTGGCCGAAACCTGCGTTGTTGACCAACAAATCGATCGCGAGGCCCTTCCCTTCCGTAAAATCAAAAATCTCCTTGGGAGCAGACGCCTGCGTCAGGTCCGCGACAAAACTTTCTGCTTGAATTTTATGCGTTGTGCGCAATTTCTGGGCCAGCGATTCCAATCGCTCGCGCCGACGAGCCGTCAACACCAAATTCGTTCCACCAACCGCGAGCTCTTCCGCCAGTGCCTTGCCGATCCCCGCACTAGCGCCAGTCACCAGTGCCCATTTGCCCCGCCATTCGCCGCTCATGGTGTTCCTTTATCTTTCTCATATCTTTCTCATATCTTTCTCAGTGACTCGCAACTGCCAAAGTGCAGTACGAACATGGCAGACTACCCTGCCCGAGCAAGCCGCCACAAGTGCATTGCTTCCATCGCTCTCTGGATTTATGATGCGCGCAACATCCGCTCGTCCTGTCATCAAGAATCGAGCTGTCTGCAAACCGTAGTTCGTGCGCTCTTGAATGATGACGCCCGGCGGCGCGCTGGAGGTTTCCATGAGATTACATTTTGAAAAAGCGCTGCTTGTGCTGGCAGTTTTTTTCTCCGCAGCAACGCTCTCCGCTCAACAGATCGGAAAGTATGTTCCGGTAAGCGCCGGCTCCGACGCCGACCGCGCCATGGCGGAAATCAATTCGGCCAGCGACCCCGCGCAAAAGCTCGCGCTGATCGACAAATTTGCGGCTGGCCCCGGACAAGGCGACATGGCTCTGGTCGCGGATGAGCTATACGTGAACTACTTTCTTGCGCAGAAACAGTACGACAAGGCTTTCGAATATGGCGACAAACTTTTCGCAATTGATCCCGGTAATTTCCAGAATGCGGCGAATATGATTCGCGCCGCATCGGAAAAGAACGACGCGGAAAAACTGCTCGCCTATGGCGAAAAAACACAGAGCATCCTCGCTGCTTATAAATCATCGCGCGCGCCTTCCAGTGTTGCCGCGGAAACCTGGGAACAGCAAAAAACGCAGACCATCGCAAGCAATCAGGACAACATTCGTTACGTGCAGCAAGCGGTTTACAATGGCGCCTACCAGACGCAAGAACCCGCCAAGCGAGCCGATCAGCTACTTCGTTTTGCGAAGATTTTTCCGGATTCGGAATATTCGCTGACCGCTCTGGGAGTCGCCGCCTCATCCTACCAGCAAGCCCAGAACGCGCCGAAAATGTTGGAGGTCGCTAACGCGCTGCTGGCAAAAGATCCCAAGAATCTGGGAATGTTGTTACTGGTCTCGGATTATTACGGAGAAAAAGGCGAGCAGCTGGATAAAGCGGAATCTTATGCACGGCAAGCTGCCACCCTGGCCGATTCCGCTCCGCGTCCGGAAAATGTCAGCGAAGATCAGTGGAAACAACAGACGGCGCTGCAAAAAGGGTTGGCGCTCAGCACCCTCGGCCAGATAAACATGCAAAAAAAGAACAATGCGCAGGCCATTCAGAATTTCCAGGCCGCAGCGCCACTGCTCAAATCCAATGATATCGGCTACGCGCGCAACGCATACCGCTTGGGATTCGCATTCCTCAATTTGAAGAAATACCCGGAGGCCAAAGCCGCGCTCAGCGAAGCAGCGTCCGTCAACAGTCCATACAAGCAACCAGCACGGGATAAACTCAAAACGATTCCCGCCGCACCGGCAACGCGGCGCAAAGCAACCTAGCATGCAAGAGAGCGGACTCTTCTCAGGAATTCCGACGACCGGAGAATAAAACGGAAAGGACGGTCCCCGAGAGTACTGCGCTCAAGCCGCAATGGCTGTCAAAGACGGCCATCGCGCTTGAAGGTTTTGACCCAATCTTCGTTATTGGTTTCGCCCTGATCTTCGTCGCCCTTTTGTACTATCTCGGCCTGGATTCACCAGGGACAAAAGCTGAATCCCTGCGCGACGTAGTTTTGTCCAAATGTACGCACTCTTGCGGTGTCTTCTTTGCCTCGCCAGGCTTTTCGTAACATGTCTACTACTCCAACAAAGAGATTGCCGCGCGCTTGAATCTGTCCGAATTTACGGTTAAGAATCACGTTCACCGCATCATGAAACAACTTGAAGCCAGTAACCGCTACGAAGCCGTTGAGCTAATACGCGCGAACGGCTTGGAGCAAAATCTGAGCCAGTGACTGCAACCTCTTTGGTTGACCGTTTGAAAGCCAAAAATCGCATGTCGCTTGCGAAAAATTGGCATCGGAAGAAGGGCGCAGTGTTTACGGCGTCCCCACAGCCGTTGCGGAGCTCTTAGAACCGGAAGAGGCTCCAAACACGGAAAATTCATATACCCCGATCCAATTCGGACCGTCGGCCCTGAGCCGCAATCGCCTCACGGTTCGATGTATCGGCGCATGCGTTTGGTCCGCCCCTGGAAATCCGCCGTGGCCAGCAAACTCCAGCCAAACTCGCCGCCCCGCTGACCGAATATCGTCCACCGTTGAATATAAAGTGTAGACGTTCCGAAGTAGCCCCAGTTTATTTTGGCAAAATCGATTGGCGTATCTTTTCCAAAATCAAGTTCATAGTCCACCTCCGGGGCCGCCGGAACTCACTGTCTGAATAGCCGGCGAGACAAAGTACGTTAGTTGATACCTTTTGGTGACCGAGATGCCTGACGGTCTCCTTCAGGGCAACAACGTAAAAATGCATCGGCAGTTTTGAGTAAGCTTGTCAGCGTGCCAAAGGCATGGGCAGAACGTTCGCTCGACCGAGCTCTTGTTCGTCTGGCGCAACAGCCACACCATCACGAAACGCGACGACGTTTCCAGAGTTCGCGGGAACGCGTTCGCCAGGAACGATAATTCCAACGAGATTTAGCGGATCTGCAGCGGAAACAATCGTAACTTCGCGGGTGGGATTCTGCTTACGCTTGGCTCGCAACGACTCCACGGCCAGGGGCAAAGCGAATTGCTCGCCCAAAAACCCACTGACAAACCGGCCGCCACGAATTTCCCCGCGATCTTCAAGGCGTCGCAGAGTGATCAGTACTTCACGCCATTTCGGAAGTATGGTCTCGCGCGCTAGGAGCTCACGGAAAACAATTCCGTAGCGATGCAACAGCATCCGGCATGTCGTTTCGAGCGCTCGCGTATGGTCCTGCGCATCACCGGAGTAAATCAACGACCATCGGCCGGCACTGTGCCTCGGACGCGCAGTTCGTCCGCGGCCCTGGCCGGAGCGGCGCTTGGGATCGATCAGCGCACGCAAATTGTCGAAGCCGTCTGCTGTGAGCAATCCAGCGGCGACGAGCTCCCAAAGACCGGTTTCTACTTGAGCCTTCAGCTTGCCCGTGCCCCGCACGATATCCGCGAAGAAAGAAGCGCCGCGCTGTCGCAAGAACTGTAAAACCGCTGCCGCGTCCATACTCAGACCTGCCGGCTGCATTTCATTCGCGTCGCGCCGTGGGATCATCCAGTCGCTATCTTCGCGCACAAAAAAGGTGATTGGCGCGACGCTGGTAGGAACGACGCGCCGCTTTCCGTCCGAGAACGCCTCAAGCGTAGCGGGATGTGGCGACAGCCGGCCCCAGCCGACCGCGCCCGTAAGGCAAAGGTCGTCGAGCACCTTGGGATCGAAATCGTCGATGCGGCGCTGCAGAATCTGGCGTTCCCATGAATTTGCAGGCGCTTCAAACCCTTGCATTTGACGAATCACTTCGAGCGTGCCACGTTCGCCGAGCACCTGCGTACCCGGCGCTACGTGCTGCCAGGAAAGCAGCCAATCCATAAATTGCGCGGGAGTGACAGACTGGATTTCTTTCCGTAACCGTCCCAACGTGAGGCGGTGGATGCGGGCAAGTAGTCGGCGTTCGCACCATTCTGTCGAACTCGAAACGATATCGTCCGAAACGGTGCCAGTGAATTTACCGCGCAGGACGACTCCTTTGGACTCCAGGCGCAACAGAGATTTTTCTATATCCGGGACTGACAGTGCGAGCGCGGTGGCTAGTAGAGTTGCTGTGATTGGGCCGCTGTGAGCGATCCATCCTGTGACGCAGGCCAACAAAGCCTCTTCGCGCGAAAGTTGTTGCCACTCGACATGCGGCACGGGCGTTTCGAAGCGTGCTGAAGGAAATATTTGCATGAATGCGGACACGCGTTCTGAAGCTACCCAATACGCTGCGTCACGCACGCGAGCGAGACCAGCGCGGCGCGCTGCAGCGAGCTGATCGAAAAGAGGAGTCCATGCCGGCACCGAATCGCGCAATTTCGTGCTCAAACCAGTGTTTCCGCACAAGATTTCGGTGCCAACGGGTAACGCAATTAACGTGAGTAGAGCGTCGTGTAACTCCTCCGGGTCGCGCACATCAGGCCACGCTTCACGGCACACCTCGGCGATTGCCGCAGGATCGAGCCGGCCGATTTCTTCAAGCACCGAGTCCGGCAAAACGCGACGCATTTCGACGGCACGAGCACGGCGTTCTTCGAGCGGTGCGTCATCGAGATATGCGTAAGGATTGGCGTTTAAAATTTCGTGCGAGAATTGCGACGCTATTGGCGTATCTACCGCGAGGCACTTGATCTCTCCGGCAGCGATGCCACCCAAGACGCGCTCGAGGCCTTCGATGTCCATGGCTTCGGTAAGGACATCCTTCATCACTTCACGGATGAGCGGGTGATTGGGAATGTTGATGTCGCCGGCGGCGAGATTTTCGGGGCATGCCTGCTGCTCTGGGAATACGGCAGCCAACAAGTCATCTGCTCGCATACGTTGAATATTCGGCGGCACTTTCTTTCCACCGCGGAAGCGGAGCAAGGCCAGCGCCCGCCCCGCATCCCAGCGCCATCGCGCAGTGAAAAGAGGAGAGGCCAACACAGCCTGCTCGAGAACAGCACGAACGGAATTCGGATGCAGGAAGTGAAAAACATCGGCCAACGGAAAACTATGCTGCTCGCTCAGCGAAATATTCAGTCCATTGTCGGTCGCGGCAGCTTGCAGCTCAAAGTTGAACGAGCGGCAGAAACGCTTACGGAGCGCGAGACCCCAGGCTTTGTTGATGCGCCCGCCAAACGGCGCGTGGATGACGATCCTACGACCAGCAAGGACGTATTCGACTACCTGTTCGGCGCCAGCGTCGTCCAGACCACATTCAATTTTCAGCCAACTTATCGCGGGAGAGGCCTCTGGAGGGAACTTCCCGACGGGATCGGAAACCGTGCCAGGAACAAAAGAACTGATTTCTTCTCGTAAGACTGCGACGTGTGTTGAAAGTTCGTCGGTTCGTGCCGGCGCTTCGCCGCGCCAAAAAGGAATGGTGGGAGCAGCGCCTTGCGCGTCTTCCACCAAAACGCTGCCGGCTTGAACTCGCCGGATTCGCCAGGAAGTGTTTCCCAGCAGCATAATATCGCCCGCAAGGCTTTCTACCGCGAAGTCTTCGTCAATCGTTCCAACAACTGCCCCTTCAGGCTGCACAATCACGGTGTATAAAGCATTTTCCGGAATGGCGCCGCCACTCGTAATCGCCGCCAAACGACTGCCACGGCGGGCACGGATCCCGCCGTTCACACGATCACGATGGAGATATGCAGCATAACGACCGCGCGAGCTGGCAATGCCTTCGGAGAGCATGACGAGAATTTCGTCGAACTCCGCTCGTGTAAGATCGCGATAAGGATATGCACGGCGCACCGCTTGGAATAACTCCGTTTCGTTCCAATCTTCGGCAGCGCACATAGCCACAATCTGCTGCGCCAGAATGTCAAGCGGAGCTTTGGGAATCGCGATGCGATCGAGATCTCCTTGGCGAATTGCGCGCACCAGTGCAGCGCATTCCAAGAGCTCGTCGCGAGTTGTCGCGAAGATCCGGCCTTTGGGCACGGCGCCACGCCAGTGACCCGCTCGGCCGATACGCTGCAAACCGACGGAAATTGAACGCGGCGAACCGATCAGGCAAACCAGGTCGATTGCGCCGATATCGATGCCGAGCTCGAGAGATGCCGTCGCTACAAGGGCGCGGAGCTCTCCGGATTTCAATTTCTTCTCGGCTACGAGACGCAGCTTGCGCGACAAACTGCCGTGGTGCGCGGCGATGGCATCGCTCCCGAGGCGCTCGGCGAGATGATGAGACATGCGCTCTGCGAGACGGCGGGTGTTGACGAAGATAAGAGTTGAGCGATGCTGTGTGGCCAGAGTGGCAATCCGATCGTAGATCTCGGCCCACATTTCGTTGGACGCAACTGGGCCAAGCTCGCTGGCGGGAACTTCGATGCCTAGATCCAACTCGCGACGGTGACCTATTTGCACAACCGCGGGATCGGGCCTATCGTTTCCAGTCAGAAAATGAGCCACGAGCTCGATCGGTTTCTGGGTCGCCGAGAGACCGATGCGCGTCAGGCGCTTGCCAGTCAAATGATCGAGACGTTCCAGCGAAAGCGCCAGATGGGCACCGCGTTTGTCGTCAGCTACGGCATGGATTTCATCCACGATGACCGAGTCAATGGTCCGCAGGATTTCGCGGCTCTTCGCCGCAGTAAGGAGGATGTAGAGAGATTCCGGAGTAGTTACCAGAATATGCGGCGGACGCGCCAGCATGGCGCGGCGCTCATGCGCGAGCGTATCGCCGGTGCGCACCGCGGTACGAATCTCAGGCATCAAGATCCCGCGCTGCCCGGCGAGCTGCAGGATTTCTCCCAAAGGAATTTCCAGGTTTTTCTGAATGTCATTACTCAGCGCCTTGAGCGGTGACACATATAGGACTTCGGTGCAGTCAGTTAATTCACCGCGGATCGCTTTTCGCACCAGGCGATCGATGCAGATCAAAAAGGCCGCGAGCGTTTTTCCCGATCCTGTTGGAGCCGAGATCAGCGTTGTTTTGCCAGCCAAAATCTGAGGCCAGCCTTCTTGCTGCGGTTCGGTAGGCGTGCCGAAGCAGCCGATGAACCAGTCGCGGACGAGCGGATGCGCCCATTCCAGACCTGAAGCAAGCGGTAGTGCGGGCCCTTGGTTCATTTCTAGTTCTAATTATAGCCTGAGGACTAGTAGGCATTTGATTCGCGGATGGTGAGTGACTCTTAGCCTAGCCTCCGTCCGTACCAGTTACCAGACGGGGCTTCGGAACAAAGTCCGCATCCGCCATATCAGCGAGCCACTGGTTGAAGCACGAGTGGTTTTGCGTTCGTCGGGATCGGATGAAACGTCGAGTGTCGTCGCACCCATTTGGTTCACACGGGAATCCAATTCTTTTTGTGATAAAGGTAGTAGGCTCCCTCGAGATGCCCTTCTTCCTTGCCGCCGATTACGCGGTTGGGCTTGATTTTTCCGTTCGAATAAAAGGCGGCCTTGCACTAACGCCAAGAGCCGTGTGCGAGCTTGATGTACCTGTACAACGTGAATTTGGACTGAGCCATAAGAATCTCCTGGCTGGCTAGTACTCGGTGCCGGAGATTTCCTAGGATTTGAATTTAGGAAGACTCTATCCCATTGATTCTAAAGCTATGGCGGAGAGGGTGGGATACTCAATCAAGCCTTGGAACTATCCTGTCATGTTTTCAGCAACATGCGCAAAAACCGCATGGATATTGGCGATTTCCATGATCCCGCCTGTTGCAACTGTTTCTACCCTTCCGCATGAATAGTACCAATTTCGAGCTCAAACAGACACCAAAGACACCAAACCAGAAAGCTCACGAATGCGAAGGAGTATTATGACCACGCGCGCGGCCTGCCTGGTTCTTCAGTAGCTTCAAGCAAGCCCGGAAGCTCAGCGAAGCGGGCTTGCAGCGTATCGGTGAGCAAAGGCAGGTCCTCTCGTACGCGCGCAGCCTCTTCATGTTCTGAATGATCAATTAGGCGGTCAACCGCGCGGCTGAGTGCCTCGGTCACTGCTGGCACGTTGAGTGCTTTCTTTAAGAAGGTGACGTTTGGTCTCCAACCAACGGTGCGTGTACAAGTGTCCCTCGAATCCCCACAGGCACGGCGGACCACCTCCGCCGTTGGGAGTCCACGGAGCGAACACCGGATTCTCATTTTCTGGGTATATCAGGCACGAGATGTACTGCACCACGGCAATCGCGCGTCCAACCGTGTCCAGTGACCACCACGCACCCCACACGCGATCAACGTCAGGCAATAGCACTCCGTAAGTTGTTAGGGCCCCAATCCAGCGGTACGGTCGTGCCTTTGAACCTTGATAGGCAAGCCCGAGTTGATCGTCGACTTCGTCGAGAACTGTTTGCCGCATGAACTCTGAAACCGCTGCGCTCTGCTTGGAAGTCAAATGCTTGTCGAAGATCGCGCGGTCAGCCAAAACTGGATAGAGATGCTCCACAAATCCGCCGTACTTGTCGCTAGTGCCGCGTAGTCCTCACACCATAGTTCCAGGCAGAAAGGAAGCAGGTATGCGAGAAGCGAGCCTTGGATCTCGGTATGGCGGGGATCTTGCAAGTATTCCCAAAGGTCCTGCACATCCGGTCGTTCGCCGGTCTTGATTCGTAGCAGCCGACGCAAATGGCGATCATTTCCCTCAAAAGCCTCCTGGGTGAGCTTCTCGGGAGGAGCTGCTTTTCCATATGCGCCGAAACGCGATTGTTCTGTCAGATTGATAGAGAGCCATCCCTTACTTGCCCTTGCCAGTCCGCCTGGAATGTCTCTTACCGCTCGCCGTTCTCGTTCCTTCACTGAGATGAGTCATAGCTTGCCGCAGAAGCCAGTTCGCTTTGGTCTGGTAACCGCGGCCATCTGCTTTGAGCCATGCGATGACGTCGGAATCAAGACGCATCGTAACGGGCTTCTTCGTTGGTCGATAGAACTTGCCAATTTCGGCTCCGCTCCAATCGACAACCGCCGGAGCGTCCGAGAAATCAATGTCCTCGTCTCTTTTTGCGGCGATAGCTCGGATGTCTCGTTTCTGTTCCTTTGTGAGCTTTCTCATAGGCTCTCCTTTCGTGCGATTCGGCAGCGCGAGCCGAGATGACACGAATGACTTCTTCGTCGTGTTCCTCATAAAATGTATGAACGACCAACAGAATCGAACCCGGCCCTATGGCTCCGACTGTTATCCAACGTTCCTCATCCTCGAAAGTGACGTCACGCTGCGTAATCGCATAGGCATCGTCGAAAACGAGAACGGCTGTTTCGAAGCGAACATCGTGCTTGTGAAGGTTTTGCCGGTTCTTCTGTTCGTCCCATTCAAATCGCATGGCTCGCCACGGCTGGGAGAGAATACAGTCCTAGCGCGCGGTTGTCAATACATTTGTATGTACAGCTGTTATATGCGAGCCGGGCACAAAAAGTGGAAATAGACACCACGAATTCAAAGGCAGGGAAATCAGCAACTTGCAGATATGGCGGAGAGGGTGGGATTCGAACCCACGGTAGGGGTTAACCTACACACGCTTTCCAAGCGTGCGCCTTAAACCGCTCGGCCACCTCTCCGACGTTATTGCAACTGGTTGCAGCAGGTCGCCACAGCGCGCGATTGCAAGTTTTTCAGTTTAGCAGAATCCTTGCGTCTGCGCATTGCGCCGCAATCACCCGGTTTCCAAACATTTTTGAGGCTTGTGTTTGGGCGAATGGAAACCTCTCTGCTAAACTTTTCTCTGCAGTTCCGGGATCGTCTAATCGGTAGGACATCAGCCTTTGAAAGTGAAGTAAATCGCGTGATAAACCGTTCGGACTGTTGCACTTAGCTCAAAATGGAATAATCCTAAATGGCCCCTCAGATTGACCCTTCTGGCGAGCGTTCGAATTGAGGCAAACTTTCTCAAGCCAACTTTTAATTCCCTTCTCTTCTGCGGTTTCGAATCCCGCCGCTATCTCCATCTTTCCGGCGTGTTTTGTTTTCTTGTCTTCCCGCTTTCCTCCCAGCCAGTTTCGAGTTTTAGGTTAAATTCTTGATCCAGGGATCGAAGGGCTTGCCATCGGTTTAAGTGAGCGGACCTACGCCAACCGTAGCCAGGGACAGGATGCATCACGCAGAGTTCTCCTGCCGGAGCACCACATTCAGGGCAAGTCACGTCAAGGATTTTCCTCTTCGTACGTGCCTTCTTTTTGTAACGTTCATAACACTTCTTGCAGACCGCCGCCAATACGTCAGAGTTCCAATCAACACGAACGCGCTCAGTGGATTCCGAATATGCGACAGGTAAAAGGAACGCCAGCTTAGCTTCTCCGGTTGCGTCTTCACCGCACAGCGCGCAATGACCACACCGCGCTAATTCACTGCCCCAATATGCAATCCTCATTTTGTTTTCTTCCTATATTGAAACCGATCCTTCCGCGCTTGTGCCAGTGCCGTTAATTGTTCCTGCTCTTTCGCCACGCCGCCAAAAGTTGCATCGTTCGCAGTTCCGGGGAGCATTCGAGGACGGCGAGCACTTCGTCGGGCAGTTCGTAGCGGTGGACCTTACAGGTCATGCTGATTTAGGCTTCTGTCGAGACCGGACCAACCAAAACGCCAATCCGAATGACAAAGCGATAATGAGCCAGCACATCGGGTCAGATATCGTAGCTTCTATCAGCCCACCAAGAACTGCGCTGAGTCCGGTCGCATGGCTTGGACCCGTAGATATAGATATGCCTCCGCGAGTAATGCCAGTAAGAACGCGAAAAAGAAGATAACCAACAATTTCGACCACAGAAAGTAACGTGCCGAGTGCGACTATTTTAAGTGTTTGCATTATTACCCGTTCGGGGGGATTGTACACCGGAAAGGTGAACTCAGCGGTCACAGAAAACAAGCCGCCAAAATCGTAGCTCGGCGAGTGGTATGATGGCGTTTCCCGTTGCTCCACCCGGAGCGACAATGGCAATCAGTTTCCAATCAGACGAAGAAGTTCTGCGGAAGTTGCGGGATAAACTGCGCAAGATGTCGGACGAAGAGTTGATTCGATTCGGGAAGGAAGTTCGTAGGCTTGCGGAGAATCCGTTTCAGCGGCAATTGGATGAGGCGCGAGCGGAGTGGAGGCGTCGCAGGAAACACTCATGTAGTACAATTCCAAACGGAGGAAACAAAGAATGAGTGAAGTTTTAGAAGGTTTGTTACAGAAGAGGGCTTCCTTGTCTGCGGAACTGCG
>WNFE01000476.1_pt1 | contig 28213 bp, 21 predicted proteins | sample 5400451 | NCBI WGS metagenome assembly WNFE01 (sample SAMN13153344, study PRJNA577476) | soil metagenome | isolation source: 200 cm saprolite under Douglas fir tree site 2 hole 2 | place: USA:California | collected 2015-04-18
GCGTCAGCATGCGTTGACTATTCAGGATGCGTCGGAACCTTTCTGGAAGCTTGCCGGCATCCAACTGTTCGTACTTTTCAGTCCGGACGGAAAGGTTTTCGGTTTTCACGCATCTGGGTCCGGATGGGACGCCAGTCTTGCCGAGGCTGAGCTGAAAAAATCCGTTGAACAGGGTGAGTACGCGGCATGGTGGTATGGCGACGGACGGCTCTACCGCGTGTTTCTACATAGCATCCTGGCAGGCAGTGGAAATAACCAAAGAGAAGTCGGGCTCATCGCCGTCGGCTATCAGATCGATTCGGCGGTAGCAGCCCAGCTATCTCTGGCGTCGGGAAGCCAGATCGTGCTGGCCATTGACGACAAAATCATCGCCAGCACGCTCTCTCCCCGCGAAGAGCAAGATCTGCAAGGCAAAATGCGCCAGGACTGGGACACCTCCGCTGGCTCTCGCGAAGTGCTGCTCGGCGGTAATGCTTACCAGGCCGCTACTGCCTTGTTATACGAAAGTCCGGCGACCAACGTTAAGTGTTACGTCCTTATGTCTCTGCAACCCGCCAACGCCTTGCTTGCGCGCCTGAATCGTACCATCTTGATTGTAGGGTTTTCAGCCATCGTGCTCGCAACCCTGCTGCTCAGTTTCGTTTCCAGCACCATCACCCATCCTCTCGACAATCTGGTCGCTGGCGTTCGCGCTCTGGCCCAGGGTGATTACGCTTATTCCATAAACCTCCGCGGCAGCAGCGAGGTGGCGGAACTTGGCAAGGCATTTTCCAAAATGCGCGGCGAGTTGCTGATTTCCGAACAGAGACGTTTCGCCAGCGAACGAATCGCAGCGCTTGGCAGAGCCGCCAGTTCCATCTCCCATGATTTACGGCATTATCTCGCGGCAGTGGTGGCCAACGCCGAATTCCTGTACGAAGCGGAAAAGTTAAAGCTCAACCGCGACGAAATATACTCTGAAATCAAAACTGCCTCGGAGCAAATGACCGACTTGCTTGATTCCCTGCGGGAATTGTCGAGGGATCAAGGTATTTCTCCCCGGCCGGCGGCGCTCGATCAGATCATTCGCCATGCGGTGGATACCGTGCGCGCCCGCGCGGAAATGCGCAATCGTGCCATCTTTATTCACTCTTCGGGAGAGATGGGCGGCACTTTGGATCCGCAAAAAATCGAGCGCGCTTTTTTTAACCTGGTGCTGAATGCGTGCGAGGCGTCGGCGCAGTCAGAAGGCGAAGTTGAGATCGACATCCATTCGTCGCTCGAACTGTTCGAGGTCCGTGTGATCGATCATGGCTCGGGAATACCGCCTTCCATTTGCAATACCATCTTCGACCCATTCGTCAGCTTCGGGAAATCGAACGGAACCGGCCTGGGTCTGGCCATCGTCAGCAAAGTGATTCAAGACCACGGTGGGTCCGTAATCCTCGAAGGCACTTCCCACTCCGGAACGACCTTCCTGGTGAGGTTGCCGCGAGCGGCGCGCGCGCTGCCGCAAACTGCACAGACCGTAGCCTCCTGACATCCCTTAACGAGATTTTCGAAAGGGCGGTTTATCGTTGATGTCGGAAACCGCCAGTTGGCGGGAAAATTCCCGCAAGACCTCTTAAGACCAAAGATGCGCTAGTTACAGCCACCTCACGAACAATAGGTGGCGCTCTATGCGCCGTGAGCTTGGCCGCTCCAGTTGGCAACACAAACAATCGCAACCAAAAAAGTTGACCAGCGAGTGGCGCAAGCCCCGGAAGTCAGGCCGGGGTAAGCCAGGACTACAGCGGTGTCGCTTGCTGTTCGATGTAGCGTTTGATTACGGCGAGCGGTGCGCCGCCACATGATGCGGCGAAGTAAGAAGGCGACCACAGTGCATTCTTCCAGTAGCAGCTGGCGATGCGCGGCAGCTGGCGTCGTAGAACGTAGCTCGAAACGCCCTTTAAGGAGTTCACCAGCGAGGAGACCGACACTTTCGGCGGGTAGTTCACCAGCAAGTGTACGTGATTGCTCTCACCGTCCATCTGTACCAACACCGCCTGGAAGTCCGTGCAGACCTTGAAGAAGATCTGTCGCAATTTCTCAATAGCCTGGCCGTCGAGGATACAACGGCGGTATTTGGTCACGAAGACCAGATGGACATGCATTGCAAAAACGCAGTGTCTGCCGTGCCGAATGTGCTTGTTGTCCTTGTTTTTCTCCATAGACCAGATCATAATGCAAGCATGGAACGTCGGCAAGCGTTCCAATTCGAGTTGCTGCCTAACGGCGAACAGCAACGGCAGATGAGCCGTTCGGCGGGTTGCGCCCGTTACGTCTACAACAAGGCCTTGGCGCTCAAGAAAGAGCGCTACCAGAAGAAAGAGAAGCTCACCCGGTTCCAACTGGACAAGATGCTGGTGCAGTGGAAGCAAGAAACGCCATGGCTTTCAAAAGCCCCAGGGCACGCATTACAGCAAGCCATCCTGGACCTGGACCGTGCGTATAGCAACTTTTTCAAGAAGCGAGCTCAGTTCCCGAAGTTTCACAAGAAGGGCATACGGGATTCCTTCCGAGAATCCGACGCGAAGTGCATCAAACTAGACCAAGTCAACAGCCGCATTCAGTTGCCCAAGATTGGTTGGGTGCGTTATCGCAACAGCCGTGAGGTGCTGGGCGAAATTCGCCATGTCACCGTCAGCTTATCGGTGGGCAAATGGTTCGTGAGCATTAGCACGCTGCGCGAAGTCGAGCAGCCGTTGCATGCTTCGAGATCGTCAGTCGGTCTGGATTGGGGAGTGGCTCGTTTCTATACGCTGTCCGACGGGGAGTACCAAGACCAGTTGCAGCCGCTTAAAAAGTTCTTGCCGAAGTTAGCGAAACTGCAACGAAGGCTAGCTCGCAAGAAAAAGTTCTCAAGCCAGTGGAAGAAGGCGAAAGCCAAAATCGCCAAGTTGCACAGCAAGATTGCCAATATCAGAAAGGACTTCGTACACAAGTCTTCGAACCACATCAGCAAAAACCACGCGATCGTGTTTGTCGAAGACCTGCAAGTAAAGAATATGTCTGCGTCCGCCAAGGGCAGGCAGGGCAAGCCGGGAAAGAAAGTTGGCCAGAAGTCGGGACTCAACCGTTGTATTCTCGACGCCAGCCCGTTCGAACTGCGCCGCCAGCTGGAGTACAAGACGCGGTGGAACGGCGGACTTCTGGTACCCGTGTGGCCCCAGAACACCAGCCGCAAGTGTCCTGAGTGCCAGCACACCTCAGCGGAGAACCGTAAGACGCAAACAAAGTTCGTGTGCGTGGAGTGTGGCTTCTCAGCCAATGCGGATTGGGTTGGTGCTATAAACATCAAAGAGGCGGGGCTCGCCTCCTTAGCCTGTTCGTCATCTTCGCATGCGACAAATGCGTCGTGTCAGGAACCCACCGAGGGCATCGTATGCGCGAGCGTATTGAGCCTGTAGGAATTCCCTCCGTTTACGGAGGGGAGGATGTCAAATTGTACTTGTGTCATTTTCTCGCAGGTTTAGACTGAACCCATTCTTGTCACTTTCGGAAGCGCCCTGGGGGACTTATGAAGCAGCGGTTTCTGCTCTTATCTCGCTATGCCATTTTCGCGGCAGCTTTGCTGGTGTTTCTTGCAGGGCAGTCCACGCTGGCTTCCACCGTCGTCGTCGGAACCTGCAAATCGGGTTTAACTTCCTTCTCTACGGTTCAGGCCGCGGTAAATGCAGCCCCGAATGGATCTACGATTGATGTATGCCCCGGCACTTATCCCGAACAAGTGACGATTAACGCCAAGAGCTTGACCATCATCGGAGTTCTATCCGGAACAAGTGAAGCGGCGGTTTTGATACCACCCTCCGGCGGCTTGACGGTAAACGCGAGCGACTTCGGCGGCAAACCAGTCGCAGCGCAACTTTCGTTGAGAATGCCACTGCGGTCACCATTTCCCATGTCACGGTGGACGGTAAGGGGAATGCCCTGACCGGCTGCGGGACAAACCTAATCGGAATCTTTTACCAGAATTCGTCCGGAAAAATTGTCGATGACGTGGCCCGGAACCAGATCCTGGATTCCAGCGATCAGGGCTGTCAGCTTGGACTGGGAATTGACGTTGAAAGCGATTCCGGCGCTCCCGCTGTCACCATTGCAAACAGCTCCGTGCACAATTATCAGAAAAATGGCATTACCGCGGGCGGTCCCGGCACTGGCGGGGGCCCGGTTATGACCATCACCGGCAATACGGTTACCGGCATCGGAGCGACAGCTGCAATTGCGCAAAACGGCATACAGATCGGTTATGGCTCAACCGGAAAAGTCACGGGCAATTATGTGACTGACGACATCTACACCGGCGGAACTTTCGGCGCTTCTGGAATTCTGATTTATGCTTCCGCCGGCGTAACCGCTTCCAACAATTCAGTGGAGAGCACACAGTTCGGAATTGTCACTGCGTCGGACCCTACCTATGGCGCCGCAGATAACGCAGTTATCAATTCGAACCATGTTGGAGGGACTCAAACCTTCGATGCCATCGATCTTTGCAGCAACGGAAACACGGCGGACTCAAACAGCATCTCCGGCAGCAACGCACAATCTGGCGTTCATGTGGACGACGAGTGCCCGGGACCGGGCGCGACGCCCAGTGGCGCCAACAACACAGTAAAAAACAATACGATCAACGAACCGTGCGCCGGAGTTCTGCTCGGTTCCGGCACTCCCAACACCACCAGTCCAAATACCTTTTTCAATGTTACTTTTACAACGCTTTCCGGCAATTCGTGCGCGGCCGGGTCCGCCGCATTGACTGGACTGGCTCGATCAATTCAAAATCATCCGGCACTTCGGCCTTCGCCTTTCAGTCGATAACGTAAGCGCACCTCCAGAACGCCAGGCCTGGCTCGCACGTGACCTTGACGCGTTGAGTGCTCGATGCTAATTTGCAGTTTCTCTCGAAAGTAGCAGGAGCCTCTGTCTGAGCAGGTCCTGGAATAAAAGCCGTTCTGTCGATTTTAGCCGCCGCAAATTCCTTCAATATTGTCAGGGAGCTCCCCTGGCCTTCCTGCCTTCGGGCATTCCGTTTCCTTTCTTCATTCCATTTGTCGCACCTCTTGCTCCAGGCGAATCGGCGGCGCTGCCAGGGGAACTGCAACTCCATCCTGAGTACCGCTTGAAAAGGGGTATGGAAGCGGTGCTGCGCAAACTCCCTGCGGGCTTCGACGAATTCGTAAACGAAAAGATTCAGGATCAGATCGCGGCGATCTTCGCGGAATGGAGTGCGCAATTGCTGCGCTCGCCGCGACAGACATCGGCGCTGGCCAAAGCGATGGCGTTGGATTTTCTCGGTAGCTCCCTGAGATCTGGTCGCGCGGTGACCGTCAACGATGCAGGGCCTTGCAAAGTGTGGCGAGTGCAATACCCGGCCGAGCCTACGCTGAAGAGCGAGACCTTTCTCGCCGAATTGCAGTTTTCGTTGTCCGATTTCTCCAAGTTGATGACCGCGGAATTTCAGGTGATTGGTATTCGCTCTGATTCCTCGCCGGACCTGCCCAGTCAAAAATCGATTGCGTATGTGACCGTTGTCCGATTCGAACTGGTGGGCACAGGCGCGGCCTTTCATCGTGAACAGCGCATAGGAAACTGGGAACTGCGTTGGAAGATGCTTCCATCGGGCGAGATCCGTCTGCAGCAATGGCGGGTCTTGGACGAAGAGCGCGCGCGAGTTTCAGTCCAGGTTTTCCAGGACATTTCTGCACACGCGTTTGCCGACAATCGCTCCTATGTATCGCAACTCGTTCCCGGGATAGACCACTGGCGTACGGTACTCGATGGCGCCAGCGGCATAGATATCTACGGTCACAACGGAGTTTCCATAGGCGACATAGACGGCGATGGCTTCGACGACCTTTACGTTTGTCAGCCTGCCGGACTTCCCAATCGTCTCTATCGTAATCGCGGCGATGGCACATTCGCTGACATCACCGACTCCACGGGAGTAGGAGTTCTGGAGAACACGGCTTGCGCGCTGTTCGCGGATATCGATAACACCGGCCGCCAGGATCTGATCGTCGTTCGTGCCAGTGGTCCGCTGCTTTTCCGCAACCAAGGATTGGGAAAATTCCGCTTGCAACCGGACGCCTTCCAGTTTGCAACTCCGCCTCAGGGAACTTTTACCGGCGCTGCCATTGCTGACTATGACCGCGATGGGTGGCTGGACATTTATTTCTGCCTCTACGCATATTACCAGGGCACCGACCAATATCGCTATCCGATGCCGTACTACGACGCGGAGAACGGTCCGCCCAATTTCCTGCTGCGCAACAATCGTGATGGAACCTTTCGCGATGTCACCAAACAATCCGGTCTGGATCAAAACAACACCCGCTTCAGTTTTTGTTGCAGTTGGGGCAACTACCGCGGCCAGCCCGGGCAATCGGGGCCGGACCTGTACGTGGTCAACGATTTCGGCCGCAAAAATCTTTACCGCAACAACGGCGACGGCACCTTTAGCGACGTCGCGCAGCAGGCCGGCGTCGAAGATGTGGGCGCCGGAATGGGCGTTTCGTGGCTCGATTTCGATGGTGACGGACGCGAAGACCTTTACGTAGCTGATATGTGGAGCGCAGCGGGCATTCGCATCTCCAGTCAGGATAATTTTCGCAAGCACGACGATGACAAAGTTCGCGCGCTCTATCGAAAGCACGCAATGGGCAATTCCTTGTTTAGAAACGTCGGAGAACGCTTTGAAGACGCAGGCGCCAAGTCAGGGACGACGATGGGCCGCTGGTCTTGGTCGTGCGATGCATGGGACTTCAATCACGACGGTTTTCCCGACCTATACATCGCCAATGGCATGGTTTCCGGCAGCATACGCGACGACCTCAATAGTTTTTTCTGGCGCCAAGTGGTTGCCAATTCGCCGAACGAACCCAGGCCAAGCCATGAGTACGAACAAGGTTGGAATGCCGTCAACGAACTGATTCGATCGGATCACACCTGGAGCGGCTTCGAGCGCAACGTTTTCTATTTTAATAACGGCGACGGAACCTTTTCCGATATTTCAGGAATTGTTGGTCTGGATTTTCTGCAGGACAGCCGAACTTTCGCGCTCGGCGACTTTGATCACGATGGCCGGTTGGAAGTTGTTTTGAAGAATCGCAACAGCCCCCAACTGCTGTGCCTGAAAAACGTATTGCCTGAATTGCCTCCCGCCATCTCGTTTCGTCTTGCCGGAAGAAAAAGTAATCGCGACGCGGTCGGAGCCAGAATCGCCGTCGAAACACCCAACGGCCGCCGGACTCGCACCGTTCGAATCGGATCCGGATTCCTCGCACAACATACGAAAGAAGTGTTTTTCGGCTTAGGCGCTGCAAAGTCCGTTGTTCAAGCCACCATCGATTGGCCCAGCGGATTCTCTCAGAAGCTGCAAGACTTGCCCATCAATCACCGGATCTGGGTCGAGGAAGGACTGCCTCCATCGCGAGTAGAGCCATTCGCCAAGGCTGAAGGTGCTTCGGCAACCGCATCAGGACTATACGAACCCGAAATTCTTCCGCGGTCGGTACAAACTTGGCTCCTCGTACCAGTGCTCGCGCCCGATTTTTCTCTTTCGAACCTTGCCGGGCTGGCGGAAACTCTCTCAGCTCATCGCGGCAAAACAGTGCTTCTCCATTTTTGCTCCGCATCCTCGCCTGCAGCAGAAAAAGACCTGAATAATTTTGAAGGGTGTCACAAAGAGTGGGCGAAAAATGGGTTGCAACTCCTCACGATCAACATTGATAGCGCACAAAACTCAGACGGCAACAAAACGCAATTTCCCAAGGAGGCTCATTCGTTCCCGATCCTCAAAGCTACCCCGGACGTCGTCGCCACGTACAATCTGCTTTACCGCCAATTATTCGACCGTCATCGCGACATGCGCGTACCCCTGTCTTTCCTCATCGATCCGCGCGGCAACATCGTGAAGATCTACCAGAACTCAGTTTCGACTCAGCAATTCGAAGCGGATTTCCACGGCGTGCCGCAGAACGATTCAGAGCGACTGTTCAAAGCGCTTCCTTTTGCCGGACTACACGAGTCCTTCGACTTTGCGCGAAACTATCTTTCTCTCGGTTTCGTCTTTTTCGAACGCGGCTATTTTGAACAGGCACAGCTTTATTTCCAACAAGCCCTCAGCGACAACCCGGAAAGCGCCGAAGCTCTCTACGGTCTCGGCAGTGCGTACTTGCAGCAACAAAAGACCAGCGATGCCCGCGAATGTTTTCAGCGTGTTCTGCAACTTCATGCCGGCTATCCCGGCACCTTGCCCAATGCCTGGAACAATCTCGGAATTTTGGCCGCGCGTGAAGGCAACACCGATTTAGCCATTGAACATTTCGAGCGCGCCCTGCAAATTGATCCCGATCATTCTGTGGCTCTGCAAAATCTCGGCAACGCTTACCGTCAGAAAAAAGATTGGCCACAAGCAAAACGCGCACTGGAAAAGGCGCTCTCGCTCAATCCGGATGATGCGGAAGCAAATTACAATCTCGGCATGGTCTATGCGCAAACCAACGATACAAATCGCGCCTACGAGTATTTGAAAAAAGCCTTACTTGCGAGGCCCGCTTACCCCGAAGCGCTCAATAATCTCGGAATTCTCTATCTCCGCACACGACGCCGCGAAGAAGCCAAACAAAGTTTCGCCGACTCGATTCGTTTGGCGCCCGCGTACGACCAGTCTTATTTGAACTTAGCGCGCGTCTATTCCATCGAAGGCGACAGAAAAAAAGCAAGGGCGGTGCTTCTGAAACTTCTCGAACAATTTCCTGATCACCCCCAGGCCAAGGAAGAACTGAAGCAAATAGAGCAGTAGTTCATTGCGAGAAACAAACAACTTTAACGGGTACTAATTTTTTTAAGGCTTATCCAGCTCCTCGGCTTTCCGCATTTCTTCGTTGGCCTGTTCGGTCCGACCGGTGCGCTTATAAATCACGGCCATACGCTGATGCGGCTCCGGAGCAGTTGGAGCAAGTGAGGTGGCTTCCTTCAGGTAGACCAGCGCTTCGGAGTCCACCGCAGCCTTCTCCGACCGCTTGGCCAATTCAAGCGTGCACTGATAAAGGATCGTAGCAGTGGCCGTGTCCTGCGAGTTTAGATGGTAAGCGCGGCGAAGTGCTTGGTAGGCGGGAAGAACTTCACCAAGGTTCCACAACACAGCCCCGTAGAGTGCATTCACCGGAAACAGATCGGGCCAGCGCCGGACGGCTCCTTCCAACGGCCCGCGAGCATCTTCGAAGCGCTTCAGTTGATAGTAGGTGAACGCCAGATTGTACTGCATTTGTGGGGACTGTGGAGCTAATTCCGCGGCTCTCTGGAATGGTTTCAGCGCCTTGTCGAGTTCACCATGCTGGCCGTAGAGAACGCCCAAAGCCGTCAATTTTTCGGCGTCGTTTGGATCGTAGAGCTGATCGCAGAAGGAAGTAGATTTTTCGCTCGGCCCACTGTCCAATTCCCGGCCGCATTCGAATCTCAATTGGCTTTGCTTGTCGCTCCGTGCCTTTATTTCCCTGGCTCGGCGAAAAGACTGCTCCGCCTCTTCTTGACGGCCTTCTTTCCGATACAAATTGGCCAATTCGTATTCGGCGCGTGAGTCGTCTGGATTCAATTCGATCGCTTTCTTCAGCCATTTTTCAGCGTCTGAGTTCGAACCCTGCTTCAAGTAGGCAAGACCTAAATAGAATGCGGTGTCCGGAAAGGGCGGATGGGCGCTGGCCTTGTTGAGGTTTGCGACCGCACCATTATATTTGCGCTCTTCGAGATCGAGTCTTCCCAGGTAGTAGAAGACCCCCAGCTGTTCGCCAGCGGCACTGCGTACAGCTTCAAATTCGTGGCGCGACTCGACGGATTTGTGCTGCTCGAATAGGGCGACCGCCAAGGGGAATTGCGCCCGCATAACCAGGCCTGGGTCAATCGCCAGCGCCGCCCGAAACTCTTTTTCGGCCACCTCGTATCTCTCTTGCCTTAACGCTTCGTAGCCATTCCCGAGGTGCACTTCCATCGAATCTGCTTTAGAGGAGCTCTGGGAATGGACATTTTGCCCTGGAGCTTGCCAGCCCAGAGAAATTCCAGGGGACAAGAACGGTAGAAGGACCAGATTCAATCGCCAGGTTCGCAGGATTGCCATGTCGGCTCAGGTGCTTCGCAGAACCGATGGCAAGATTATCATAACCGGGTTCCGAGCCCGGTGCCGCATAGCCGACTCCAAAGAGAGTGCAGTTTGGCCAGTTGCAAGATCGAGCGTCAAAAGTTGAGTTTCAGCCCGAACTGAATGACGCGCGGGTTGTTCACCGTATTCGGTACTCGCCCAAATTGACTCGGAGAAGCGATGTCCGCCCCTGTCCCGCCTCCGAACGCAGAGGGGGTGTCAAATTGCGCATGGTTGAACAGATTGAAGAATTCCGCCCGGAAATCAACGCCCATATTTTCCCAGGGGAGAGCGAACCGCTTGATCACCGAAAAATCGGTATTCACGAATCCCGGGCCCGAAAGAGGGGCGCGATTTGCGTTCCCCAGCTTACCCGCTGCGGGGGCTGCGAAGGCGCAAGGGTTAAAATAGAAACTAGAGGCGCTTAGCGAGGTCGGACAGCCTGCTCCTCCGCCTGGCTGAAAGGGGTCGCCGACCTTATCGGGTCGGATCGTGCTGGATGCGCTACCGCTGTTTAGTATCCCGGTACCGGACTGGTTGTTGCCATCCACAATGAATATCGGAAAGCCAGAGGTGATTTTTTCGATGGTAGTTATCTGCCAATTCCCCAGGATCGCATTTGTCGCAGCGTTCCAGCCGCTGCCAAATCTCCTGCCCTTGCCGAGCGGGAGGTCATAAATCACGCTGGCGGTGAAACTGTTGTTCAGGTTGATCTGGGAAAGAGCCCAGTCCAGCTTCTGCCAGTTAGGAAGCGGGAAGTACGGCGCTCCGATAGGGGTGCTCAATCCATCGGAATAGCCTGAATCGTAGGTCCGTGAGTAGGTGTACCCAAGCAGCGCGTAAACTCCATATTTCGAGCTTTTGGTCTCGGCCTTAATCTGCAGGGAATTATAGTGAGCGAAACCAAGGTCGTTGATGCTGAATACATTTGAAAATGGGAAGTTCGGAAACGCCTGGGGAAGAGCTGCCCCACCGGGGCCACAGCCTATCGTATACCCGGGCGTTCCGCATGCCGTTGGAGATGAGACGTTTATGTTATTGCCATAGTTGAGAATATGGGAACTGCGCGAGCCCGCGTATCCGGCAGTCAGCACGATTTGGCCGGGCAATTGGTGCTCCACGTTGACGTTGAACTGTTGGACCCGCCCCAGTTTGATATCGGTTTTTTCGGTAGTGAAATTCCCCGCAAAGTTAACGGGAGTAGACGGTGGCGATAGAAGGGGGAATCCATCCGAAAACCCGATCAATTGTCCCGTGCCAACATTTGGCGTTCCGCCATGAGTGGCACAGTAGGCGGTCGCAGTGGTGCAGCCACCGAATTGTGCACTGAACGATTCCGCAGCGAACGGCGGATTCGACCATAGTCCCTGACCGCCCATGCTCCAGGCGGAGTCGTGATATATGGCGTATCCGCCACGAAGCACAGTCTTGTCGCTGCCAAGCACCTTCCAGGCGACGCCGATGCGCGGTTCAAGCGCCGTATAATCCATCTGGATACCGGCACCGGAGCCCACCTTCGTGCACGGTTGGAGTGCAGCGGTGCACCCATTACCCGGAATCAGCCACTGATAACTCGTGGCGGATGGAATAAAATCCGCAATCCGGCCTCGAGCCTCAGAAATCGGAGTTGCCAAAGCCCAAGCCAGGCCCAAGTTGACTGTCAGGTCTCGGTTGACGTGCCAATCGTCCTGGACAAACGGACGGTAGATCTTCCATCGTCTGCCGGTAATATCCCCGCTGTAGTTCTGGTCGTGAATCCGCTGAATCGGCAGCCCCATCAAAATATCTGCCATCGGGTTGCCAAAAATGCCAGAAGAGGCGAGATCGAACTGGTCACCACTCCAAGCACTGACAATCACCCAAAATCCGTCTTGGAAGCCCTGGGCTCGCACATTCATTTGATTGATGCGGATCCCGCCTCCGACCTTGATGTCATGCTTGCCGCGAATCATGTCGAATGAATCGTTGATGGTGAAGACGTTGGTTCCGCCCTGGAAGGGGGAGAAACCGCGATCGCCGAGCGACCAGTAACCCCCGACGACCAGGGTAGAGGTCAACCCGCAACTGCCGCCATTGCAGGTCGTACCCGTCGCCGAGCCGCATCCAAGATTGCCACCCGGAATCCCGAGTTTATTCGACTCGCAGGAGCCCGTGCCTTGAGAAGTGATGTAATCGAAAATCCGGTTATAGCCAAAACTGAATTGATTTACGTTGGTCGCTGAAAATACGTGTGTCTCGCCAATCGCTACGTTGCGCGCGTGATTGATGATGCCCTGATTGCTGCCGAAGGCATTCGGCTCCGCAAAAGTTCCGGTGGCTCCTCCTGGTACATACGAGACCGCTTGGTCATAGCTAAAACGGGCGAAGGCAGAATCCGCGCTGGAGAAGTTGTGATCTAGCCGGACGTCAAACTTTGTCTCGTCCAGCTTGCGTACGGGTTCGGTTATAAAGTTGAATCCGTTTGTCGAGAATCCGGGAGTTGGCAATGGATAGAGGTTAGCCATTTGGGACCCGATGGCGTTAATCAAAGCCGGCGGGATCACATTGCAAGGGGTGCCCTGAAATTGCTGGCCGCTGGCCGCACTTACCATGGGCGTAGGCTGGTTTGTGCCGTTTAGGCACTGGAAATAGATATTGTTATTTGGCACGTTAGGGGTGTTGTTGGGAGCGTTGAGGGTGGAGGAGGCGCCGAACATATACGGGTTAGTGATCACGATATTCGAAACGGGGTTCCCGAAATTATCAGCGCTGTAGTCTCCGTTTCTCATCGCAGCCGTGGGCACTAATCCAGGAAAGGTAATGCCATGGCGCTGATACTTTTGCTCGGCATCGACAAAGAAGAAGGTCTTGTTTTTGCGAATTGGTCCGCCAATGGCGCCGCCAAACTGATTCAGGTTGAACTTTTCCGTCGAAGTCGCGAAGAAGCTCTTGGCGTCCAGCTTGGTGTTGCGAAGGAATTCAAATAGGGAGCCGTGGAAACTGTTGGTTCCCGACTTGGTGGTCAGCAAGACTGTGGGCCCGGCCCGCGTGCCGTATTCCGCTGAGTAATTGTAGGTGAGAACTTTGAACTCCTGCAGCGAGTCGATAGAGGATAGGATGCTGATTCCGCCGGAGGTTAATTCGTTATTGTCGACGCCGTCGATCAGCCAGTCCGTGCTGTTCGCGCGCGAGCCACCCACTGAGAGGGAAAACGGGCCGCGAGCCGCTACTTCGCTGCTCGCATTGTTGGTAAAAAAGCTGCCGTTGCTGGTTTCCTGTGTGGTGCCGGGCGTCAGCGTAGCGAGCTGCACGAAATCGCGCCCGTTCAGAGGTAACTGAGCAACCTCCTGTGACGTGATCACCTGGCCGAGCGAAGGGTTGGCCGTCTCCACCGCCACCGCGTTAGCAACGACTTCGACAGTCGAACTAACGGAGGCTGGCGCCAACGCAAAATCCAGTTCGCGCTGCTCATCCACCTGCAGCCTTACGTCCTTGCTTTCCGTCGTCTGGAAGCCCTTGAACTCTACCCGTATCGTGTACATCGATACCGGCAGCAGCGCGATGACGTAATGGCCGGAGTCGTCGGTCGTGGCTTCGCGTACCGCGCCGGTCGCCTGCGATGTAGCCTTGACGGAAGCTCCGGCAATCGCCGAGCCGGACTTATCGGTCACCGTTCCTTGAAAAACCCCTGTTGCCTGCCCGAACGCCGCCTGCCCACAAAAAAACGCTGCAAGGCATACAACGACCGCAAAAAGGATTCTCTTGCTCATTTCCCTCACCCCTCGTAACCACCCGATAATCAAAATCCCCACTTTTAAGACTTGCTGAAACCCAAAATTCTTACTCTTCGCGCGACGATAAAACCCAATCTCTCCGAATCCAGGAGCAACGCATAAAAAAGCTTGCTCTTCAAATGCACAACCCGATGCTGCCTCGACCGATGCATGTCTTAATTTGGGTGAAAAAACCAGTGCGGAGAAATTACTTCCCCTTCGCCGTTGTGTCAAGGCCCAGCGATTTCTTTTCCGATTTTTATTACCATAAATTTATTCATATCTATCAATGAATTGAAATGATGATTATAGGTTGTGTCTCAGTTTCCGGCGGGATTCCTGGCTCCCGGCGTAGGCCCCGTTAATAGTTCCACGAACTCTTTGTAAAATTTTGCCTTGTCCAAATCGTCCTGCACTTCCACCAGGATTTCGCCTGCTCCCGGCTGATTTCCGAGCCTCCATACCAGCGTATTCCCGTAACCTGCCCCGCGACCGGTGTCTACATCCATATAGAGTTTTTTCCATTTCGTGATAATCGATGGATCGAGCCACGCCACCGCCGCCAGCTCGTCCCACAGGAAATTCGCCGACGCATACTTGGCTACATATTGCGCCACCGGCGTGGGGCTCTTCCGGATCTGCTCGATCAATTCTTTGGCCATCAGCGTCTTCACGGAAATGTCAACGGTAGTTACCACCACGCGTGGCCAGTGTGCGTGCAACACCGCGCTCGATGCTTCCGGATCCATCCAGAAATTAAACTCATGCGATGGCGAAAGCGCGAATTCCGGATTGTCGGTGCGCGGATTGATGCTTCCTCCCATGACAATCAGTTCCTTGCTCAACTCCGGAAATTGTGGATCGAGAGCAATCGCCATCGCCAGATCGGTCATCGGTCCCGCCGCATAAATCGTCACCTCGTGCGGGTATTTCCTCACCATGCGCACCAGAAAATTCGCGGCGTTTTCTTTCGACGCCTTGATCGCCGGATTGCCTTCCGGCATCGGCGGAATTTCCAACGGCCCATGCACCGCGTGGCCCACCGCGAAGTTCCACGCGCCCTGGTAAACCAGTTTTCCGTAAAGCTTTTCCCACTTTTCGATGAATTCCTTGCTGCTGACCAGCGGAAACGCCGCGCCCGGCACCACAGGAATATCCGTGCGCCCAATAATCTCCATCAGCCGCAAAGTATGCTGCACCTCCTCATCGCGCCATGCATCTCCGGTCAGCACCGTAATCCCCAACACTTCTGCTTCTGGCGAGTTGACCAGTGCAAGGATTGACTGCATGTCCGTGCCGCCCGGTCCCGCGGCGTCCTGATCAATAATGACCTTGCGCTTTCCCTGAGCCTGCGCGGCAAAGCTGCAGGCGGCGCTCAGAACGGCCAACATGCATGCTCGATAGAGCCATTTCATAAAAACATCCCTCTCTTGTTGTGATTGAGCTTGTTGCCATTTTGTTTGGCCGGCGAGCCATCAGATTCAGATATTGTCACGACGTGCGCGCCATGATGATCAGCGCGAGTCCTACCAGGAAACACGCGAACATGGCAGCAATCAGCTTCGATGTGCCGGACGGCGCAGTCCGGAATTCTCTCCAGATGAACACTCCCCAAAATGCCGCGACCATCGTCGCGCCCTGGCCCAGCCCGTAGGAGATCGCAAATCCCGCCCGTCCCGACGCGATAATGTTGAACGACATCCCAACGCCCCAAATGATTCCACCCAGGATACCCGTGAGGTGCGTGCCTAAGCCGCCCTTAAAATAATCCGCGTAGGTCACCGGTGTTCCCACGAACGGTTTTTTCATCATCAGCGTGTTCAGCAGAAAATTGCTGAGAAAAATTCCCACCGCGAAAACAAATACCGCGCCGTAGGGCCCCAGCTTGCCCGCGTCCGGCCGCGTGAAATCCGGATACATCGAAGCGGCCACAAAGCGGTAGAAAAAGCCCATAGACAGTCCGCAGGCAACTGAGAGAACAAGTCCCTTGGTGCTGACTCCAGCCGCACCGCCAGGCAGTTTGCGGTACGCGACTGCATCCAGAATGATTGCCAACACTACCAACAGCACCCCGCCAAAAAGCAGTGGAGCGTTGCCGATCGGATCGGCAACATAATTCAAAACCACGCCAAGAACCAGCGCGATGCCGATGCCCACCGGAAAGGCCACCGACATTCCTGCGATATCAATCGCAGCGACCAGAAGAATATTTGCCAGGTTGAAAATCGCGCCGCCCAGCAACGCGGAATAGATGCTGGAATGCGAAGCTTGCCCCAGATCTTGCAGGAATGGACGGCCTGCGATGCCGTGAGTGCCCAGCGTGAGCCCCAATAGCAGGGATAAAAGCAGCACGCCGATCACATAGTCCCAGTAGAACAGTTCGAACCGCCAGCCCTTGCGCGCAAGCTTTTGCGTGTTGGCCCACGAGCCCCAGCAAAACATGGTGATCACGCAAAACACCACCGCCCACGTATAACTCTGCAAGACAAACATTCTCGCTCCTCTAAACGACACTCGGTCTCATAAATATTTTTGGAAGGACATCGCTCAGAAGCTTACAGAAGCTACACTGGTGCCCGTCATTCCGCCCGCCCCGCGCTTTGCGCGGAGGGCTTGTTTCCGCCGCGGCGGCTCCATTCATCTTCAAACTCAGCACGCGTAGGAAACGATTTCTGCGTGCCGACCCGCATCGTAGAAAGCGCGGCGTAAAGATTCGCGCGCGACAGCGCTTCTCGCTCCGGCAATCCTTCCGCCAGGAACACCGAAAAACTTCCGATGAACGCATCACCCGCGCCCGTCGTGTCTTTCGCCGTCACCTCAAACGGAGAAATAGTCTCGGCTGCTTCCGCGCTGGCAAGCAAGGACCCCCGAGCGCCTAAAGTGAGAATGACTTTGCGGAATCCCTTTTGCAGCAGTGCGGCAGCACATTTCTTTGCATCATCGACCGAATGGACGGGAAGTCCGGCGATCGCTTCTGCCTCGGTTTCATTGGGAACAAAATAATCAGCGACAGCCAGTTCACTAAGCTTTGCAGGCAGAGCCGGCGCCGGATTCACGATGCAGCGAATCTCATTTTTCCTCGCGAATTGCACCGCATAATAAACCGTTTCCAGCGGTATTTCGAATTGCAGAATAATCGTATCTACGCTGCGTAGCGTTTCCGCGGCGGCATCGACATCAGCAGGCTTCAGAGTGTCGTTTGCGCCCTTCACCACGATGATGCGGTTTTGCCCATTCGGCTCAACAAAGATCGGCGCAACTCCGCTCGATACGCCATCCACAATTCCAACATGCGTCGTATCAATTCCAAACGCCGCAAAATTTTTCACCGTAGCTTCGCCGAAAAGGTCGCCGCCAACCCTGGCGACCATCGCGACTTCTGCGCCGCACAGCCGCGCAGCCACTGCCTGGTTCGCGCCCTTCCCGCCAAATCCCAGGTCGAACCGCGTCCCAAAAATAGTTTCCCCCGGCCGTGGAAATGTATCGCTGAATGTCGTCAAATCGGTGTTGGCACTGCCGATGACCGCAATGCGGGGTGACCTGGGCATATTGCTTCCTCAGAAAATGGCGCCACGAACCTATAACACCCCAGCAGAATGAGCAAGCGTCTACCTAGAAGCGACAAGTGATCGGCGCGCGCCTGCCGACTCGACGGAAATGGCACGTTCACCGCTCGTGGAGCGGGACTTCCGCCCCGCACCACCACATTTTCTGCGGACTATTTTTCTGCGGCGCGAATCAAACGGATGTACTAGCGCAATTCGGCCGATCCACCACGCGGGACTTGATGGCTACCACGCACAGCGCGTTCATCATCGATCCGCCGAACTCCTCTGCGGCTGCACCGACGCCCGAGCCGTCCACGCTGCTGCTGCTATTGTCGATGCTAGGCTTGGCAGTTTTCCGCCTACGCCGTAAATCTCATGCATGAATGTTGAAATGTTAGGGTGATTCAGTGCAGACGACGATCAGTCGTTAACCATAGAGCTAACCCCAGAAGAGTGATCGGGGCGAAGGATTTGAACCTTCGACCTCCTGGTCCCGAAATAGCGTAGCAAGAATAGTAAAGGCTTTGTCTGGCGTCGCTTATGAGACAAAGAGAGTCGATTTTTCCCTCTTAGTTGTACCTAAGCTGTACCTAGACTTTTGGCATGAACCCATCACCAGTTGGAGAGGGTGTCTGCCTTCTAAGTAAGAATGGCGCAGGTTCGAGTCCTGCCGGGCGCATCACTTCTTTTGCGTCCTTTACTCTTAATATGTCACAACGGAACTTAGATCAGGACCACGAAGTCTCGCTCCGGGTTCTTGTCGGGTAACAGCGTCCGGACGGCTCGGTCCATCGTTGCCAATTTTCCCCTCTTGTGGATCGCGAGCCCCAACAAATACGCATCGGTCACTTGTTGATGACCTGCCAGTTTTTGGGCCAAGGGCTTCAAGGAATCTATCATACTGACTTCATCGGCCCAGAACCGGTGCGCTGGGTGTGCGAGGTTGGCTTGTAGCAGGGTGAGCGCATCCGTCGGGGTGAGTGCGTTTGCTGAAAAAGCCGGGTTCGAGAGAATGCGCACAAAGCTGGTCTGGGTCAATGGGCACGTTGCCCATCCGTCGCGCGCGTGACGCGCGAGCCATTCGTGCACCTTCTGGTGATCCCGATGGGTGGGCCAAGCCATCGCGATAAGGACGTTAACGTCCAACAAGAAACCGGCTTTCACTCCAACTCATCCTGAAGTTTCTTGACATCCTCGGTCGTAACGGCCGGCGATCCCGAAGGCAAGTCGACAACGTGGAATCCGTTTATCACCGTAGTCTGCAGGGGTGCGTGCAGCCCTCGCCGCACCAATTCCGATACCGCTTTGCCAATGGCCACATCCCTGCTTTTCGCATAGACCTTTACTTCCCGAAAGACATCATCGTCCAGTGAAAGTGTTGTCCTCATGGGAACAATGATGCAATAATGGAATGTCGATGTCAATAATAAACAAATAGCATCACACTAATTCTCTGATGATAGCAAATCCAATTCGTGACGTGCGTTTAGTCCAACCCGACTGCCAGCCTACAGTGAGAGAAATCTTTGTCTCACTGCAAATGACTTCACGCCACGCATATATGTCTCTTCGAGAAAAAGCGAACGGCCCCGGGGGTGACGGGGCCGTTCCTGCTTCTTATCGCGAAGGGAGGCACGCGGACGAAGCGGACTCAGAAGTAAAGCTTCAGTGCCAGCTGAAGGATTCGTGGATCACGAGTGCTGATGATGCGTCCAAACGTTCCTGACTGCCGTGATGTACGCACGCCGTCGAAGTTCGTGTGATTGAAGATGTTGAAGGCTTCGGCGCGGAATTGCGTGCTCACGTGCTCGCCGACTTTGCTGTTCTTGAACAAAGAAATGTCCCAACGTTGCAATCCAGGACCACGAACTGAGGCGCGCGGTGCATCTCCCGGAGGCCCTGCAGCGTTCGGCGGATTTACAAACGCCGCAGTGTTGAACCATTCCGTGAAGGTGTGAGGCGCGCCGGAATTCGGATTCGAGATTTGATTCGGCCTCCGTCCCGCAAAGCTGTTCCCGTCCAGAAGCCCGAGCCCTGCCGGGTCGATACTCCTGCCGCCGGTCACCGTCAAGGGCAATCCGCTGTACGCATACACAATGCCTGACAGCTCCCAACCACCGAGAAGATGCCCGGAAAACCCTTGCTGGTTGCGGTAGAACGGCAGTTCATAGATGTAGCTGACCGTCAGCACGTGGCGGCGATCGAATTGGGCTTCGCCCCGCTCGTCGGACAGGTTGTAGGTGTTTTGTGGCGTGCGGAAATCCGACTGCGAATTCGTAATCGCGTGCGAGTAGGTATAGTTCGCGCTGATTTGCGAATTCCCACTGAAGCGCTTCTGAACGCTCATTTGCAGAGCATGGTAGTCGGAGTCAAAGCGCGAGGAAAAGGCGTTGATCGCGTCATAGCCCAAGAACGGCCGAACAGCGTTCAGCTGGGCGGTTCTCTTACCTGAGGTAATTGGAGCCGGTATTCCCGCTGCGACATAAGCCAGCGGCAGCGGCTCGTTAATATCAATGACCCCCACAAGGTGCGTGCCCTTGTTTCCAACGTATCCAATATCGACAAAAAGTTTGGGCGCGACTTCTCGCTGAACGTCGAGGGTCCATTCCTGTGAATACGGTTGCTTCCAGTCGGATTGTTGGACGGTCAGCGCAGGAGGAGACAGATTCACGTCAGGAAGAATGGCGGTCGGATCGTTGAACACCGTATTGCTGATCGTTACGTTGCCGGAGAACGGAGGATTCGCGAACTCGCCATTCTCCTGTGTTCCGATGGAAGGTGAATCGTAGAAGATGCCGTAACCGGCGCGAATGGAAGTTTTGCCCGTCTTAAAGGGGTCCCAGGCAATTCCAATTCGCGGAGCGAAATCGTGCGTATCGTGGCGTGCGACTTCGTCGCCGAACGGTGAGTTCTGCCCTCCGATAATCACTCCGTTGAGAGCCGTTCCTGTATTGGCCACGAGATTTCCCGTCGATGGATCGATTTGCGGCGCCTTTGCCGGGTCAAAAAGAGCAGGGTCGAAACCGGTCGCATGGCCGTTCGCGTCCGTCGGCTGATTGAAACGCGAATAGCGTACTCCCAGGGTCAGCGTCAGATTGTCTTTCACACGGTAATTGTCCTGGCCGTAAAGTTCCCACTGGTGTTGGCGAATCTCAGCCCGAAAGTCTGTGTTGTTCTGCGTGAAGCTGGAAACATTTCCGAGAAGGAAATTGGCCCATTCCTGATCGAGTGTCGCATCCCCATTAGGATTCGTGTCGTCGAACGAGAACGTTCCCTCATTGCCGCTGCCCGCATTCTCAGATTTCTGATACCAGTTGTACTGGAATCCAAATTTGAATGTGTGCTTTCCGTGGCTTACGGAAACGTTATCGAACCAATGGTGATTGTGGCTAAAATCCCGGTAAGAGCCAAAGCCAAAGAGTCCTTCGGAATCATTGAAACTTAGATTTGGCACACGCGGTACCTGAACCGGGAAAGCTAGCGTGATCACGGAGACAACGTCAGGCGCGTTTTTGGCGGCGCCCAATCCGATTGGGTCGCTCACAACCGCGCCGTAGGAATAGTTGTAACCTCCTTCATTCACGATCTGCGGCGTGATGGTCGATGTCGCCCGAATACTGAACTGTTTTCCAGGCGAGTTGGTACTTGTTGTTGCGACACCGGGCAGTGCGGAGCCCGTAAAAAGTCCGCCGGGTTCCTGCGTAGGAATGGTGTCATTTTCAAAGCGTCCCATGAGACTTAGCTTGGGACCGAATGTGTGATCCACTTTGATGATTTCCTGATGCAGATTGAAGGTATTTCGGGCAACGAATGGCATATCCACACCTGTTCCGTCAGGATTTCCCTGCGCGGGCAGCGGCAATTTCGAGTAGATATCCTTAATGTATGCGGCGGCTGCGGGATTAAACTGCGTCGGGGAAATTTGGGTAGCCTGTTGTATGCAGTTGCCGTTCATATCGTGCTGAACACAAACAGGAGTCAGAAAATTGCCCGACAGGTTGGCCTGCGACGGCAAAACCGGGTCGAAATTTGTGTTCGTGATCACCCGTCTGACTTCTTCGGAAAAGAAAAAAAACGTCTTCTTGCGTGCGGTGTTGTAAACGCCGGGAATAAAAATCGGGCCGCTAAATGTTCCCCCAAAATCGTTATAGCGCAGCGGCGGACGATCGATTTGCGCGCGATTGTTGAAGAAACTGTTGGCATTCAGAACGTCATTCCGGAAGAACTCGTACAGGCTTCCGTGGAACTGGCTGGTGCCCGAACGTGTAATGACGTTGATCTGGCCGCTGGAACTACGGCCATACTCCGCGTCAAACTGGCCCCGCACTACTCGGAATTCTTCGATGGAGTCCACACTCGGATAGGTGAGTAGCGTAAGATTCGCTCCGCGATCCACGTTGTCGGCACCGTCCACCGACCAATTGTTCTGCGTTGGGCGGCCTCCGTTGACAGAAAAGTTGATCTGGTTTGAAAGTCCGGTCGGACTCGTCACGCCTACATACAGCTGGTCGGAAGCCAAACCAGTGGTCACTCCAGGCGTCAAAGCAACAAGTTGCTCATAATTTCTGGTGTTGATCGCCAACTCGCGAATTTCTGTGCCGCTAATGAGACCCGAAGATGTCGCAGTTTGCAGTTCAATCGGCGAGGCATCAGCTTCGACCGTCACGGATTCTGTTACCGAACCGGGACTGAGCGAAAAGTTGATCGTTAGACGATCATTCACATCCAGCTTGACCCCGCGCCGTTCGACCTTTTTAAAGTCCTTCGCTTCCGCTACTAAAATGTAATGGCCAACAGCAAGAAATGGCGCAACATACTCGCCGTTCTCATTGCTGGTTACCACGCGGACCACGCTGTTGTTCTGATCGGCATTTTGAATCGTAATGGTTGCGCCGACAATGGATGCACCAGACTGGTCGTGCACAGAACCGACAATCGACCCGGTAATTTCCTGTGCTTGACCCTCCCCCACGAACCACATCAACAGACATAGCAATACGCTTACGGTTTTTGTTCGCGACATCGCTTCACCCCCTACCGCCCACTTTTGCCTTGACTTGTTAATCGACTCACAACTTTGCAGCGATCACCCCGGTACACGGACTTAACAAACTCGATAGCTCGGCCTTCCGACGAGAATGCGGTACGAGTAAAACGGAACACGGGTGCCTTGGCACGGATGCGAAGCAGCTTAGCTTCGGTGGAAGTGGCAGCGCTCGCTTCGGCGACTTCGTCGGCATGATCGATGCGAATGCCATAACGCTGGGAGAGCGCCTGATAAAGAGACTGGGTCGGCTCGAAAGCGGTCAGGAGATCGGGGAAAAATTTGAGCGGCAGATGCGTGGTCTCGATACAGATCGAAACGGAATCCGCCAGCCGAATCCGTCGAAGGCGGATAACCTGATCTTCCGGCTTGAGCTGAAGTGCTGCGGCCACTTCCGCGAAAGGTTGTACCCGCTCGAATGCCAGTACTTTCGACCGAGGTTGCGAGCCGCGCTCGTGCATTTCCTCGCTGAATGAGAGCAGTTGGCGAAAGTCTTTCTCGAGTTTGCGCCCGGACACAAACGTGCCTTTTCCGCGCTGGCTGTAAACGATTCCGAGACTGCATAGAGATTTAAGCGCCTGACGCGCGGTCATGCGGCTAACGCCAAGCGACACAGAAATTTCCTGTTCGGAGGGCACCGAATCGCCGGTTTTCAGATGTCCCGAGCGAATCTATTCCAGGAGTTGCTGCTGAATCTGGTAGTACAGGGGGACAACGCTTTGGCGGTTGACGGCGACGCGGTTCATTCACCCACTCCAGTTGTCTATACGACTGGACAAATACTAGGAACCACGTCGACTTGTCAAGTGGAAGTTTGTATAGCCAACCTCGCGCCACAGTTCGATCCCCAGCGGATTGCCGCGTGATGGCTAAGCGCGCGGCACTTTGTTGAGTGTGCCAGTAAACTCGATGAATCCAGCGTTTCGTGCCTGCCCGTAAACCGCATCGATCAGGATGCGGCCAACCCTTCGTTCCGAGCGGCCTCCTCCGTATACAAATCCTGTAAGTCACAGGTAGGTTCGATCTGGATTGTGCTGCGATGAAAAAGATAGTGCGCCAGACCGACTAGCCGGCCTGCTCGCTCAGCGATTAGCGCGTGAACAGGCTCGTAGGCGTCAAAGAAGCGCGACCAAGTCATCTGTGTGATCTGCGGCGGAAAGTCATTGCGCCAAGCCGGGGTGCGATGTGATTGCCCGAATGATGCGTCATCTGACTGCAATCCGGCCCTCGGTATGATTCAAGAGATCGAGTGCGAATCGTTTTTTTCGTTTGGCGAAACACTGTAGTCGCCTTAGCCGTATCTTTCGATAGACCCTGATTTAGGCCAGTTAGGACAACGGAGGAAGCATGAGTTCCGCTACAAACCCGGGCAGATTTGCGGGCTGGCTGTACATACTCACGTCAATATTTGGATTCTTCGCCATGGGCTATGTGCCTGACAACCTGATTGTGCACGGAAACGCGGCGGCGACGGCCAGCAACATCGTGGCCCACGAGACGCTCTTTCGCCTCGGCATCGCGGCTGAACTCATCGGCATGGCCGGTTTTATCTTCGTGGCCGACGCTTTGTATGACCTGCTCAAAGGGGTCAACCGGCGGCACGCCTCGCTCATGGTGACGTTGATTGTGGTTTCAGTCCCCATCGCATTTGTGAATGAGCTGAACTCAATCGCCGCCCTGGTACTCGTTCGCGGAGGTGACTTCCTGTCCGCATTCGAATCGCCTCAACGGTATGCTGCTGCAATGTTCTTCCTTAATCTGCATGGTCGCGGATTTGTTGTCGCCGAAATATTCTGGGGTCTTTGGCTCTTTCCACTCGCGCTGCTCGTATACAGGTCGCGATTCCTGCCGAGGTTCCTGGGTGTCTGGCTGGCCCTCGCCGGCGTTGCCTGGGTGATCGTGAGCCTTACCGGTATTCTTTTGCCGCAATATCAGGACAATGTGTATGGCTACGCACAGCCCGCGATCCTCGGGGAGATAGCATTCATGCTGTGGCTCACCATCAAGGGCGCTAGGCCGTCAATGGATGCCAAGGCCTAGAGCGATGCGGCTTGAGCTACTAATCTGACATATCGAATGCCCTTACATCCGCCGTGAACCCGGTATGGAAGTGCCAACGACTCTCGTAACATGCGCATTCGGTCGCCTCAAGGTAAGGCGTGCGGGAGTTGGTGCCTGGCTCTCACGTCCAAATGGACAATGAAGACGTTCGCGCGGTAGTCTCTGCCTAAGCCAGCGATGGGTTGTAGGGAAGGGTCGTGCATTACTCTCTTTAGCCGAGGGAAGTGTGGGTGAGGGAGGTAGCCATGCCGGCTGTCCGCATTGTTGCTGTTTTGGTTTTCGCACTGCTGCACACAGGCACCAGCGCGGCACAGCAGGCATCATCGCCACGAGTTGTGAGCCTGCATGCGCCCGACGGAACTGAACTGAAGGGGAGCTATTTTACTTCGAGTAAACCCGGCCCAGGCGTTTTGCTGCTTCACCAGTGCAACCAACAGCGCAAATTGTGGGACGTGCTGGGCGAGCGCCTTGCTTCGTCGGGGATAAATGTTCTTACGTTCGACTATCGTGGTTTCGGGGAGAGCGGCGGAACTCCGCACGACAAGTTGACGCCTGAGGAGGAGAACAAAGTCCAAACCGAAACCTGGCCGGGCGATATTGAGGTCGCGTTCCAGTATCTGTCGGCTCAGCCTGGGGTAGAGCGCAAGCGGATAGGGGCTGGAGGCGCGAGTTGCGGTGTCAACAATGCGATTAAATTGGCGCGCCGGCATCCAGAAGTGAAATCGCTGGTTCTGCTGGCGGGACCGACGGATCGCGAGGGACGCCTGTTCCTGCGATCGTCGAAGAACATGCCAATATTCACATCCGCGGCCGATGACGATGTGTTCGGCCCGCAGGTATTGCTGATGCAGTGGTACTTCAGTCTTTCGCCAAACTCAGCCAGCCGGTTCGCGCACTATGCGTCTGGCGGACACGGGGCGGAAATGTTCGCGGAACAAAAGGAGTTACCCAGGATAGTCGCGGATTGGTTTTTGGCCACGCTTGAGAATAAACCGGAGACCGCGCCGAAAACGAACGGCCGGGCGATGGAGCCGCAAATGCTTAACAATCTGGAACTGATTGACCAAGCGGGTGGCGGCGGCGCGGATCGACTTGCGAAAAGTTTAGCGGCAGGTCGCGACGGCGATGCGGCGGCGTTGTTCCCGGAATTCATAGTCAACCTGATCGGCTACGAACATCTACAAGCAGGAGATATTAAGGGCGCGGTGGAGATCTTGAAGTTGAATGTGATGGGGTATCCCAATTCACCGAACGTATATGACAGTGTGTCGGACGCCTACCTTGCCGATGGGCAAAAAGATCTGGCGCTACAGAATGCGAAGAGAGCTGTGGAATTGCTTGCGAACGATACTGTGGATGGGGAACAGCGCCGCAATGACATCCGCGAGAGCGCCGAGCAAAAAATAAAGCAATTGACTCCGGCCAATCCGTAGAGTGAATGGCAGTTTGTCGAGCAGAATCTGCGTCGTGGATCAGTTTCCGATGACCTCGTTAATCGCATAGCTTGCTCGTGAGAAGCTATTGTTCGCGATTTACTTACAGGGAGCTGGCGGATGAGATTCTGGCGCACAATTTTGGCTTTGGTCAGCATGCTGGCGGCCGGCTCGGCGCTACTGTGGCCCCGAATTGCCCACACGCAGCAATCACAGCGGGTTCCCACGATCGAGGAGTACAATCCGAAATCCACGCTGGTCACAAAGGAGCACAAGCCCGAGCGCGCCAAGTTTCCTTTCATCGATATTCACAGTCATCACTGGAATCCCACGCCGGAGCACGTCGACCAACTTGTCAAAGAGATGGATACCATCAACCTGCGCGTGCTGGTCAACCTGAGCGGGGGCAGCGGCGAAGAGCTGCGCAAAACTGTGGCCACGATGAAAGGGCGCTATCCCAATCGATTCGTGGTTTTCGCGAACCCGAGCTACGAGGATATCAATGTGCCCGGGTACGGCAATCGTGCCGCAGAACGACTTGCTGCCGACGTGCGCAATGGCGCGCAAGGACTGAAAATCTTCAAGAATTTTGGCATGGACCTGAAGTACGCGAACGGCGAGCGTGTCCACGCCGACGATCCGATTTTCGATCCGTTGTTTGAAAAATGCGCGGAGCTGAAGATTCCGGTGTTAATCCACATCGCCGAACCTTCGGCATTCTTCGATCCCTGGGACTACAAGAATGAGCGCTGGGAGGAGCTCAACGAATTTCCGCAACGCGCCCGACCGCCTTCGAAGTATCCCTCGTTTGAAACGCTAATGGCCGAGCGGAACCATCTCTTCGCCAAGCACCCTCGGACGCACTTTATTGCCGCGCATCTGGCGTTTCACGGCAATGACTTGGAGCGCCTCGGAAAACTCTTCGACACCTTGCCGAATATGTACGTGGACATCGCCGCAGTGCTCGCCGAGTTGGGGCGCCAGCCCTATTCTGCACATGATTTTTTGGTGAAATATCAGGATCGCGTGTTGATGGGCAAAGACATCTACGATGTGAGTGAATACAAATGGTATTTCCGCGCTTTGGAAACCCGCGACGAATACTTCGAGTACTACCGCAAGCGTCACGCTTTCTGGCGAATCTATGGCTTCCAGCTCCCAGACGAGGTCCTCAAGAAAATCTATTACAAAAATGCGCTGAAACTCGTCCCCGGCATCGACCCAAAGGCCTTCCCAGATTAGGATTTGGGTTGCACCTACTGCTGTTCTTTTCGAGGCTGCATCTCGCGTTTGTCTAAGGAACCAAGCAATGCGCCTTTGACTCCTTCTACAAAGGAGTGCAGAGTGAATGCTCTCATTGCCGAACGCGAAAGGGCACACCCTCCAGGGTTTGCCCGTCGACTCTGCATCGCACTCAGTTTCATTAGTCTGCTCATGGGCCAAGTTGTTTCTAGTACCCGCGGGGCGGGAGTAAGATAACGCCATGGAAAACGAGAAGCTGGTTCTCGTAGCAACGTACGGCACTCGGGCGGAGGCCGATTTGGCCAAAGGCGCACTCGAGGATGCCGGTTTTCCTGCGATGGTGCAGGCGGACACGGCAGGAAAGATGCGTGAACACTTGGCGTGGTCGGGACCAGGGTTTCGAGTGTTGGTGCGGGAAAAGGATTTGACCTCGGCGACCGAGTTCCTTAATGCCGCAATTGACTGGTCAGATTTTGAATTTCCTGAAGAGAATGTGCCACGAACCACGTGGCGGCGATTTACCTAAGAGACCTGTCGGAAGAATCATGCAGCAAGCGAGTGGTAAGCCTTACCGGTAAAGTGTTCCTTTGGCCGGTTCAACTTCTCCGGTAACGGGCGTTAATCGGGACCTCTCGGGGTGGCGCTCGGTTAGCGATGCCTCATCGCGTGATTGACACCTGGCCCAAGAGAGAGAAAGAGGTATAGACTTGCGACATTTGCTTTGATCCCAACTCAGGAGACAAACAATGGCGCGACGCAGGTTCTTGGCTCAGCTGGCGGGCTTACCTTTTCTGGCATTGGGCACGAAGGCGCAGGAGTCTAAAAAACCTCTGAAGATCATGATGAAGAGCGCGTGGGGACCCGATGACCCAACAAGGGCTGCATTTCCTTTCGCGCACGGACTCGTGCTCGCAGAAGCCGGCCACGAAGTACAAATCTTCCTACTCGCTGAGGCCACCTCTTTGCTGCGAAAGTCGATG
>WNFE01001610.1_pt1 | contig 28166 bp, 21 predicted proteins | sample 5400451 | NCBI WGS metagenome assembly WNFE01 (sample SAMN13153344, study PRJNA577476) | soil metagenome | isolation source: 200 cm saprolite under Douglas fir tree site 2 hole 2 | place: USA:California | collected 2015-04-18
GAGGACGCGATGGGAGACATGGACTTCAAGGTGGCGGGTACGCAGAGGGGTGTCACCGCGCTGCAGATGGATGTCAAAAATAAAGGCCTCTCACGCGAAATTCTCGCGAGCGCCTTAGAGCAAGCCCGTCAGGCCCGTGTCGTGATCCTGGAAGCTATGACGCGGGTCATTGCCGAACCCCGGCCCACGTTGTCACCGCACGCGCCGCGGATTATCACCATCGAGATCAACCCGGAGCGCATCCGCGAGGTGATCGGTCCAGGCGGCAAGGTGATCAACAAGATTACCGCCGAGACCGGCGTCAAGATTGACATCGAGCAGGACGGTCGGGTGCTGGTCGCCTCCGCGGATGAGGACGCAGCGAAGCGCGCCGTCGCCATGATCCAAGCCATCGTCCGCGAGATCAAAGTTGGGGAGATGTACTTGGGCCGCGTGACCCGCTTGATGAATTTTGGCGCCTTCGTCGAAGTGCTCCCGGGGAAGGAAGGACTGGTCCACATCTCAGAGTTGTCCGACAGCCGCGTCAATCGCGTCGAGGATGTCGTGAAGGTCGGCGACGAGCTGCTAGTCAGAGTCAAGGAAATCGACAACCTTGGGCGGATCAACCTCACCCGGCGAGGAGTCGGCACGCCCGGGGAAGCGGGAGCTGCGAGCCCCGAGGCGCCGGCGGACCGGCCGGGTCCAAGCGACCCGAGTCGAGAGCCATCAGGCGTCGGATCCGACCGCGATCGGGATCGCAACCGTCGGCGTCGGCCGGGCGGGGGCGGAGGGTCCGGGCGCGGGCCTGGGCCCGGTGCACCACGTCACTAGCCGGATAGAGCCTCTTTTTCTGCACTAGACTGGCGCGTTCGGGCGGGCCCGCCAGAGGTTCTCCGCGGGATTCGCCACAGGGATTCATTTTCGGGCAGGTAACCGAGTAGACACTATGGCGCGGGACGTGCGCTCTTCTCAACCTAGCGAGGCCATCGCCGCGACGACACTGGCGAATGGCATCCGCGTGCTCACCGAACGCATCTCGCATGTCCGCACGATTGCGATCGGGATTTGGGTCGGCACCGGGTCGCGCTACGAACCGACCGAGCAGCACGGGATTTCTCACTTCCTCGAACACCTTTTCTTCAAGGGCACGGCGACCCGATCCGCGCTGGAGATCGCGCAGGCCGTGGACGATATCGGGGGACAGATGAATGCGTTCACGGATCGTGAGCAGACTGTTTTCTACGTTAAGGTGCTTGCGACGCATCTGGATCGTGCGCTGGAAGTCTACGCCGACATGTTACTCAATTCCACGCTGGCCGATGAGTTTATCGAGCGGGAGCGCCAGGTGATCGCCGAGGAGATCAAAAGCTACGAGGACTCCCCGGATGAGCTCGTCCAGGACCTGTTCGCGCAGACCGTGTGGAACGGGCATCCGTTGGGGCGCCCGGTCATCGGCACGCTGGCCACCGTGACCAAATTGACGCGTGATGATTTCCGCATCTACATCCAGCGGCACTACCGACCGGACAACGTCATCGTCGCCGCGGCCGGAGACCTGCAGCACGATCAGGTGTGCGCCCTCATCACCCGGTATTTCGGAGGGTGGACGGGCCGCGGCTCCGCCGTGCATCAAGCCGCACCGCATTCCCAGGCCGATGTCGCGACACGGCTGAAGGAGACCGAGCAGGTGCACCTGTGTCTGGGGACCCAGGGGCTCGCCTACGCAGACGAACGGCGTTACACGCTCTCCCTCCTCGACCACCTGCTGGGCGGGGGGATGAGCTCGCGGCTGTTCCAGGAGATCCGAGAAAAGCGCGGGCTGGTGTACAGTATCGCGTCTTACGCTGTGGCGTACCGTGATGGAGGGCTGTTTGTCATCTACGCGGGTATGAGTCCCCAGGCTGGCGCCGAGGTGATTCGGCTCACGCTCGCGGAGGTGGAGAAGATGAAACTCCACCCCGTGGACGAGACGGAACTGCGGCGGGCGAAGGAGTCCCTCAAAGGCGGCCTGATGCTCGGGTTAGAGAGTACCGGGAGTCGGATGTCGATGTTGGCCCGATCGCAGATCTACCACGGCCGACAGGTCACCCTTGATGAACTCATCGCCAAGGTGGACGCGGTGACTGCGACGGATGTGCAAGAGATGGCGGCGGATTTGTTTGCCCCTGGGCGCTTGTCGATGGCGGCGATCGGGCCCTTTCGGACCGATGGCCAACTGACGACAGCGATGCGTGGAGCGTTCGAGCGCGTCGAGGCGAAGGCCTGACGACCGGGCCGCGCCTCCGACGAGGTGAGTCGGGTGGCCGAGAAAATTCGGGTGGCAGTGGCCGCCGCGGCGGGCCGGATGGGCCGGGCCGCGATCCGGGCCGTCGCAGCGCAGCCGGATATGATGTTGGTCGCGGCGTTGGGCCGCCAACACGGGGTGGGGCAGGACGCGGGGACGGTCGCGGGGGTCGGAGCCCTGGGCGTCACGATCGCAGGGACGCCGGGGACCCTGTTCGATGCGAAACCCGACGTGCTGATCGACTTCACCCCCGGACCAGCAGCCGTCGAACACGCGCGGGCGGCCGTGCCCGCTGGGGTCCGCCCGGTTATTGGGGGAACGGGGATGAGTCAGGCCGATCTGGACGCTCTCGCCGCGTTGTGCGCGTCGAAGCGCATCGGCGCGGTGGTGGCACCGAATTTTGCGCTGGGAGCAGTTCTAATGATGGAATTTTCGCGCCAGGCCGCAAAGTACTTTCCCCATGTGGAGATCATTGAACTCCACCACGATCACAAACGCGATGCCCCCTCGGGAACCGCGTTGAAGACCGCGGCCGCTGTCGCCGCGGCCAGGACGTCGGTTCCCCCTCTCGCAGTCAAAGAGGAGCAGACGCTGCAGGGGGCCCGCGGGGCGCGGGCAGAGGGGATCCCGATCCACAGCGTTCGGCTGCCGGGTTTGGTGGCGCACCAGGAGGTCATCTTCGGGGGGCCGGGCCAGACCCTGACGATCCGACACGACTCCGTCAGCGAGGAGTCATTCATGCTGGGTTTACTCCTAGCCACGCGGCGTGTGCGGTCGCTGACGGGCTTGATCTTCGGGTTGGAGAAACTCCTTGAGTCATAATCACGGACGCAAAGTGATGAGTCAGGTGCGTCAGGAGTCGGGGTTCCGCGTTGGTCTTGTCGGGGCCACCGGGGCGGTGGGACGGGAAGCCCTGCGCATCTTGGAAGCCCGGCGCTTTCCCGCTGCCGAGATCCGATTGTTCGCCTCTCCGCGGTCAGCCGGCACGCGAGTGGGGCACCGCACGGTGAACGCCGTTGCTCCTGATGCATTCCGCGGTCTCGATGTGGTCATCTTCGATACGCCCGATGATGTCGCGCGGGAATTAGTGCCCCAAGCGGCGGCTGCCGGCGCGATGGTCATCGACAACTCGGCGGCGTTTCGCCAGGATGAGGACGTCCCGCTGGTGATTCCCGAGGTAAATGCGGAGGCGCTGCGCCGCGTGCCCCGACGGATCATTGCCAACCCCAACTGCACCGTCGCGGCGTTTACGGTGCCGTTGGCTCCCTTGCATAAGGCCGCGACCCTCAAACGGGTCATCGCCTGCTCGTACCAGTCAGTGTCGGGAGCGGGGCAGCAGGGGGTGGAGCAATTGTGGGCAGAACTCGAGGCCACCGTCGCCTCGCACCGCCCCCTCGAGCGCCCTCAGGGCACGGCGTTTGCTCATCCCATTGCCTTGAACCTCATCCCTGCTATCGGATCCTGGCGGGACTCCGGGTTCAGCGAAGAGATCAAAGTCGCCGCGGAGTTGCGCAAAATGCTGGGCGCGCCGAGTCTGCCCGTGGGGGTGACCTGCGTGAGGGTGCCCACTGTTGTTGCCCACGGCGTGGCGGTGCATGCCGAGTTTGATCGCCCTCTGAATGTCGCGCGCGCCCGCGCCCTTTTGGCGGACGCTCCGGGAGTGGAACTGGTGGATGAGCCTGCGGCCGGTCGCTACCCCACCCCCCTGGCCGCCGCCGGACGCGATCCGTGCTTCGTCGGTCGCCTCCGCTCCGACGAAGCGGGCGGTCTGGCCTTCTTCGTCGTCGCGGATAACCTGCGCAAGGGAGCGGCCCTAAACGCCGTGCAAATTGCGGAGCGGCTAATTGAGATGGGACTCCTCACCTCGAAGGTAACCTCGTAGCCGTCGCGAGCTCTCTGTCTTCCTGGGCTACTGAACGAACACGCGCACGCAGCACGTCGCGCCCGAAGACCGGAGAGGTCGAGAGGGCCGGAGATATTGATGAGAGTCGTCGTACAGAAATTTGGCGGGGCATTGCTGGCGACGCCAGCCGGGCGGGTACAGGTGACCGATCTCATCGCCGCGACCCGCCAACAAGGCACCTCGGTGGTCGCCGTCGTCTCAGCGATCGGCCGTGAGGGGGATCCGTACGCGACCGACACGCTGGTGCGGCTCATGCGCGATATTGGCAGCCAGGTCGACCCGCGGACGCTCGACCTGTTGCTGTCCACCGGCGAGATCATCTCCACTGCCCTGGTGGCCCACACACTCGTGCGGGCTGGTTGCCCCGCGATTGCCCTCACCGGCGCGCAGGCTGGCATCATTACTACCGACGAGTTCAACGACGCGCGCATCCTGCGGATTGATGTCACCCGGGCGCGGTTGCACATGGAGCGGGGGAGAGTTCCTGTAATTGCGGGTTTTCAGGGGATTACCCCAGACGGAGAGATCACCACGCTGGGACGGGGGGGAAGCGATACGACAGCGGTCGCGCTCGGGGCGGCCCTCGGCGCGGACGTCGTCGAGATCTACAAGGACGTCGAAGGGATCATGACGGCGGATCCCAAGCTCGTGCCCACGGCGCGGCCGATCGAGCGGATCACCTATGACGAAGTCTCGCAGATGGCCGCGTTGGGGGCCCGGGTGTTGCACCCGCGGGCGGCGGACATCGGCCGCGAGCATAACGTGCGGCTCGTCATCAAACTCATGGGGAGCCCGAATGGGGGGACGGTCATCGTGAAGGGTCAGGAACTGGGCGTGCCGATTGTGGACGACCGGCCAGTAGTCGCGCTTGCGCACCTGCCGGATGTTGTGCAGCTAAAGGTCGTGCGGAGACCGAGCGAAGACCTCGCGCGCCCCGAAAGCGCCTTAGCCGTGTTGGCTGAACACGGCATTAGCATCGACCTCATTACTTTGATGCCGGAGGTGCTGGCCTTCACTGTGAAGGAGGAGGCCGTCAAGGAGGCCGCCAACCTTCTCACCAAACTCGGATACCAGGTGCAGATCAGCGCCGCATGCGCTAAGGTATCAATTATCGGGGCCGGCATGCGCGGCCGGCCGGGGGTTATGGCCCGCGTCGTCAAAGCGCTCCACGGAGCCGGAGTGGAGATCCTCCAAACGGCGGACTCACACACGACGATCTCGTGCTTAGTGGCGCGTGCGCAGATGCAGCGGGCACTGGCCGCCTTGCACGATGAGTTCCAGCTGAGCGTCGAGGTCGCTTCACAGCGCGAGACGGAAGGGTAGCATAAGAAGAGCGACTGGGTTAGTACACGACCCCACGGGCCTTCACACAGTATGTTCGTGCGCGTAACCGTCACAGCATAAGGAGGGGAGTGCAATGTCCACTTTCGGCCGTGTCCTGACCGCTATGGTGACGCCGTTTGACGAGACCGGCGCGGTCGACTACGCGCAGGTCGCCGCGCTCGCCAAGCGTTTGGTGAATTCGGGGTCCGACGGGATTGTTGTCGCCGGGACCACCGGAGAGTCGCCCACGCTGTCGGACGAGGAGAAGATCGCCCTCGTGCGGACCGTGAAGGAGGCGGTGGCGGGACGGGCGCTGGTCGTTGCGGGCACCGGGACGTACGACACACGCCACTCTATTGAGCTGACGAAGGAAGCGGGCCGCGTCGGCGCAGATGGGTTCCTCTTGGTCAATCCGTACTACTCCCGTCCCTCCCAAGATGGTCTGTATGCGCACTTCAAGGCCATCGCCGACTCCACGCCCAAACCTGTGATCCTCTACAACATTCCGGGGCGTACGGGCGTGAACTGCACGCCGGAGACCATCGCCCGATTGGCGGAAGTTCGCAACATCGTGGCGGTAAAAGAAGCAAGCGGCTCCTTAGACCAAGTCTCAGAGATCCGAAAGAAGACCCCGCCTAGTTTCGACATCTATAGCGGGGACGACAGCCTCACCCTCCCGATCCTTTCGGTGGGCGGCCGGGGCATTGTGAGCGTCGCGTCCCATTTGGTGGGCCCCGATATTCAGGAGATGGTCCAAGCCTATGAGCGGGGGGACGTCCGTAAGGCCGTGCAGATTCACCTGCGGCTCTTCCCGCTGTTTAAGGCGTTGTTCATCACCACCAACCCTGTGCCCCTCAAGGCGGCTCTCAACCTGAGCGGGTTCCGCGTGGGCAAGCCGCGCTTGCCGTTGGTGGAAGCGACCGCGAAAGAACGCGAACAGATTCAGAGTGTTCTGAAGGATCTCGCGCTCGTCGCAGTCTAGCGGTTCCAGCGTAGACACGTAGCCGAGCGGAGGCGGATGGCTGCACGCTGCAGCCGTCTGCTTCCACAGATGCCTCCATGTCATCTCCGCGGCCGTCCGCCACGACCCAGGCCCTCCTCCAGCTACACGAGCAGATCAGGATGTGCACCCGCTGCCCTCTCCATCGCTTGCGAACGCAGGCCGTGCCCGGAGTTGGTCCCTCCTCGGCAAGGATCGTCCTTGTCGGAGAAGCCCCCGGACGGCAGGAAGATCGTCAGGGAGAGCCGTTTGTCGGCGCGGCCGGGAAAGTGCTGGAGGGTTTGCTGGCGTCGGTCGGATTATCCCGCGCCGATGTGTACATCACCAACGTCGTCAAATCCAGACCCACCTCAGGACCGCGGCCCGGGCGCAATCGCCCACCGACGACCGACGAAATTGCGGCCTGCCGGCCCTGGCTCGACGAGCAGCTGCGTATCATCCATCCAGCCGTCATCGTCACCTTGGGCCGGATCGCCCTGGAGCAATTTGCCCCGGGGCGGTCGCTCGCCAAGGTCCACGGGAGGCTCCTCACAGATACAGGGGTGACGATTCTGCCTCTGTATCATCCAGCGGCGGTTCTGTACCGCCGGACCTGGATGCGCGTTCTGAAACGAGACTTCCAACAACTCCGACGCGTGCTGACGAAACCTCGTCGCACTCGCAAGACCGCACGGTGAAGGAGTGCTTCTAGTGGGCATAGAACGTGGTGGGTCGAGACTCAGATGCACCTGACAATGGACCTCTCTACGGAGCGCATATGTGCCGATCACTGTCGTCTGAGGTATGGGCCACTCGGTCCTGCCGACCAGCCGTCCCGAACGCCTCGCCTGCACTGAGGCGGCTGCAAGAAGTCCCGGTTTCATTTCCTTCGCCCGTTCGCTCGGTTACTGGGCTGTCCGGCAGTGGTCCACATCGATGTGACCAAGCACAGCTGTTTTCTCGCTGATTTCGGCGGAGCAGGGGCGGGGCGTTTTGTCCGTTCCGCCAGTGTGATGCTCGGTCCTGTCAGGTAAGGAGATAACGAGTGGCGCGAAGGAAACGCTCACACAACCGACGGCATGCGGCTGGCGCGATTGCGCTGGTGGGCGGTCTGCTTCTAGGATTGTCTTTTCTCCCGGAAGCGACCGGGCTCCCTGTCGTGCTGGGCCGCATACAACATGCTCTGCTGGGCGACGTCGCGTGGCTCATTCCCGCGGCGGCCGTCGTCGCGGGGTTCGCGTTATTGCGCGCTACTGAGCGGTCGCACCTGGGACGCCGCGCCGCAGGCGCGACACTGGTGCTCCTGGCAGGGGTGACTACCTACCACACCCGCATCGTTCACCCCAATACGATGGCGGATCTTGGGGGGCGGGGCGGAGGGGTCATCGGGGGCACCATCCAGTGGGGTTTGAGTCAGGTGTTTGGAAACACGGGCTTGTGGCTTGTGCTGATGTTGATCGCGCTGACCGGCGCGTTACTGTGGACGGGGATCTCCCCCGCGACTGTGATCGAAGGCGTCTTCGCCGCAATTCTGTGGCTCGCGCAGGTCGCCTCGCGCATCGTAGCCGTTGGGTGGCAGATGCTCGCTGCGGCCGTCACCGCCGTCGCTGGTGCTGTTGTCGCCGTGGTGGCGGTGGTGGTGAATGGGCTCACGGCCGCTGGACGTCGGGTCTCTGGTTGGTTCCACCCCGCCCCACAGCCTGAACCTGCAGAGGCGAGTCCACCACGACCCATGGACACACGAACGGCATCTTCCGCTCCGACGGTTGCTCCGCCGACGCCTGTGCAACTTCCCGCCCGAGTCGCTGGTGCGCCAACATCGCGCGCGAGCGGAATGCGCCCCGAACGTCCACAGACGCGTGAAGCCGTTCGGGCGGGCGCCGCTTTTCAACAGGAAGCGCTGGCACTCGAAGCCCCCTCAGGCGGCTATCACCTTCCGCCTCCGACACTGCTAACGGACCTGCCCACCGGGCGGGGCAAAGGCAAATGGGATCCCGCGGATGTAGCGAAGGCGCTGGAGCAGACTCTTGCGAGCTTCGGCGTGGACGCGAAGGTGACGCGCTGGGAACAGGGCCCCGTGGTGACGCGCTTCGAAGCCCAGCCTGCGCCCGGCGTCCGGGTGCAACGGATCAGCAGCTTAACCAATGACATTGCTTTGGCGTTGGCTGCGCCCAGTATCCGTATTGAAGCTCCCATCCCGGGCAAGTCGGCTGTCGGTATCGAAGTCCCCAACCAAAAGACGTCTTTAGTGCACATCAAGGAAATTCTCTCCACTGAGGACTACCAGCGCGCGGAGGGTCCGCTGGTCGTCGCCTTGGGCAAAGACATCGCGGGGCACCCCATTCTCGGCGATCTCGCCGAGATGCCGCACCTGCTGATCGCGGGGGCAACTGGATCGGGCAAGTCCGTCATGCTCAACGCCATTATTGCCGGACTGCTGTTCCGCTGCACGCCTTTGGAAGTCCGTCTGCTGATGATCGATCCCAAGCGCGTGGAGTTCGCGAACTACAACAACATTCCGCACCTGCTCGCCCCTGTGGTGACCAACCCTCGTGCGGCCGCCGGGGCACTGCGGGAAATGCTGAAGGAGATGGAGGAACGCTTCGAACGCTTCGCGGCCACCGGCACGCGCAACATTCAATCCTATAACCAGCTGACCGACGTGGAGCGTTTGCCCTACCTCGTCATCGTTGTGGACGAACTAGCCGACCTGATGATGGTCGCCCCGGCCGACTTCGAAGACGTCATCTGCCGTCTCGCGCAGATGACCCGCGCCACCGGGATCCACATGGTCGTCGCGACGCAGCGGCCGTCCGTGGACGTAATCACGGGACTCATCAAGGCCAATATCCCATCGCGCCTGGCGTTTGCGGTCAGCAGCCAGGTCGATAGCCGCACCATTCTCGACTCCCCCGGTGCCGAAAAGCTGTTGGGCAAAGGGGACATGCTGTACTTACCGATGGGCTCCGCGCGGCCAGTCCGCGCCCAGGGCGCATTCATCGCCGATAGCGAGATCCACGCGCTGGTCGCGTGGTGGAAGGCTCAAGGCCGGCCGGTCTTCGACCAGGACCTCCTACACGCCGAGCAAAGTGGCGCGGAGGCCAGCGGGGATGAGGATGCCCTCCTGACCGAGGCCGCGCGGTTGATCGTGCGGGCCGGGTACGGGTCAGTGTCGTTGCTACAGCGCAAGATGAAGATCGGCTACGTCCGCGCCGCCCGCATCGTCGACCAGCTGGAAGAAAAGGGTGTTGTCGGGCCTGCCCAGGGCAGCAATCCGCGCGATGTTCTCGTAGGGCTGGACGAACTCGACCACCTCCTCCGACCGAGCTCGGCTGCCGCGTCCTCCTAGCCTTACGCGCGGGGCCAGGAGTTCCGGTCGGCGACTCGAAGTGTACCTCCGCCAACCCCAAACAGCCTAATCAGTGATTCCCCAGGAGGTGCACAGAGTATGAGAGCCAGTGTGCGGGTCGCGGCCGCGGTGCTGGTCGTGATCACAGTGGTGCTATGGGCGATCCCCGGCACGCCGGTCGTTGCCCAGGCAAAGAAGATGCGCGTGGGGCTCGTTTTTGACGTTGGGGGACGCGGTGACAAGTCCTTTAACGATATGGCCTATGAGGGCCTCACCCGCGCGCAACAAGAGTTCGCCGCGACCCTCGAGACACGGACCCTCGAGCCCACTGCGGGCGGTGAGAACCGCGAGGAGCTCCTGCGTCTGTTGGCCGGAGAGAAGTACAACCTGATTTTGGGTATCGGGTTTCTCTTCACCGACAGCATCACCCGTGTGGCTAAAGACAACCGTGGTGTGAAGTTTGCCATCGTGGACGGGTTTATCGACAAGGAACCTAACGTAGTCAGCCTGTTGTTCAAGGCGAACGAAGGCTCGTTCTTGGTGGGGGCCGCTGCGGCGTTGAAGTCCAAAACCAACAAGGTCGGGTTTGTAGGTGGAATGAAGATCCCGCTCATCGAGGAGTTTGAAGCGGGCTACATCGCGGGCGCCAAGTATGTCAAGCCTGCGATCACCGTATTCAGCGAGTACGCGGGCACGACCGGCGCGGCGTTCAACGATCCGGTCAAGGGCAAAGAGCTTGCCTTGGCGGAGTACGACCGCGGGGTGGACATCATCTACCACGCGTCGGGAGGTACCGGGCTCGGTGTCTTCCAGGCTGCGGTGGTCAAGAAGCAGATGGCGATCGGCGTGGACGCCGACCAGTCCCTCACGGCGGCTGCGGACCAGCGCCTCCAAATCCTCACCAGCATGCAGAAGCGCGTAGACGTCGCCGTATATGAGACGATCAAAGCTACCCTCAATGGCCAGTACAAACCGGGCGTGCAGGTGTTTGGGCTGAAAGAAGGCGGCGTCGGTTATGCCGTCAACCAGTACAACAAGGCGATGATCCAGGATATCGTGCCCAGGCTCGAGGCGTTAAAGAAAGATATCATCGCTGGAAAGATCAAGGTGCCCGCGAACAAGAAAGAGCTTGAGGAGTTCGTTAAGACGCTGAAGTGAGTGGTCACCGGTCCCAAAAGGGGGTGGAGGAAATCCCTCCACCCCCTTTTGCTAAGGAAGGCCGCGGACTGCTCATCCGCCATGCGCGCGAGTCTGTAGTTCCTGCGTCCCGTCGTCACCTCGGGCTCTAATGGACCCCCTTTTCATTGAGCTGCAAGGGATCACGAAACACTTCCCCGGCGTGATCGCGAACGACCATATCGACTTGGCGGTCCGCCGTGGGGAAATTCATGCCATCGTGGGTGAGAACGGCGCGGGGAAATCCACACTGATGCGGATTCTGTACGGGCTATACCAGCCCGATGGCGGCAGCATCGAAGTCAACGGCCGGCCAGACGTCATCGACAGTCCGCGGCGAGCACTGGAGCTGGGGATCGGCATGGTGCACCAGCACTTCACGCTCATCCCCGTCTTCACGGTCGCCGAGAATGTCATCCTGGGCAGTGAACCCGCCACCTGGGGCCGGTTGCGTATGACTGAGGCGCATCAGAGGATCGCGGCGCTGTCTCAGCAGTACGGCTTTTCTCTGGATCCCGCTGCCCTGGTCGGCCACCTCTCAGTTGGCGAGCAGCAGCGAGTGGAGATCATCAAAGTTCTCTACCGCGGGGCCGAACTGCTTATCCTCGATGAGCCTACGGCCGTGCTGGTCCCGCAAGAAGTCGAGGAGCTGTTTAGCAACCTCCGACGCCTGAAAGAACAAGGAAAAACCATCATCTTCATCAGCCACAAGCTCGATGAGGTTCTCGCGATCTCCGACCGCATTACCGTCTTGCGGCGCGGCCGGGTGATTGGCACCGTGACGGCGGGAGGGGCCTCTAAGGGGCAGTTGGCGGAGAGGATGGTTGGCCGCCCGGTGCTGCTAGAGCTCGCTCATCCGCCGGTGACCCCGGGCGCCGTCCGGCTGGAGGCGCGCCACCTGAGCGTCTCCGGGACGTCGACACGCCTTGCCGTTCGTGACATGTCGCTCTCTGTGCGCAATGGCGAGATCTACGGTATCGCCGGCATAGAAGGGAACGGGCAGACCGAGCTGGTGGAAGCGCTGGTGGGGCTGCGGCCGGTCAGCGCTGGCGTCCTGCTCATCGACGGCCACGATATGAGCCGGAGCACGGCCCGCGCCATCCGCTTACTCGGGGTGGCTCACATCCCCGAAGACCGCCACCGTCGAGGACTTGTGCTGCCGATGGCGGTGTGGGAGAACGTCATCCTGGGGCACCACTACCGAAAGGAGTTCACGAACGGGCCGCTGTTGAACCGTCCGGCCATTGACGACTTTGTGCGCCGCCGCGTGAACGAGTACGACATCCGCGTCGCCGACACGGAGGTGCCGGTGCTGGCGCTGTCGGGTGGCAGTCAGCAGAAAGTGATCGTGGCCCGGGAATTCGCATTTGCCCCCAAGGTTTTGGTCGCCGCGCAGCCGACGCGCGGTCTGGACATCGGTGCCACGGAGTTTGTGATGCGCCAGATCTTGGAGGCGCGGGAGGCGGGTATGGCCGTCTTACTGGTCTCGGCCAACCTCGAGGAAATCCTGGTACTGTCCGATCGAATCGGTGTGATGTATGGCGGAAGACTGGTGGGTGAGTTTGTCCGTGGTGCGGCTACTCCGGCGGAGCTGGGCTTGTATATGACGGGCGCCAAACAGCAGGAGGAGGCACGGGTGGGATGAAAGGCCGCCTGTTCGCTCTCCAGATCGCCGCCCCGCTGTTGGCGATCTTCTTTGGGATGCTAATTTCCTCTGTCATCATCATCGTCATCGGCCGCAATCCCCTTGATGTATACGGCGTGATGGTGCGCTTCAGCCTGACGCGCACCGACAGCCTATTTTCCATCCTGTTTAAGGCGACGCCGCTGCTGTTCGCCGGCCTGGCGGTGGCCATCTCGTTTAAGGCGGGTCTGTTCAACATCGGCGTCGAGGGCCAGTACTACGTCGGTGCCTTCTGCGCCGCGCTAGTCGGCTTCGGCCTCAAGGGCCTGCCCATGATCGTGCATCTTCCCCTGGCTCTTCTGGCGGCGATGGTCGGCGCGATGGCGTGGGCCCTGGTCCCGATCCTCCTGAAGCTGCGGCGAGGTGCGCACGAAGTCATCACGACTATCATGATGAACTACATCGCCTCCGCCTTGTTGCTGTACCTCATCAACGATGTCTTTCGAGACCCCGCCCAGGCTGGCACCCCGCGCGTGCGGACGCCCGAGGTCGCCCTGTCCGCGCGCATCCCGTCCCTCGGCCCGCTGTTGGCCCGAGTGGGTCTGCACGGCTCTGACATTGAGAAGGTCAACGTGCTCTTGGTGGGCGGCATCCTGCTCGCGGTGGTCCTAGCGTATTTCCTCGGCCGTACGAGGTTTGGTTATGAGGTACGCGCTGTCTCGTTCAACCCGTTGGCGGCGGAAGCCGCCGGCATCCCCAATGCCCGTACCCGGTTCGAAATGTTCATGCTTAGCGCCGCGATCGCCGGTATGGCCGGGCTGAACGACATCCTGGGTTTCTTCGGGTACCTGGACATCGACTTTCCCAAAGGCCTCGGGTTCTTAGGCATCTCGGTCGCGTTGTTGGCCAAGAATAATCCGCTGGGTGTCATCCTGGCCGCGTTGCTGTTCGGTTTTCTCGACCGGGGCGCAGCCGGTGTGCAGTTCTTCGCCCAGGTCCCCAAGGAGACCATCGTGATCTTGCAGGCCATCATCATCCTAGCGATCGTTGTCGCGTATGAACTGTTGACCCGCTACATTCGCACCCAGCGCAAGCGCGAGGCCGAACTCGTCGCGCCGGTGGCCCTGACTGCAGGCGCAGGCCCGTGACTCACTCCGCCGCGACTGCCAGTTCGGAACATCGTGTCACCGCCCTCGTTCGGCGCTCGGTAGGGAGGCCTCGGATCCGTGCCGTTGCACCTTCGAGCCGACCATGGAGTATGTGACCGCCCTCTTCAACGTAGCCCTTCTTGCCAGTGCCATTCGGGTGACGATGCCGATCCTGCTGGCATCGCTGGGCGCCGTGTATACCGAACGAGGTGGGGTCGTGAACATCGGACTGGAAGGCATCATGATCATGGGCACCTTCTTCGGGGCCGTCGGCAATTACGCCGTCGATAACCGGTTCCCCGCGCTGGTGCACGCCTGGCCCGACGTGGCTCCCCTTGCTGGAATGTTATCTGCCATGGCCGTCGGAGTCGTCTTTAGCCTCATCCATGGCTTGATGACGATTACCTTGCGAGTCGACCAGATTATCAGCGGCGTGGCGCTGAATCTCCTGGCCGGGGGGTTGGTGCGCTTCCTGAACATCCTCCTGTTTACGCAAGCAACACAGTCACCCGCCGTCCGCGGCTTCACCTCATTCGATGTTCCCTTCCTTAAGAACATCCCCGCGCTTGGTCCCCTGGTGACCGGAGTCTCTCCGATGGTCCTGGTCGGTTTGCTCTGTGTGCTCCTCAGCCAGTGGGTGCTGATCCGCACGCGCTTCGGCTTGCGGCTGCGGGCCGTGGGGGAGTATCCGCTGGCCGCGGACACGCTAGGTGTGAGTGTGTACAGGCAGCGCTTTGCGGGGGTCGTGCTGAGCGGGGCGTTTGCGGGGATGGCCGGGGCTTACTTGGCCATCGAGCAGGCCCACGTGTACTTCGAAGGAATGACACAAGGGCGGGGCTTCATCGCGCTGGCCGCGATGATCTTCGGCAACTGGTGGCCGCTTGGCGCGCTGGGCGCGTCCGCGTTGTTTGGGTACTTCGACGCACTAAGCTTGCGGGTGGTCCGGCTGCCTGTGCCGTACGAATTCATCAGCGTGCTTCCCCAGATTGTGACCATTCTCGTGCTCGCGGGTTTCGTGCGGCGGGCGCAGATGCCGGCCGCGGACGGAGTGCCCTATACCAAAGAGGAAGAGTAGATTCGCCAGGCGGCGTGAGCCGGGCGGTGAGTCGATTCGACGGTCAACCCGCGGATCCCGGTACTCCGTGGTTGTGCTCGGCGGCGCCAACATCGATGTTGTGGCGAGTGCCGATCCGCTGCGCCCGGGGATCAGCAATCGAGGCATCGTCCGCATTGGGTCAGGAGGCGCGGGCCGGAATGTCGCCGCGAACCTCGCTCGTCTGGGAGTCCGGACAGCGTTCATCGGGGCCGTCGGAGACGATCCTCTCTCTGACAGGGTAGTCGCGTCCACAGCCCAGGCAGGTGTAGACATCTCCGGCGTTACGCGCATGACTGGCTCCAAGAACATCTACGTCGCGATGATATCAACGAGGCTCGTGCAATGGGCGGTGGCGGATATGGCCGCGGCGGAATCACTGACTCCCGGCCACATCCGGGTGCAGGCGAGCGTCATTCGTGCAGCCGACGCTGTGGTTATTGATGCGAATCTCGCGCCGCAGGCGATTGCTGTCGCGTGCGAACTTGCTGCTGGCCGACCGCTGTGTCTGTTGCCGGTCTCACCTGCGAAGGCGCCCCGGATAGCACCATATCTTGAGGTTGCGTCGTGTGTCGTGCTGGGCGCAGCTGAGCTCCAGATCTTGGCCGGTTCGGCGATCCACGATCCCTCCGATGCCGTACCGGCGGCGGGCGCTTTGCGCCGCGCACCGGGTCTGACGACGGTCGTGACCATGGGCGCGCGAGGGTTGGTCTGGGTCGGTCGCGAGGTCTTCCATCTTCAAGTCCCGCCGGTCTCCGTGCTAAATCCATCCGGGGCAGGAGACGCGGTGGCCGCGGCGGCAATCTTTGGTATCCTCGCGGGACTTCCAGAGGAGATGGCGGCTCACCTCGCGCTGGCTGCGGGAGTGATGACCGTCACGGTAAACGATAGCACGCACCCAAAGTTGTCGCTGAAGACTCTATATGCTCATGCACAATTGGCCATCGATCGTTGACATTGCCCCCGAGGTCGCCGACGCTCTCCGGCGGGGTCAACCGGTGGTCGCTCTGGAGTCAGCGGTCATCTCCCACGGCCTCCCCCCACCCATCGGCCAGGAAGCGTCCGCAGCCCAGGAGGAGGAAGTCCGGGAGACCGGGGCAGTGCCTGCTACGGTGGTCGTTCTTGCCGGCCGCATCAAGGTCGGGGCGACGGCGCGCGAACGGGACCAGCTCATGGCATCGGGCGCCATCAAGATCGCCGCGCGAGACTTACCCGTGGCCGCTGCGCTTTCAGCGACGGGAGGGGCGACCGTCTCTGCGACTATCACCATTGCAGACCTGGTCGGTATCCGGGTGATCGCCACCGGTGGCATCGGCGGCGTGCACCTGGGCGCAGAGCAGACGTGGGACGTTTCCGCAGACCTGTGTGCGTTGGCTGAACATCCGGTCGCGGTGGTCTGCGCCGGTGCGAAAGCCATCTGCGACATCGGTAAGACGTTGGAGTTCCTGGATACGGCGGGGGTTACAGTCGTAGCGTACGGCACGGACAATTTCCCTAATTTCTATGCACGGGAGAGCGGCTTTCCAGCGCCGCGGCGCGTTGACACGCCCGCCGCGGCGCGTTGACACGCCACGCGATGTCGCGAGCATCCTCGTGGGCAAACGGAGTCTGCAGCAGAGGACCGCAGTAGTGGTCGCTAACCCCATTCCGGCCGCCGATGCTCTGACAGAACGCGAGGTGACTGACGCCGTTCGGCGTGCGACCGCCCAGGCGACCGCGGCGGAGGTACGCGGCGGAGACCTCACACCGTACCTGCTGGCGACCCTGGCCGACTTGACGGGGGGCAGGTCGTTACACGCGAACCTGGCCTTGTTGCAGGCGAACGCGGCGCTGGCGGCCAAAGTGGCCGTGGCGCTGTCGAAAGCGGAGTAAGAGGAGTGACTCTGGAAGCAATGGAACAAGATCAGGTGTGCCCGAGGGACGAGCGGCATCTCCGTTGGAACCGCTGGGGATCGGTGAGCGTCTACGCAACGCCCGCGAAGCGCGCGGGCTAACGCTTGGCGCGGCCGAGGGCTTGACGCGGATTCGGGCCGTCTATCTGCAGGCGTTGGAAGACGAACAATTTGACCGCTTACCTGGCCCGGCGTACACGCGGGGATACTTACGTACCTACGCGCTTGCCCTCGGCCTCCCCGCGAGCGAATTGGTGGAGATGTACCCGGCCGCATTCGGTACATCTCCCCGACCCGTCTTCACTACAACGCCCGCGCAGATTCCCATTCGACCAACCACCTCGCCATCACGCATTCGGCGCCTCGTCATATACGTCGGGGGCACCGCCGTGACTGTGGTCCTCGTCCTCGGGTTTATCGGCTACCAACAGTTGCGGCAATTTGCCCAACCCGTCCCTCCCTTGCCTTCCACCCCGAGTGTGGACAGCGCCCAGCCGCCGGCGAGTCCCAAGCCTGCCGCGCCCCCTCAGGCAAAGCCGTCCGTGATCCCCGTCCCTCAGGCCGCAGCAAACGCCGGCCTCGAACTCGCCGTGGTCGCTACGGGAACCAGTTGGCTTAACGTCGTCGCGGATGGAACGGAAGTGTTCCAAGGGTTTGTACAGGCTGGCGACGCGCCGGTCTGGCACGCGCAGCAACGCTTGAGTATCCGCGTCGGTAACATGGACGCGGTCGCGCTGCGAGTGAACGGCCAGCTGCTGCATCCTGAGAGGCAAGGGAAGGTATGGGACGGAGTCTTCACCGCGCCTTGATCCGCAAATCCGCGGGGCCGCTTGGAGGTTCCTGCGAGGACTGTTCGCCCTTGTAGCGAAGTCCTGAGCATCTGCTGAAATCTGTCCGCGTAGTTGATCTCGGAGCTGGACCTCACGCATGCGTGCAGAAATCGTCTCGGTAGGCACCGAGCTCCTCCTCGGTCAAATCATCGATACGAACGCCGCATACCTCGCCCAGCGGCTTGCCGAAATCGGCATCGATGTTTATTTCAAGCAGACCGTAGGCGATAATTCCACCCGGGTCGAGGAGGCTGTCCGGCTCGCCCTGTCCCGATCTGATGTCGTCTTGATCACCGGAGGGTTGGGGCCCACCGAAGATGACCTGACCACCGCCTCCGTCGCTGCGGCGCTGGGAGTCGATGTTGCCCACGACGAAGCGGTCGCGACACACATCCGCCGGTTCTTCGAAAGCCGTGGCCGGACGCCCCCGCAAACGGTTTTCAAGCAGGCTCTGCTCCCTCGTGGGGCGCGGGTCATCCCTAACGCTCGCGGCACCGCACCCGGTATCCACCTCGAGTACCGGGGGCGGGTAATTTTCATCATGCCGGGCGTTCCCTACGAGATGAAGGGAATGATGGAAGGTTATGTGTTAGCGGCGTTGCGGGATCGGGCCGGACTTGCCGTGATCCGTTCTCGTGTCATGCGCATCACCGGCGAAGGAGAGTCGGCGGTGGAAGTTCGGATCAAGGATCTGCTCCAACAGACTGCGCCCACGATCGCGCCCTACGCGAAGTTAGGTGAGGTCCACCTGCGCTTGACCGCCAAAGGACCGCCCGATGATGTCGCAGCCGCTCTGACCCGAGGCGAGGCGCAAGTCCGAGAACGGCTCGGTGAACTCGTCTACGGCGTCGATGACCAGACGCTGGAAGAGGTCGTGGCGGGTTTGCTCACGTCCCAGAAACGTACCGTGGCCGTGGCCGAGTCATGCACGGGCGGGCTGCTTAGTCAGCGCCTCACCACCGTTCCCGGAAGTTCGGAGTTCTTTGTGGAGGGCGTGGTGGCTTACAGCAACGAGTCGAAATCGCGCGATATAGGAGTCCATCCCGATCTGATTGCTTCTCATGGCGCGGTCAGCGCTGAGGTCGCCGAAGCCATGGCGGCTGGCATCCGCCAAAGGGCGAGCGCGGACGTGGGGCTGGGGGTCACCGGGATTGCTGGGCCCGCCGGTGGCACGCCAGAAAAACCCATCGGCTTAGTGTATATCGCGCTCGCGGATTCGAGCGGTCCGGTGCACCGGAGGCTGATGTTCGGATCGGAGGCAGGACGCGAGGGAATCCGCTTCCTGGCTGCACAGGCCGCGTTGAACCTCCTGCGCCTGCACTTGTTGCGTGCATGACGCAGCAGCATCGTATCTTTGTAGCCGTTGAGTTGGCCCCGGCGCTGCACCAAGCTGTGGTCGATACCCAGCAACGCCTCGAGGCCGCTGGGGCCCGGGTGCGGTGGATCAAGCCTGCCAACCTGCACTTCACGTTGCGCTTTCTGGGCGAGGTCACTCCGGCACAGGTGGCTTTGGCCAAGATCGCGACCCGTGAAGCGGTCGCGGGAGTAACTCCGTTCACCATCGTGCTGCAACGCCTAGGTGCGTTTCCGAGCTTTCAGCGACCTCAGGTTGTCTGGATCGGAGTCTCGGACGGTGCGCAGGAGTTCGAAGCACTTGCCGCCCGGCTCGAGGAGCGTTTGGTCCACCATCGATTTCCTCCAAGCGATCGACCGTTCAAGCCCCATCTGACCCTGGCTCGAATCCGTGAGACCCGGCAGTGGGGAGACGTGGTGCGAGCGCTGACGCAGGACCAAGACGCGGAGGCTGGTTCGATGACGGTCGAGGCGGTGGTAGTCATGGAGAGCCTCTTGAGCCCCAAGGGGCCGGTCTACACACGGCTAGAGGAGGTCAGCCTCTCGGGCCACGAGAAGTAGTGGGGGAGGGGCAGAAAGGCCAGTAAGTTTGACAAGCGAACAAATGTTTGGTAGACTGCGGCCGAACTAGGAGGGCTGGAGGTCATGCCGATGAACGAAAAGCAGCGAGCCCTCGATCTTGCCCTAGCGCAGATCGAGAAGCAGTTTGGCAAAGGCGCCATCATGAAACTGGGCGAGGCGGGCGCGAAATTCGCGGTCGAGGTCATCTCAACCGGTGCCCTAGGTGTTGACCTCGCTTTGGGCGTCGGGGGGGTCCCGCGGGGCCGCGTCGTGGAAATCTACGGACCTGAGTCATCCGGCAAGACAACGTTGGGGTACCACATCATCGCCGAAGCGCAGCGGAGCGGGGGAGTCGCCGCTTTCATCGACGCCGAGCATGCCCTGGATCCCAACTATGCCAAGTCGGTGGGAGTGAACATTGATAACCTGCTGCTCTCGCAACCCGACTCTGGCGAGCAAGCTCTCGAGATCGCCGAGACGCTGGTGCGCAGTGGCGCCGTGGACGTGATCGTCGTGGACTCGGTGGCTGCGCTCGTGCCCAAGGCGGAACTGGAAGGCGAGATGGGCGACGCCCACATGGGGTTGCAGGCGCGGTTGATGTCGCAGGCCCTGCGGAAACTCGTGGGCGCTATCAGCCGTTCGCACACGACGGTGGTGTTTATCAATCAAATTCGTGAGAAGCTCGGGGTCATGTGGGGCTCGCCGGAAACCACTACTGGCGGCCGGGCGTTGAAGTTCTACGCCTCGGTACGGATGGAGATTCGGCGTACGGAGAGCATCAAGATTGGGGAGGAAGTCAAAGGAATGCGTGCCCGGGTGAAAATCGTGAAGAACAAGCTCGCCTCGCCGTTCCGCGACGCCGAGGTGGATATTTACTATGGGCACGGGATTTCCAAGGCCGCGAGTATCCTGGATGTGGCCGCTGCCCAAGGCATTATCCAGCGGACGGGCACGTGGTTCTCCTACGGCGAAATGAAACTGGGGCAGGGGCGCGATAACGCGCGCGACTTCTTAGAGAGCAATCCGGAGCTCGCACTGGAGATCGACCGCCGCGTCCGAGTGCATGTCGGACTGACGAAAGCTGCACCTACCTCGGCTCCGGCACGGGACGGGCAGCCGTCCCGGGAGCCAGCGAAGGGCCGGGCTTAAGCGGGAGCGGCATTGTGAAAGTCGTGCGCGTTGACCCGCCGCACGGCCGAGACGGTCATCAGCGGGTCGTCTTCGACCGCGGTGTCACCATTCGGCTGCGTCCAGATGACATTATCGCGCTGGGGCTCCAGCCTGGGATCGTCCTTGACGACACCGCCGGGCGCGAGATTCGGAGGCGAGCAGAGCGCGCGCTCGCGGTCGGAATCGCGAACCGACTTCTGGCGGTCCGCCTCCGGAGCCGCCGGGAGCTGGAAGACCGGTTGCACCGCCGGGGAATCTCTGCCGACATCCTCGCCTCCGTCATCGCCGACCTCGAACGGCACGGGTTCATCGACGATCGGCGATTCGCTGAGGCCTGGGTGCGGACCCGCCGGGCTTTACTGCCGTCGGGGCGGATTCGGCTGCAATACGAGCTCGCTCGCAAAGGCGTCGCACGTGACGCCGTAACCCAGGTCCTGGGGGGCGGCGGGGACGAAGCGGAGTTAGCATTGGCAGTGGCGCAGGGCCGCATGCGGCGCTACCGGGGTCTGCAGCCCGAGGTGGTCTACCGCCGCCTTGGCGGGCTGCTCCAGCGCCGCGGCTTTTCCAGCGGAGTTGTGAGCCGCGTATTGCGCCAAGTCCTAGGCGCGAATGCGAAAGTAGACGACTGATGCCCGATCAACGTCGTTCCGTTGTTGTGAGCCCACCGCCGACTGGTCAGCTGCCGCTGGAACTGACGGCTGCTGTATCGGGCCAGCCGGCTGTCGGGGTCGATCAGATCCTCGCCGATCTCAACGACGCCCAGCACCGCGCGGTTACGCACGAAGAAGGTCCGCTCCTCATTGTTGCCGGCGCCGGGACCGGCAAGACCCAGGTCATCACGCGTCGCATTGCGTGGCTCATCGCTACGAAGCGGGCACGTCCGTCGGAAATCCTCGCGCTCACGTTCACCGACAAAGCGGCAGCCGAGATGGAAGAGCGTGTTGACGTACTGGTTCCGTATGGCTACACCGATGCGTGGATCAGCACCTTCCACGCCTTTGGAGACCGAATCCTGCGTGACCACGCCCTGGAGTTGGGACTGCGTCCGGACTTTCGCGTTCTCAGTAAGGCCGAACAGGTCATCTTTGTTCGAGAGCATCTGTTTGAATTTCCGCTGGATACCTACCGGCCTCTGGGCGATCCGACTCGATACATCGAGGCGATGCTTGCCCTGATTTCCCGGGCCAAAGACGAAGACGCCAGCCCCGCCGAATACCGCACGTATGCTGATCGCGTGATCACGGAAGCCCAAGCCCATCCCGAGGACCGAGAACTAGCAGAGTTTGCCCGCCGCCAGCAGGAAGTGGCGCTGACTTACGCCCGCTATCAGGAGCTGCTGGCCAAAGAAGGGCTCGCGGACTTCGGCGATTTGATCACGTCGACCCTGCGTCTCCTACGAGACCACCCGATTGTGCTGCGCGCCTACCGGGAACGATTCACCCACATCCTGGTCGATGAGTTCCAAGATACGAACTACGCGCAATTTCAGCTGGTGCGGTTGCTGGTCGGAGACGATGGACCCCAGCGCATCACCGTCGTCGGCGACGATGACCAGTCCATCTATAAATTCCGCGGTGCGGCCATCAGCAACATTCTCAACTTCCTCGAGGTCTTTCCGCACGCCACGCGGGTGGTGCTGACGGACAATTACCGGTCCTCACATGCGATTCTCGATACTTCATATCGGTTGATCCAGCACAACAATCCCGACCGCCTGGAAGCCAAGACGGGTCTGGATAAACGGCTGCGCGCCGTCCGCCGCGAGGGCCCGCCCCCCCAGCACGTGCACCTCGATACCCTGAGCAGCGAGGCCGACTGGGTCGCCCAACGCATTGCCCAGAAAGTGGAGAAGGACGGGTGCCGCTACAAGGACTGCGCGATTCTTGTCCGGAGCAACGCGGATGCGGATCCATTCATGCGGGCGCTCAACATGCACGGTATTCCGTACCGCTTCTCGGGCTCCCGCGGGCTGTACAACAGAGAGGAGATTCGCCTGGGCCTGGCCTTCTTACGGGCGCTGGCGCGGCCGCAGGATAATTTGAGCTTGTTCTACCTGGGCGTGTCCGCCCTCTACCTCATCGCCGCCACGGATCTAGCGAAAGCGCTGAGCCATGCCGACCGAAAGAACCGGACACTCGAGCACGTTTTCCGTCACCTCGAGAGCTACCCCGACCTGGCTGAGGAGGTCACCCTGGAGAGCCGGGCTTCGATTGGCAAGCTACTAGATGATTTGGATGAGATGCGCAAGATCATGAGCGACCACCCCACCGGGCGGGTCCTGTACGAGTACCTCGTGACTCGCACGGGGTACATCCGCCGGCTGGCCACGAGCGGCCTGCCCGGCGACGAGATGCGGGTCGCGAACTTTGCCAAATTCTTCGATCTGGTGTCTCGGTATGGGGAAATTGCCGCGTATGACCGCGTCCCGGCATTTGTCACCCACATGGACGACCTCATCGCCGCGGGCGACGATCCCGCTGTGGCCGAGGCCGACGTGGATCAGGACGCGGTGAACCTGCTCACGGTGCATAAGGCGAAGGGCTTGGAGTTCCCGATTGTCTTCTTGGTGAGCTGCGTGGCTGATCGATTCCCCACGCGCAATCGCGGCGAGCAGATCCCGCTGCCGGATCCTCTGATCAAGGACATCCTGCCAGGCGGCGATTTCCATCTACAGGAAGAACGGCGGTTGTTCTACGTCGCGATGACGCGGGCGCAACGAGAGCTGTACCTCACGAGTGCGCGCGACTATGGCGGCGTGCGGTCGAAGAAGGTCAGTCGGTTCGTGTTGGAGGCCCTCGATCTCCCCAAGGCCGATCCAGCGACGTTTCACGCCACCCCGGTCGAGGCGATCCATCGACACGCGCCCCCCACCGACGGCCAGCAGCCCCTGGCAGGAATCGTCCCCCCCGATCAGGCGATCATCTTGTCCTACCGCCAAGTCGAAGACTACGATCTGTGTCCCCTGAAGTATAAGTACACACACATCCTCCGCGTGCCGCTCCTGCGTGACCACCGCGTCGTCTACGGTTCGGCGATTCACGAAGCCATCCGCGAGTACCACCGGCGCAGGGCCCGGCGGCAGCTGATCACCCTAGAGGATTTGGTGACTCACTTCGAACGCGCGTGGGTCAACGAGGGATTCATCAGCCGCGAGCACGAGGACCAGCGGCTGGCCGAGGGCCGCGAAGTCCTGGCCCAGTTCTATGCCCACGAGGAGGCCAGCGCCCAAGTGCCGACGTTTGTCGAGGCGCCCTTTTCCTTCCAGGCGGGGCTCACGCGGGTCAAAGGCCGCTGGGACCGTGTCGATGTGCACGGGGACGAGGTCGTGCTCATTGATTTCAAGACCTCCGATGTGCGCAAGCAGATCGATGCGGACCGGCGGGCGCGGGAGAGCCTGCAGTTGGCCCTCTATGGGCTGGCGTACCGCGAGGTGTACGGGACGATGCCCGCCCGCCTGGAGTTGCACTACCTCAACCCTCGAGGCGTCTTGGTGGGAAGCGTGGTGCCCGATGAGGAGTTACTAACCAAGACAAAAGCGATCATTGAGCGCGTGGCCACAGGGATCCGTGGTGCGCAATTCATCGCCACACCGGACTACTACCGGGCCTGTCGGTATTGCGCCTTTGCGTCCATTTGCCCTTACACTGCCACCGGCGATCCTGAGATTGAAGAGTGAAACTCCTCCATCTCTCTGACGTTCATCTGGGCAAAGCGTTCCAGATGCTCGGTGCGCAAGGAGGCATTCAGCGCAAAACCTTGCAGGACGTATTTGTGCGCGCTGTCGATCTTGCCATTGCCCAGCAAGTCCACGTCGTGTTGATTGCGGGGGACCTCTTCGACAGTCCTCGCCCGTCGCCGGTGTTGCTAGACTTCGCAGCGCGCGAGTTGCGCCGGCTGGACGATCGCGGCATCTGGGTCGCCCTGGTGGCCGGTAACCACGACGCCGCACCCGACGGTTTCATTGGTGGGAGCGAGGTACTGAGAGAGGCTGGGTCGCGCGTCCTGCTCTTTAGCCGCGCCGTGCAGTCGCGGGCGATTCCCGAGCTGGACCTTACCATCACGGGTCGGTCTCCGGAGCCGGGAACTCCAGTTAGTCCTTTGGACGGATGGCCGACCAAGCGTACGACCCGCTTTGCCGTCGGGGTTACGCACGGGTCTGTGTATCGCGGGGGGCAAGTGGAGGAAACCGGTACCATTCATCCTCAGGAGATCCGCGAGCTAGGATTGGATTATCTCGCACTAGGGGACTGGCACTCTGCCTCGGAAGTCGTCACAGCGCCGACGGCGGCCTGGTATGCTGGCTCGCCGGAGTTGCTCGCGTACGATCAACCTGGTGCTGGTTGTGCGTTGCTCGTCGACCTCCCTGCGCCCGGGCGCGCCACCGTCACCCCCACACGCGTGGGACGACGGCAATACAAGCGCGTGGCGATAGACGTCGGCGCGGTGGACGATGCCGGAGTGCGCAAGGCGATCGAGGAGGGAGCAGATCCCGAAGCGGTCTGCGATGTGATCTTGACGGGCGTTGTTCCAGTCGACCGGGTCATCGACGCCCCGTCGTTGGAGCGAGAGTTCGCCGACCGGTTCTTCCGGCTGCGGGTCCAATCATCCGCCCATCTCTGGCTCGACGACGACCACCTCAGCCAGCTGCCTGAGGATACGGTGCTCGGGCGCTTTGTGCGGTTGATGCACGTGCGCCTCGCCCAAGCCCCGCCCGAGCAGCGGCTCGTCCTTGAAGAGGCGCTGCAGGTCGGGGTCGCACTGTTGCATGGTCGGGAGGTCCTGTCGTGATCCTTCGCCGGTTGCGCCCTCGCCGCTTTCTTGGCCTTCCGGATCAGTGGTATGAATTTGCCCCGGGGCTCACCGTCATCGTGGGACCGAATGAGGCAGGAAAGTCCTCGCTGCGGAGCGCCATCCGTGCGGCATTGTACGGCAATCCCGCCACGACGTCCTCGAAGTTCCGCGACGAGTTCCGGAGCTGGGGTACCGAGGAGCCCCCCGTATTGGTGCTGGAATTTGAGGTCGACGCGAAAACGTTCGTGCTCACCAAGGACTTTGCAGCTCGGAAGATCACTCTGACAGACGATCTGGGCCAGACGTGGGACCAGCACAAAGCGGTGCAAGAACGAATCCTCGCCCAGCTGGGCCTAGTGAGCGAGGACCTCTTTGAAGCGACCGCGCAGGTGGCCCAGGCCGAGTTGGAACGCATCCACCTTACCAGCATTGCTAAAGAGCTCGGCCGCATCGTCGGTGGGGGAGGGGAGGATGCCGCCACCGCGATCCGGCGCCTCGAGCAGCACGTCCGAGCGATGGAGAAGGGCACTAAAGTGCTGACTAAGGATCCTGGTCTCCTGAAAACGCTTAGCGAGAAGGCCACGGCGTTGCGCGAAGAGCAGGTGCGCCTGTCCGCGAGTGCGGCCGCAGCGGATCGCCTCCGCCCCGAGCTCGCAACCCTCCAAACGACTCTGGCAACGACTGCGGAGACACTCGAGGTGAAGCAAGCCCTCCTGAGGCGCAACGCTGAAATTGTCGCGCTTCAGGAGCGTCTGGAAGGCAAGCAGCGTGAGGAGGCCATGCTGGAAGAAAAACGAGCGAAACTCGAGGAGACCCTCACCGCACTCGCGCAGGTTGACGGCGAGCTGGAATCTGCTACAGCGGCTGGACTCCCCAGCGAAGAAGCCACGAGTGCTGCCCGCAAGCTGCATGAGCGCGCGGCGATCTTGGAAATGCAAGCAGGTCGGTTGCGTCATGAACTGACGCAACCAGACGATGAGACGCCCGTGCGCTCTGGACTCTGGAGGGGCATCGTCGCCGTTGGCGCAGGACTCGCGCTGGTCGGCATCCTAGCGGCAGTTGCAGGTATCCGAACGTTGGGTGTCCCGACTGTGATCCTTGGTGCAGGTGCAGCCGGGGTGGGGTGGTGGCGGCTGTGGCGGTCGACGTCGACGCGGGCTCTTGCCGAGATCCGTCGGCAGGAACGCGAGCGGCGCTTGGCAGATGACGAGCGTGCCCTCGAGGAGACACGGTCCGAGTTGGCGTCCAAACTTAGCTCGCTTGGGACGGCGACCGTCAAGGAAGCGGAGCAGAAGCTGCAGCAACATCGGGACCTTTCACGAAGCAGAGGTCACCTCCAGCAATTTCTCACCGGCTTGCGGTCTGGTCGAAGCGATGAGGACATCGCAGAACAATGGAAGACGGTGCGCCGAGACGTTTTTGGACTACAGGAACGGCTGCAATCTCCGGAGATCAGTGCACACCGGATTACTCCGCTAGAGTTGACTGCGTTGGAACGCGAGGTTCAGCAACTCGGCCAACAGCTTTCTACGCTGCGCGACCGCGAGCGTCGGCTTCTCGTGGGCCTCGAGCGGCACACAATTGATGCCGATGCGCTGGCGGCTATTGAAGAGCAGGGGCACGGGGCAAGCGAGGCGTTAGCGCGCGCGCAGCACCGCCACGCGGTATACGCGGCGGCGCTCGCGGCATTACGCGAAGCTCACCAGCAGGCCCAAGTGCCTCTGCGCGAGATCATGCAAAAGAAAGCCAGCGAATATTTGGCCATCTTATCCAACGGTCGCTATCGTCGGCTCCAAGTGGATCCTGATAACCAAGAAAGGATCGAACTCGGGGTGTGGTCAGAGGAAGCTGGCGGATGGGTGGAAACACGCGAACCGCACCTCAGCCGGGGGACAGTCGACGTGGTGTACCTCGCGGCCCGGCTCGCGCTCGTGGATGTTTTGGCGGGGGGCAAACGCCCGCCATTGCTGTTTGATGATCCGTTCATCACCTTTGACGAGCAGCGGCGCCAGGCTGCCGCGGTTCTGCTGCGAGAACTGGCCCGCACACACCAAATCTTCCTGTTTACCTACACCCGGCACTTTGACGAGGTGGCCGACCTGCTGATCGAGCTACCTTCTCGTAAGGAGGTTACGGCTGCCAGTGTCAGGACCGCGTCGTCTCCACCTGCCCCTGAGCCCGTGCCTGCCCCCCCGACCCCAGTTGGTCCGTTGTGGGACCAAACCCACTAGCCCGAAGCGTCCTCCGCCCTGTTTGCACGCCCAGTCTGACCTATTAGCATCCGCTGCCCTGACGGGTAGGGGATAGACTGCCAGTCAACTCTGGGTGAATTGACCCTCCCCACCCCAGAGGGCTACAATAGCCTAAAGTAAGCGTTATCGCACCTTGTCGAGGTGAGAGCGCACACGACGTACACATAAACCCAAAGGAGATAACCCGCCATGACACCCTCTTCGGATTTGTACGTAGCACTGGCGGGGTTCACCGGAGCTCTTATTGGATTTCTGTTGCGCAGGTACGTCGCTGAAGCGCGGATTCGATCGGCCGAAGAGGCCGCCCGACGGATCATTGCAGACGCCGCAAAAGAGGCCGAGGCGAAAAAGCGTGAAGGGATCGTTGAGGCCAAAGATGAGGCGTTCCGCCTTAAGAAAGAGGCGGACCGGGAGATCCGCGAGCAGCGGGCCGAAGTTCAGCGTCTTGAGCGACGGCAG
>WNFE01000480.1_pt1 | contig 28076 bp, 25 predicted proteins | sample 5400451 | NCBI WGS metagenome assembly WNFE01 (sample SAMN13153344, study PRJNA577476) | soil metagenome | isolation source: 200 cm saprolite under Douglas fir tree site 2 hole 2 | place: USA:California | collected 2015-04-18
CCTTCACCACCAGCGGCTCGGGATGGCGCTGCACATAGGCGAGCGCCGCCTCGAGCGCCGTGAAGCTGCGGCTTGCCGCCGTGGCAATCCCGGCCCGCTCCATGAGCTCTTTGGCGAACGCCTTCGACGACTCGATCCGTGCGGCCGCCCGATCGGGCCCGAACACGGCGAGGCCCGCCGCCCGCAACCGATCGGCGAGTCCCGCAGCGAGCGGTGCTTCCGGGCCGACGATCGTGAAGTCGATACGGTGCTCCCGCACCGCGCCGATCAGAGCGTCGACGGCGGTGGTGGGGACGGGGAGGTTCGTGCCGAGTTGGGCCGTACCAGGGTTGCCGGGGGCCGCGAAGAGCGCGGCGTCGGGGGTGTCGCGCTTCACCGCCCAGCAGAGCGCGTGTTCGCGGCCGCCCTCGCCGACGACCAGGACTCTCACTTCTTCTTCAAGGCGTCCGAAAAGGCCTGCGCCGCGCGCTTGGCGGTGTCCACGACGTCGTTCACGACGGCCTTCGCTTCCTTCATGTAGTGCTCGCGCGCCTCGTCGATGTCCTTGTCGATGGGGCGTTGCTCGGCTTCGGGGCCGCGCTTCGGGTATTCCCCGCGCAGGATGCGATCGTAGTGGCCCGCTTCGATCCAGCGCTCCAGCTCGGCCGCTCGCAGCGTATTGAACGGGTGCGATTGCGGGAGTGTGTTCAAGATCTTGAACACGCGGTCGAGTGCGCCGCCCGACTCCTCGTACTCCTTCGCCTGCGCGAGGAAGCTGTTCAGGTCCATCTCTTTCATGTCGCCGCCACCCGCCATCTTCAGGAACATCCGCATCGAGGCGGTCGGGTCTTGCGAGGCCAGCAACCCCGCCCGGTCCGAGGACAGCTCGCTCTTGCGGTACCACTCGAGCAGGGCGAGCTGGACCGGTGCGAGCACGATGCCCGTCAGGAAGGGAAGGAAGTTCATCCCCACGAACACGATGAGGATGAGGATCGTGTGGTACAGTGCGTGGCCGCTCATGACGTGACCCAGCTCGTGGCCGAGCAGGGCCAGCATCTCGTCGTCGTCGAGCAGCTTCACCGCTCCGGAGTTGATCACGATGAACGGATGGTCCATGCCGTAGGCCCCGGCGTTGACAAACGGGGTCTGTGACACGAACAGCTCCGGCCGGTCGGGCCAGTCGAGCGAGGTGAGGGCGTCCGTGTAGAGCGCGTTCATCCGCGGGAATTGGGTCGGGCCGACGCGGACGGCGTTGGCCTGGAACAGGAGCCGGATGCCCCGCTCGCCGAGGAGGCCGACGACCTTCTTGACGACCTGATCGAACCCGGGAACGGAGCGGAGCGTTTGCAAGGCCGCCCGGTCCGCGGGGTGCTCCCAGGCGACCGGCGCGATCTGGGTGAGGATCTTGCGCGGGCGCGCCGCCGGGAGACTCGTGGACTCGGTCATACGATCCTCCTACGGGAGAGATGAACCGGCACTACGCCGGCGGGCGCCGCATGTTTCGCGCGCCACGTGAGGCGCGACCCGCGTCACCCCGCGGCCGCCAGCGCCTGCTCGAGATCTCCGATCAGGTCTTCCACCTCTTCGATCCCCACCGACAGGCGCACCAGCGAGTCCGTGAGGCCCATGCCGCGCCGCATCTCGGGGGGGACGCTCGCATGGGTCATCGAGGCGGGGTGCCCGATCAGGCTCTCGACGCCGCCCAGCGACTCGGCGAGCGCGAACACCCGGGTGTGCTCGACCAAGCCCTTCGCCCGCTCGAGCGATCCGAGCTCGAGCGAGACCATGCCGCCGAACCCCTTCATCTGGCGACACGCCAAGTCGTGCTGCGGATGCGACGGCAGTCCGGGATAGTACACCCGTTCGACCTTGGGATGGTGGGTGAGCCACTCCGCGATGCGGCGGGCGTTCGCGTCGTGCTGGCGCATGCGCAGCGCCAAGGTCTTCGTGCCCCGCAGGCAGAGCCAGCAGTCGAACGGGCCGGGCACCGCGCCCGCCGCGTTCTGGATGAAGCCGAGGCGCTCGGCGAGGTCGTCGCGGGTCGCGACCAACATCCCACCGACCATGTCGCTGTGGCCGTTCAAGTACTTGGTCGTGGAGTGCAGCACGATGTCGGCGCCGAGCTCGAGCGGGCGCTGGAAGTACGGGGTGGCGAACGTATTGTCGACGACGAGTACGGCGCTCGCGCGCCGCGCCACTTCGGCCGCCGCCGCGAGGTCGCACAGCCGCATCATGGGGTTGGTGGGGGTCTCGGCGTAGATCATCCGCGTCTGGGGCGTGACGGCCGCCGCGACGTTGCGGATATCGGTCGCGTCGACGAAGCTGAACGCGAGCCCGACCTTCGCCCAGAGCTGCGTCATCTGGCGATGGGTGCCGCCGTACACGTTATCCCCGCAGACGACATGGTCGCCCTCGGCCAAGAGCTTGAGGACCGCATCGACGGCGGCGAGTCCCGAGGCGAAGGCAAAGCCGTGGCGCCCACCCTCGAGCGCGGCGATGTTGCGCTCCAAGGCCTCGCGGGTGGGGTTGCGGGTGCGGGCGTACTCGTAGCCCTTGTGGCGGCCGAGGCCGTCCTGGACGTAGGTGGATGTCTGATAGATGGGCGTCATCACGGCCCCCGCGAGGGGGTCAGGGATTTGCCCAGCGTGCACGGCGCGCGTCCCAAACCGCCGCTGCATATCGTCGCGCAGGATCTCGGTCATGGCGGGAACGTAAGGGCGCCTTTCGCGCCGAGCAAGCGACTACTACGTTAGGCGCACGATGCCCCAGCCCAACGCCGTCAAGTGCTTGGTCGTCGACGACGAACCCCGCCTGCGCCGCGTCCTCGTGCGCTTGCTCGAGGGCGAAGGGTTCACCTGCGCCGAGGCCGGCTCCGGCACCGAGGCGCTGGAGATGCTGCAGCAGGAGCCCGTGCCGCTCGTCATCTCCGACTTGCGCATGCCCCAGATGGACGGGGTGGCCCTCTTGCGTGCGATCATCGCCAGATGGCCCGACACGGCCGTGCTCGTCGTCACCGCCGTCGCCGAGGTGGAGAGCGCGGTCGCCTGCCTGCAGCTCGGCGCGCTCGACTACGTGGCCAAGCCGTTCCATCTCGACGAGGTGCGCGCCCGGGTCATGCAGGCGCTCGACAAGCGGCGTCTCAAGCTGGAGCTCGAGGACTACCGCCACAACCTGGAACAGCGCGTCCAGGAGCAGGCGCGTCGGATCGAAGAGCTGTCGCTCGAACGGCTGCAGGCGCTGGTGCACTTCCTCGAAGAAAAGGACCCCTACACGCGGGGGCACTCGGTGCGGGTCGCCAACTACGCGACGCGCATCGCCCGCGTGTTGGGGCTGCCTCCCGCAGTCACGGACGTCATCACCCTGGGCGCCGAGCTGCACGATATCGGCAAGATCGGCGTCAGCGAGCAGGTGCTGCACAAGGCGGGCAAGCTGAGCGAGGCCGAGTACCGGCACATCATGGAGCACCCGGTGATCGGCGCGCGCATCCTGGCGCCGCTGATGCGCGACGTCCCAGCGGCGCTCGCCATCGTGCGCTCGCATCACGAGCGACTCGATGGCAAAGGGTTTCCCGACAGCCTGAAGGGCGACCAGATCCCGCTCGAGGTGCGGGTGGTCACCGTGTCTGACTCGTTCGACGCGATGACGAGCGTCCGTCCCTACCGACCCGCCCTGTCGGTGCTCAAGGCCCTGCAAGAGCTCGAGGACGGCATCGGCAGCCAGTTCCATGGGCCCGCCGTCGAGGCGTTCCGAGCGGCGTTTCCCGACAAAGCGGCGCTCCCGGTCTCGACCGCTGACGTGCATCCGCTCCATCTCCCCGCACTTTCGCCCGACGCCCCACGCCGCGTGCCCCCTCCCGATTAGATTGCCCGCATGACCGACACCTTGATGGTCGGGGTCGCGGGCGTGCGTGGCATCGTGGGCAAGGACTTGACGCCGGAGGTCGTAACTCGCTGGGCCACGGCGTTTGGGGCGTGGGTGCGGGAGCGAGCCGGCGACGGGAGGCGCGGGTCGGTCGTGCTGGGGCGCGATGCCCGCGCCTCGGGCCCGGCGTTCGCGGCGGCCGTCGCGACCGGCCTGACCGCCACGGGATGCGACGTGATCGACGTCGGCCTCGTTCCCACCCCCACGGTCCAGCTGGCCGTCGAGCATCACCGCGCCGCGGGCGGCATCGCCATCACCGCCAGTCACAACCCGATCGAGTGGAATGGGCTCAAGTTCATCGGACCGGACGGCATCTTCCTCGATGGGCCGGAGGGGGGGCGCGTGCGCGCGCTGCTGGCGCAGGCGGGCGGGCCGGAGCCCCGCGAACTGGGACGGGTGACGACCGATGGCGGCGCGGTCGAGCGCCATCTCGCCGCCGTGCTGGCGCTGCCCGCGGTCGACGTCGAGCGGATTCGCGGCCGGGGCTTCACCGTGGCGCTCGACGCCGTGCGCGGCGCCGGCGGACCGGTGATGCGCACGCTGCTCGAGCGGCTGGGGTGTCGGGTGCGGGGGATTCATCTCGAGACGGACGGGCGATTTCCCCGCGCGCCCGAGCCGGTCCCCGAACACCTGGGGGAGCTCGCCGCGCTGGTGCGGCCCTCGGGCGCCGCCGTCGGGTTCGCCGTAGACCCGGACGTGGACCGGCTGGCGATCGTGGATGAGACCGGCGTGCCGATCGGCGAAGACTACACGCTGGCCTTCGCGGTGCGCGCCGTGCTCGGGGAGGCGGCGGCAGGCACCGCGCCTAGCCTGAGCGTGGTGTGCAACCTGTCCACCAGCCTCGTCGTCGAAGATGCCGCCCGGGCGTGCGGCGCCACGCTGGTCCGCACGCCCGTGGGCGAAGCCCGCGTCGCACGCAAGATCACCGAGCTCAAGGCGCCGATCGGCGGCGAAGGGAACGGTGGCGTGATGTACCCGGCACTGCACGTCGGTCGCGACGCACCGGTGGCGGCGGCGCTCGTCCTGGAGCTGGTGGCGCGGGCTAAACGACCGGTCAGTGCGCTCGTGGCTGCGGCGCCGCGCTACGTGATCGTCAAGGCAAAAGTGCCCCGCGGTGCAGCCCTCGAGCGGGCGTACGGCGCGCTGCGACGCCGGTTCGCGGATGCCCACGTCGACACGCAGGACGGACTGCGGCTCGCCTGGGGCGACCGCTGGCTGCACGTGCGGCCGTCGAACACCGAGCCCATTATCCGGCTGATCGCCGAGGCGCCGAGCGGCGCCGCGGCTCAGGAACTCGTAGACGAGGGGCGGCGCTTGTGTGCGGCATCGTAGGCTATACCGGACACCGGCAGGCGGCACCGCTGTTGCTCGAGGGATTGAAGCGACTCGAGTACCGGGGCTACGACTCAGCCGGCATCGCACTCGTCGCGGATGGCCGAATCGAGGTGCACAGGGCGCCGGGCACGATCAGCGTGCTCGAGAAGGAACTCGGGAAGACGCTCCCGGACGGCCGGTGCGGGATCGCCCACACCCGGTGGGCGACGCACGGCGCCCCGACCGCGGTCAATGCCCACCCCCACACCGACTGCGGCGGCACGCTCGCCCTGGTCCACAACGGCATCGTCGAGAACGCGGGCGTGCTCCGGACCGCCCTCGCCAAACGCGGTCACGTGTTCCGCTCCGAGACGGATACCGAGGTGCTCGCCCACCTGATCGAGGAGTTGCTCGCGAGCGCACCCGAGGGCGGCACCCTCGTCGAGGCGGTAGCGAGTGCGCTGCAGCAAGTCCAAGGAACCTACGGCATCGCGGTGGTTTCGACGCGCGAGCCGGACACGATCGTCGCCGCGCGGCACGGGTCTCCGCTGCTCGTGGGCGTCGGGGCCGGGGAGAACTTCCTCGCCTCCGACGCATCCGCCGTGCTGGCGCACACCCGCTCCGTCGTGTACCTGGACGACGGCGAGCTCGCCGTGGTGCGACCCACCGAGTACCGCATCCTCGACCTCGACACGGTGGAGAAGGCGAAGACGGTCACGCGCGTCGACTGGGATCTCGCGACCGTCGAGCGGAGCGGCTACGCCCATTTCATGCTCAAAGAGATCATGGAGCAGCCCGAGAGCTTGCGGAACACGTTACGCGGGCGGCTCCTCGAAGAGGACGGCACGGCGCGACTCGGTGGCCTGAACATCACTGACGAGCAACTCCTGCAGGTGAACCGCATCGTCTTCACCGCCTGCGGCACGTCGTGGCACTCGGCGCTGATCGGCGAGTATATGATGGAGGAGCTGGCGCGCATTCCTTCCGAGGTGGAGTACGCCTCCGAATTCCGCTACCGCAACCCGATCGTGGACGAGAACACGCTCGTGGTCGGGATCTCGCAGTCGGGCGAGACGGCCGACACGCTCGCCGCGCTGCGGGAGGCGAAGCGCCGGGGCGCCCGTACGCTCGGGCTCGTGAACGTGGTCGGGTCCACGATCGGGCGCGAGGTGGACGGCGGCATTTATCTCCACGCCGGCCCCGAGATCGGCGTCGCCTCGACGAAGGCGTTCACGAGCCAGATCGCCGCACTCGCTCTCCTCACGCTCCGGATGGGCCGGCTGCGCGCCCTCTCGATCCTCCAGGGGCGTGAGGTAGTGCGCGCGCTCGGCCGGCTGCCCGAGCTCGTCGAGCGCGTCCTCGCCAAGGCGTCCCTGGTCGAGCGCATCGCGGAGCGCATGATGCGCGCCAGCAACGTGCTGTATCTGGGGCGGGGCTACAACTTCCCGGTGGCACTCGAGGGTGCCTTGAAGCTCAAGGAGATTTCCTACATCCACGCCGAGGGCTATCCTGCGGCCGAGATGAAGCACGGCCCGATCGCGCTGATCGACGACTTGATGCCGGTCGTGTTCATCGCGCCCAAGGACGCGGTGCACCAGAAAGTCGTGTCCAACGTGGAGGAGGTGAAGGCGCGCGGCGGCCACGTGTTGGCGGTCGTGACGGAAGGGGATGGGGCGCTCGCGAAGCTCGCCGACCATACGATCGAGGTCCCCGAGACGCTCGATCTCCTGACGCCGGTGCTCACCGTGCTCCCGCTGCAGCTGCTGGCCTATTACATCGCCGTGCGGCGAGGGTGCAACGTCGATCAGCCGCGCAATCTCGCGAAGTCGGTCACCGTCGAATGAGGGGTTGGGGCGGCGTGTGAGGGTGGTGGTCCAGCGCGTGTCGCGTGCGGCGGTGCGCGTGGAGGGGCGGGTGACTGGGGCGATCGATCGGGGGTTCGTCGTCCTGGCGGGGTTCGCGGCCGCGGACACCGACGAGGCGCTCGGCTGGATGGCCGAGAAGGTGCTCGGGCTGCGGGTGTTCGCGGACGCCCAGGGCAAGATGAATCTGGCGCTCGCCGACGTGGGCGGCGGGCTGCTCGTGGTCTCGCAGTTCACGCTCTATGGCGATGCCCGCAAGGGCCGGCGGCCGAGCTTCGTCGATGCGGCCCCGCCCGAGCTCGCAGTCCGCTTGTACGAGCGGTTCGTGGGGCTGCTGCGGGAGCGGGGAGCGGAGACCGCGACGCGGGTCGAGACGGGAGAGTTCGGCGCGATGATGGAAGTGGAGCTCGTGAACGACGGACCCGTCACCCTGATCCTCGAGAAGTGATCGTACTCGCGAGCGGCTCCCCGCGGCGCCGCCAGCTGCTCGAGATGCTCGGCGTGCCGTTCCGGGTCGTCCCCCCCGCGGTGGACGAGGCGGTGAACCCCGCAGAACAGCCCGAAGCGTACGTAACGCGCCTCGCGCGCGAGAAGGCGCGCGCCGTGGCCGCGCGCGAGCCCGGCGCGGTGGTGCTCGCGGCCGACACCACCGTGGTGCTGCGGGCCCAACTGTTCGGGAAGCCTGAAACGGCGGACCAGGCGATCGAGATGCTGCGGCGCCTGCGGGGGCGCAAGCACCAAGTGCTGACGGCGGTGGCGGTGGCCCAAGCGACGCGCGTCGAGCACGCGCTCGATGTGACCGACGTGACGTTCCGGCAGCTCTCGGACGCGGTGATCGCGGACTACGTCGCCACCGGAGAGCCGCTCGACAAGGCGGGCGCCTACGCGATCCAGGGAAAGGGCGCAGCCCTGGTCGAGGGTATCCACGGGGATTTCTTCGGCGTCATGGGCTTGCCGCTGCGGCTCGCGCTCGATCTGCTGGCACGCTTCGGGGTGCCCTACCGCTTCACCCGGTAGACCGGGACTTTCTTCGATTTCCCTTTGACTTGGATCGGCTCGAGGGGATCGACCTTCGGGGGTTGTTTCAGCTGTTGGTAGAAGGGTTCCGACGTGAGGATCTCGTTGGCTCCTGCGCTGTCGCAGAGGCGCTTGGCGGTATTCACCGCATCGCCGATCACCGTATACTCGAGCCGTCGGTCCGACCCGATGTTGCCCGCGAACACCTCGCCGAACGTGATGCCGATCCCGACGCCGAGCGCGGGACGACCCTGCTCTTTCCACTTCGCGTTGAGCTTCTCCAGCGCCACCAGTTGATCGAGGGCGCAGCGCATGGCGCGGTCGGCGTCGTCGGCGTGCGCGATGGGCGCGCCCCACAGCGCCAGGATCGCGTCCCCCATGAACTTGTCGAGCGTTCCGCCGTGCTCGAACACGATGTCGACCATCTCCGTGAAGTACTCGGTCAAGAGCGTGGCGATGGCGTCCGGGCTCATGGTCTCCGACATGGGGGTGAAGCCGCGGATATCCGAAAAAAAGATCACGACCGGCCGCTTCTCGCTCGGCAACCGGCCCGCGTCCTGCTGCTGCGCGATGACCTGGGCGATGTTGGGCGAGAAATAACGCTGGAAGTTCGACAGCACGAGCGCCTCGCGGCGCAACCGTTCGGAGCGCTGCGAGTTCTCGATCGCCACCGCGGCGAGCGATCCGAAGGCGATCAGGAACTTCAAATCATCGTCTGAGAACGAGTGTGTGGCGGTCAGGTTGTCGACGTACAGGATGCCCAACACCTTCTGATCCGTCCCCATGAGCGGGGTACACATGGCGCTGCGTACGCTCTGGATCAGAATCGACTTGCCCTTAAACCGTTCATCGACCGCGGTATTGTCGGACAGGATGGCGACGCGGTCGTCGACCACCCTCCGCGCAATCGACTGCGGCACGTGCTTCGACGCGGAAGACTGTGCCGTCCGGCCCTTGGAGATGCGGGGCACCAGCTCGCCGCTCGGCTCCTCGAGCAGCAAGATGGAGACCCGGTCGACGTTCATCACCTGAAACGTGAACTCGACGATCTTGTCGAGTAGGCGGTCGAGTTCCTGCTGCTTCGAGAGCTCCTTGGAGATCTCGAGCAGCAGCTCGAGCTTCTTCTCGCGCAGCTCCTCGAGCGACTTGGCGGTGACCTTCAAGTGCGACGCGCCCGACGCGGTCCCCGTGACGATGGCCGGCACGCCGCCCGAGACGCTCACCGGCAGCTGGCGCACGATCGTCCCGCCCACCGGCTTCGCCCCCGCGAACTCGGCCGACGCTCCCGGCACGACCTGGGGGCGGCGCGCCGGGGCGCTCACGTCCTTGACCCGGAACGCGACCTTCCCGAAGGTGATGACGTCGTTTTCCGCGGCGACCGCCTCGCTGATCCGGGCGCCATTCAGGAACGTGCCGTTGGAGGAGCCGACGTCCGTCACCTTCACGCCGCCGTCGGTGAGCGACACTTCGGCATGGCGCCGCGAAATGGTAGGGTCGTAGATCGGGACGTCGCTCGTGACCGCCCGCCCCACCACGACGACGCGCCCGGGCTGGAGGTCGATGGACTGCTCGCCCGTCGTGCTCAGCAGCTTAAACACAAGTGCAGAATATACTTCAGCCACCGGCCTTGGCGAGCGCCAAGGCCTTGAGCACCGCCTGGGCTTTGTCCTCGGTCTCCTGAAACTCACGCCCCGGATCGGAGTCGGCGACGATCCCGGCCCCGGCCTGGACCACCACCCGGTCGCGCTGCACCAGGGCGCAGCGGATCGCGATCGCGGTGTCGAGGCTCGTCGCCCCCCAGCCGATGTAGCCCACCGCCCCGGCGTAGGGGCCGCGTCGTTCCGGCTCGAGCTCGTCGATGATTTCCATGGCGCGGACCTTGGGTGCGCCTGTCACGGTGCCCGCCGGGAAGCACGCCTTGAACACGTCGAGCGCATCGTAGCCATCGCGCAGCTGCCCCCGCACCTCGCTCACCAGATGCTGGACGTGGGAATAGCGCTCGACGGCGAGCAGATCGGTGACGTGGACGCTCCCGAACCGCGCGACCCGCCCCACGTCGTTCCGCCCCAGGTCGACGAGCATCAGGTGCTCGGCGCGCTCCTTCGGGTCGGCGATGAGGGCGTTCGCGAACGCCGCATCCTCGTCCTCGGTCCGGCCGCGCGGCCGCGTCCCCGCGATCGGCCGCACCGTGACCTCGCCACCGGCGACGCGCACGAGCACCTCGGGGGAGCTGCCCACGAGCGCGACGTCGTCCAGGGCGAGGTAGAAGAGATAGGGAGCGGGGTTCAGCGCGCGGAGATAGCGGTACAGGAGCAGGGGATTGACGGCGCCCAGCGCCTCCTGGCGCCGCGAGAGCACGGTCTGGAAGGTGTCGCCCGCCACGATGTACTCCAGCACGCGCGCGACGTCGCGCTCGAACGCGGCGCGCGGATAGCGCGAGGTGGTGGGGACGGGTGGGAGACCGTCGCGGAGCGCGAGGGGCGCGAGCTCGTGGCGCCGCCCCAGCCGAGCGACGATGTCGTCGAGCCGCGCCTCGGCGGCGTCGTACAGCCGCAGTCGCTCCGCCGTGCCGGCGCGCGGAGGCACTTCCACGTTCGCCACCACGATCGCGCGCCCGAACAGGTTGTCGAGAATCACGAGCGTGTCGGCGATCATCATCACGGCGTCCGGCGCACCCAGGGTGTCGGCCGGGGGATGCGGCAGGCGCTCGACGGTGCGTACCAAGTCGTAGCCGAGATATCCGACCGCCCCGCCCGTGAAGCGCGGGAGGCCCGGCACCGGGGCAGCGGGTAACGCCCGCATCCGCTGCCCCAGGTCGCCGATCGGGTCGTCGGTCTCGCCCGCCGCCTGCCAGCCCGCGGCCTTGGTCCAGCGCTCGATCGAGCGACCGCGGTAGCGCCAGACCTCGCGCGGCTCGGTGCCGAGGAACGTGTAGCGGGCCCAGCGTTCCCCGCCTACCAGCGATTCGAGGAGGAAGGCGAAGGGCGGGCGGGCGACCTTCACGAATGCGGCGAGCGGCGTGTCGGCGTCGAGCACCACCTCGCGCAGCACTGGGACCATGCCGCCTCGCTCCGCCCGGGTGAGAAACTGGGCGCGGGCGTCGCTCATCGGGGAGGAAGCGGGGTACAGGAGGCATGCACCGTTGCCCGCGGCCTCGGGCGCCCCGAAATTTGGGCGCGATGCGAATTCCGCTCTTCGCCGCCGCCCTGCTCACGGCCCTGCTCCAGCCTCGCGCCACCCCGGCGCAGGCCTGGAACACGGACGCGGCCCTCGCGCTGGCGCGCCGGGCCGTGGTGCGGCGGAGCGGTGCGGCCGCCGATACGACCTTGCGCGACTACAAGGCCCAGGCTCACGGCTTCCTCTTCTTTCTTGGCGCCTTCGGCGAAGGGCTCGCCGGCCCCCCGCGCCTCGTTAAGACCGACCAATTGGAGCTGGAAGTGTACTGGCGGTTCCCGGCGAGCAGCAAGCAGCGCGTCGTCGGGTGGCGCGACCAGGCACAGCTTCCCACCGATATCACCTACCACCGCGACCACCTCGGCATCGTCCAGAACAACTTCGGCACCGCGATGCGGCTGGGCGAGGGAGATGAAGTGCGCGACGTGCCTCACCCCCTGTCGCCGGTGGGCCTGGACATCTACGACTTCGCCTTGGGCGACACGACACTCATCGTGTTCCCGGAACGCGAGGTGCAGGTGGTGGCGCTCGCGGTGCGCCCCAAGGCGTTCGACCTTCCCCGCATCGTCGGCACCCTGTACGTGGACGCCGCCTCGGCCGACCTCGTGCGCATGGAGTTCAACTTCACGCCGCGCGCCTACTTGGATCCCGAGCTTGAGGACGTGAGCATCGTGCTCGACAACGCGCTGTGGGAGCAGCGCTACTGGCTGCCGTATCGCCAGGAGATCGAGATCCGTCGCCGCGCCACGTGGCTCGACGTGCCGGTGCGGGGGATCATCCGCGCCCGGTGGGAGATCGACGGCTACGTGCTCAACGTCGGCCTGGCGCAGAGCTGGTTCGCCGGTGAGGAGATCACCTTCCTGCCCAAGGCGGAGCGCGACTCGTTCCCGTGGAAGGTGCCCATCGGTGCGGCGCTCGAGGGCGTGGCGGAGCCGGTGCGGCGGGACGACTTGGAACGGGTGCGTGCCGAGGTCGAGCGGATCGCGGAGCGCCGGGCCCTGACGGGCCTGCGGGCGCAGCGCCTCGGCGTCCGCAATGTCTCCGACCTGGTACACGCCAATCGCGTCGAGGGGCTCGCACTAGGCACGGGGATCGTGGTGCGGGGCGGCGGCGAGCGGCGCGAGCTGCGCGCCCTGGTCAGCTACGGGTTCGCCGACCATCGCGCCCAGGGTACCCTCGCCGCGACCGATCACCGGGGACGAGCCGCGCTCGAAGCGAGTGCGTACCGCGATGTGCGCGACGTAGGCGACTGGCCGGTGATCGCCCCGCTCCAGAACTCGTTCGCAGCCCAGGAATTTGGCCATGACTACGGCGACTACTACCTGGCCGAAGGCGCCCGCCTCTCCTACCGGCATGGGATCGGGGTGCGCGCCGAGTGGCGCGCCTCGGCCGGTCGGGAGTCGATCGGCTCGCTCGCCGTCACCGCCGCGCCCGCGAACGGCAGCTTCCGGCCGAACCCCGGCCTGGGTGGCGTGAGTGTGGACGTGGTGCAGCTCGCTCTCGAGCGCCGCAGCGAGGGGTTTGCCGTGCAGCGGGATCTCGGCTTCGAGGCAGTGCTCGAGGGGGGACGCGTGGACGGCGGCGATGGCTATGTCCGCCTCGCGAGCACGGGTCACGTGCTCCTGCCGGCGGGCGCGACCCGCGTCTTGGTGCGCGCCGCGGGCGGGATCGCGAGCGCGGCGCTGCCGGCGCATCGCGCGTTCGTGCTGGGCGGACGCGGGACCCTGCTCGGCGACCCGTTCCGACGCTGGGGCGGCGCCCGCCTGGCGCTGCTTCACCTCGAGTGGCGCGTCCCCGTGCCGTTCGTCTCGATCGGGGTGGGCCCGTACGCGCGCACGCCGCGCACGCTGACCGTCGCCCCGTACGTCGCCCTTGGCTCGGCCGGCCGGCCGGTGGCGGGCACGCCCTGGGCTGCGACCCCGGGCCTCCGGACCACGCTCGGTCTCGCGGTCGAGTGGCTCGGCGCGTTGCGCTGCGAAGTGGGGCTCGGCACTGCCACGCACCAGGTCGGGCTCGCCTGCGACGTGGCGCGCGACTTCTGGGCCATTCTCTAAGCGCCGCGGCGCTGCGGGCTGGACGGCGCTGATCCGTCGGCTACCTTTGGAAGGGTAACCGAATGGCCGACACGAACTTCCCGGATGAATGGCTGGTCCACTCCCTCGAGGGGGTGCTCACACCGGAGCGCCTCGTCGAGCTGCGGGCGAAGGCCGTGCCCCAGGCGACCCTGTGGGAGACGCTCGTCGCCCAGCGGGTCGCGAGCGACGACCAGATCTTGAGCGCCCTCTCCACCCGGTTCCGCCTCAAGCTCGCCGATCTCGCGAACATGGATCCGGCGGCCAGGGAGAAAGTGCCGGAGCAGGTCGCTCGCCGCTACCGCATCCTGCCGCTGCAGGCCACGGATTCCTACCTCGAGGTGGCGACCGCGAATCCGTTCGATCTCGATGCCGAGAAGGCGCTCGCCTTTGCCACGGCGCGCGAGATCCGGATGCGGCTCTTGGCCCCGTCCAAGATTGCGGAGAAGCTCGACGAGCTGTACCGCCCTGAGAAGGCCTTGGACAAGCTGCTCTCGGGCATGGAGAGCTCGGCCGAGCTCGTGCAACTGCAGGAACAGCTCGCTCCCGACGAGATTGCCGCGTCCGAGGCCGAGGCGAGCCAGCGCCCCGTGGTGCGGCTGGTGGACCTGATCATCTCCGAAGGCATCCTGGCGCGCTCGAGCGACATCCATATCGAGCCCGAGGAGGGTGGGGTGGCCGTGCGCTACCGCATCGACGGCGTGCTGCGCCAGGTGATGAAGATTCCGCGCCAGGCGGGGCTGCCGCTGATCTCGCGCATCAAGATCATGTCGTCGCTCGACATCGCCGACCGGCTGCGGCCCCAGGATGGGCGCGCCCGCGTCGCGGTCAACGGTCAGCCGATCGACCTGCGCGTGTCGACCCTGCCGGCGTCGCTGGGCGAGAAGGTCGTGATCCGCATCCTCGACTCGCGGGCCACCGTCAAGTCGCTCGAATCGCTGGGCTTGAGTCCCGGCGAGACGGAGGCGATCAAGCGTCTGCTGGAGAACCGCGAGGGCATCCTGCTCGTGACCGGTCCGACCGGCTCCGGCAAGACCACGACGCTGTACTCCTGCATCAACCAGATCAAGAGCGAAGGCGTGAACATCGTCACCGTCGAGGACCCGGTCGAGTACCGCATGCCAGGGATCGTACAGGTGCAGGTCCAGGAGAAGGCGGGACTGACGTTCGCCTCGGCGCTGCGCTCGATCCTCCGGCAGGATCCGAACGTCGTGCTGATCGGCGAGATCCGCGACCGGGAAACGGCCCAGATCGCGGTGCAGGCGTCCCTCACCGGGCATCTCGTGCTCTCGACGCTGCACACCAACGATGCGGCCAACGCGGTGACGCGCCTGGTCGACATCGGGGTCGAAGCCTACAAGATCGCCGCGGCGCTGCGCGGGGTGGTCGCGCAGCGGTTGATGCGGAAGCTCTGCCCCACCTGCAAAGAAGTGTGGATGGAGACCCCGCCCGATCGCATCAAGCCGTGGGTCCCCACGGGGACGCCGCTATATCGAGCAGCGGGCTGCCCCGACTGCGCCATGACGGGATATCGCGGGCGGTTCTCGATCCTGGAGGTCCTCACGGTGAGCCCCGAGGTCGAGCGGCGCATCGCGGCGGGTGAGACGGCGGAGCACATCGCCACCGCCGCGCGCCGCTCGGGGATGAAGAGTCTGTGGGACTCGGGGCTCGCCCACGTGCTGCGCGGCGAGTCCACGCTCGACGAGTTGACGCGCGTCGTGGAGATCCCGCAGGACGACGACGCTCCACCTGAAGCCCCGAGCGCGCCTCGCAAGTCCGGCGCCGTGCGGGCGCCCTCGCGGCTCTCGCCACATGGCGAGACGGCGCTGATACCCGAGCCCGTCGCTGCCCCTGACACGCTGACCGCGAACTTCGAGCTCCTCGAGGAGCCGGCACCGCCGCGGCGCTCCGGACCCCACGGGCAGCCGGCCATCAAGGTCCTGCTCGTCGACGACGAAGACAGTCTGCGCAAGGTGATGCGGGATCTGCTGGAGCGTGATGGCTACGACGTCGCCGAGGCGCGCGACGGTGTGCAGGCGCTCGATCAGATCGACCGCGTCGGACCGGACATCATCGTGCTCGATTTGAACCTGCCCGGGCTCGACGGCTACGGCGTGCTGTCACATCTCCGCTCGCGTCCCGCGACGGCGGCGATCCCGGTCATCGTGCTCACCGCCAAGGGGGACGAGGACAACGAGGTCCGCGTGTTCGAGCTCGGGGCGGACGACTTCCTCACGAAGCCGTTCCGCGCGCGGGCGCTGTCGGCGCGACTCGAGGCGGTCCTCGGCCGCCGCCGCTGACGGCTGCGCGCCGACCGCGGCCCCTTCCCGCGTTCCCGTTCTCCTCGCTGCCGCTCGTCTCGTGACCCTGGTGCACGTTCGCTACGTCGATTGCTATGTGCTGCGGCGTGCCGCCGCGGGGCTCGAGGTGTTGGCGCTGCGGCGCGGGCCCGACGGACGGTCTCCGGGGTCGTGGGAAACGGTACACGGACACATCGATCCCGGTGAAACGCCGGTCGAGGCCGTGTTGCGCGAGGTGCGCGAGGAAACGGGTCTCGTGCCGCCGCGCCTCTACAATTTGTCGCGCGTCGAGGCGTTCTATCGACACGGCACCGACGAAATCACCCTGATTCCCGTGTTCGCCGGTGTCGTAGAGGGCGCCGCCGAGCCGCGCTGCTCACCCGAGCACGACCGCGTCGCGTGGCTCACGCCGGCGGCGGCGGCGGACCGGTTCTCGTGGCCCCGCGAGCGCAGAGCACTGGAAGACGTTTTGTCAATCCTCGGGTCGGGAGACGCCGGCTTGCTGGAAGACGTGCTGCGGGTATCCTAGCCGGAGCCGCGCTGGACGACTCGCCCGGCAGGCGTAGCTTCAAGGTGGTTGAGGGCGAGGGATGGGGGCGGTCCGACTGGAGGCCTCGATGGGCACCGAGGGCGTGTGAACCCGTTCTATCACCGCATCTACAGAGTTGTGCGTCACATCCCCAAGGGTCGCGTCGCCACCTACGGCTTGGTGGCGCGGCTCGCCGGCCGACCGGGCGCGGCGCGCACCGTCGGCTGGGCTCTCTCGGCACTCCCCGAGGACTCCGATGTCCCGTGGTGGCGCGTCCTCAACGCGGCGGGCCGGATCTCGCTTTCGGGCGCCGATCACGGCTCCGTTGTGCAGCGTGCGCTCTTGTTGGGCGAAGGCGTGAAGTTCGCGCCGGGCGGGGCGGTGAATCTCGCCGTGTTCGGCTGGCCCGCGGAAGCGTACGACAGCGCGGCGGCCCACCGGCGCGCCACTTCGTCGCGGCGAGCGCGGCGCTCGAAGGGGCCGCAGACCTAGCGGGCGCGCCCCCGCCGCAAGCGCTTCCATGACGCAGCCCGATCACGATCGCCAGATTGACTACGTGGAATTCGCCGCGACCGACATCGCCGGTACGAAACAGTTCTATGCCGCAGTGTTCGGCTGGCGGTTCGAAGACTACGGGCCCGATTACACGAGCTTTCAGGACGGCCGACTCGCGGGGGGCTTCACGCGCGGCCAGCCGGCGCGGCCGGGAGGGCCGCTGGTCGTCATCTACGGCCGCCACCTGGAAGAGCTCGAAACGAAGGTGAAGCAGGCGGGGGGCAGCATCGTGCGGGAGCCGTTCTCCTTCCCCGGCGGCCGCCGGTTCCACTTCCGCGACCCGAGCGGCAACGAACTCGCCGTCTGGTCGGACCACTGAGCGGATGCGCCGGTTCGCTGCGCGCGCGCCGGGTCTAGGACCGCGCCGCCGCCGGGGTGCCCGGCCGCCCCGCCCACACGCGCGCCGCCTCGTCCCGGAGGTCGCGCAGATTAAAGGGCTTGCGGACGTAGTGTAGCCCCAGGCGCGCCAGCGCGTCGTCGCCGGTCGGGCGCCCCTCTCCGATCGATACCAGCAGGCGGTCCTTGAGCGCAGGATGGGATTCGAGCAGCCGCGCGACGAAGAGGTCGTCGCGAGCGCGGGCCTGGGCATCGGCGAGGATCAGGTCGTAGGAACGCGTGCGGGCGAGCTCGAGTGCGTGCTGGGGGTTCCGCGCCACGTCGACGGTGTGCCCTTCGCGGCCGAACAGGGCCTTCACCATGCGGCGCACCGCCGGGTCGTCGTCCACGAGCAGGATGGCGCGCTTCGCCGCCGGGGGCGGCGGCGGCGGCGGCGGTGGGGACGCCGCCGGATCCGCGCCGGCCGGGGTGTTCGCTGCGGCGAACTCCTGGGGGGCGGCGGGCAGGTCCACCACAAACGCGGCGCCCCCCTCCAACGGCCGCTCCACCGTGATGTGCCCGCCGTGCGCCTCCACGATCGAGTACGTGATGGAGAGCCCGAGCCCCGTTCCCTCGCCCGGCTCCTTGGTCGTGAAGAACGGCGTGAACAAGTGCGGCAGCGCCTCGTCCGGGATTCCGGGCCCCGTGTCCGCCACCCGCAGGCGCACCCGGTCCTCGAACCAGGTGCTCACGCGGATCACCCGCCCTCGTCCTGGGGCGTTCGCCGCGATCGCCTGCGCGGCGTTGTTGAGCAGGTTTAAGAGCACCTGCTGCAGGGCGTGAGCGTCGCCCAGCACCGGCGGGACCGCGGCCAGATCCCGCTCGATCGTGATCTCCTTGAGCGTCAGGTCGTAGCTCATCAGCAGCAAGGTGCGCTGCACCACGTCGCTCAGATCCACGGGCGCTCGAGCACCGGGGCCTTTGCGCGCGAAGGTGAGCAGGTTGCGGACGATCCGCCCGGCGCGGTCGGCCTGCTCGTGGATGACGCGCAGATGCCCGCGGTCCTTGGTCCCGAGCTCCTTCTGCTCGAGCAGGAATTCCGATAACCCCGCGATCGACGTGAGCGGATTGTTGAGCTCATGAGCCACGCCGGAGACGAGCTGCCCGACCGCAGCGAGCTTCTCGCTCTGGATGAGCTGGCTCTCGAGCGCTTGCTGATCGGTCACGTCCTCGACCAGGACGACGACGCTCTGATCGTGGGCCGGCGGGGGGATGCGGGCGACGTTCACCCGGATGGTGCGCCCGAGAGTGGGCGAGCGGACGACGAGGGGCTGTACCCGGCCACCGGCGCGCGCGGCGGTCAGCAGGTCGAGGAGGGCGGGGGACGGGCCGAGCAGCGCCTCGACCAGGTCCCGGCCGATCACGCCGGGGATCGGGGCGCCGAGCATCGCGGCGAGGGACCGGTTGGCGCGCCGCACGCGCCCGGCGTCGTCCACCACGGCGATTCCCTCGCTCAAGGAATCGAACGCCGTCTCCCACTGTTCTTTCGCTCGCCGCACCATCTCGAAGAAGCGCGCGTTGGCGATCACGATCGCCGCGTGGGTCGCCACGGTCGAGAGCAGGCGAACGTCCGCCGGGGCGAACGCGCCGTCGCGCGGATTGGCGATGACCAGCGTCCCGACCACCACCCCCTGCGCGCGTAGCGGCACCGCCGCCGCGGAGTCCGCCTCCACGCCCTGGATGAGCCGCGTCGGCTCGCCGCCTGCGCCGCGGACCAGCTCGACTCGGTCGCGACCGAGCGAGCGGGCCACGAGCCCGGGGTCGTCAGGCGCGACCGAGCGGCCGGCGAGGGTCGCCAGCGTGCCTTCGGCCGCCGTGATCCGGAGCGGTCGCCGCTCCGGATCCGCCCCCCCTTCGCCGTCCGGCGTCAAGGCGATCAGCGCGCCCTGCGCGTCGAGAAAACGCATCGCATAGCGCACCACCTGCTCGACGATGCGGTCGAGTTCCAGCGATCCCGAGAGGATGAAGGAGAGCTCTTGCAGCGAGAAGAGCTCCGAGAGGCGGCGGTTCAGCTCGTCGGCCGCCCGTTGGCGCTCGCGCTCACTCTGCAGCAGGCGCCGTTTGAGCCGCACTGACCACGCGAGCGCCCCCGCGGCGACCAGCCCGAGCGCGACGAGGATGAGCGGCATGGTGCGGTTCACGAGCGGGGCCCCCCTCCCGGCACAACAATAATCATTCGTGACTACGCCCGCCCCAGCACCGTCGCTCCCTCACGGAGCGGCCACGAGTCCTTGGATCGCCTCGCGCAGCTCGGCGATCCCTTCCGCCACCCGCGCGCTCGTGACGATCACCTGGTCAGAGTCGAGGGCGAGGGCGCCCTGGAGCGCCCGCGCACGCACCAGCCGTGCGCTCGCGGCGAGCTTGTCGCTCTTCGTCAGAGCCGCGAGCACGCGGGTCGCGCGTGCGGCAAAAAGCGCTTGCATCGCCTGGTCGTCGGCTGAAGGCTCGCGACGGATGTCGAGCAGCCACACCACGCCGGCGAGGAGTGGGCGCTCGAGGGTATCGGCAATGAGGCGCCGGAACTGGGCGCGCTCGGTCTTCGCGGCCTTGGCATAGCCGTAGCCGGGGAGATCGAGCACGTAATACGGGGCCGCGCCCGCCGGTTCACTGTGCCGGGCGCTGCGCGCCGGTGCGGTCCCCGATCCCAGCCGATAGACGTTGAGCGTCTGGGTCTTGCCTGGCGTCGCGGAGACCCGGGCGATTCGCCGACCGGCGAAGGCATTCAACAGGCTCGATTTGCCGACGTTGGATCGGCCGACGAGGGCGACTTCGACGAGGGGCGGAGCAAGAATCACGTCGGCTCGGGGGAACGAGCCGAGGAAGTGCGGCTCCGCGGCGGTCAGGCTTCTTTCTTCTGGCGGACGCGTTCGGTGACGAGCAGCGGGGGCCGGGCCTCGGTGACGCACTCGGCGGTGATGGCGACCTCGCGCACGTCGTCCCGGCTGGGGAGGTCGAACATGATGTCGGTCATCATCTCTTCGAGGATGGCGCGCAGGCCACGGGCGCCGGTGCCGCGCTTGATCGCCTTCTGAGCGATGGCCTTGAGCGCGTCCTTCTCAATCGTGAGCCGCACGTCCTCGAGCTCGAACAGCTTCTGATACTGTTTGGAGAGCGCATTCTTGGGCTCGATCAGGATGCGGATGAGCGCTTCCTCGTCGAGCGAGTCGAGCGGCACCGCGACCGGGAGCCGGCCCACGAGCTCGGGGATCAGGCCATAGCGCAGCAGGTCGTCCGGCTCGACGTCGATGAATGGGTTCTTCTTGATCTTCTCGGGCGCCCCTTTCGCGACCTCTTCCTTGGTGAAGCCGATTTGGCGCCGCCCGGTGCGCGACTCGATGATCTTCTCGAGCCCGTCGAACGCCCCGCCGCACACGAACAGGATGTCCTTCGTGTTGACCTGGATGTACTCCTGCTGCGGGTGCTTGCGACCGCCCTGGGGCGGGACGCTCGCGACCGTGCCCTCGAGGATCTTCAGGAGTGCCTGCTGCACCCCTTCCCCTGACACGTCGCGCGTGATGCTCGGGTTCTCGGACTTGCGGGCGATCTTGTCGATCTCGTCGATATAGACGATGCCGCGCTCCGCCTCCGAAACGTTGAAGTCGGCCGCCTGCAGCAGTCGGACCAGGATGTTCTCCACGTCCTCGCCGACATAGCCCGCCTCGGTGAGCGTGGTGGCATCGGCGATCGTGAAAGGAACGTCGAGGATGCGTGCCAGCGTCTGCGCGAGCAGGGTCTTGCCCACGCCGGTCGGGCCGATCAGGAGGATGTTGCTCTTGTCGAGCTCGACCTCGGCCTCACGGCCCTGGTGCGAGTTGATGCGCTTGTAGTGGTTGTAGACCGCGACCGCGAGCGTCTTCTTCGCCTTCTCCTGACCGATCACGTACTGGTCCATCACGTCCTTGATCTCCGCGGGCGTGGGGACCTGGGTAATCGCCTCGGAGACCTCACGCTCCTCGTCCTCCGCCAGGATCTCGTTACAGAGGGCGATGCACTCGTTGCAAATGTAGACAGAGGGCCCGGAGATGAACTTCCGGACCGAGTCCTTCGACTTACCGCAGAAGGAGCAGCGGAGGTGCTTGTCGTGGGACATCCGGCCCTAGTATGGGAAGGTCGCGCCGTCGGCGCAAGCCGTCAGCGCTTCTTCCCGTCGTCGATCTCCTGGAAGTTGGCTATTACGTGGTCGATAAGCCCGTAGTCCTTGGCCTCTTCCGCGGACATGAAGCGGTCCCGGTCCATGTCCTTCTCGATCTGGTCCAGCGGCTTGCCGGTGTGCTTGGCGTAGAGCTCGTTGAGCTTGCCCCGCAGGTACAGGATCTCGCGCGCCTGGATCTCGATGTCCGCCGCCGTGCCCTGGGCGCCACCCGAAGGCTGGTGCATCATGATGCGCGCGTGGGGCAGGGCCGAGCGCCTGCCTTTACGCCCGGCCGCGAGCAGGAACGAGCCCATGGAGGCCGCCATCCCCATGCAGATCGTGTTCACCGGCGCCCGCAGGAATTGCATCGTGTCGTAGATCGCCATTCCTGAGGACACGATGCCACCGGGGGAGTTGACGTAGAGGTAGATGTCGCGCTCCGGGTTGTCGGCGTCCAGGAAGAGGAGCTGGGCGATGATGATATTCGACACCTCGTCGTTGATCTGGCTGCCCAGGAACACGATGCGGTCCATGAGCAGCCGGCTGAAGATGTCGTAGGTACGCTCGCCACGGCTGGAGCGCTCGATGATATAGGGCGGGTAGATCTGGTTCCTCGTCACGTCTGCTCCACGGTGGATTGCGAGAGAAGAAACGCGAACACCTTCTGCTCGGTGAGGCCGCGCTCCAGGTCGCGCAGCCAGTTCCGCTTCGCCTTCTCGAGCGACGCCCGGAGCTCGGCGGCGGGGACGCCCCGCCGCTCGGCGAGCTCCTGGAGCCGCTGCTCGAGCTCCGCCTCGGTCGCGCGCAGCCCGTGCTGCTCCACGACCCAGTCGAGGATCATGTCGCGCTGCACCTGCGCTTCGGCAGCCGGCCGGAGCTCGCGCGCGAAGTCGGCGAAGCGATCCTCCGGGATCCCGTACGCCTGCGCGTAGGCGGCGAGGGCGCGCTCCACGAGTGGTCGCGGCGCGACCACGCGGTTCGCCTGCACGATCTGCTCGATCAAGTCGCGCCGCAGCTTCGCATCCCCCTCGCGCTCGGCCTCCTGCTCCAGATCCTGGCGCACCGCCTGGCGCAGCGCGTCGAGTGAGTCGACGTCGCCGACTTCGCGGGCGAAGGCGTCGTCGAGCGCGGGCAGCTGCTGGCGCTTCACTTCGTGGAGCGTGAGGCGGATAGCGCGGGTCTGTCCGCGCTTCGCTTCCTCGGGAAAGTCGTCGGGGAAGCGCACCGTCGCATCGACCGTTTCCCCGGGCGCCATCCCCATGATGCGCTCTTCGACCTCCGGGATCGCGCGCCCCTCACCCAGGACCAACTGATACGGCTGTGGGTCCTTCACCTCGGCGCCCTCGCGGGCCGCGATCGTGACCTGCACAAGGTCCTTCGGCTTTGGCTTTTCCCCGGAGACCGGGGTCCACGGCGCCTCTTGCTCGCGCAACTCGTTGAGCTTGGCCTGCACCTGCTCGTCGGTCACCTTCGCGACGCTGCGCGGCAGATGGAACTTGCCGATACGTTCGAGCGTGAGCTCGGGCTTCAGCTCGACGTGGAACTCGAATGTGACGGCTGCCCCGGTGTCCCACTTGAGGTTGTGGATGTGCGGGTCGGCGATCGGCTTGAGCGCCTCCTGCGCCAGCGCCGCCTTCCAGCTCGTGCGAATCATCTCCTCCAGCGCCTGTTGCCGGATGTCGTCGGCGAACTGCTTCTTGACGAGCGCGGCGGGCGCCTTCCCCCGGCGGAACCCGGGGAGCCGGGCGCGCCGCTGATAGGCGGAGGTCGCCCGCTCCTCGGCCTCGCGCACCTGCTCGACCGGGACGGTCACGGCGAGGGAGGCGGCCCCCGGCTCCTCCGCAGTCCTGCGGATCTGGATGGCGGTCATGGTCAGGGTTCTAAATCTAATCACGACCGAGGAGCGCGCCGCGCGCTTCAGGGGCGGCGTTGGGCGCGGCAAACCGGGTCGCCCTGGCTCAAACGTTTCGGCGCAGGCTCCGGATCCGATGATGCGGGCGCGAGCCGACCGCTACTTCGTCGCTGCGGATCACGCTGATCGCGCCGTCGGGCTCAAGCACGGCGAGCAGCACGTCGGTGATGTCGGCCACACCATGCTCGCGCAGCGATTGCCGCAACTCGTCGCGGGTGATCCCGGCGCGGAGGAGGTGCGCCTCGAGCAGCTTCCCGCTGTGGATCAGCATGATCCCTTCGCCCACAATCAGCTTGGCGGCGCTCCGGCTGTGCAGCCGCCACCAGTCGATCACCCGGTGCCAGCCGACCAGCACCCCCGCCGCCACCAGTCCGCCCGTGAGGCTCGTGTCCGGGCCCACCATCGCGTTCTGGACGGCGTTGGCAATGATCAGGAGCAGCACGAAATCGAACGTGGACATCTGGCCCAGCTGGCGCGTGCCGGTGAGCCGCAGCGCCACGAGCAGCGCGCCGTAGACTACGGTCGTCCGCAGCGCGATCTCGAGCAGCGTGTGGAGCGAAGCGATCATCGCGCGTCGTACAGGGTGATCGGTTTTCCCTGCAGATACTTGTCGAACCAGTTCAGGATGTGTTGCAGCCGCTCCACGCGATGCAGCGGTTTCCCCGAGCGCGACAGCTCGTGCGACTCGCCCGGGAAGCGGATCATCACCGTGGTGCGATGCAGATACTTGAGGGCCCGGAACATGGCCTCGCCCCCCTGGCTGGGTGGCGCGCGGTAATCCGCATCGCCCAGGATGAACATCAGGGGTGTGGTGACGTTCTCCACGTAGCGCACCGGCGAGCGCGCCAGGAATTCCTGCGGATCGTGAAACGGCGTGGAGCGGAACCAGGTCGGCTGGAAGAGCGTGAAGTCCGCCGTGTACCAAAAGCCGAGCCAGTCGGCGACGTCGCGCTGCGACACGGCGGCCGCGAACCGGTGCGTCTGTGTCACGGCCCAGTCGGTGAGCAATCCTCCGCCGGACCCGCCGGTCACGCCGAGGCGCGTCGAGTCGACGTACCCGCGGCGTACCAGTGAATCCACGGCGATCATCAGGTCCTTGTAATCGTCGCCGGGGTAGCGGTATTGGATGATGTTGCCGAAGTCCTGCCCGTAGGTCGTGCTGCCCCGTGGGTTGGGATAAAGCACGACGTAGCCCTTCGCGGCCATCCACTGGAACTCATGGAAGAAGATGTCGCCGTACGCCGTGTGGGGGCCGCCATGGATGTCGAGGATCAGCGGATACTTCTTGCCCGGCGTAAAACCGATCGGCTTCAGGATCCACGCCTCGACCCGCTTGCCATCGAAGCTGGGATACCAGAAGTCCTCGGGCTTCGCGAGCTCGAGCTTGGCGAAGAGCGAGTCGTTCACGTGGGTGAGCGGCACGAGACGCTGGGTCGTGGCGTCGAGGGCGTACAGATCGGGCAGGTGCGTCGGGTCGCCGATCGTGAGCGCGAAGGTCCGCGCGTCCGGCGTGGCGGTATAGGCGAGCACGGCGTGATCGCCGGTGGTGAGCGGCTGGTGGGCGCCGGTCTCGGCGTCGAAGCGGACGAGGTTCGAGCGCCCGTGCTCGGTCGTGGTCACGATCACGGACCGGCCATCGGGGGCCCAGATGAGCGGGCTCGACCCCTCCCCGCCGCGCGGCGGTGCCTGGTCGCCCAGTACGGCGCCGCCCATGTCGAAGTCGTAGTCCGCCGTCAGGTTCTTCACCCGGCCACCGCGCGACACGAACAGGTCGGACTGGTTGTAGGAGCGGGCCTGGGGTGGATTGAGCCAGCCCCGGAAGGCCATGGCCCGGCCGTCGGGCGCGAGGGCGGCGCCGAACACCGGGCCATTGATGTCCACCACGGTATCCAGTGCGCCGCCGCCCGACGGGACCGAGTAGACGTTGTCATCGGGTGGGTAGTAGTACGGCTCGGCCACGCGGTCCGACACGAAATACAGGCGCGCACCATCCCGGCTCCATTGCGGGGCGGTCTCGTCGAACGGCCCCGCCGTCACCTGGTGAGCGGTGGCCGGCCGGTCGCCGCCCAGGGCGGCGGGCACGGTCCAGAGGTGCTCGTGCTCCCCCGGGTCGAAGTAGCCCTCGTCGTCGCCCCGAAACACGGCTCGGGTGATGATCCGGACGTCGCTCTTCGGCTCGTCGCGCTTGTCCTTCTTCGCGACTTCCTCGGGCGTGGCGGCGCTCACGAAGGCAATCGCCTTGCCGTCGGGCGACCAGGCGGCGGGGGAAGCCGCTTTCGGGAGCTCCGTGAGCTGCTGAGCCTCGCCCCCGGCGAGGGGGAGCAGATACAGCTGCGACGCTCCGTCCTTGGGACGGAGGAAGGCGAGCACCCTGCCGTCAGGCGACCAGCGCGGCGCGCCGTCCTTGGGGCCGGCCGTCAGCCGGCGCGGCGGCGAGGCGCCATCGGTGGCGACGAGCCACAGACTCGTCTCGTAGCCGTCGTGCTTCGCGTTTACGGTGACGAGCACATAGGCCGCCTGCCGCCCGTCGGGCGAGATCTGTGGGCTCGCCACCCAGCGGAAGGCGAAGAGATCGCTGTCGGTGATGGCGCGCTGCTGCGCCGCGAGAGGGGTCACGGCGCACGCGAGACCGAGGCCCGCGAGGATCCGGGACCGCATCCGCGCCCAGACCCGTTCGCCGCGGCTCCGCGGGGCAGCGGGCCGGTGCGCTCGAGCGGGGCCGCATGCGTCGACGAGTCGCCGGCGGGGGACCGGGCGCGTCCAGGTCGTGCGGGACGATGCGTCGCTGACGGGGAGCGTACGTGAGTGGCACATCGGGGGACCTCGGGTCAAGCGGGCCGTGCACGTGCCCGGATACGGCGCGACGCCAGGCTCGGACGCCGCGTGCCGGAACTTACGGGCTTGTGAAGAAGGCGCCAGCGACCAGCCGAACGGGTCGGGCCACCCACCGAGTCTAGTGGGTGGCCGGGTCCCCGCCGCTAGCGAGTTGATGCTCCAGACCGGCTACCCAGCGCGCGACGTGGCGCACTTGTTGGGGCCAGCTCTCTACGAAATGCTCCTCACACGCCTCGCCGTTGCCCCAGGCGTACAGCGCGTAGTGCCGGCGTCGGTAGCGGTCGAACTGAAAGAAGGCGTGGGAGCGGGCGCGTGCGTATTCCAGTCTCGTGACCTGAGCGCCGTTCGTCGTTTCGCTTTCCGCGACCGCCCAGCGAAACGCGCGTGCGCTCATGAGGCCGGCCTGCGCTCCTCCGCTTTGAGCCAGCTCGATGCGCTGCCCCCCGCAGTCGGGGGCGCGAACCCTCGCAGCGGCCGCCGCGGTTTGCGCCCCCAGTCTCAATTTGGCATATTCGCGCCATGCTGGGGTTCGGGATCCCGATCGTGTTCGCGGCGTTCTTCTACGGAGCCGCGCAGTACGAGCACATGAACGGCTGGAAGTGGGCCGCAGCCAGCGTTGCGGTGACCATCGTTGTGAAGGTCCTCCCCATCTCGGGTTTCATACCGTTCTTTCTCGCGCAGATCGCGCTGTTCGGTGTGTTGTGGTGGAGGAACTCGAAGCGCCTTGACGAGCGCGAGGCTGATCGGGTACGTCACATGGAAGACGACCGCAAGATGCGGCAAGAGCGCGTGAGACGCGGTCGCGAGGAAGCCGAGCGCCGGCAAGGCCCACCGCAGTAAGGCGCTGGCGCAATGGCGGAGACGGTGACGGAATCGGGGCGCCGCGGGATGGGCGCCCCGACGCGCTGATTGAGCCGGCACCGCGAGGGAACGGACTCGCATTCCCCCGACACGCTCTCGCGGATGCGACGATTCCTCGCGGAGCGGAATCGGTCGACTCATGCCCGGGGCGAGAGTCGAACTCGCACGGGGTTGCCCCCACCAGCTCCTAAGGCTGGCGCGTCTGCCGTTTCGCCACCCGGGCGTCGTCTAGCTCTTCGGCGGGCTGATCCGCTCCCCGTCGCGCTGCTTGGCGAGCAGGCGCTCGGCAAAGTCCAGTCGTTCCTCGATCTCGCTCAACCGACTCTGGACGTCGGGCGCCTCGCCGAGCCTGCGCTGCGCGTCTTCCAGCTCGCCGAGCCGCCGTTGTACGTCCTCGAGCGTCCCACCGAGATCGCGTCGCGATACCTTGCCGCCGCGCAGGCGATCGCTATCCGGGAACCGGCCCCGCAACCCTCGCCCGAACGAGCTGGCCAACGAGGTGGCTACGATGATGAAGCCTACGCCGATCGCCCATTCGGGGATGCCCCACATCGCTCCGCCTCCTTACGCGCGTCGCTCGGCCCGCCGGAACCCCGCTCGTTCGGTGACGTGGCTGGCGCGCGTGGTGCTCGCGCCGAGCGGCCGGCCAACTTGCGCTCCGGTATACCTGAACTTACGTGGTCCGGTTGTGTCTCGGGAGGCGTCGCGGCGGCATTATGCCCCGCGCCCGCGCGCGGGCCCGCGAATCTCCTGCGGACAACGCCCGTAGTTACCCGCAGCGCTCTTAACGGAATCCTAACGCCCCCCCGCAGATCTTAAGCCCACCCTAACGCCCTCCCCGCTATCCTGCCCGCTGCCCCGTTTCCTGTGGGGCGTCTGAGCCGCAGCGCTTCTCGTGGGCCGGATGTGTGGTGCGACATCGTCGTGTACCTGTTGGTCATGTGGTTCGTTGTCAGACCCCTGGGGATCCGCTGGGGGCGCCGCACCGAGCGGCGATCGCGGTAGCAACATCCGCCGCTAAGAGAGGAGGACCCTTCATGCTCGACATCGCATACATCGCGCTGACCGTCGCGTTCTTCGCCCTCTTGCTTGCCTACGTCCGTGGCTGCGAGAAGCTGGGCCACCGACAGGAGGGGGAGGAGCGCGCGCCATGACGCTCGACACGGTGATCGGCGGCGTGACCGCCGTGGCGATCCTCCTGTACCTGCTCTACACGCTCCTGCGACCGGAGAAGTTCT